>Ga0222424_100126_pt1 | contig 99981 bp, 86 predicted proteins | sample 2B2ome_FD_182468 | JGI IMG/M metagenome (GOLD analysis project Ga0222424, IMG submission 182468) | Enriched microbial communities from leaf-cutter ant dump, University of Wisconsin, Madison, United States - 2B200A (version 2) | ecosystem: Environmental > Terrestrial > Nest > Insects nest > Nest... | reverse complement strand
CGATGTACTCGCTGGTCTTGTTCTTCACGGTGGAGATGGTCACCGTGGGGCGGCCCTGGAAGATGCCGGTTTCGAGCAGGCTACCGGTCATCTTCTCGGCGATCATCTGCAGATCGCTGGAGCCGAATTCGTTGGTGACCAGCTCGACGCCCTTGGCGTCGCCGTAGTTGACCTGGCGGTCGAAGCGGATCACGGGCGAGGACAGGTTCTGGCAGGCACTCAGGGCCAGGGTGCTGGCGGCAAGCGCCAGGGCGAAGGCGCGGCGCCGGGTGGTTTGCTGCATGTTGGCTTTCTCCTTTGCTGTGCGCTGCGTCAGCGCGATTCGACGTTCATTTCCAGGCGCAGATCGACGGCGGCGCTGGTCGGCGCCACGCTCTTGACGGTCTGCATCCCCAGGCCCAGCACGCCGAGCTGCTTCCACGACTCGCCGTCGCCGACCTGGTTGCCCACGCTGTCGAGCCAGCGGAAGCGGTAGTACACCGTGCGGTCGCTGCGGCCCGTGTTGGACAGGTCGGCCTGCACGGTCAGGATGTCGTTCTTGCGCACGAGGCGCATCTCGCGCACGGCGATGCCGTTGGCCTCGCCGCGCAGCGCCACCTTGGCGGCGACGGCGGGCGGCGTGGCGGGGTCGTGCTGCTGCGCCATGGCGGGCGCGGCCGCAAGGCTCGCCGCCAGGACGCTTGCCGCCAAGGAGGTACGAAGAAGGTTCATGGATGGGACTCCCGGTTCTGGAAACAATGCCGTCAGTTCGCAGCCGCCGCCTTGGCGGCGCGCTTGCGCGGTGCGGGCTTGGTGGCGGGCGCGGGCGCTGCGGCAGGAGCCGGCGCCGCGGCGGGCGCGGGGGCCAGCTTGCCCATCACCGCCACCTGGCCGACGAGCACGCGCTCGCCATAGAAGCGCAGCGGCACCAGCGCGTACTGGCCGTCGATGGTGACGGTGCCTTCGAGCGGGCGGCCATCGATGGCCAACTGGTGCTCGCCCGGCGGCAGGTAGCCGCGCGCCACGTAGACGCGGCCGGGCAGCATGCGCCACATGCGGTCGTCGGCCTGCTCGGTAGTCACCGAGGCCACGGCGCCGACCAGGGCGCCGAACAGCCCGGCGTTCTTCTGCAGCTGGTCCTGCACCACGCCCTTGGCCACGGCACGCGTCATGCCGCGCAGCATCACGCCCGACATTTCGTCCTTGAGCACGCGGCGCGCCATCACGTTCACGTCAACCACGCGCTCAAGCTTCAAGTCCTGCCCGGCAGCGGACACCTGGGCCAGCAGCGGGTCGTTGGAGGGCTCGATCACCGGGTACGAGATGCTCGCCGTCACCATGCCGCGCCCCGTGGGCACGGGCAGCGTGAAGGCCTGGGACTTGCGCGCCGGGGCATCGCCCGCCTCGACGAGGAAGAGCACGTCGGTCATGCGCTGGCGGCGCTTCCAGGTGAAGCTGGCGCGCTTGTCCAGGCCGCGCAGCCCCTCTTCGAGCACCGCCGTTTCCGGCTTGAGTTCGATGGCCTTGCGGTAGCCCGGCGCGGCCAGGCCCGGCTCGTTCATGACCTCGTACAGGTAGCCCGAGAGGTAGTGGCTCAGCGCGTTCTGGTAGCCGTTCTTCAGCGCCAGCACCTCGGGGTCGTTCAGGGTCTCGACGGGGTAGCCGTCCAGTTCCTTGCCGCCCTTGGTGGCGCCCTTGGACTGCGCCTCTTCCTCGGCGGCGGCCATTTCCTTGGCGCGGAACTCGGCGATCACGGCCTCGCGCTCGTGCGTACGCTTGATGTCCACGCGCGCACTCTCCAGGTCGCCCAGGGCCACGCGGTTCAGTGCCAGGCGGGTGGTGAGGAACACCTTCTCGTAGTCCTGGCCCTCGTAGCTCTTGAAGCGTTCGCTGATCAGGGCGGCGCCCATGGTGCCCATGAGCTGGCCGGGGTTGAGCTTGGCGGTTTCCTCCCACTCCTTGACGCGCGCATCGGCCACCATGAACGACTGGACGCTGTCCTCATAGCGGTTGTCCAGGCGCAGCAATTCGCCGCGCTCCAGGTTGTAGAGCAGCGCCTTCTTGTCGTCGTCCGACTTGGCCGACGCGTCCAAGCGCGCCAGGGCGGCGGGAATGCCTTCCGAGCGACTGGAAGTCTGGACTTCCGTGGCCAACTGGTCATGGCTTTGCATGGTGGCACAGCCGGCGAGCGATGCGCTCAGCGCCAGTGCGCCCCACAGGCGGGTGCGCGACATGGTTTTTGGATGCATGGATTCTCCTTGCGGGTAATACGACGGCGAATAAGGACGGCGGCCCGACGCACTCCCACACCCGGTCCGCCGCGTGCAGCGCAGCCACGGCAAGGCGCGTTTCTCACCAGGAAAGAAACCGGCTCCTTCATGCATCCCCTCTCCGATGCGCTGAATGAATCCGGCGATAGCGTCCCGTTTCGATTGGTTTTATGGTCTGTGACGGCCGGTTTGAAAAACCGGGCGTTACTGTAGCAAACCCTTTCTCACGAACCGTGTGAAATTTGTCTACACCCGTAACGGCAGGCGATAAACCCACACCATGCGCCCGCCCTCGCGCACCGGCCGCTGCGCCTGCGGCGCCACGCCGGGCAGGGGAAACTCCAAGCTCACCAGCCAGCTGCCCGGCGCCATTTCACCGGCCTTGACCAGGGCGCGGGTCATGCTCTCGGGCCGCTGGAACAGGTAGACCAACTGGTAGCCGCTCCAGTCGGCGAGCCAGATGTCGCCCTGGCGCACGCGCGCCCAGGGGCTGCGCAGCGCGCACAGCCAGCGCAAGGGCCAGCTGCGCTCCAGCCCGTCGAGCCGGGCCTGCGGATAGGCCTGGCGCAGCGCGCGCAGCCCGTCGCCCAGGCCGCACCCCGCATCGAGCACGCGCGCACCGGGCGGCAGCGGCGCCAGCGCTTCCAGCCCCTGCAGCGCGCCCGCAGGCGTGGGGAACAGGGGCGCATCGCGCCAGGCGTTGAGCGGGTACACCGCGAGCAGCAGGGCCAGCGGAATCAGCCAGGCCCAGGCGGGCAGCGCGGCGGCCCCCGTCAACGCCAGCGACAGAGGGAAGCCCAGTGCGATCAGCACCCGGCGCCACCAGCGCGCCCCCCAGAGGCTGGCCAGGGTGCCCAGCGCGCAGCCCGCCAGCAGGGCCGCCAGCGCGCCCGCGCGCGGCAGCAGCAGCGCGTGCAGCGCCCAGGCGCCGGCCCAGGCGATGAGTGCGGGCGCGGGCCAGGGCAGGCGCATGGGCCGGGGGGAAGCGTCAGTCAGAACGTGTGAATGAATCCGGCGTGACCGAGCAGCGCGCCAAAACGCGGCCCATCAAGGCGCAAAGCGCAGCCATAGCGCGGGCTATGGCGAGCATTTGCAACGCAGAGGGGGCGTGTTTTAGCGTGATGAGCGGGCATGGCGGATTCGTTCACACGTTCTCAGCGCGCAGGCGCTCGATCAGGCCGTTGAGCGCATCGAGCGAGCCGAACTGGATGGCCAGTTCGCCCATTTCCTCGGTGCGCCCGCCGCGCTTGACGCGCTTTTTCACACGCACCTCGACTTCGGCCATGAGCAGGTCGGACAGCTCCTCTTCCACGCGCTTGAGGTCGCGCGACTTCTCTTTCTTGGGCTTTTGCGGCACGAGCTGGAACTCGGCCCCGAGCTTCTTCACCAGGCTTTCGGCCTCGCGCACCGAGAGCTTCCTGGCGGCGATCTGGTTGCCGGCGGTGATCTGCGTGGCCCGGTCCAGCGCCAGCAGCGCGCGCGCATGGCCCATGTCGATGTCGCCCGCCATGAGCATGGTCTGCACCGGCTCGGCCAGGTTCAGCAGGCGCAGCAGGTTGCTGGCGGCGCTGCGCGAGCGGCCCACGGCCTGCGCGGCCTGCTCGTGCGTGAGGCCGAACTCGCGCACCAGGCGCTGCAGGCCCTGCGCCTCTTCGAGCGGATTCAGGTCTTCGCGCTGGATGTTCTCGATCAGCGCCATGGCGGCGGCGGCCTCGTCGGGCACCTCGCGCACCAGCACCGGCACCGCATCCAGGCCCGCCAGGCGCGAGGCGCGGAAGCGCCGCTCGCCGGCGATGATTTCGTATTTGCCGGTATGCTCGCCGCCAGTGAGCTTGCGCACCAGGATCGGCTGCATGATGCCCTGGGCCTTGATGCTCTCGGCCAGCTCGTACAACGCGCCTTCGTCCATGCGCGTGCGCGGCTGGTAGATGCCGGGCACGAGCTGGTCCAGCGCCAGCGTGCTCGGCAAGCCCGCCTGCGCGGCCTCGGCCGGCCCGGCCTTGTCCTCGACCTTGGGGCCCAGCAATGCTTCGAGGCCGCGCCCGAGGCCCTTGGGTTTCTTGGTGACCATGCGTGTCTTTCAGTCCTTGTCTGTCAGCGATTGGAGCAGCGCCCGGCCCTCGGGCCACGCGCCCAGCCCCGATTCGGCATTGATGTGCCCGCGCGCGCCAGCATCGACGAAGCGCGCGCCCCAGTCCGCCGCCAGCGCCTGTGCGCGCTCGAAGCTGCAGTACGGGTCGTCGCGGCTGCCCACCAGCAGCGACGGGAAAGGCAGGCGCTGGCGCGCGATCGGCGCCCAGCCGCTGAGCTGCGGCGCCAGCGCGGGCCGCTCCACGTCGCCGGGGGCCACCAGCAGCGCGCCGCCCACCTTGTGCCCATGGCGCGTGTGCGCCGCCCACCAGGCCGTAAGGATGCAGCCCAGGCTGTGCGCCACCAGCACCACAGGGCCGGGGGCGTCGGCCACCACCTCCTCCAGCCGCGCCGACCAGTCGCCGCGCAGCGGGCGCACCCAGTCGTGCTGCTCCACGCGCCGGTCGCCATGGAGGCGCTCCCACGCAGTCTGCCAGTGGCCTGGACCGGAGTTCTGCCAGCCGGGCAGGAGCAAGATGGTGGAAGACTTCATTGCTATTTTTTCAGGAGCTGCTTGCGCTTGATGGACGGGCGTTGGAGGCTTTTTTCATGATGAATCGCCAAACGGTATTCTGCCCGAGGCGCAAAGCACATCGCCGCCGCATGCACCCAGGCATGGCGGCGGCGATGGGGATCGGCGCTCCTCAGCGCCTTTCAGCGCTCAGGACAACCGTTCAAGGACGGCGGCGCAGCCGGGTACCGGCGAAGCCCATCAGCAGCAGGGCCATCAAGGCGAGGCCAATGTTGTCGAGCACGGGGATGGACTTCGTGGTGGTCTCGCCGGGGCCCGGAACCTTCGACTCGGCACAGCTTTCGTTGTTTGCTGGGTCCTTGTCGCCGGGGGCCTGTACCCGGGCGCAATTGCGCAGCGTAGTGCCGCGAACGTCCGCCATCAGCGTAGCGGTGAACGTGAGGGTCTTCGTTTCCTTGGCAGCCAGGGTGCCCACGTTGCAGGTCACCACGCCGGCGGAAGCCGTGCAGCCATCGGGCGATGCCAGGAAGTTCAGTCCGGTGGGCAGCGTGTCGGTGATCACCACGTTCTGGCCGGCCACGGTACCGTGGTTGGTGGCCTGCAGCGTGTAGGTCAGGGTCTGGCCGACGTTGATCGTGGCCATGTTCACCGTCTTGACCAGGCCCACGTCCAGGTCGCTCACGGGCACGCCGGGGGTCTCGTCTTCGTTGTTCGGATCCACCGGGTCGCCCAGGCTGGTGATGGTGGCCTTGTTGACAACGACCGTCTGGCCCGGGGCAATCGCGTTCACCGTCACGGTGAAGTCGAAGGTCCGCGAAGCGCCTGCGTTCAGGTCGGTGACCGTGCACTCCAGCGTGCGGGTGGCTGCCGTGTAGCTGCAGCCGGAGGGCGCAGCGCCCGCCAGTTCCAGCCCCACGGGCAGAACGTCGACCACCTTGGCATTGCCGTTCACCAGGTGCTTGACCGTTTCCTCGTTCTTCACGGTCAGCCGGTATGCAATCTGGCCGCCCACCTCGACGTTGCCGCTGGTGGGGCTGGTCACGGTCTTTTTGATCGACAGGTCGACATCGCGCAAGTCGGCGGGATCGACCTGGCCCTGGTCGTAGGCCGAGGTGCGGTCCTTGACCGTGTTGTCCTTGCTCACGTCCTTGCCGCCATCCAGGTACTCGGCATCGGCGCTCACGGTGGCTTCGTGCAGGATGGTGCCCACGGGAATGCTGCCGTTGTTGATGGCCGTGGCTTTCATCGAGAACTTGATCACCGCCGATTCGCCAGGTGCCAGCCAGGGGAAATTGCACTTCAGCCCGGTCGCGACAAACGCGCAGTTGCTGGGATCGAAGCGGTTCGGGTTCGTGGACGCGACCACGCTATCGACCATCGCGGAGAGCGGATCGAAGGTCGCGGTAGAGCCCGGGGCAGGGAACACGTCCATCATCTCCACATTGGTGGCGTAGGAGGTGGACTCGCCGCTGTTCGTCACCGTGATGGTGTACTGGGTCTGGCCGTTCAGCGGCAAGCCGTCGTTGGTATGGCCCATGGTGATGAGCACATTCAGCTTGGGCTGGTCCAGCGTGACCGTCTTGTCGGTCCTGTTGTCCGTGCCGCTGGCGCTCAAGGGGATGGTTTCCAGCGTGGTGGTGTCCACATAGGCATTGTTTTGCACCGATGCCGGATAGCCCACGGTGGCCGAGCGCAGCGCGTACTTCACGTTCTTCGTCGTGTTGCTGGCGTTGAAGGTGGCCGCCGCCCCCGTCCAGGCGCAGGTCATCTCGCGGTTGGCATTGGTTACCACCAGGCCCGCGGCAATGGTGTCGCCGTTGGCCAATGTGCAGGTGCCACTGTTGATGGTGGGCGTGGTCACCCAGATCATGCCCAGCGGCAGCGTGTCCACCACCTTCACGGCCGTAGCCTTGGATGGTCCCTTGTTGGTCGCGTTCAGGGTGTATTCGATCTTCTGGCCGGCAAGCGCACTGCCGGGTGCGGCCTGCTTTTCAGCCGTCATGTTGGTCAACGCCGTGAGCGTGACGTCCGCGGAATCCTTGTTGTTGTCGCTGTCGTATTCAGCGGTATCCGGAGAGCTGACAGAAGCGGTGTTCGTGATCTTGTTCGTCTGGTTCGCACTGCTGGTGGGGTCCACATACTGGCGCGCCTTGATCATGACCGTGTATTCGTCACTACCGACGGGCACATCGTGCAAGGTGCATTTCACTTCCAGCGCATCCGCATTGTTCGCGACATTGCTGTAGGTGCAGGGATCGGCCGTCACGGCGGTCGGAGTAGGCAATTGAACCGTGGCCTCCACGAAGCGGTTGTTCGCATACCTGGGAGCGCCCGTCACCGGATCGGCATCTGGGCTGGTATTCCTGTTCAGGAGGTTGTCCACCACATCAGTGATTTCCACAGTCTTGGCTGTCTGAAAATCCGCTGGATTTGCTGGTGGCACCGTGACAGGCACAGCGTTCTTCACCTTCAGCGTGTACACCACCTCGGAACCAGAGACACCGTCACCATGGGCAAAGCCGGGCGTGACCGCTGCCGCCTTGGTAATGGACAGGTCCGCATGCAGGTCTGACAACTTGATCTCGTGGTTGTTCGTCAAGATCGTAGGGGTTGCGCAGTCGCGGGTGGCAGGGCACGTCACCGTGGCCTTGTTCTCAATCGTGGCCCATTGGCCCGAACTGATATGCGCCTTGACTTTCAGGTACAGGTCATTGGCGCCCCTGGCGGCGATGCCGGCCGTCAGCGTACAGGTCACCGTCTGCGGCGTGCCTGCCGACCAGCCGGCCGGGCTTGCCGAACACGACCAGGCACCCGCGGCCCCCATGTACTCCAGTTGGCCGTCCAGCACATCCGTCAAGGTGATGGTCTGGCCAGACTGCACGGGGATATCGCTGTCGTTGTGCACCTTGATTTCATAGTAGAACTCGTCCCCGTCGGCAATCACACCCGCCGCGGTGTCGTTCGCGGGGTTGGGCGTGGCGCCCGCAGCCTTGTACGCGGCCTTGGCGGTGCTCAGGGAAATCTGGTTGGTGACGGTCAGGTCGGCCCTGGAGGTGTTGTTGGTGCCTGGGGAAGGCTCGTTGGCAACCGCCAGGGTGGCCTGGTTTTGCAGCACGGCCTTGCCGCTGGTCAGCGGCACGCTCGCAACGTCCACCTGCGCCTTGAACTTCAGGTCGGGCAGGTTCGCGTTCTGGGCGACCGCGTTGTCGAACGTGCAGACGACGTTCTGGCCGCTGGAGCCGGCACAATCCCACGCCGTGGGCGTCACGACGCCATTGAAGGTCACGTTCGCGGGCAGGGTGTCGGTGATCGTGATGCCTTGGGGTATCAGCAAGCCGGAATTGCGGGTGGCTTTCAGGGTGTAGGTCACATCGGCCGGATTCGCCCCCTGCTTGTCCACCACCGCTGGGGCGACGGTTTTCACCAGTGCCATGTCCAGCTGGTTGTTGGGCGTGAACTGGATCGTTGCGTCATCGGTGTTGTTGTCCGGATAGGCATCCAGGAAGCTCACGCCCCCCGCCGTCTGGCCCGTGACCGATACCAGGGCCGTGGTATCGCCGGAACTGGCGTTCACCAGCACCGGAATGGTGAGCAACGGCAGGTTGGTGTTCTTGGGGACCACCACCGACGCGGTGTACGTGCAGTCGTACACGGGCACGGGCGGGGTTGCGCTGTTGTCCGTACCCGCGACACATGTCCAGGCATTTCCGGGAGACGAGGGAGAGCCCTGGAACGTGGTGCCCGCCGGCTGGGAAAAGCGCACCGAGGCTTTTTCACCAGGATTCAGGTCGAACGCATAGGTGGCATTCGTGTTGCGGGCCTGGAGCTGGTAGTTCACCACGCTGCCCTGCTGGTGCGTGCTGTTGTCGGCAGGGCCTGTGATGGCCACGGCCAGATCGGCACGCTTGTAGGTGGTGATGTTGCGTTCGATGTCGTTGCTGTTGCCTGCGTTCGGATCGGTATTGTCGAGCGCGGTGATTGTTGCCTTCGCGGCATGGTCGGTCCCCTCGTCCGGCAGGATGACCTTGAAGTCGATCGGCACCTCGGCATCCGACGTCAGTGCCGGGATGGCGCAAGTGATGACGGCGGCGCCAATGGGCTGGCCCACGCTGGGCTGCCCGGTGCAAACCACCCCGGAGCCGCCAGGCACGTCAATTCCCTGGAAGATGGCCGTGGCGGGGAGTTTCTGCGTGAGCGTGGCATTGCCCACCGAAAGGCCGCTGCCGTTGATCTTGGACTTGGCACGGTACACGAACGTGCCCCCCACGGGCGCGTCTACGACATCGGAGGTTGTATTGACAGGCCCGCCCACTTGGAATGCATCGTGGTTGACCAGAAGGTCATACGAGGTTGCCGCATACGCAGCACCCCCCGCCATACCCAGCACGGGTACCACCAGCAAGGAGAACCAAGACCGCGCACGACGCGGGGAGGATGGAATCTGATCCGACGCAGTGCACGCCCGGAGGACGGGCATGGGCGGCGCGACGGCAATATGTTTGTGGTGTCTTGGCATGGCAGGGCTTTCTGGAGGCCGCCGGAGCCCTTGCATCCACGTCTGCGTGGGGACTCCCGCGAGAAAATGCAATCGCGGTAACCGCAGATTACGTCTGGCCCGAGTCTAGACAGCCTCACCTAACGTTCGCCATACTCCATCACTCACAAAAGCTCATAAATCGCAATTGTTTGCAATTGGGGAATACGTACACCTACATGCGCTGAATGCGCTCCACCATCTCCTGCGCGAATTCGACGAAGGCCTGGCTGCCCTTGGCCGAAGGGTCGAAAACCACCCCGGGCAGGCCATAGCTGGGCGCCTCGGCCAGGCGCACGTTGCGCGGGATGACGGTGTTGAACACCTTGTCGCCGAAGTGCCCTTTGAGCTGCTCGCTCACCTGGGCCTGCAGCGTGATGCGCGGGTCGTACATCACGCGCAGCAGGCCGATGATCTGCAGGTCAGGGTTGAGGTTGGCGTGCACCTGCTTGATGGTGTTGACGAGGTCGGTCAGCCCTTCGAGCGCGAAATACTCGCACTGCATGGGCACGATGACGCCATGCGCGCTGCACAGGCCGTTGAGCGTGAGCATGGAGAGGGACGGCGGGCAGTCGATCAGCACGAAGTCGTAGTCCGCCTGCACGGCATCGAGCGCGGCCTTCAGGCGTTTCTCGCGCCGCTCCAGCTCGACCAGCTCGACCTCGGCCCCGGCCAGCTCGCGGTTGGCGCCCAGCACGCGGTAGCCGCCAGGCGCGGACGCGACTGCCGCCTCCTGCACCGAGGCCGATTCCAGCAGCACGTCGTACACCGACAGCTGCAGGCTGCGCTTGTCCACCCCCGAGCCCATGGTGGCGTTGCCCTGCGGGTCGAGGTCCACCAGCAATACGCGCTGGCCGATCTTGGCCAAACCCGCTGCGAGGTTGACGGTGGTGGTGGTCTTGCCGACGCCACCCTTTTGGTTGGCGATGCAGAAAATCTTGGCCATGCGATGGACTTATCTGGAAATGGCCAGCTTGACGCCGAAGCCGATGAGAAACACGCCGGCCGTCTTTTCCAGCACGCGCGCGATGGCGGGATTGGCGCGCATGCGCTCGGCCAGGTGGTGCGTAAGCAGCACCACGATCAGGCTGTAGAGAAAGGTCAGTACGGCGATGGTCACGGCCATCACCCCGAACGTCAGCAGCCCCTGGTGCCGCGCCGGATCGACGAACAGCGGGAAGAACGCCATATAGAACACGATGGCCTTGGGATTGAGCAGCGTGATGACGGCCCCCTGCCGGAAGTAGTGGCGCGGCTCCATGCGCAGCACCGGCGCGCTGCCGGGCTTGGCCGTGAGCATCCTGAAGCCCAGCCATGCCAGGTAGGCCGCGCCCAGCCATTGCACGCCATGGAAGGCCGCCGGATAGGCGGCCAGCAGCGCCGCCACGCCCGCCACTGCAGCCCACATCAGCACCTGGTCGGCCGCGATCACACCCAGCCCGGCTGCCAGGCCCGCGCGCACCCCACCCTTGCCAGTGGAGGTGATGAGGGCCAAATTGCCAGGGCCAGGGATGGCCAGGAACAGGATGATCGCGGCGACGAACGCGCCGTAGTCAGCAATGCCGAACATGATGGGGAACCCTTCGAGCGCCGCAGGAAGCGACAGGTGAGTTTACGCCACGGCCCCGGCGGCAGGCCGCATCCAGACGATGCAGCGTTCGGCATCCAGCCCCGGCACGGCGAGCGGTTCCACGTGGAACACTTGCACACCTGCAGGCAGCGCGGCAATTTCGTCGTGCGGATGCCGGCCCTTCATGGCAAGCCAGACGGCATGCGGCGCGAGTGCCTGGCGCGACCAGGCGGTGAAGTCAGCCAGCGCAGCGAAGGCACGGCAGCTCACCACATCGAACGGGCCCGCCAGCGTTTCCACACGCGCGTGGATGCCGTGCAGGTTGGCTAGCTTGAGCGCCGCCGCGGCCTGCTGGATGAAGGCGGCCTTCTTGGCCACCGTGTCCACGCAACTGACATCGACCTCGGGGCAGCAGATGGCGAAGACCACGCCGGGCAAGCCGCCACCGGAGCCCACGTCGAGCAGCCGGGCGCCCTGCCCGGCCGGCTGCGTGGCAAGGTGACGGCGCAGCGGCGCCACGGCCGCCAGGCTGTCGAGCAGATGGTGGGTCAGCATTTCCTGCGGATCGCGCACCGCCGTCAGGTTGTAGACCTTGTTCCATTTCTGCAGCAAGGCCAGGAAGTCCAGCAACTGGGCAATCTGCCCCTCGTTCAGCGCCAGCCCGAGGGCCTGGGCGCCTTGGCGCAGCGCGGCCTCCATCATGCGGCCTCCACGGCGAAGCCCTTGAAGCCGCCCTTCTTTAAATGCACCAGCAGCAGCGAGATGGCCGCCGGAGTGACGCCCGAGATGCGCGAGGCCTGGCCCAAGGTTTCGGGCCGGTGCTTTTGCAGCTTCTGGCGCACTTCGATCGACAAGGCGGCCACCTGCATGTAGTCCAGGTCGTCGGGCAGGCGCAGCCGCTCGAAGTGGGCGGCGCGCTGCACTTCATCCTTCTGCCGGTCGATGTAGCCCGCGTACTTGGCAGCGATCTCCACCTGTTCGATCACGGGCGCGCTCAGATCGCCCAGCGTTTCACGTGAAACATCGCCGCTCGCGTACTTGCCGCCGTCCAGCGACACGAGCGCCTCGTAGCCGATACCGGGGCGGCGCAGCAGATCGAACAGGTTGTATTCGTGCTCGATAGCCTTGCCCAGCACGCGCTCGGATTCCTGCGCTGCCAGGATGCGCGGGTTCACCCAGGTGGACTTGAGCCGCTCGGTTTCACGTGAAACAGCGTCGCGCTTGCGGCAGAAGGCATCCCAGCGCGCATCCGGCACCAGCCCCATGCGGCGCCCCGCTTCGGTCAGGCGCATGTCCGCGTTGTCCTCGCGCAACTGCAGGCGGAACTCGGCCCGGCTGGTGAACATGCGGTAGGGTTCAGTCACCCCCTTGGTCACCAGGTCATCGACCAGCACGCCCAGGTAGGCTTCGTCGCGCCCGGGCAGCCAGGGTGCTTCGCCCCGGCATTGCAGCGCGGCGTTCAAGCCGGCGAACAGGCCCTGCGCGGCGGCCTCCTCGTAGCCCGTGGTGCCGTTGATCTGCCCGGCGAAGAACAGGCCCTGGATCTGCCGCGTCTCGAAGCTGCCCTTGAGCGAGCGCGGGTCGAAGTAGTCGTACTCGATGGCGTAGCCGGGACGCAGGATGTGGGCGTTCTCCAGCCCGCGCATGGAACGCACCAGCGCGTACTGGATGTCGAACGGCAGGCTGGTGGAAATGCCGTTCGGGTAGAACTCGTGCGTGCTCAGCCCCTCGGGCTCCAGGAAGATCTGGTGGCTTTCCTTGTCGGCGAAGCGGTTGATCTTGTCCTCCACGCTGGGGCAGTAGCGCGGGCCCACGCCCTCGATCTTGCCCGTGAACATGGGGCTGCGGTCGAAGCCGCTGCGGATGATCTCGTGCGTGCGCTCATTGGTGTGCGTGATCCAGCACGGCACCTGGCGCGGATGCATGGCCACGCTGCCCATGAAGCTGAACACGGGCAGCACGCCCTCGTTCACGCCGCCGGGCATGCCATCGCCGGGCTGTTCCTCGCACTGCGCGAAGTCGATGCTGCGCCCGTCGATGCGCGGCGGCGTGCCGGTCTTGAGACGGCCCTGCGGCAGCTTCAGCTCCTTGAGGCGCGCGCTCAGCGAGACGGCGGGCGGATCCCCCGCACGGCCGGCCGCGTAGTTGTTCAAGCCCACATGGATCTTGCCGTCGAGGAAAGTGCCCGCCGTCAGCACCACGGTACGGCTGCGGAAAGTGATGCCCACCTGCGTCACCGCGCCTGCCACCCGGTCACCTTCCACCACGAGGTCGTCCACGGCCTGCTGGAACAGCCACAGGTTCGGCTGGTTCTCCAGCACGCGGCGGATCGCGGCCTTGTACAGCACGCGGTCGGCCTGCGCACGCGTGGCGCGCACCGCCGGGCCCTTGCTGCTGTTGAGCGTGCGGAACTGGATGCCGCCCTCGTCCGTGGCCAGGGCCATGGCGCCGCCCAGCGCATCCACCTCCTTGACCAAGTGGCCCTTGCCGATGCCGCCGATGCTGGGGTTGCAGCTCATCTGCCCCAGTGTCTCGATGTTATGGGTCAGCAGCAGCGTCTTGCAGCCCATGCGCGCGGCCGCCAGCGCCGCCTCGGTGCCGGCGTGGCCGCCACCGACGACTAGACAATCGAATTCCTGGGGATACAGCATGGGACAAGGCTCCGGTGGCGCAGGGAAACCCGCAATTTTCCCACCTTTGGCCTTCCGGTGTTTCACGTGAAACCTGGCCCGGACTTTTTTCCTCGCCCTGTCGTGCTTGCGCCAGATCAAGCCCTAAAAGACCCCACAATGAACAAGGCGTCCGCCGCACCGCTGGCGGAGTTCCTGCCCCAAAAAAGCCGCACCCCAAGGAGGAAATGTCTATGTCGTTCTTTCGCCAACTCTCGCTGCGCACCCAGATGCTGACGGTGGTGGCCTGCATCATCCTGGCAGGCTTTGCGCTGACCCTGTCCATTCTGACCTGGCAGGCCGGCCAGATGCAGCGCGAAGCCGCCCTGCAGTACGCCGGCGAGTTGGCGGCCCACAGCGGCCGTGATGCGGCGGTCCCGCTGCAGCAAGGGCTGGAAGCCGCGCGCACGCTGGCCGCCACCATGGTGGCGCTCAAGGCATCGGGCCACGCCGACCGCCAGACCGCCAACACCATCCTGCGCACCGTGCTGGAAAAGAACCCCCGCTTCATCGGTGTGTGGACGGGCTGGGAGCCGAACGCCTTCGACGGCCGCGATACCGACTTCGCCAGCGCCATCGGCCACGACGCCACGGGCCGCTACGTGCCCTACTGGAACCGCGGCGGAGCCAATGGCAGCGCCACCGTGGAACCCCTGACCGACTACGACAAGCCCGGCCCGGGCGACTACTACCAGATGCCCAAGTCCACGGGTGGCAATGTCCTGGTGGAGCCCTACCCCTACCAGATCGGGGGCAAGAACGTGCTGATCACCACCTTGTCGGTTCCGATCGAGATCGACGGCCGCTTCGTTGGCGTCGCGGGCGTGGACATCACGCTCGACGGCATCCAGGAGATGGTGCAGGCCATCCGCATCTACCAAAGCGGCTACGCCAGCCTGCTCTCCAACCAGGCCATCTACGTGGCCGCCAAGGACCCTGCCCGGATCGGCAAGCCGGTGGCGGCTGGCGACGGTTTCTCCGACGAGCAGCTCCAGTCCATGCGCGAAGCCGTCCGCAGCGGCCAGCGCCTGGAAACGGCCTTCCACGACACCCTCGCCAACGCCGATGCCACGCGCATCCAGGTGCCGCTGCAGCTCGACGGCATCGCCACACCCTGGTCCTTCGCGGCCACCGTGCCCACCGGCGAAATCCTCGCCCAGGTGCGCCGCCTGCAATGGACTTCCGCCGCGCTGGGCCTGCTCAGCATCGCGCTCGTCTCCATCGTCCTGGCCTTCGCCGTGGACCGGCTGGTGCTGCGGCCCATTGGCGGCGAGCCCAGCGAAGCCGCAGCCCTGGCCGAGCGCGTGGCCCAAGGTGACCTGAGCCGCACCATCGCCCTGCGCGCGGGCGACCGCCGCAGCCTCATGTTCCAGCTCAAGACCATGCAGGACAGCCTGGCCTCCGTCGTCGCCCGCGTGCGCGAAGGCGCGGAAACCGTGGCCACGGCCAGCGCCCAGATATCGCAGGGCAACCACGACCTGTCCGGCCGCACCGAATCGCAGGCCAGCGCCCTCGAAGAGACCGCCGCCTCCATGGAACAGCTCGGCTCCACGGTGCGCCAGAATGCCGACCACGCCCACAACGCCAGCGCCCTGGCGCGCCAGGCCTCCGACGTCGCCACCCAGGGCGGCGAGGCCGTGGCGCGCGTCATCCACACCATGCAGGGCATCAACGACAGCAGCCGCAAGATCGCAGACATCATCGGCGTGATCGACTCCATTGCCTTCCAGACCAACATCCTGGCGCTGAACGCCGCCGTCGAGGCCGCGCGCGCCGGCGAGCAGGGCCGGGGCTTCGCCGTGGTGGCCGGCGAGGTGCGCAGCCTGGCGGGCCGCAGCGCCGAAGCGGCGCGCGAGATCAAGGCCCTCATCAGCGACAGCGTGGGGCGCGTGGAGACCGGCAGCAGCCAGGTCCATGAGGCCGGCGAGACCATGCAGCGCGTGGTCGATGCCATCCAGCGCGTGAGCACCATCGTGGCCGAGATCAGCGCCGCCAGCCGCGAGCAAAGCGCGGGCGTGTCGCAGGTGGGCGAGGCCGTCACCCAGATGGACCAGGCCACGCAGCAGAACGCCGCGCTGGTCGAGGAAATGTCCGCCGCCGCCCACAGCCTGCGCCAGCAGGCCGACGCGCTGGTCGGCACCGTGGCGGTGTTCCAGCTGGAGCGCCAGCACGCCGCGATCGGACGCGGGTAAGGGAACAGCAGTCCTTGCCGCCCCCAGTTGTTTCACGTGAAACCACGCACGCATCCTGCATGCCGGGCGTGGTTCAATCGGCTCCATGAAACTCCTCGCCTTCGCGGGCAGCACCCGCCACGAATCGTTCAACCGCCGCCTGGCCGCCGCGGCCACCCGCATGGGCCGCGAGGCCGGGGCCAACGTCACGCTGCTGGAACTGTCGGACTTCGATATCCCGCTGTACAACGCCGACCTGGAAGCGCGCGGCACGCCAGCCGACGTGCTGCGCCTGAAGGAGGTGATGGACGCGCACCCGGCCTGGATCATCTGCTCGCCCGAATACAACGGCAGCTACACCGCCCTGCTGAAGAACACCATCGACTGGGCATCCAGCCCGGTCAGCGGCCACCCCGTCTGGGGCCAGGGCGACCGCCCCCTGGCAGGCAAGGTCGTGGGCATGCTCAGCGCGTCCAACGGCCGCCTCGGCGGCCTGCGCGCGCAAAGCCACCTGGCCCCGCTGCTGCTCAATGCACAGTGCTGGCTGGCCCCCCAGTCCTACGCCCTCAGCGCCGCAGCCGAGGCCTTCGATGCGCAAGGTGCCTTGCGCCACGCGCACGACCAAGAGGGCGTGCGCGCCGTGGTCACGCAGGTGCTCTGGGCAGCGCAGCGCCTGCACGGCTAGGTGGAATGCCGCCCGGGCTGCGGCGCCTGCTGCACCGCACCGTCCATCTCCTCACCGATTCCCGGCATGCCCCAGGGCAAGCCCGCTGGCGTGCCCTGCGTGCAGCTCGGGCCCGGCGCGCGCTGCCGCATCTTCGGCCACCCCGGGCGCCCTGCCGTCTGCGCCTCGCTGCAGCCGAGCGAGACCATGTGCGGCACCAGCCGCATCCAGGCCATGCAGTGGCTTACCTGGATGGAACAGGCCACCGCCCCGCGCGCTCCGCTTGAAAGCGAAAGCCCCGCGGCAGACAGGCCGCCACGCATGGCATAGCATGGCGGCCAGCCATCCACACCACCGAAAGGAAGGATCTCGCATGAAGCTGTACTACTCCCCCGGCGCCTGCTCGCTGTCGCCCCACATCGTTCTGCACGAGGCCGGCCTGGCCTACACCCCGGTGCTGGCCAGCACCAAGAGCCACAAGCTGCAGGACGGCACGGACTTCTACACCATCAACCCGCTGGGCTACGTGCCCGTGCTGGAGCTGGACGACGGCGCCCGCCTGCGCGAAGGCCCGGCCATCGTGCAGTACCTGGCCGACCAGGCGCCGCACAAGAACCTGGCCCCGGCCAACGGCACGCTGGCACGCTACCGGCTGCAGGAATGGCTGACCTTCATCGGCACCGAGCTGCACAAGGGCTTCGGCCCGCTGTTCACCCCCGGCACGCCCGAAGACTACAAGCCCCTGGTGCGCGAGCGCCTGCTGGGCCGCCTGCAGTGGGTGGATGGCGAACTGGCGCACAAGCCCTACCTGATGGGCGAGCAGTTCACCGTGGCCGATGCCTACCTGTTCACCGTCAGCAACTGGTGCGGCCATGTCGGCGTGGACATCTCCGGCCTCACGCACCTCGCGGCCTACCGCGAGCGCGTGGCGGCCCGCCCGGCCGTCCAGGCCGCGATGAAGGCCGAAGGCCTGCTCAAGTAAGCGCCCCGTGCCTCCCCTCCTGCTGCGCAGGGGAGGCACGCCACGAGTCCCCTTGTTGACGCAGACCGGCTGCGCGTTGCACGCCAAGGCGGTACGCTCCCAGGCACCGTCACCACTACCGCCTCCGCGTAGGCCGATTCCATGAGCAATCTTTTCGATCCGATCCAAGCCGGCGACCTGCACCTGTCCAACCGCATCGCCATGGCGCCCCTGACGCGCAACCGCTCGCCGCGCAACGTGCCCGGCGAACTCACCGCCACCTACTACGCCCAGCGCGCCGGCGCCGGGCTCATCGTCTCCGAGGGCACGCCCATCAGCCAGCAAGGCCAGGGCTACGCCGACGTGCCCGGCCTGTACCTGCCCGAGCAGCTCGAAGGCTGGAAGCGCGTGACCCAGGCGGTGCACGCGCGCGGCGGCAAAATCGTGGCGCAGTTGTGGCACGTGGGTCGCGTCTCGCACACCAGCCTGCAGCCCGGCGGCGAAGCGCCCGTGGCGCCCTCGGCCGTCACCGCGCAATCCAAGACCTACCTGATCGACGCCGCCACCGGCCAGGGCGGCTTCTTCCCCACCTCGGCACCGCGCGCGCTCGGCGCCGAGGAACTGCCCGGCATCGTCCAGGCCTACGCCAACGCCGCGCGCAACGCCGTGCAGGCCGGCTTCGACGGCGTGGAAATCCACGGCGCCAACGGCTACCTGCTCGACCAGTTCCTCAAGGACGGCGCCAACCAGCGCACCGACGCCTGGGGCGGCAGCGTGGAAAACCGCACGCGCCTGCTGGTGCAGGTGGTCAGCGCCGTGGCCGACGCCATCGGCGCGGGCAAGACCGGCCTGCGCCTGTCGCCCGTCACCCCGGCCAACGACATCCGCGACAGCCAGCCGCAGCCGCTGTTCGAGTACGTGGCGCGCCAGCTCGCGCCGCTGGGCCTGGCGTTCATCCACGTCATCGAAGGCGCCACCGGCGGGCCGCGCGAGGTCGAGGGCCGCCCGTTCGACTACGCCGCCTTCAAGGCCGCCTACCGCGACGCCGGCGGGCGCGGCGCCTGGATCGCCAACAACGGCTACACGCGCGACATGGCGCTGCAGGCCATCGCCAGCGGCCACGCCGACATGGTGGCCTTCGGCCGCGACTTCATCTCCAACCCCGACCTGGTGGAGCGCCTGCGCCAGGGCGCGCCACTGAACGCCTGGCAGCGCGAGACCTTCTACGGCGGTGGCGCCGAAGGCTATACCGACTACCCCACGCTTTGAGTGTTTTTGGGCTCCAGCGCTTGCCAGACAAGCGCTGGCAGCTATCGAATCAAGAGCATTCCGCCGGAAACGCCAGTTGCACGCACAGCCCGCACCCGTGCGGCGCGGGCAGCAGCGTCAGCCGCGCGCCCAGCAGCTCTGCATAGCGCGCCACGATGCCCAGGCCCAGCCCGGCGCCCTCGCCCAGGCGCTCGCCCTCGCGGCCCTGCACCCAGCGCTGGCGCAGCGCCTGGCGCTGCGGCGCGGCAATGCCCGGGCCGTTGTCGATCACCGACAGCAGCACCTCGCCCTCCCCGCTCCCCGCCCCACCCTCGCCCGCGCGCGCCAGCGCCACCGTCACGCGCGGCGTCTCGCCGCCGGGGGGCTGGCCATAGCGCAGGGCGTTGTCGATCAGGTTGCTCAGCACCCCCTCGATCAGCAGCGGCAGCCCCTGCACCACCACCGGCTGCTCCAGCCCCTGGGCGCCCAGGTCCACCCCGGCGGCGTCGGCACGGGGCAGGAAACGCAGCACCGTCTCCTGCACCAGCGCGTCCAGCGCTACCGCCTGCAGCGGCATGGCGCCGCGCGCCTCGTCGGCCAGGGCCAGCGCCAGCAACTGGTCCACCAAGTGGCTGGCACGCGCCTCGCTGCGCACGATGCCCGCGAGCTGTTCGCGCCACACGGCGCTGTCGTGCTGCGCCAGGCCGTAGCTGGCCTGCGCGCGGATGCCTGCCAGCGGCGTGCGCAGCTCATGCGCCACGTTGCCCGCGAACTCATGCAGCGCGCGCACGCCTTCGCCCACGCGCCCCAGCAGCGCGTTCACCGCCTGGCCCAGGCGCTGCAGGTCGCGCGTGCCGGCCTGCACCGGCAGGGGCGCGAGGTCGCGCGCGTCGCGCTGCTCCAGCGCCTGCTGGAAGGCCGCCAGCGGCTGCAAATCGCGCGCGATGGCGCGGCGCAGCCACCAGGCCAGCACCCCGAGCAGCAGCAGCTGCGGCACCAGCGAATACAGCAGCGCGCTGCGCAGCATGGCGTTGCGGCTGTGCACGGTCTGCGCGGTAATGACCTCGAACGCCGCCTGCGCGGGCCGCAGGCGCACCACGCGCAGCGCCTGGCCGCGGAAATGGATGTCGGAAAAGCGGTACGGCTCGCCGTCCTGCAAGCTCTCGGCGGCCAGGTGGGCGTTGCCCGCCAGCAGCGAGCCATCGCCGCGCAGCACGGCGAAATACACCGTGTCCACGTGGTCGAACAGCAGCGCCTTGACCTCGCGCGGGCTCAGCGCCAGCTCCAGCCCCTGGCCACCCTGGCGCACGTTGGCGGCAATGGCGTAGGCGTCGTCGAGCAGCGAGCGGTCGAAGGCGCGCTGCGTGAACAGGTTCGCCACGCCCACCGACGCCATGGTGCCCGCCAGCCACACCAGCGCCAGCGGCACCAGCACGTGGCGCGCGAGCCGCGCGCGCAGCGAGGGCAGCGCAGCGCCGCTCATGGCCCGGCCTGCGGCTGCGCCTCGGCCATGTAGCCCAGGCCGCGCAGCGTGCGGATGCCCGCGCCGCTGCCCGCGAGCTTCTTGCGCAGGCGCGAGATGAAGGCTTCCAGCGCGTTGTCGCCCAGCGCCTCGGCGAAGTCCGACAGCTTGTCCGACAGCGCGCGCTTGCTCACCACGCGGCCGGGCGGCGTCATCAGCTCCCACAGCACCTCGAACTCGCGCGCCGGCAGCTCCAGCGCCGCGCCGTGCAGCGTGAAGCGGCGCGCGCGCCGGTCCAGCGCCAGCGCACCGAGCAGCGTCACGTCCTGCGCGCCCTGGCTGCGCCGCGCCAGCGCGCGCAGGCGCGCCTCCACCTCGGCCAGCTCGAACGGCTTGCCCAGGTAGTCGTCGGCCCCGGCGTCGAGCCCGTCGATGCGCTCCTGCGTGCGGCCGCGCGCCGTCAGCACCAGCACCGGCGTGCGGTCGCCGCGCGCACGCGCGGCGCGCAGCAGCGTCAGGCCGCTGGCCGGGGCGCTGCCCTGGCCCGCGTCCTGGGGCAGGTTCAGGTCCAGCAGGACGGCGTCGTAGGGCTGCACGCTCCAGAAATGGCGCGCCTCGGCCACGCTGGCGGCCACGTCCACGCGGTGGCCGGCGTCGGCCAGGCTGCGCCGCACCACGGCGCGCAGCACGGCATCGTCTTCAACGAGCAGGATTCGCATGGGAGCGTGTTCAGGAGGTCAGGCGCTGGTCAGGCACGGGGCGCGATAAACGCGGCCCATGAGGATACGACAGTTGTTTCTGATCAGCGCCCTGGCCGCCGCCCTGCCCGGCGGGGGCCATGCGGCGCAGCCGCTCACCCTGGCCCAGGCCCTGGCCGCCGCCCAGGCCAACAGCGATGTGGCGCTGGCGCGCCACGCCCTGAGCGCCGCGCGCGCCGACGTGCTCGCCGCCGACCACGCGCCCGCCCCGGTGCTCAGCGCCAAGGCCGCGTCCATCGACCTGCAGAACGGCGTGGGCGGCGGCAACGTGCTCACGCGCAAGCGCATCGACAAATCCATCGGCATCGACTGGACCTGGGAGCGCGGCAACAAGCGCGGCCTGCGCACCCAGGCGGCCCAGGCCGCCGCCCAGGCCGCGCAGGACGATGTGGAGGACACCCAGGTGCAGCAGTTGCAGGCCACGCTGGCCGCCTACTACGAGCTGCTGGCGGCGCAGGAGCGCCTGCGCGAGACGCGCGCCATCGAGGACGGCCTGGTGGCCCTCGACCACAGCGCAGCCCGGCGCGTGCGCGCGGGTGACCTGTCGGCGCAGGACGGCGCGCGCACGCGCATCGAGGCCGAGCGCGCGCGCGCCGACACGCAGGCCGCCGAACTGGCGCGCGCACAGGCCGCGCTGGCGCTGGCGCAGCGCATCGCGCGCGGGCCCGACATCGAGGCCACGCCCGAAGACTGGCCCGCACGCCTCGCCCTGCCCGCCCCCGCCACCGACCTGGAGGCCCTGGCCGGGCAGCGCCCCGACGTGCGCGCCGCCCAGGCGCGCGTGCAGGCCGCCCAGGCGGCGCTGGAGGGCGCGCTGGCCCTGCGCAAGGCCGACGTCACGGTGGGCGCCTCGTACGACCACTTTCCCGGCACATCGACCCGGCTGCTGGAGCTGCGCGCGCAGTTCCCGCTGCAGTGGGGCTACCGCTTCGAGGGCGAGGTGCAGCGCGCCCAGGCGCAGCTCGACCAGGCCCAGGAGGCCCTGGCGCAGACGCACCGCGCCGCGCTGCTCGACCTGCAGGCGCTGCAGGCCGCCCTGGCCAGCGCGGCCCAGCGCGCCGACGGGTATGAGGGCGGCATCGTGCCGCGCGCGCGCCAGGTGGCGCAGAGCGCCGAGCTGGCCTACGCCAAGGGCGCCATCGGCCTGACCGACCTGCTCGACGCCCGCCGCACGCTGCGCGCCACCCTGCTCGAAGCCATCGGCGCCCGGGCCGACTACGCCAAGGCCGAGGGCCTGTGGCGGCTGCGCACCCAGCCTGCCGTGTCCAGCCAGCCCTGATCCATTCACAGCAAAAACAGCCTCCAGCGCTTACCCATCAAACGCAAATAGCTATAAAAACATGAGCAAACCAACCCTCCTTCTCCCCGGCGCCGGCATCGCCCTGGCGCTGTGCGCCGCGCTGGCCCTGCCCGGCTGCCAGCAGGCCAGCCCGCCCCCGGCCGAACCCGAGCCTGCGCCCCCGGTGCTGCAGGCCGGGCAACTGCACTACGCCAGCGGCCACCCGCAACTGGCCCTGCTGGCCGTGACCGAGGCCCGCCCGGCCAGCGCGCTGCGCGTGGACCTGCCCGCGCGCCTGGTGTGGAACGAGGAGCGCACGCAGCGCATCGTCCCGGCCTTCGCCGGGCGCGTCGCCGCCATCCGCGCCGACCTGGGCCAGCGCGTGCAGGCCGGCGCCACGCTGGCGCTGCTGGCCTCGCCCGATTTCGGCCAGGCCCAAGCCGACACCGCCAAGGCCCACGCCGACCAGGTGCTCGCCCAGCAGGCGCTGGCGCGCCAGCGCGAGCTGTTCGCCGCCGGCATCGTGGCGCGCAAGGAGCTGGAGCAGGCCGAGGCCGACGCCGCGCGCGCCCACGCCGAATCGGCCCGCGCGCTGGCGCGCACGCAGCTGTACGGCGGCGGCGCCGATGTGAGCCAGCAGCTCGCGCTGCGCAGCGGCATCGACGGCGTGGTGGTGGAGCGCAACCTCAACCCCGGCCAGGAGCTGCGCCCCGACCAGGGCGGCCCCGCGCTGTTCGTGGTGACCGACCCGCGCTCGCTGTGGGTGCAGATCGACGCGCGCGAGGGCGACCTCGCCTCGCTGCGCCCCGGCGACCGCTTCACGCTGGAGGTGGGCGCCTACCCCGGCGAGGCCTTCACCGGCCGCGTCACCGCCAGCGCCGACGCCATCGACCCCGCCACGCGCACGCTCAAGGTGCGCGGCGTGGTGGACAACGCCGACCGCCGCCTCAAGGCCGAGATGCTGGCCACCGCGCACGTCACCGAAAACCGCAGCGGCGGCATCGTCGTGCCGGCGCAGGCCGTGGTGCTGGCGGGGCGCACGCACCAGATCTATGTGCAGCGCGCGCCCGGCGTGTTCGAGCCGCGCAGCGTCACCCTGGCCCACGAGGGGCCGGGCGAGGCCATCGTCGCCAGCGGCCTGGCAGCAGGCGAGAAGATCGTGGCGGGCAACGTGCTGCTGCTGGCGCAGCAGTGGCAGGCCCTGGCGCAGGACGCCACGCAGGACGGCGGCAGCGCCGCAAAGGGCACGCAGCCATGAAGCGCCTGATCCAGTACGCGCTGTACCAGCCGCTGTTCATCATCCTCGGCACGCTGGTGTTCGCGGCGGCCGGCTTCGCGGCGTTCAAGCACCTGTCGGTGGAGGCCTTTCCCGACGTGACCGACACCCAGGTCACGGTGATCGCGCTGCACCCTGGGCGCGCGCCCGAGGAGGTGGAAAAGCAGGTCACGCTGCCCATCGAGCTGGCGCTGTCGGGCCTGCCGCATGCCATCCGCGTGTTCTCGCACACGCAGTTCGGCCTGTCGTTCAGCGTGGTCACCTACGACGACGATGCCAACGTCAACGTGGTGCGCCAGCAGGTGGCCGAGCGCCTCGCGGCGGTGGACCTGCCGCCCGGTGTGCAGGCCAACATCGCCCCCAACGCCACGCCCGTGGGCGAGATCCTGCGCTACCGCCTGAAGGGCGACGGCCTCTCCACCACCGAGCTGCGCACCCTGCAGGACTGGACCGTGGAGCGCGCGCTGCGCCAGGTGCCTGGCGTGGCCGACGTGGTGGGCATGGGCGGCGCCATCAAGCAGTACGAGGTGCAGCCCGACCTGGACAAGCTGCGCGCCTACAAGGTGAGCTTCCAGAACCTGCTCGACGCGCTCGGGCGCGGCAACGCCAACGCCGGCGGCAGCTACGTGGCCCAGGGCGCGCAGCAGTACACCATCCGCGGCATCGGCCTGCTGCGCTCGGCCGACGACATCGGCCGCGTGGTGGTGGCCGCGCGCGGCAACACCCCCATCCTGGTGCGCGACGTGGCGGCAGTGAAGACCGGCGCCGTGCCGCGCCTGGGCATCGTCGGCCAGGACGGCGACGACGACGCGGTCACCGGCATCGTCGTCATGCGCAAGGGCGAGAACGCCAGCGAGGTGCTCAAGGGCGTGAAGGCGAAGATCGCCGCGCTGAACGCGCGCGGCCTGCCCGCAGGCGTGCAGATCGTGCCGTTCTACGACCGCACCTGGCTCATGGACAAGACCCTGAGCACGGTGTTCCGCAACCTGGTCGAAGGCGCGCTGCTGGTGTCGCTGGTGCTCTACATCTTCCTGTCCAACCTGCGCGCCAGCCTGGCCGTGGTGGTGGTGATTCCGCTGTCGCTGCTGGCCACCTTCATGGGGCTGAAGGTGCTGGGCGTGCCGGCCAACCTGCTGAGCCTGGGCGCTATGGACTTCGGCATCATCGTGGACGGCGCGGTGATCGTGGTGGAGAACATCATGCACCGCCTGGCCGAGCGCGGCGAAGACATGGACGAGCGCGACCGGCGCGACACCATCATCCACGCCGCCAACGAAGTGGGCCGGCCCACGCTGTTCTCCATGCTCATCATCATCGCGGCGCATATCCCCATCTTCGCGCTGCAGCGCCACGAGGGCCGCATCTTCCAGCCCATGGCGCTGTCGGTCACCATGGCGCTCGTCGGCTCGCTGGTGTTCTCGCTCACGCTGGTGCCGCTGCTGGCCTACTGGATGCTCAAGCGCCGCCTGCCGCACGGCGACAACCGCGTGGTGCGCGGCGCCAAGAGCCTGTATGCCCCGGTGCTCGACTGGGCGCTGGCGCACCAGCGCAAGGTGCTGGCGCTGGCGCTGCTGGGCTTCGGCGCCACGGGGCTGGTGGCTTCGCGCCTGGGCTCGGAATTCCTGCCCGAGCTGAACGAGGGCACCACCTGGGTCAACTTCGGCCTGGCGCCCTCGGTGTCGAGCGAGGAGGCCACGCGCATCCTGCGCATGGCGCGTCAGGCGCTGCTCACGGTGCCCGAGGTGCGCACCACCGTCTCCAAGGCCGGCCAGCCCGAGGACGGCACCGACCCCAAAACCATCTCCATGGCCGAGATCTTCGTCGACGTGAAGCCCGAGAGCGAATGGCGCCCCGGCATGACGCGCGAGAAGATCACCGCGCAGATGCAGCAGGCGCTCGGCGCCATTCCCGGCATCGACCCGGCGTTCTCGCAGCCCATCCGCGACAACGTGCTCGAATCCATCTCGCAGATCAAGGGGCAGATCGTCATCAAGCTCGCGGGCGACGACCTGGCCGAGCTCAAGCGCCTGACCGACGCCATCGCCCGCGAGGTGCGCCAGGTGCCCGGCGTAGCGCGCGCCGAGATCGACCGCGACGGCCAGGTGCCGCAACTGCTCATCGAGGTCAACCGCGAGCGCGCCGCGCGCCACGGCCTGAACGTGGGCGACGTGCAGGACGTGATCGAGGCCGCGCTGGCCGGCAAGGCCGCCACCAGCCTGTGGGAAGGCGAGCGCAAGTTCGCCGTGGCGGTGCGCCTGCCCAAGGACGAGCGCAGCATCGCCAACCTGCCGCGCACGCCGATTGCCACGCCCGACGGCGGCTACGTGCCGCTGTCCGAGGTGGCCGACATCCGCGAGGACATGGGCGCCATGAACATCGCGCGCGAGGCCGGGCGGCGCACCCAGGCCATTGGCATCTTCATCGCCGGGCGCGACATGGGCTCGGTGGTGGCCGACATGAAGGCGCGCGTGGCGCGCGGCGTGCAGATCCCCGAGACCTACCAGCTCAACTGGTCGGGCGAGTTCGAGAACCAGGAACGCGCGATGAAGCGCCTCTCCGTCGTCGTGCCCATCTCGCTGCTGCTGATCTTCGTGCTGCTGTTCGACGCCTTCAAATCGTTCAAGACCGCCTCGCTGATCCTGGTGAACGTGCCACTGGCGCTCATCGGCGGCTTCATCGCGCTGTGGCTGTTGGGCATACCGCTGTCGGTGTCGGCGGCCATCGGCTTCATCGCACTGTCGGGCCAGGCCGTACTCAACGGCGTGGTGATGCTCTCGGTCTACCAGCAGTTGCAGGCCGACGGCCTCAGCGTGGCCGAGGCCGTGCGCCAGGGCTCCATGCAGCGCCTGCGCACCGTGCTCATGACGGCGCTGCTCGCCATGCTGGGCCTGCTGCCCATGGCGCTGTCGCACGAGATCGGGGCCGAGACGCAGCGGCCCCTGGCCATCGTGGTGATCGGCGGGCTGGTCACGGCCACGCTGCTCACGCTGGTGGTGCTGCCCGCGCTGTACCTGGCCTGGTTCGGGGAGCGTTCCGCCAAGCCGGCGGATTGAGGGTGTTTCAGGGCTCCAGCCCTTGTGCAGCAAGCGCTGGCAGCTATGTTTTTGATACCACTGCCAGCGCCGCTCACCCCGCCAGGCGCGGCACGCCGCCGTGCCCGGCGCGGTCGTCGAGCCGGAACTGCGCCACCAGTTGCGACAGCCGCGCCGCCTGGTCGCGCAGCGAATCGGCCGCCGCGGCGGACTGCTCGACCAGCGCGGCGTTCTGCTGCGTCATGCGGTCGATCTCGCCCACCGACTGGTTCACGTGGCCGATGCCCTCGGTCTGCTCGCTGGCGGCGGCGCTGATCTCGCCGATGATGTCGCCCACGCGCTGCACGCTGGCCACGATCTCCTTCATCAGCCCGCCCGCGTCCTCGACCTGGCGCACGCCGCCGTTCACGGCCGTCACGCTGTTGCCGATCAGGCCCTTGATCTCGCTCGCCGCCTGCGCGCTGCGCTGCGCCAGCGAGCGCACCTCGCCCGCCACCACGGCGAAGCCCCGGCCCTGCTCGCCGGCGCGCGCCGCCTCGACGGCGGCGTTCAGCGCCAGGATGTTGGTCTGGAAGGCAATCGCGTCGATCAGGCCGATGATGTCGCCGATCTTGCGGCTGGAGGCCGAGATCTCGTGCATGCTGCCCACGGCCTGCTGCACCACCGTGCCGCCGCGCGTGGCCTCGCCCGAGGCCGACGCGGCGAGCTGGTTGGCCATCTGCGACGACGAGGCCGTCTGCTGCACCGTCGAGGTCAGCTGCGCCAGCGAGGCCACGGCCTCCTGCGCATGGCTGGCGGTCTGCTCGGTGCGCGCCGACAGGTCCTGGTTGCCCGTGGCGATCTCGGCGCTGGCCGTGGCGATGCTGCTGCTGGCGTCGCGCACCTGCGAGACGATGGCGCCCAGGCTCTGCTCCATGTGCACCAGGGCGCGCTGCAGGTCGGCCACCTCGTCGCGGCCGACGACCTCGATGCGCTGCGACAGGTCGCCTCCGGCAATGGCCTGGGCCATCTGGCGCGCACGCTCCAGCGGACGGCAGATCGACACCATGTTCAGCAGCGTCAGCGGCACCACCACCAGCACCGTGACGACCACCGCCAGCACGAACAGCCATTTGGTCTGGTCCGAGGTATCGCGCTGGCTCTGCACGGTGCGCTGCACCTCCTGGCGCAGGTGCGTGTCGAGTTCTTCCAGGCGCTGGCCGGTGGCGGTGAATTCGGCCGCCGCCTCGGTGCTCATGCGGTTGGCCACCGCCGCCGACTCGTAGCCGCCCGACTGCAGCAGCTGCGCCACGGGCGCGAACTGCGTGCCATAGCTGTCAAGGTGGCCGACAAAGGCGCGCGCGATGGTGCTGTCCGCGCCCTGCGGCCCTTCCAGGAAGCGCCCGGCCACCTTCTTGGCCTGCTCCAGGCTGGCCAGCCACTGGGTGTGCGCCTGCCTGGCGGCGTCGGGCCGGTCGTAGGCGATGACCATGTCCTTCTCGTACTGGCGGATGGCGCCGACGGCGCCGCGCAGCTCGCCCAGGGCCACGGTCTTGGTGAAGCCCTGCGTCATGAAATCCTCGCTCATGCCGTGGATGCGCAGCATCCCGAACATGCCGGCGCCACCCAGCAGGCCCAGCAGAACCATCACGACGACGATGGCGCCCAGCATCCGCAGACGGATGGTGAAATACCGCATGAGTGCAAAAACATCCATGGTCTTTCTCTCCAAAACCGCGGGCGGCATGAGGTCCTGCACGCCCACTACTGCAACAAAGCGTTGCAGTTTGCCAGACAAACACCTCGGGCTCGCCGTTTGCCTCCTATTCACGGGCTTTTCTTGGGGAAGGCCTCCAGAACGTGCTCAGAGCGTGTTCACAAGCGCCACCGCTTCAGCAGCAAGGCATTGGTCATGACGCTCACGGAACTGAGCGCCATGGCCGCGCCCGCCACCATCGGGTTCAGGTAGCCCAGCGCCGCCAGCGGAATGCTCGCCACGTTGTAGGCGAAGGCCCAGAACAGGTTCTGGCGGATCTTGGCCACGGTGCGGTGCGAGATGTCGAGCGCCGCCGCCACCAGGCGCGGGTCGCCGCGCATCAGCGTGATGCCCGCCGCGTGCATGGCCACGTCGGTGCCGTTGCCCATGGCCAGGCCCACGTCGGCGGCGGCCAGGGCCGGGGCGTCGTTCACGCCATCGCCCACCATGGCGACGGTGTGCGCGCCGCCGCCCTGCTGCTGCAGCCGGCGCACCGCCACCGCCTTGTCGCCCGGCAGCACCTCGGCCATGACCTCGCCGGCCTCGGGCTGCAGGCCCAGGCGGCGCGCCATGGCCTCGGCGGCGCCCCGGTTGTCGCCCGACACCATGACGCAGCGCACGCCGCGCGCGCGCAGCAGCGCCAGCGCCTCGCGCGCGCCAGGCTTGGGCTCGTCGCCGAAGGCCAGCAGCGCCCGCAGAACATAGCGCGCCCCCACGCTCGGTTCCTCCGCCACGCGCTCGGCCAGGGCCGAGACGGTGGCGCCCTCGCTCTGCCACTGCGCGGCCTGTGCCTGCAGCGGCCCCAGACCCACGTCCAGTTCCTCCATCCAGCGCAGGCTGCCGACCAGGACGCTGCGCGCGCCCGCCTCGCCCTCGGTGCCCCGGCCCGGCACGGCGCGCACGCCCTCGGGCGCGGCCAGCGCCAGGCCGCGCTCGCGGGCAGCCGCCACCACGGCACGCGCCAGCGGGTGTTCGCTGCCGCTTTGCACGCTGGCCACGGCGGCGAGCAGCGCCACTTCGTCCTGGCCCGGCACGGCCTGGAACGCCGTCAGGCGCGGCCGCCCCACGGTCAGCGTGCCGGTCTTGTCGAAGGCCACGGTGTCCACACGGTGCGCCGTCTCCAGCGCCTGCGCGTCCTTGATGAGAATGCCGTGGCGCGCCGCCACGCCCGTGCCGGCCATGATGGCGGCCGGCGTGGCCAGGCCCAGCGCGCAGGGGCAGGCGATCACCAGCACCGCCACGGCGCGGATCAGCGCCGTCTCCAGCCCCACGCCGGCCCACAGCCAGCCCAGCAGCGTGAGCAGCGCGATGGCCAGCACCGCAGGCACGAACACGGCGGACACCTTGTCCACCATGCGCTGGATCGGCGCCTTGGCGGCCTGCGCGTCCTCCACCAGGCGGATGATGCGCGCCAGCACCGTCTCGGCGCCCACGGCCTGCACCTGCATGACGATACGGCCGTCGCCGTTGATCGCGCCGCCCGTCATCTGCGCGTCGGGCTCCTTCGCCACGGGCAGCGGCTCGCCCGTGAGCATGGACTCGTCCACCTGCGTGTGCCCTTCCAGCACCACGCCATCGACGGGAATGCGCTCGCCCGGGCGCACCACCAGGCGGTCGCCGGCCATGACTTCGGACACCGGCACGTCCACTTCGCCGTCGCGCCCCAGCAGGTGCGCCACCTCGGGCCGCAGCGCGTGCAGCGCGCGGATGGCCGCCGTGGTCTGGCGCTTGGCGCGCGCCTCCAGCCACTTGCCCAGCAGCACCAGCGTGATGACCACGGCCGAGGCCTCGAAATACAGGTGCGGCACATGCCCCGCGTGCGCCGTGGCCCACAGCCACAGCGACAGGCCGTAGCCCGCGCTGGTGCCCAGCGCCACCAGCAGGTCCATGTTGCCCGTGAGCGCCTTGGCCGCGTGCCAGCCCGCCTTGTAGAAGCGCGCGCCCAAGATGAACTGCACCGGCGTGGCCAGCAGGAATTGCGCCCAGGCCGGCAGCATCCAGTGCTGGCCGAACAGGTCGCCCAGCATCGGCAGCACCAGCGGCGCCGACAGCAGCAGGCCCATGGCCACGGGCGCGAAGCCGGCCCAGGGGCCGGCGGCGTCGGCCTCGGCCTCCTGCGCGGCCAGCGCGCGCGGCTCGTAGCCCGCGTTGCGCACGGCGCGCCGGGCCAGCGCGTCCATGTCCGGGCGGGCGGCGTCGTAGGTCACGTGCACCGACTCGGTGGCCAGGTTCACCGCCGCGTCCTGCACGCCGGGCACCTTGCGCAGCGCGCGCTCCACGCGGGCCACGCAGCTCGCGCAGGTCATGCCGCCCACGCCGAAATCCAGCGTGGCGGGGGGGTTCTCAGCCGTCGTCGTCATGGCAAAGCCTCAATCTCTTTCACGATGGCAGCCAGCTTAAACCTTGCCATGCTGGCAAGGTCAACACCCTCCGGCTTGCAAATCCGCTTGACTCTGCCACCATGGCAGGGTTCATCATCGTGGCCCCATCCACAACCCCACCCGGAGGACTTTTCCATGCAATACACCTTCACCGTCCAAGGCATGACCTGCGGCCACTGCGAGCGCGCCGTGGTGCACGCCGTGCGTGCGCTCGACAACGAAGCCCTCATCAAGGTCGACCTGCCCACGGGCCAGGTCGTGGTCGAAAGCGAGAAATCGCGCGACGCCATCGCCAACGCCATCCAGGAAGACGGCTACAAGGTCGCCGCGTGACCGTCCCCATCGGCGAGGCCGCCCGGCGCGCCGGTATCTCGGCGCGCATGGTGCGGCACTACGAATCGCTCGGCCTGCTAGCCCCGGTGGCGCGCACCGGTAGCGGCTACCGCCAGTACACCGAGGCGGACATCCACACCCTGCGCTTCATCCGCCGCGCGCGCGACCTGGGCTTCTCCATGGACGAAATCGCCACGCTGCTCGGCCTGTGGCAGGACAAGCAGCGCGCCAGCAGCCAGGTCAAGCAGATCGCGCAAAAACACATCGCCAACCTCTCCGAGCGCATCGCCGCCATGCAGGCGATGCAGCGCAGCCTGCAGGCGCTGGTGGGCTGCTGCCACGGCGACGACCGGCCCGACTGCCCGATCCTTGACGACCTGGCAGCTTGAAATGAAGAACATCCCCCTGAGCGGCTGCGCCGCTTCCCCCTTCTCGCAACGCTGCGCGTTGCGAGAAGGGGGACGACGCCAGCGCGGCGGGGCGGCCCTTGCGCGGCGTCCGCTGGCTTGGGGCGCGCCGGTTTCAAGGGCTGTGGGCGGTGCTTAATAACTGAAAAGAGCCATGCCGCCATTGCCTGCCGTGGTGCTGGAGCGCTGGGCGCATGCCAGCGGCGGCGCCGGCACCGCCATCGTGCTGCCCGACGGCTGCCGCGACCTGATCCTGCGGCGCGAGGCGGGATGCCGCCCGCAGTGGCTGGTTTCGCCGCTGGACACGCAGGCGCGCAGCGTGGCCAGCGCCCGCGCCACCCAGTGGCTGGGCTTTCGCCTGCGGCCCGGCGTGCGCATCGACAGCGCGGCCCTGCTGGCGGCGGCACGGCACGTGCCCGAGGGCGACGAAAGCGCGCTGCTGCCGCACATCGACCAGCATGCCGTGCTCGACCAGCGCGTGGCCGACGCACTGGCCGCGCTGCGCGAGGCCCCCCAGGTGGCCTGGGCGGCGCGGGCGCTGGGCGTTTCGCCGCGCAGCCTGGAGCGGCTGCTGCACAGCGCCACCGGACAGCCGCCGCAGTACTGGCGCGCGCTGGCGCGGGTGCGCGGCGCGGCCCAGGCACTGGCCAGCGGCGCGCCGCTGGCCGCCATCGCGGCCAGCCATGGCTATGCGGACCAGGCCCATTTCAGCCGCGAATGCCTGCGCTGGCTGGGCGCCACGCCGGCCCGCCTGCGGGCAGCGCCGGCCCTGCTCGCGCTGGCCTGCGCGCCGGGCTACGGCGCTGGCGGCTGATACGGGTTTGCCTTCAACCGTATAACTAGGCGGGAAGCCGCAGACAGTGCTGTAGCACGGCAAGGCGAACCAACGACGTTAGACGGTTGAAGGCAAATCCGTATGAGGCGCGCCCATGGGCGTGCACAGTTCCACCAGAAAGCCGTTGTTGTCGTGCACGTAGGCCACGGTCTGGCCCCACGGCATGGCCTCGGGCGGCTGCACCAGCGCGGCCCCCGCGCGCACCGCATGCTCCACGGCGGCGGCGACGTCCGCCGTGGTGAAGGCGATCTCGCAGCATGGCGCGCCCGCCACCGCGCGCTGCGGGCTCTTGCCCAGCTGTGCCATCAGGCGCAGCGACGAAAACGCCAGCGCCGTGGCGCCGGTGTCGAGCTCGCCGAAGTCGCCCGCCTCGTGCACGAAGCGCCGGCGCAGGCCGAAAGCCGCCTCGTAGAAGGCCACGGTGGCCGGAACGTCCTCGACGTAAAGAATGGTGTAGCCGAATTGCATGGCAAGAACCCCTGGAAAAGAAACCGCCAGCGTAGCCGCGCGAACAGGCGCGGTCTTGAAGAAATGCGACAGGCTCAGCGCCTGCGCCGCGCCCAGCGCCCGCCGAACTGGTTGATGGCCATGCCCAGCAGCACCGCCAGCGTGCCCAGCCACTGCACGCCCGTGGGCCGCTCGCCCAGCAGCAGCATGGCCGACAGCAGGCCGATCACCGGCACCAGCAGCGACAGCGGCGCCACCGTGCTCGCGGCGTGGCGCTGCAGCAGCCGCGTCCACAGCCCATAGCCCAGCAGCGTGGACAGCACGGCCAGGTAGGCCACCGTGCCCAGCTCGCGCCAGCCGATGCCCTGCAACTGGCGCTGCACGCTGCCGGCGCCATCCACCCACAGCGACAGCAGCGCCAGCGGCAGCACCGGGAACACGCTGGTCCAGACGATGAACGACACCGGCTCGTACCGCCCCTGGCGCGCCGCCGCGCGCGTGAGCAGGTTGGACACCGCCCACATCGCCGCCGCGCCCACGGTGAAGGCGAAGCCCAGCAGCGTCATGCCCGCCGCGCCGTCGCCGTGCGCGGCGCCGATCATGCCCAGCCCGCCGATGGCGATGCACAGCCCCAGCCACTGCCAGCGCTGCGGCTGCTCGCCCATCAGCAGCGCCGCCAGCAGCATGGTGATGAAGGCCTGCGTCTGCAGCACCACCGAGGCCATGCCGGCCGGCATGCCCAGCTTCATGCCCGTGAACAGCAGCCCGAACTGCCCCACGCCCTGCACCAGCCCGTAGGCCGCCAGCAGGCCCCAGCCGACGCTGCGCGGCGGGCGCACGAACAGCAGCAGCGGCACCGACGCCGCGACGAAGCGCAGCGCGCACAGCAGCAGCGGCGACAGCGTGGCCAGGCCCCACTTCATGACCACGAAGTTCAACCCCCAGATGACGATGACCACCAGGGCGCTGGCCCAGTCGGCCCGGCCCATGCCGGAGGGGGAAGATGCGGTGGCTGCGGACATGGGGGCTTTCAGGGGCTGGTGATTGCTCCGGTTATCGTAGCTGCCAGCGCTTGCTCCATCGGGGTTTCAGATGGAAAACACTCTTAACCCTTTTGCCATCAATCGCTGGCCGCTCTCTTTTTAGGATTTCTCGCGGGCGCGACCGGGGGCCCCAGCACGCCGTGCATCAACGTGGCGATGCACTGCTCGGCCACCTGGGCGGCGCTGTACTCGCCATCAGGCTGGTACCAGCGCCCGATCCAGCTCAAGGCGCCGGCGATGACGAAGGCCGTCATCTTCGGGTCGCAGGCGCTGAGCGAGCCCTCCTGCACGCCCTGCGCCACCAGGCGGCGGAAGGCCAGGTCGATCTCGGCCTTCATGCGGCGCAGCTCGGTGCGGCTGGGCTCGGGCACCTCTTCGTCGCCGATGCGGATCAGGCACATGCCGAAGGGCTGGGTGACGATGTCGGCATACACCCGCATGCACGCGCGCAGCTGGTCCACGGCGTTGCCGCCCGCCGCCCGCGAGGCCTCGATGCCGTCGAGCGTCATGTGCAGGCCCTTCTTCACGCACTCCAGCAGGATCTCGTCCTTGTTCTTCACGTAGTAGTACAGCGTGGGCTTGGTGACGTGCAGGCGCGCGGCGATGTCGTCCAGCGAGGTGGCGTGAAAGCCGCGCTCGTTGAACATCTGCGCCGCCGTGGACAGCACGGCGTTGCGCTTGGCCTCGCGCTGCGCCTCGCGCGCGGGCGCCTGGGCCCAGGGCGAAGCCTGGGCCGCGGCGCGCGGCGCGCGGCGCGCGGCCTGCGGATCTGTGCGTGATGTGCCCATACGGGAAATCCTTCGTGTATCGGGTAAGTACTGATTTTCCAAAATCGCGGCTGCACCAGAATCTACTTTCAAGTAACAAGTCTACGTAAAAGTAGGAACTCGTCCTTTCGCACAAACCCGTAGAGGAGCCCGATGGAGACAACGCTTGCGCGCGGCGCACATTCCGCCGCCCCGCCCTTGCTGCAGGTGGACAGCGTGACGCTGGCGTTCGGCGGCGTGCGCGCGCTGTCCGGCGTGGGCTTCGGCGTGCAGCCGGGCTCCATCACCGCCGTGATCGGGCCCAACGGCGCGGGCAAGACCTCGCTGTTCAACACCATCTCGGGCTTCTACCGGCCCACGGGCGGCAGCATCCGCTTCAAGGGCCAGGACATCACGCGCATTCCCGCGCCGCAGCGCGCCCGCATGGGCCTGGGGCGCAGCTTCCAGAACATCGCGCTGTTCCGCGGCATGACGGTGCTGGACAACATCAAGCTCGGCCGCCACGCGCACCTCAAGACCAACGTGTTCGACGCGCTGCTGTACATGGGCCGCGCGCGCCGCGAGGAGGCCGCGCTGCGCCGCGACATCGAGGAGCGCATCATCGACTTCCTGGAGATCGACCACATCCGCCACGCCCCCGTCTCGGCCCTGTCCTACGGCCTGCAAAAGCGCGTGGAGATGGCGCGCGCCCTGGCCATGCAGCCCGAGATCCTCATGCTCGACGAGCCCGTGGCCGGCATGAACCGCGAGGAGACCGAGGACATGGCGCGCTTCATCCTCGACGTGCGCGCCGAGTGGGGCGTGACGGTGCTTATGGTGGAGCACGACATGGGCATGGTCATGGACCTGTCGGACCACGTGGTGGTGCTGAACTTCGGCCAGGTCATCGCGCAGGGCGTGCCGGCCGTGGTGCAGGCCGACCCGGAAGTGGGCCGCGCCTACCTGGGCTCGGGCAACGTCGATGAGCTGCGCGCCAAGCTGCGCGCGGCCGCACAGCCAGCCATGGCGGGAGCCGCATGATGGATTGGGCCTACCTGTTCGAGATCAGCCTCACCGGCATCGCCAGCGGCGGGCTGTACGCGCTCGCCGCGCTGGCCTTCGTGATGGTCTACAAGGCCACGCGCGTGGTCAACATCGCCATCGGCGAGATGCTCATGGCCGGCGGCTACCTGTTCTTCACCTTCGCCGCCATGTGGGCGCTGCCGCTGTGGCTGGCGATTCCGGCCGCCGTGCTGGCCTGCGGCCTGCTGGGCGCGGTGATCGAGCGCACCATGATCCGCCCGCTGCTGGGCGAGCCGCCGATCTCCGTCTTCATGGTTACCGTGGGCCTGTCGTCGGTGCTCATCGGCCTGGTGGAAATGGTCTGGACGGCCGACCAGCGCCGCCTGCCCGAGTTCATGCCCAGCGACCCGATCATGGTCGGCGACGCCTTCCTCGCGCCCAAGGTGTTCTGGGGCGCGGTGGTGGCCGCCGTGTTCATCGCCGCCGTGCTGCTGGTGTTCCGCTACTGGCGCGGCGGCGTGGCGCTGCGCGCCACGGCCAGCGACCAGGCCGCGGCCTACTCGGTGGGCATCAACGTGCCGCGCGTGTTCTCGCTGGCCTGGGTGGCCTCGGCCATGCTCGCGGCCATCTCCGGGATCATCGTCGGCTCGATTGGCGGCATCTCATCGAGCATGGGCGTGTTCGGCCTGTCGGTACTGGTGGTGGTCATCGTCGGCGGGCTCGACAGCGTGCTCGGCGCGCTCGTGGGCGGCATCCTCATCGGCCTGGTCGAGGCGCTGGCCGGCGCCTACCTGGGCGGCGAATACAAGCTGCTGGCCACCTTCGTGGTGCTGGTCGTCATCCTGATGGCGCGGCCCTACGGCCTGTTCGGCACCCACGAAATCGAACGTCTTTAAGGGCTCATCACCATGCGTATCGGAACCCTCAAGGAAAGCTACGTCGCCGACGCGGCGCTGTTCGACTCGCGCACCCAGCATGCGTGGCTCGCCATCGCCGCCGCGCTGCTGCTGCTGTTCCCCTTCGTCGCCAGCGACTACTGGCTCTACATGGCCTGCCTCGTGGCCATCAACGTGGCAAGCGCCACGGGCCTCAACATCCTCACCGGCTACACCGGCCTGGTGAGCCTGGGCCAGGCCGCCTTCATGGGCCTGGGCGCGTACACGGTGGCCATCCTGCAGACGCGCTACGGCACGCCCTTTTTGCTGAACCTGCTGGCCGGCGGCGTGGTGGCCATGCTGGGCGGCATCGTGGTGGGCATTCCGTCGCTGCGCGTCAAGGGGCTGTACCTGGCGATCGCAACAATAGCGGCCTCGTTCATCGCGCACTTCCTGTTCGCCAACTTCCAGATCACCGGCGGCACGGCCGGGCTGTCGCTGCCGCCGGCGCGCCTGCTGGGCGTGGACCTGGACACGTCCTTCCGCCTGTACTGGCTCATCGTGCCGGTGACGCTGCTGATGCTGCTGGGCGCGGCCAACCTGTTTCGCACGCGCATCGGGCGCGCCTTCATCGCCATCCGCGACCGCGACATCTCGGCCGAGGTGCTGGGCATCCCGCTGCTGCGCTACAAGCTGCTGAGCTTCGGCCTGTCGTCGTTCTACGCCGGCATCGCCGGAGGGCTGTGGGCCTACTTCTTCCGCGTGGTCACGCCCGAGAGCTTTCCGCTGAGCATGTCGATCTTCTTCCTCGCGGCCATCATCGTCGGCGGCATGGGCTCGATCCTCGGCGGCATCCTCGGCGCGGTGTTCATGACCATGGTGCCCGAGCTGCTCAAGCTCGTCGTCGACCTGCTGCCCGGCGGGGCCGCGCTGGCGGTGTTCCTCTCGCCCGTGCGCCTGGTGGTGTTCGGCGCACTCATCATCGGTTTTCTGGTGTTCGAGCCGCTCGGGCTCGCAGAAATATGGCGCCGCGTGCGCCGCTTCTTCCACCTGTGGCCCTTCCGTAATTAACACCCTAGGAGACAGACATGGCACAGCATCGCATTTCCACGAAACGCCGCAGCCTCATGCTGGGCGCGGCCGCCGCCGCGCTCACGCAACCGCTCTCAGTGCTGGCGCAAGGCGCCGAGGAGATCGTCATCGGCGGCTCCATCCCCATGACCGGCGTATTCGCCTTCGCGGGCGTGGGCATCAACGCGGGCATCCAGGACTACGTGAAGATCGTCAACGATGCCGGCGGCATCAAGGGCCGCAAGGTCAGGTACGTGCCCGAGGACACGGGCTACAAGGTGGACGTGTCGGTGGCCGCATTCAAGAAGATCACCAGCCAGAACAAGGTCAACGTCTACTACGGCGACTCCACCGGCTTCGCCAAGACCATCAACCCCGAGCTGGAGCGCAACGGCAACATCCTGATGGCCGGCGCCTCGTTCGCCAGCGAACTCAACGACCCGAAGAAGTACCCGAACCAGTTCCTCGTGGGCCCCGACTACACCGAGATGTTCGGCATCCTGCTGAAACACATCGCCAAGGAGAAGCCCGGCGCCAAGGTGGCCTTCGTCTATTCCGACTCCGAGTTCGGCCGCGACCCGATCGAGAAGAGCGAGGCCGCCGCCAAGGCGCTGGGCCTGTCGGTGCCCGTCAAGATCATGACGCCCGCAGGCAGCGTGGACGTGTCCACCGAGGTCATCAAGCTGCGCCGCGCCGCGCCCGACTACACCATCTTCCACGGCTACATCCTCGCGCCCATTCCCGAGTTCATCACCCAGGGCAAGCAGCAGGGCATGAAGAGCAAGTGGATGGGCACCTTCTGGACCATGGACAGCTCCACCGTCATGAAGATGGGCGAAGCGGGCGACGGCTTCATGGGCGTGATGCCCTACCGCTACTACTACGACACCGAAAAGGCGCCGATGCTGGAGAAGATCCGCGCCCTGCGCCCCGAGTACCAGAGCACGGCCTACATGCAGGGCTTCCTGGCCGCCATGCTGTTCCTGGAGTCGGCCAAGCGCTGCCTGGACGGCAACAAGCCGCTTACCGGCGCCAACCTCAAGGCCGCGCTCAACAGCCTCAAGGACTTCGACACCGGCGGACTCATCGGCGTGCCGATCACCATCAGCGGCAACTCCATTCCCGTAGGACGCGTCTACCGCGCCGACATGAAGGTGCAGAAGATGGTCGCCGCATCCGACTGGATCAAGCTCTGACCCCGCCGCAGCCATGACCCAGCAAGCCACGGATTGCGTCCTCGAAGTCAACAACATCGAGGTCATCTACAACAAGGTCGTGCAGGCCCTGCGCGGCCTGTCGCTGGCCGTGCCGCGCGGGCAGATCGTGGCGCTGCTGGGCAGCAACGGCGCGGGCAAGAGCACCACGCTCAAGGCCGTCTCGGGCCTGCTGCCGCTGGAAAACGGCGCGCTCGAAGCGGGCAGCATCACCTTCAACGGGCAGAGCACCGCATCCATCGCGCCGCAGCTGCTGGTGCGCCGCGGGCTGTCGCACGTCATGGAAGGGCGGCGCGTGTTCGAGGACCTGACCATCGAGGAGAACCTCGTCGCCTCGACCTACGCGCTCAGCGGGCGCAGCACTGCCGCCAAGCCCGATTTCGACCTGGTGTACGAATACTTCCCGCGCCTGCACGAGCGGCGCAAGGGCCTGGCCGGGTACCTGTCGGGCGGCGAGCAGCAGATGCTGGCCATCGGCCGCGCGCTCATCGCCCAACCCGAGCTGATCCTGCTCGACGAGCCCTCGCTCGGCCTGAGTCCGAAGCTCACCGAGGACATCTTCGGCATCATCGCGCGCATCAACGCCGAGCGCGGCACCTCCATGCTGCTGGTGGAGCAGAACGCCACCGTGGCCCTGGCCGTGGCGCACAGCGGCTACATCATGGAGAACGGCAAGATCGTCATCGACGGCACGGCCGAGCGCCTGGCGAACGACCCCGACGTGCGCGAGTTCTACCTCGGCATGGGCGGCGGCGGCGAAGCCAAGAGCTTCAAGGACATCAAACACTACAAGCGCCGCAAGCGCTGGCTGTCATGAACCTTCCCGAACTCACCCTGCCCCAGATGCTGCGCCAGCGCGCGCAGCGCGATGCCCAGCGCGTGGCCATCCGGCAAAAGGACTTCGGCATCTGGAAGCCCGTCACCTGGGCGCAGTACTACCAGCGCGCCTGCCACTTCGGCCAGGGCCTGCAGCAGCTCGGCCTGCCGGCGGGCGGCCACGTCGGCGTGATCGCCGAGAACCGCATCGAATGGGTGCTGGCGCAGATGGGCGCGGGCCTGGTCGGCGCCATCACCGTGGGCGTGTACCCCACCAGCCCCTCGCCGGAGGTGGCCTACGTGGTCGGCCATGCCGACATCGACATCATGGTCTGCGAAGACCAGGAGCAGACCGACAAGGTGCTCGACGCCCTGGCCGAGCTGCCGCGCCTGCAAAAAATCATCGTCATGGAGACCAAGGGGCTGCGCAGCTTCGCCCCCGAACACCGCGCGCTCATCACGACCTTCGACGAAGTGGAGCACCTGGGCGCCGGCGTGCACAGCCAGGCGCGCATCGACGACGTGCTGGCGCGGCAGACGCTCGACGACATCGGGCTGATGATCTACACCTCCGGCTCCACCGGCAAGCCCAAGGGCGCCATGGTCTCGTGGCGCAACATGCGCGGCGTCAGCCCCGGCATCATCGAGCGCCTGCGCCTGGACGCGCGCACCACGCACCTGTCCTACCTGCCGCTGTGCCACGTGGCCGAGCAGATGCTGACCACCTTCTGCCCCATCTACCTGGGCTCACAGGTGAACTTCGGCGAATCCATCCGCACCGTGCAGGAGGATCTGCGCGAAGTCGCGCCCACCATGTTCCTCGGCGTGCCGCGCATCTGGGAAAAGCTGCACTCGGCCATCACCATCAAGATGCAGGAAACCGGCGCGCTGCGCCGCGCGCTCTACCAGCGCGCCCTGGCCGGCTGCGCCCCGCTGGCGGAAAAGGCGCGCAGCCAGTGGACCGTGCTGGAGCGCCTGCGCCACGCCGCGCACTACTGGCTGGTGCTGCGCGCGCTGCAGAACTTCATCGGCCTGCGCGATGCGCGCGTGGCGCTGACCGGCGCCGCGCCCATCGCGCCCGACGTGGTGCGCTTCTTCCGCACCCTGGGCGTGCCGCTGGTCGAGGTCTATGGCCTGACCGAATCCACCGGCATGGTCACGGGCCACGACCTCGACCAGGTGCACGTGGGCACCGTCGGCCCGGTCACGCAGGGCGTGGCGTACCGCATCGCCGACAACGGCGAGTTCCAGATCCAGGGCGAGATGGTGTTCGCCGGCTACTACAAAAACCCCGAGGCCACGGCGCAGAGCATCCAGGACGGCTGGCTGCACACCGGCGACGTGGTGCGCGAGACGGACGGCCAGCTCCAGATCGTGGACCGCCTCAAGGACATCATGATCACCGCCGGCGGCAAGAACCTCACGCCGTCCGAGATCGAGAACACCATGAAGGCCAGCCCCTACATCAAGGAGTGCGTCATCGTGGCCGAGGGGCGCAAGTTCGTCGGCGCGCTGGTGATGATCGACTACGAGACCGTGGGCAAATGGGCCGAGGCGCGGCGCATCGCGTTCACGCACTTCCGCTCGCTGGTGGAAACGCCCGCCGTGCGCCAGCTCATCGACGCCGAGATCGCCGGCGGCAACGCCAGGCTGGCCCAGGTGGCGCAGATCCGCAAGTTCCACCTGCTCACCAAGGAGCTGGACCACGACGACGGCGAAGTCACCGCCACCATGAAGGTGCGCCGCAGCAGCATCTACAAGACCTACGCGAGCGAGATCGAGGCGCTTTATTCATAGCCAAATCGGCCTCCAGCGCTTGTCCATCAAGCGCTGGCAGCTCTTATTCCAATAGCACACCATGACCGACACCTCCCCCCTGATCGTCACCCGCCAGGGCGCCATCGCCACCCTGGTGTTCAACCGCCCCGCCGCCCTGAACGCACTCGACCTGCCCATGGCCCAGGCCCTGCTGGCGGCGGTGCAGGCCATTGCCGCCGACCCCGGCGTGCGCGCCGTGGTGCTCAAGGGCGCGGGCCGCGCCTTCATTGCCGGAGGCGACCTGGCCACGCTGCAGGCCAACCCGGCCCAGGGCGCGCGCGACCTGCTGGCGCCGCTGAACGCCACGCTGCAACTGCTGCAGCAGATCGACGCACCCGTCATCGCCCAGGTGCATGGCGCGGCGGCGGGCGGCGGCCTGTCGCTGATGCTGATGTGCGACTTCGTGCTCGCCGCCGAGGGCACCAAGTTCAACCTCGCCTACATCAACCTCGGCACCAGTTGCGACGTCGGCGGCTCGTGGGCGCTGCCGCGCCTGGTGGGCCTGCGCCACGCGCTGGAAATCGCGCTGCTGGGCGACAACTTCTCCACGGACGACGCGCTGCGCCTGGGCCTGGTCAACCGCGTGCTGCCCGCTGCCGAACTGGACGGCGCCACCCACGCCCTGGCCGAGCGCCTGGCCCACGGCCCCACCAAGGCCTACGGCCAGATGCGCCGCCTGCTGCGCACCAGCTTCGACCGCGATCTGCCCGCGCAACTGGCGGCCGAGGCCCAGGCCTTCGACACCTGCGCCCACACGCAGGACCTGTGCGAAGGCATCGAAGCCTTCTTCGCCAAGCGCAAACCCCAGTTCATTGGCCATTGAAAGGAACACCCCCATGACCGAGCTCCGCGACATTTTCATCGTCGGCACCGCCCGCACCGCCATCGGCACCTTCGGCGGCAGCCTCAAGGACGTGCCCAACACCCAGCTCGCCACCACCGCCGTGAAGGCCGCCATCGCGCGCGCCGGCATCGCGCCCGACGCCGTGGGCCACGTGGTCATGGGCAACGTCATCCCCACCGACACCAAGGACGCCTACCTTTCGCGCGTGGCCGCCATCGACGCCGGCTGCCCCATCGAGACGCCCGCGTTCAACGTCAACCGCCTGTGCGGCTCGGGCCTGCAAGCCATCATCAGCGCCGCGCAGGCCATCGGCTACGGCGACTGCGACGTGGCCGTGGGCGGCGGCAGCGAGAGCATGAGCCGCGGCCCCTACTTCGACCAGGGCGCGCGCTGGGGCCAGCGCATGGGCGACAGCAAGAGCATCGACTACATGCTCGGCATCCTGCACGACCCGTGGCAGAAGATGCACATGGGCATCACCGCCGAAAACGTGGCCGAGCGCTACAACATCTCGCGCGAAATGCAGGACCAGCTCGCGCTGGAGAGCCAGCGCCGCGCCGCCGCCGCCATCGCCGCCGGGTACTTCAAGGAACAGATCGTCCCCGTCGAAATCGCCACGCGCAAGGGTACGGTGCTGTTCCAGGAAGATGAGCATGTGCGCGCCGCCACCACGCTGGAGGCGCTCGCCGGCATGAAGCCCGCGTTCAGGAAGGAAGGCGGCACCGTCACGGCCGGCAACGCCTCGGGCATCAACGACGGCGCCGCCGCCGTGGTGCTGGCCGCCGGCGGCCGCGTGCAGGCGCTGGGCCTGAAGCCCCTGGCGCGCCTGGTGGGCTACGCGCACGCGGGCGTGGAGCCGGCCTACATGGGCATCGGCCCCGTGCCTGCCACGCAGAAGGTGCTGGCGCGCACCGGCCTGAAGGTCAGCGACATGGACGTGATCGAGGCCAACGAGGCCTTCGCCGCCCAGGCCTGCGCCGTGGCGCAGGAGCTGGGCTTCGATCCCGCCAAGGTCAACCCCAACGGCTCGGGCATCTCGCTCGGCCACCCCGTGGGCGCCACCGGCGCCATCATCACCACCAAGGCGATTGCCGAGCTGCACCGCACGGGCGGGCGCTACGCGCTGGTGACCATGTGCATCGGCGGCGGCCAGGGCATCGCCGCCATTTTTGAACGGGTTTGAGTCTTTTTGGCCTCTAGCGCTTGATGGACAAGCGCTGGCAGCTCATCTATCCATAGCACCATGCTCCCCAACACCTTCCTTTCCGCTGAGCAGCGGTCCGAACTGCAACTCTTCACCGAATCGCTGGAGCGCTTTTGCGACGCGGAGATCGAGCCCCACTACCGCGGCTGGGAAAAAGCCGGCCTGGTGGCGCGCGCGTTGTTCCGCAAGATGGGCGAGAACGGCTACCTGTGCGCCGACGTGCCGGAGGAATACGGCGGCCCGGACGCCAGCGTGCACTTCTCGTTCGCCGTGGTGCAGGTGCTCTCGCGCCGGGGCTATGGCGGCTTCGTCGGCGGGCTGCAGGTGCACAACGACATCGTTCCGCCCTACCTGCTGCACTGCGGCACCGAGGCGCAGCGTGCGTACTGGCTGCCGCGCATGGCCCGCGGCGAGGCCGTGGCGGCCATCGGCATGACCGAGCCCGGCGCGGGCAGCGACCTCAAGGCCATCCGCACCACGGCACGGCGCGAAGGCGACGCATACGTCATCAACGGCAGCAAGATCTTCATCAGCAACGGCCAGCACTGCGACCTGCTGGTGCTCGCCGCCAAGACCGACCCGGCCGCTGGCGCCAAGGGCGTGAGCCTGTTCCTGGTGGATGCGAAAACGCCCGGCTTCACGCGCGGCCAGAACCTGGAGAAGATCGGCCAGCACGCGGGCGACACGTCCGAACTGTTCTTCGAGGACATGCGCGTGCCGCTGGACGCGCTGCTCGGCGGCGTGGAGGGCCAGGGCTTCGTGCAGATGATGCGCGAGCTGCCGCGCGAGCGCCTCATCATCGGCGTGCAGGCGGTGCACGGCGCCCGGGGCGCGCTGGACGCCACGCTGAAATACGTGCAGGAGCGCCAGGCGTTCGGCCAGGCCATCGGCCAGTTCCAGAACACGCGCTTCACGCTGGCGCAGTGCGCGGCCGACATCGCCGCCGCCGAGGCCTTCCTGGCCATGAGCGTGGCCGCCTACGAACGCGGCGAACTCACGCCCGAGGCCGTGAGCGCGCTCAAGCTGCACACCACCGAGGTCTTCGGCCGCGTGGCCGACGCCTGCCTGCAGCTCTTCGGCGGCTACGGCTACATGGCCGAGTACCCGATCTCGCGCTTCTGGACCGACGCGCGCGTGCTGCGCATCTACGGCGGCACGTCGGAGATCATGAAGGAACTGGTGGCGCGCGCGCTGCTCGGGCGCTGAGCGCCCTTACTTGTAGAACACCTCCACGCTCCCCTTGAGCGTGATGAGCAGCGGCCGGCCCTTTCGGTCCACGGTCTTGCCGGCCGGCACCTTGATCCAGCCCTCGCTGACGCAGTACTCCTCCACGTCGAAGCGCTCCTTGCCATTGAAGCGGATGCCGATGTCGGCCTCCTGCTGGAACACGGCCGCCGCATGGTGGGGGCTGCGCGGGTCGATGGCCAGGCGGTCGGGCAACGGAAGGCGGGCGGTATCGGTCACGGGTGCAATCTCGCAAAAAAACACGAAGGCGCCATTGTCCTGCAACGGACCTGCCCGCTACAGAACTCCTGAAACCATAGCTTCCAGCGCTTGCTGCACAAGGGTTCAAGCCGTTTTTCATGCAAAAAAACGCCCTGTGGACAACCCTGGGCGCAGGGCTGGCATAAGCCGGTGCTTATCCACAGCGCGGGCCGGTGCGCGCGCTTTATCCCCATTTCGGGCGCAGCACGCGCCCCTGTCCCTCCCCATGCTTTGGAACCAACCAAATCATTGATGGAAAAGGAGATTTTCCAGTTATCCACAGAACAGGCCGTCCTCTACTACTACCACTATCTTTCAATATTGAATACAAAGGACAACAACAGCCGTGGCAATGCCAGTGCCCCGCCCCAAGACGCACGGGCGAAAAAAAGCGCCCGGCCGGGCGCGTGGAGGAGGAAGAAAGGGGCGGGCCGCCGTTCAGCGCAGCAGTGCGTAGCCCACGCCGATGGCGGCCAGGATGCCCACGGCATCGGCGAACAGCGCACAGGCCAGCGCATGGCGCGTGTTCTTCACGCCCACGCTGCCGAAGTAGACGGCCAGCACGTAGAACGTGGTCTCGGTCGAGCCCTGGATGATGGCGGCCAGCCGCGCGGGGAAGGAATCGACGCCGTAGGTCTGCATCACGTCCACCATCAGGCCGCGCGCCCCGGCGCCGGACAGCACCTTCATCAGGCCCACGGGCAGCGCGGGCAGGAAGTCGGTGTTCCACCCGGCCCAGGCCACCACGGCGCCGATGGCGCCGAGCAGCGCGTCCATGCACCCGGCGGCGCGGAAGACGCCGATGGCCGCCAGGATGGCAATCAGGTACGGCACCACCTGGATGGCCACGCCAAAGCCCTCCCGGGCCCCTTCGATGAAGGCGTCGTACACGTTCACGCGCCGCCAGGCCCCGGCCACGACGAACAGCAGCACCACGCCCAGCACCACGGCGGCGCCCGTGGTGCTGGCGATGCGCGCCGCCTGTTCGGCCGGCAGCCGCGCCAGCGCCGTGACGGCCGCCGCCAGCAGGCCGGCCACGGCCAGCAGCGGCAGCAGCAGGCGCGCGCGCCACAGCGGCAGGCGCTGGGCCACGGCCACGGCGAGCACGCCCGCGAGCAGCGAGATGAAGGTGGCCAGCAGCGTGGGCAGGAAGATGTCGGCCGCGTTGAAGCCCGCGCCCAGCCCCTGCTTGAGCGCCACGCTCTGGCGCATGGCGATGACCGAGGTGGGAATCAGCGTCAGCCCCGCCGTGTTCATCACCACGAACATGATCTGCGCATCGCTGGCGGTGCCAGGCGGCTCGCGGTTCAGCGCCTGCAGCTCGCGCATGGCCGTCAGCCCCAGCGGCGTGGCGGCGTTGTCCAGGCCCAGCAGGTTGGCCGAGAGGTTCATGGTCATGGCGCCCTGCGCCGGGTGGCCCTGCGGCACGCCCGGGAACAGCAGGCGCAGCAGTGGCGCGGCCGCGCGCGCCAGCCGCTCGACCATGCCGGCCTGCTGGCCCACGCGCATCAGGCCCAGCCACAGGGCCATGATGCCAGCCAGGCCCAGCGCGATCTCGAAGCCCGCGCGCGCGCCGTCGAACAGGGCCGCGAGCAGCGCGGTGAAGATGCCCTCCTCGCCCAGCCACCAGCGCACCACGGCCGTGGCGCAGGCGGTGACGAAAAAGCCGATCCAGACCCAGTTCAGCGCCATGGCGGCCGGGGGTTAGAAAGGCGCGCTGTCCGGGTCGGTGTCCACGGGCGCCTGCGCCGGGCCGGTCACGGCGCCGCCGCGCTGCGCAGCGCCGGCCGGGGCCTCGCCCACGCTACGGCCCTCGCCGCCCAGCGCTTCCACCAGGTCGGGGATCAGTTTGGTCAATTCGCCCGTGGCGATGGCCACGTCGGTGTCGAAGCCCTGGTCGTCGGGCGCCTGGCCCTCGAACACCGTGTCGAGGAAGCTGATCTTCTTGAGCTGCAGCCCCTCGGTCAGCACGAAGCTCACGCGGTCGTCCCAGGTCAGGGCCAGCTTGGTCGGCAGCTTGCCCGCCTCGATGTGCGCGCGCACCTCGTCGATGTCCAGCGGGTGGCGCGCGTAGCGCACCACGGCCTTGGCCTCGTCGGCGCTTTTCAGCTCGCACTCGCGGTCCACGCTGAAGCCGGCCGGCGGCTCCTGCTCCTTGAGCCAGTGCGCCATGGCGGCCTGCGGCGAGGTCTGCGTGTCCAGCAGCGCCACGGCGAAGCCGGGCAGCAGTTCCACCAGCAGGCTCACCACCTCGTCGGCGCGGCCCTGGCTGCCGGTGTCCAGCACCAGCCAGCGCGCCTGCGGGTCGATCCACACCCACATCGCCCCCTGCTTGGTGAAGGCCATGGGCAGCAGGTCGAGCTTGGCCTCGTCCTTGAGCTCGCGGCTTTCCTTCTTGCCGGGCTTGCGGCCGGTTTCCTGCTCGATGCGCGCGGCCTTTTCCTTCACCTTGCGCGCCAGCACGCTGGCGGGCAGCATCTTGGCCTCGGTCATGTAGCGCAGCACCCACTGCCCACCCACGCTCTCGGCCAGCAGGCCGTGCGCGTCGCCGCGCGGCGGCACGAAGCCGCTGGACTGCTCCTGCGTGGCGCCGCATTCCTGGAACAGCGCCTTCTGCAGCGCGGCTTCGACTTCTTCCAACCCCATCTGCCATGGCGGCGCGATGCGGTACACGATCATGTTCTTGAACACGCGGATTCCTTTGTGGTGCTTTTTCCTGGAGCGCAACTTTACACAGCCTGACAAAGCGCGCATGGCGCGCTTACACGGCGGGCGCACACTGGCTTTCAATCGCTGGCGTGGCCGCCAGCGGGTTTCTCAACCGTCTGAAAGGAATCCACCATGACTTTCCTGTCACGCCGCATCGCAACCTCCGCCGCCGCGGCCGCGCTGCTCGCCGCCCTGTCCGTGCCCGCGCTGGCGCAAACGCCCCCGCCGGGCCCGCAGCCGCGCGGCGAGCGCATGCAGGAGCTGCGCAAGGAGCGCATGGAAAACTGGGCCGCCAAGTTCAAGCAGCAACTGCAGCTCACGCCGGCCCAGGAAGGCGCCTGGTCCACCTACATGGAATCCATGAAGCCGGGCGAACGTGCGCGCCTGGATGCGGATTGGAAAAACCTGCGCGACCTGTCCACCCCCGAGCGCATCGACCGCATGCGCGCCCTGCGCGAGCAGCACGCCGCCGACGCCGACCGCCGGGGCGAGGCCACCAAGGTCTTCTATGGCCAGTTGACGCCGGCGCAGCAAAAGACCTTCGACACGCAATCGCTGCGCTGGATGGAAGGCATGCACGGCAAGGGCAAGGGCATGCACCGCCCCGAGCACCAGGGTGCGCCCGGGCACCGGATGCCGCCGCAGCCGCAGCCGCAGCAACCGCAGTAAGGCACCGCCGCCGCGGCCGTGCGGCTGTGGATAAGACTGGGCCCATCGCTGGCACAACCGGGCCCTTGTCCACAGCGCCGGTGCCTGCCGCGCAGTTGTCCCCGTTCGCGGGACAGCGGCGCCCGGGCACCGCGCACAGGCTTGTGCATTGATGCAAGTGCCTGTCAAAAATCAGAAATTTCGTGTTATCCACAGAAATACCGGCCTTCTATTACTACCACTATCTTCTTTAATACAAGAAGAAGGAACATCCGGAATACGGATACCGCGTGGCCCGGTTCGTTCACATCCATGGCCCATGCAACTGGCGCTGCCCAGGCCAGGCAGCCGCGGAGCTGGCTTCGCCAGGCCGCTGGCTGCGTCCCCCTCCCGGAGCGCGAAGCGCGTAGAGAGAGGGGGAAGGCGCCGAAGGCGACTCAGGGGGTGCTTTATTTCAGCCCACGCGGTCGCGCACGAAGCGCTGCAGCGCGTCTTCCGGCAGCGCCGGGCTGCACAGATAGCCCTGGTAGAGATGGCAGCCCGCGCGCGCCAGCATGTCGCGCTGCTCGATCGATTCCACCCCCTCGGCGATGACCTCCAGGCCCAGGCTGCGCGACAGCGCGATGATGGTGTGGATGATGGCCGCGTCGTTCGGGTCGGTCAGCAGGTCGCGCACGAAGCTGCGGTCGATCTTGAGCTGCGCCAGCGGCATGCGCTTGAGGTACGTGAGCGAGGAGTAGCCGGTGCCGAAGTCGTCCAGCGCGAAGGCCACGCCGTGCGCGCACAGCGCCTCCATGGTGGCGATGGTGGCCTCCATGTTCTCCACCAGCAGGCTTTCGGTCAGCTCCAGCTTGAGCCGGTTCGCGGGGGCGCCGTTCACGGCCAGCACGCGCAGCACGTCCTCCACGAAGTTGGCGTCGCGGAACTGCATGGAGCTGACGTTCACCGCCATCGTCAGCTGGGCCAGGTAGGGGTCGCCCTGCCAGCGCGCCAGCAGCTTGCAGGCCTGGTTCAGCACCCAGCGCCCCAGGGGCAGGATCAGCCCGGTCTCCTCGGCCAGGCCGATGAATTCGGCCGGCGCCACCAGGCCGCGCTGCGGGTGCTGCCAGCGCACCAGCGCCTCCACGCCCACCACGCGGCCGGTGCGGTCGCTTTGCGGCTGGTATTGCAGCAGGAACTCGTCCTTGGCGAGGGCGGCGCGCAGGTCGCCTTCCAGCGCGGCGCGGCGCGTCACGGCGGCCTGCATGTCGGGGTCGAAGAAGCGCAGCGTGCTGCGCCCGGCCGTCTTGGCCTGGTACATGGCCAGGTCGGCCTGCTTCAGCAGCTCGCCCACGCTGGTGCGCCCATGGCCGAACGGGGCGATGCCGATGCTGGGCGTGCTGCGGTACTGGTAGCCGGCCAGCAGGTAGGGGGCCGAGAGCAGCTGCAGGATCTTCTCGCCCACGGTGCGCGCTGCGCGCGCCAGCTCGCTAGGGTCGCTGCTGAGCTGTTCGATCATCACCACGAACTCGTCGCCGCCCAGGCGCGCTACGGTGTCGATGCCGCGCACGCAACTGCCCAGGCGCTGCGCCACGTGCTGCAGCAGCAGGTCGCCCATGTCGTGGCCCAGGGTGTCGTTGAGGGTCTTGAAGTTGTCCAGGTCGATGAACAGCAGCGCCCCGCCCTGGCGTTGGCGCTCGGCGCTGGCCAGGGCCTGCTGCATGCGGTCCATGAGCAGCATGCGGTTGGGCAGGCCGGTGAGCGCGTCGTAGAAGGCCAGGCGCTGCACCTCGCGCTCGCTGGCCTTGCGCGCGCTGATGTCGGTGTTGATCGCCAGGATCGACGGCGGCTGTCCGTCCTCGCCGGGAACCAGCGTCCAGCGCACCTCCATGTCGAGCGTGCGGCCGTGGCGGTTGCGCTGGGTGATCTCGCCCACCCATTCACCCTTTTCCAGGGTGATGCGCGTGGCGCGCTGGAATACCGTGGGGTCGTCGTACAGCAGCGTCTGGGCGCTCTGGCCTAGCGCCTGCAGCCGCGTCCAGCCGTAGAGGCGCTCGGCGCCCTGGTTCCAGAACAGGATGCGGTGCTCCAGGTCGCGCACGACGATGGCGTCCTGCGCCTTGTCCAGCAGCGAAGCCTGGTAGCGGATGCGCGCCTCGGCCTGCTGGCGCTGGATTTCGGAGGCGGCGCGCGCGGCGAAGATCTGCAGCGTCGAGGTGATGAACCCGGCCTGGTGCAGCGGCTCGCGGAACAGCACGAAGATCAGGCCCAGCGGCTCGCCGTCGGCGTCGCACAGTTGCTGGCCGACGTAGCCCTGGGCGCCGAGTTCGCGCAGCACGGGTGCGTCGGGGTAGCGCCCGGCCACGTCGCGCTCCACCACGCACTGGCGCTGCGTCAGCAACTGCGCGCTGGGCGTGCCGTCGAGCAGGTAGTCGCGGTTGGGCTTGAGGGCGCCGTTGACGCTCAGCGCCAGCGTCATCACGCGCGCGGGCTGCTGCGCCGCCGCGGGCAGCAGCCGTGCCACGCAGCCCGCCTGCGCGCCCAGCGCATCGGTCATGTAGTGCAGCAGGCGCTCGAAGAACGCGGTGCCGGTGCTGGCCGACACGGCGCTCGCCACCTTGAGGGCGAAGGCCTGCATGCGCTGCTCGGCCTGGCGCGCGCGCAGCAGCGCCAGGCCGTGCGAGAGGTCGTCCGCCGCCTCGCGCAGCCATGCCTGCTGCCCGGCGTCCGGGGGGAAGCACCCGGGGCCGTGCAGGCACAGCGCCCCGAGCGGGCTGCCGCCGCCATCGTGCAGCGGCAGCGCCAGCGTGCTGGGGTCGTTGGGCGCGGGGAGGCTGTCGTCCACAGGGCCGGCCCGGGCCACGGTTTGCGGCGCGCCGTCGTGCGCCAGCGTGGCCCAGGCCAGGCGGTAGCCGCCCTGGTGCACGGCCCAGTCGCAAATGGCCTGCAGGATCTGCGCCTCGCCGCTGCCGCGTACCAGGGCCTGGTTGCAGGCGGCCAGCAGGCGCAAGGCCATGTCATCTGCGGGGCGGGCGGGGCAATCCATGCGGGTTCAGGGCACTGGGGAGTATTTCAAAAATGAGAGCTGCCCGCGCTTTCTGGGAAAGGGCTGGAGCCGTTTTTCATGCTTATGCCTGCTGGCCGCGCCGCGCGCGCACGGCGGCGGCGAGCTGCTGCAGCACCGGCACGGTCTGCGCGAAGCTGATGCAGGCGTCGGTGACGGACACGCCGGGCGCCAGCGGCTGGCCGGGTTCGATGTCCTGGCGGCCTTCCTCCAGGTGGCTTTCGATCATCACGCCGGTGATGCGTGCCTCGCCTGCGGCGATCTGCGTGGCCACGTCCTGCGCCACGTCGATCTGGCGGCGGTGCTGCTTGCTGCTGTTGGCGTGCGAGAGGTCGATCATCACCTGCTCGCGCAGGCCCGCCTTGTGCAGCATCTCGCAGGCCGCTTGCACGTCGGAGGCGCTGTAGTTGGGCGCCTTGCCGCCGCGCAGGATCACGTGGCAGTCCTGGTTGCCGCGCGTCTCGAAGATCGCGGCCTGGCCCATCTTGGTCATGCCCATGAAGGCGTGCGCCGACTGCGCGGCCAGGATGGCGTCGCTCGCCACCTTCACGCCGCCGTCGGTGCCGTTCTTGAAGCCCACGGGGCAGGACAGGCCGCTGGCGAGCTGGCGGTGGCTCTGGCTCTCGGTGGTGCGCGCGCCGATGGCGCCCCAGCTCACCAGGTCGCTGATGTACTGCGGCGAGAGCAGGTCGAGGAATTCGGTGCCCACCGGCAGGCCCAGCGCCAGCACGTCGAGCACCAGCGCGCGCGCCATCTCCAGCCCTTCGTTGATGGCGAAGCTGCCGTCCATGTGCGGGTCGTTGATGTAGCCCTTCCAGCCCACGGTGGTGCGCGGCTTCTCGAAGTACACGCGCATCACCACCAGCAGCTCTTGCGACAGCGCCTCGGCCTGCGCCTGCAGCAGCCGCGCATAGGCCATGGCCTGCTCGTGGTCATGGATGGAGCACGGCCCGACGACGATGATGAGCCGGTCGTCCTGCCCGTGCAGCACGCGCGAGATGGCGGCGCGGCTCGACTCCACCAGACGCTGCGCGGCCTCGGGGGCAGGCAGCCACTCCTCGAGGATGGCGGGCGTGATGAGCGGGCGGACGGCCTTGATGCGCACGTCGTCGATGCGCGTGGCGTCGTCGGTGGAGAGCGGGGTGGCGGGGCGGTGGGCGTGCAGGGTAGTCATAGCCCGCCATTCTCGCGCGGCCCCGACCTTTTCGGTTAATGGTGTCTTGTGTCTGCGCGCCACCCGCAGCCCACGAAACCGGCGCGGCCCCAGCGCGGGCAGCCGCGCAAGGGCCGCCCCGCCGCGCTGGCTGCGTCCCCCTCCCGTAGCGCGCAGCGCGTAGAGAGAGGGGGAAGGCGCCGAAGGCGACTCAGGGGGTGTTTCATCTCAAGGCCGCCGGAATGCCACGGCCTGGCGCGACCAGTAGGGGCCGCTGAGGCGGTCCAGCCGCACCTCGCCGCCCGTCGAGGGCGCGTGCACGAAGCGCCCCTGCCCGACGTAGATGCCGGCGTGCGTGGGCCGCGCGCCGCCGAACACCACCAGGTCGCCGGTGCGCAGGTCGGCGCCGTCCACCGGCGCGCCGAAGCCGTTGAGCTGCGCCACGGTGCGCGGCGGCGCCACGCCGGCGCGGCTGCGGTACACGTAGCCGATCAGGCCGCTGCAGTCGAAGCCGCCCTCGGGCGTATTGCCGCCGTAGCGGTAGGGCGTGCCCACCAGGCCCAGGGCATGGATGGCGATGTCGCTCGCCTGCTCGTGCGTCAGGTGCGAGGGCAGCGTGGTGGTGCCGCCGCGCTGCGGCGGGGCACTGCCGCACGCCGCCAGCAGCAGCGTGCCGCCCAGCGCCAGCAAGTGGCGGCGCCGGGCAAGGGGAGTGGGCGGGGCAAGCATGGCCGCGAGCTTATCCCAGGGCCGGCCGTGGCATCAAACCATGGCCGTGGTCCGGGCTCCGGGGGCCTGGTGCCCTTGCGCGTGGCGCCGCTGCAGCAGCCGGTTGGCGGCGCCCACCACGGCCTGCACCGAGGCGGTGACGATGTTGTGGTGCAGGCCCACGCCGAAGGTGGCGCCGGGCAGGCCGTCCAGCCCGGCTTCGACGATGGCCAGCGCCTGCGCGCCCGCGCCGGTGCCGGTGGCGCGCTCCTCGTAGGCGTGTACGGACAGCGGCAGGCCCAGCGCGTCCACCGCCGCGTCGATCGGGCCGTTGCCCTGCCCCTGCAGCGTGAGGCGGGCGCCGTCGATCGCCACGTCGATCTCGATGCCGCGCCCGTCGCCGGCCAGGCGGTGCGCGTGGTACGTCACCAGGCCCGGCACGCCCTGGGGCTGGCGCAGGTAGGTGGCCTGGAACAGCGCCCAGAGGGCGTCGCCGGTCATCTCGGTCTCGCTCGCGTCGGTGGCGCGCTGCACCACGGCGCTGAACTCCACCTGCATGCGCCGCGGCATGACCACGCCCTGGTCGCGCTCCAGCAGGAAGGCGATGCCGCCCTTGCCCGACTGGCTGTTCACGCGGATCACGCTGTCGTAGGTGCGGCCCAGGTCCGCCGGGTCGATGGGCAGGTACGGAATCTGCCACGGGCCCTCGGGGTCGTGCGCGGCGAAGCCTTTCTTGATCGCGTCCTGGTGCGAGCCCGAGAACGAGGTGAACACCAGGTCGCCCACGTAGGGGTGGCGCGGGTGGATGGGCAGGCCGGTGCATTCCTCGGCCACGCGCGCCACGGCGTTGATGTCGGAAAAATCCAGGCCCGGGTGCACGCCCTGGGTGTAGAGGTTCAGCGCCACCGTCACCAGGTCGAGGTTTCCGCAGCGCTCGCCGTTGCCGAACAGGCAGCCCTCCACGCGCTGCGCGCCGGCCAGCAAGGCCAGCTCGGCCGCCGCCACGCCGGTGCCGCGGTCGTTGTGCGGGTGCACCGAGAGCACGATGTGCTCGCGCGGCGCGAGGTGGCGGTGCATCCACTCGATCTGGTCGGCGAAGCGGTTGGGCGTGGCGTTCTCCACCGTGGTGGGCAGGTTGATGATGACCTCGCGCCCCGGGCCCGCGCCCCAGGCGGCAAGCGCGGTCTGGCAGGCCTTGAGCGACACCTCCAGCTCGGTGGCGTTGAAGGTCTCGGGCGAGTACTGCAGCGTCCACCGCGTCTCGGGCCGCGCGTCGGTCAGGCGCTTGAGGTGCGCGACGTGTTCCTCGATGAAGGCCAGCATCTGCGTCACGTTCATGCCGAACACCACGCGGCGCCAGATGGGGGCGGTGGCGTTGTACAGGTGCACGATGGCGCGGGGCGCGCCGCGCAGCGCCTCGACGGTGCGCTCGATGAGGTCGCTGCGCGACTGCGTCATGACCATGAGGGTCACGTCCTCGGGCACCAGGTCTTCGTCGATGAGGCGGCGCACGAAGTCGAAGTCGGTCTGCGAGGCGGCGGGAAAGCCCACCTCGATCTCCTTGAAGCCGATGCGCACCAGCTCCTGGAACAGCTTCATCTTGCGCGCGCCGTTCATGGGCTCGAACAGCGCCTGGTTGCCGTCGCGCAGGTCGGTGGAGAGCCACACGGGCGCGCGGGTGATGGTGTTGGCGGGCCAGCGGCGGTCCGCGAGGGCGATGGGGGCGGCGGTCTGGTACTTGCGGGACGGTTGGTCGATCACGGTGGGCTCCACGAATCAGGGTTTGGAAAAACCAAAGGCGACATCCCCTGCAGCCCTCCACAGGCGTGGAGGCTGGTTCGTGGGCCGGGGTCAGGGGGGTGTCGGGTGGTGTGCGCTGAAGCGAATCAGGCAACCGAAGCGGCGAACGCAGGCAGACCCCGGCCAGGCACTAGGCCTAGCGCTAGGGTGGATAGGGTCATGCTGCGTTGCATAGGGGGCCGATGGTAGCACGGCACTTTGGCCCGGTGCCTCACCCCTGCATGCGCCTGGCCCAGTCCTCCACCTGCCCGCGCTCCAGCCGCCCCTGCACGATGCGCTGCCACGACGGCGGCAGGTGCAGCCGGGCCAGGCCCTGCAGCGCCTCGCGGTCCAGCGGGCGGTGGTACAGCAGGTCCACCACGCGCGCCAGCGTCCAGGCGGGGTGCGGGCGCTCCACCAGGTGGATGGCGTCGCCCGCCTGCAACTGGCCAGGCTCCAGCACGCGCCAGTACCAGCCGGTGCGGCCCGTGTCCTGCAGGCGCCGCGCCATGTCCTTGTGGCCGAAGCGCAGGTTCAGCTTCCAGCAGGGCTGGCGGCTTTGCGCCACTTCGAGCAGCACGCCGCCGATGCGCACGCGGTCGCCCCAGCACAGCGTGGCCTCGGTCACGCCGGCGCTGGCCAGGTTTTCGCCGAAGGCGCCGGGCGCGTCGAGCACGGGCAGCGCGCCCAGGTCGGCGCGCCAGGCGGCGTAGTGCTCCAGCGCGTACTGGTGCACGGCCTTGTCGGGGCCGCCGTGCACGCGGCGGTCGCCTTGTTCATCGCCCTCCAGGCCCTCGGGGCCGACCTGCACCGGCCCCGCCACGGGCTGCTTGGCGATGGCGCTGCGGCCACCGGGGCTGCCGTCGGGGCGCGTGCAGGGCACGGACCGGCCGCGCAGCACGGCGTGGATCTGGCCGATGGAGACGGTTTTCATGGTCTTTTTGGCGTTTTTCCCTTGCTTGGCAAGCGCTGGAAGCTATCGAAAAAGGAGTTTCAGGCCACCAGCGCCGGCTGCAGCAGCTTGCCCAGGGCCTGGCGCTTGCAGGCCTGCAGGCGCATGAGCAGCGCGTGGTCGGGCCAGGGCACGCCGTAGCGCTGGCCCAGGTCGTGCTGCATGCGCGCCAGCAGCGCGGCGGCCATCTCGGCGTCGGCCAGCGCGCGGTGGGCGCGGCCGGTGCGCGGCAGGCCCAGGTGGTCGATCAGGTTGCCGAGCTTGTGGCTGGGCGCGTCGGGGTACACGCGGCGCGACAGCAGCACGGTGCAGGCAAAGGGCTGCGTGGCCTGCACGCCCGCGTGCTGCAGTTCGGACTGCCAGAACTTGCTGTCGAACGCCGCGTTGTGCGCCACCATGGGCGCGTCGCCCACGAAGCGCGCGGCCTCGCGCATCACGGCCTCGGCCGGCGGCGCTGCGGCCACCATGGCGTTGCTGATGCCGGTGAGCTGCTCGATGAAGGGCGGAATCCACGCGCCGGTCCGCATCAGGCTGGCGAAGCGGTCCACCACCTGCGTGCCCTGCAGCAGCACGATGGCCACCTCGGTGGCGCGCGCGCCCTGGGCCGGGGCCATGCCGGTGGTCTCGAAGTCGATGACGGCGATGGGCGGCGCCATGGCGTTCAGGCCTTCTTCAGGAATTCGGACTTGAGCAGCATGCTGCCCAGCTCGGTCTTGCAGTCCACGTTGTGGCCGTCGGTGCCGTCCACCAGGCGGATGCCCTTGATCTTGCTGCCCTTCTTCAGCACGCTGGACGACCCCTTGACCTTGAGGTCCTTCACCAGGATCACGGCGTCGCCATCGGCCAGCGGGTTGCCGTTGGCGTCGCGTACCGTGCCGCCGCCCTCGGGGGCTTCGGCCTCGGCTGCGTCGGCCTGTTGGGGCCACTCGAAGGCGCAATCGGGGCAGAGGTAGCTGGCGCCGTCGGGGTAGGTGTTTTCCTGGCCGCATTGCGGGCAGGCGGGAAGGGTGTGGGGCATGGCGAATCCGGTGTGGTTTGTGCGGCGGCGTGCCGCCGTGCGCGGGTGCGCGTGACGCTGGATTGTCGCCCCCCGCGGCCAGCGCCCTCCGCGCGCCCGTGGCGCGTGCCCTCGAATGCATGGGAAAAAGGGCCGTAGCCCTTTGCTGAAAAGCGCTGGAAGCTCCTTGAAAGATAGCAAACGCGGTGCCGCATCCTAGGGAAATAACTGACTTGCATCAGGTTTTGTGTTGACAGGTATCAAACTGAAACAAGATGCATCGCGCTTCAATCACCCACGAAATTCTCACGGCATCCATCCGCGAACCCTCCCATGCGCCGCATCCGCCAAAGCGATTTGGTATTGAACGAGCCCCTGCCCTGGCCGTTGTACGACGCGGACGGCCATCTCCTGCTGCGCGAGGGCTATGTGCTGAGCATTCCGCGCCATATCGAAACGCTGCTGGCGCGTGGCGCCTATGCGCCCGATCCGCCGCCCGCCAGCCCGGGCCCGGGCGCGGCGGATGCCACCGGCACGGCGGACACGGCAGGCGCTTTGCCGCCGCCGGGGGCCGTGGCGGAGCCGGTGTTCGCCCGCGCCGCCACGCTGGCATCGACGCTCAAGCGCCTGCACGCGCACCTGCAGACGGGTTCGCTGCAGGCGGTGCTGCCGCAGGTCGTGCAGAGCCTGGCGCGCGGCGTGATCGACGCCTGCGCGCAGGACCCCGATGCGCTGCTGGCCGCGCTGCACCTGGACCGCCAGCACCCGTACCTGGTGGTGCAGCAATTGCTCGGCGCCGCGCTGACTGAGATCGCCGCGGGCGAGCTGCTGCTGGATGCGCCCACGCGCCTGTCGCTGGCCTGCGCGGCGCTGACGCGCGACGTGGCGCTGCTGCCGCTGCAGGCGCAGCTCGACCGCCAGGCCGGCGCGCTGACGCGCGAGCAGGCCGCGCAGGTGCGCGGCCACCCCATGCACAGCGCCGAGCAACTGGCGGCCATGGGTGTGGCCGATGCGCTGTGGCTCGAACTGGTGTGCCAGCACCACGAGCGCTGCGACGGCTCGGGCTACCCGCGCGGGCTGCGCGGCGAGGCCATCCTGCCCGGCGCGCGCCTGCTGGCGGTGGCCGACTCCTACGCGGCCATGGTGACCCCGCGCGCCAACCGCGCGGGCCAGTTCCCGCGCGATGCGCTCAAGGCCCTGTTCCTGGAGCGCAGCCGCCTGTACGAAGATTCGCTGGTGCAACTGTCCATCAAGACCCTGACCATGCACCCGCCCGGCACGCTGGCGCGGCTGGCCAACGGCGAGCTGGCCGTGGTGCGCTCGCGGCAGAAGCACGATGCGCCGCTGGACTTGTGGAGCCTGTACGACAGCAGCGGCATGCCGGTCATGCGCCCGCAGCGCTGCGACGCGGCCGACCCCGCCCATGGCATCGTCGGCGCGCTGCGTGTGGAGGAGTGCCGCTCCGCCGCGCTGGTGCTCAAGCGCCTGTGGCTGCAACGCTGATTCGAGAGAACCCGCACCATGAAGAAGAACCTGCCCGTCACGTCCCGGCAAACCGAGGTCCCGCCCGGCGTCACCCTGGTGTCCAAGACCGACCTCAAGGGCCGCATCACCTACGCCAACGAGGCGTTCGTCGAGGTCAGCGGCTACGCGCTGGACGAGCTGCTGTACCAGAGCCACAACATCGTGCGCCACCCGGACATGCCGCCCGCCGCCTTCGCCGACATGTGGCGCACGCTCCAGCAGGGCAAGCCGTGGCGCGGCATCGTCAAGAACCGCTGCAAGGACGGCGGCTACTACTGGGTCGATGCCTGCGTGGTGCCCGTCAAGCGCCACGACCAGGTGACGGGCTACATGTCGGTGCGCAAGCACGCGCCGCCCGCCGCCATCGCGGCCGCGCAGGCGCTGTACCGCGACATGGCGGCGGGCCGCGCCAGGGCGGGCCTGCGCCTGCCGGCGTGGCTGGGCATACGCAGCGGCATGCGCGCGGGCACGCTGTTCGTGGCGCTGCTGATGCTGGTGGGCGGCGTGCTCGGCATCGGCGGGCTGAAGCTGGCCGACGACGCGCTGCACCAGCTCTACCACCGGCAGCTCGGGCCGGTGGCGGCCATCGGCAAGATCAAGACCCGCCTGGGCGAGAGCCGCGCCACCATGCTCGAAATCCGCCTGGCGCGGCTGCGCACCGGCCAGGAAGAGGCGCTGGCCAGCCAGGTGGCCCGGCTGCGGGCCAACCGCGACGAGGTGCAGGCGCTGCTGGGCCAATTGGCCGCCGACTCGGGCCAGGCGCCGCAGCAGACGCAGCGGCTGGCCACCGCGCTGACGCACTACACCGACGAAGGCCTGCAGCGCGTGGAGATGGCCGCCGCCTACGACGACCCGGAGCAGATCGACGAGCTGATCCGCCAGCGCGTGCTGCCGCTGGAGCAGGCCGCCTCGGCCGCCGCGTCGGAGCTGCGCGATGCGCTGGACGCCGCCGCGCGCGCTGCCTACGAGGAAACGCTGGCGCGCAACGCGCACATCCGCGCCATCGCCATCGCGGGCATCCTGTGCGGGCTGCTGGCGGTGGTGCTGGCGGGGCACATGTTCATTCGCGGTGTCGTCGATCCGCTGAACGCCTCGATCCGCCGCCTCAACCGCATCGCCCAGGGCGACCTGCAGGGCGAGATCGACCTCTCCGGCACCGGCGAGAGCGGCCAGCTGAACCACGCCGCCGCCGTCATGCAACTGCACCTGAAGGTGATGATCGACGAAATCGCGCTGGCGGCGCGGCGCATCCAGCGCCACTGCACCACGCTCAACACCGTGCTCTACAGCGTCACCGAGCACTCCGAGGCGCAGCACGACCGCGTGTACGCGGCGATCCGCGCGCTCGACGCCGCCGTGGCCGAGACCAGCGGCCTGAGCGAGCGCGCCGAGCGGCTGCTGCACCTGGCGGGCGCCGACGGCGGCGCCCCGGCGCTGGCCGATGAAACCCGCGAGCTGGCCACCGCCACCCGGCTGGCGGCCTTCGGCGCCGAGGAGGTGGCCGGCGCCATGCACCAGGTGGCCGACCTGATCGTGGAAAACCGCGGCGAGGCGCAGCGCGCCTGGCAGGCGTCGGAGGAGCTCAAGCGCGTGGCCAGCGAACTCAATGGCCTGGTGGATTTCTTCGAGCCCGGCACACAGAAAGCAGCGTGAAAACGCTTGTTTTGATAGCTGCCAGCGCTTGCTGGACGGGCGTTCCGGGCTGATTTGGCCCTTATTTTCCGGCCCCGGCGGGCGCGCACGCGCGGCGCTGCAGCGCGAATGGCGGCAGGCCCTGCAGCAGCCGCTGCCCGTAGCCGGTGCGCACTAGGCGCCGGTCGTAGCAGTAGACGTGCGCCAGGTCTTCCTCGGTGCGGATGGCGCGGCCCACCCACTGCGCCAGGCGGATGGCCGTGGCCGGCACCACCAGCTCGCTGAACGGGTCGCGCCCCGCGCCGCGCAGCCACTCGGCGCGTGCCTCGCCCACCGGATCGTCGGGCGGGGCGAAGGGCAGCTTGGTGATGAACAGCGACTCGCACAGGCTGCCCGGCAGGTCCAGCCCCTCGCCGAAGGACTGCATGCCGAAGATGATCGAGGGCTGGCCCTGCGCCACGCGCTCGCGGTGCTGCGCCAGCAACTGCTGGCGCGGCCACTGGTTCTGCACCAGCACCGTGGCGCGCAGCGCGGTCGGCAGTTGATCGACCGCCTGGCGCATTTGCTCGCGCGAGGTGAACAGCACCAGCGCGCCCGCTTCCACCAGGGCCAGGTCGGACAGCAGCGCCTCCACCATCTCGGCCGTGTAGGCCGGGGCGTCGCGCGGGTCGGCCTGGGTCTCGCTCGCCACCAGCGTGCCCTGGCGCGCGTAGTCGAACGGGCTGGCCACCTCCAGCGTGCGCACCGCCGCGTCGCCGTGCAGGCCGGCCTCGCGCAGGAAGAAGTCGAACTGCCCGCAGCCCGTGAGCGTGGCCGAGGTCAGCACCGCGCCGCGCACCGCCGACCACAGGTGGTGGCGCAGCGTGGCGCCGGGCAGCACCGGGCTGGCGTGGGCGCGGACCACCAGGAAGTCGCCCTCCACCGCCAGCGTGAACCACTTGGCGGCGGGCACCGCGCCCTCGGGCGCGTCCTGCAGCAGCAGTTGGGTGCAGGCGTGCACGCCCTCCAGGCGCGGCGCCAGGCTGCCCACCTGGGCGTAGAGCTGCGACAGGCGCCGCGCCTCGTCGGGCGTGTCGCGCATGGCCGCGCGCAGCGCCTTGGCGATAGCGCGCAGCGCATCCAGAAAACCGCCCGCGTGGTGCGCGGCCTGGGCCAGCGGCTCGCCCAGGGCCTCGGGCAGGCGCCCGCCGGCCACGCGCGCGCGCGCGGGCTGGCCTGCGGCGGCCAGGCGGTTGCCCGGGCCGCCTGTGTTGCCGCGGCCCGGCGCGCGCAGCGGCTCGCCGTACACATCCAGCACCAGGCGCGCCAGGTCGGCCAGCGCGGTGCGCAGCCGCGCCGCGTGCTGGGGAATGTCGGCGATTTCCTCCACCTCCACGAGCTGGCCGATGCGCAGCGCGCGGCTGGCCAGCCGGTCGATCCACGACAGGCGCGACAGGTCCATCTCGCAGGCGAACTGCGCCAGCGCGGTGGACGGCAGGTGGTGCGCCTCGTCGATGACGAGCAGGCAGTTGTCCAGATCGGGCAGCAGGCGCGCGCCGATGGACGACAGCAGCAGGTCGTGGTTGGCCACGATCACCTGCGCCGCCACCTGCGCCTTGCGCCGCTCGAAGTAGGTGCACTGGCTGAACAGCGGGCAGTACTTGCCGGTGCACGAGGACGCCTCGGCCGCCACCGGGCCCCACATCTCGGGCTCGGGCGGCGTGGGCAACTGGTCGCGGTCGCCGTCCCACTGGCCGGTGGCCAGGGCGTCGGCCATGCTGGCGTAGAACTGCATGCGCGCCTCGGCCTGGTGCGGGGCGTGGCGGCCCTGGCGCTGCTCGGCGGCCTCGGCGGCCAGCAGGTCGTCGGGGATGGCGTCGTCGTCCTCGGCGCTGGCGCCGCTGGCCAGGCGCTCCAGCTTGAGCTTGCAGGCGTAGCGCCCGCGCCCCTTGGCCAGGGCGAAGGCGAAGGGCTGCTCCATGCGCGCGGCGAGCTGCGGCAGGTCCTTGTGCACCAGCTGCTCCTGCAGCGCCACGGTGGCGGTGGAGATCAGCACGCGCGTGCCGCGCGCCAGCGCGATGGCGATGGCCGGCACGCTGTAGGCCAGCGACTTGCCCACGCCCGTGCCGGCCTGGATGACGGCAATGGCGCGCGCGGGGTCGGCGTCTTCGTCTTCCACCTTGCCCAGTTGTGCCTGGCTGAAGGCCTGGGCTACGGCCTCGGCCATGCCACGCTGCCCGGCACGGCCACGCAATCCCTCGGTGGACTGCACCACCCCATCAAACGCCTGCAGGCCCGCCTGGGCCCATTCTGTGGAAGACATAGGGGTGGGAGTGTGGCACAGTGGGCTGGCAGGGGATTTTTTGCAATAAAAATGGCGGAAACGCTTTGTGGATAAGCGCTGTGGGCTATTAATTTAGTAGCTAAATAATGATGGAGGGACGCACCGTGTCAGAACCATGGGCCCATTCCGGCGGGCATTTGCTGGCCGACCATTTACAGGTGGTGGCGCGGCTGGCCGCTGAATTTTCCAAGACCTTCGATGCCGCCGCGCCTGCGTTGCGCTGGGCCTACTTGGCGGGTTTGTGGCACGACCTGGGCAAATACCGGCCGGGTTTTCAGAAGTACGTGCGGCTGGCGGACAACCCCGACGCGCACATCGAAGGCAAGGTGGCCGGGCGCGACAAGACGCATTCCGCCGCCGGGGCGCTGTGGGCCATGCAACGGCTGAACCAGCCGGGCCGCCCCTACGGCCACATCCTGGCGTATCTGATCGCGGGCCACCATGCGCGCAAATAAATGGAGGGAGTGGAGTTATGAACCAGGTAAAAGACCTTTCTTTATTTGTCGCCCATTACCGTCCATCGGATAACACGTGGCAGACTTTGGAGGATCACCTGCTCGGTGTCGGAGCGCTCGCCGCACAGTTCTCAGGCAAGCTGGGCTTGCAAGAAATGGGCGAGTTGCTGGGCCTACTGCACGACCTGGGAAAGTACAGCCAGTCTTTTCAGACCTACCTGAAATCCGCCGTCGGCGCGCTGAACCAGGATGAGGACGAGGATTGGGTGGACGCTAAAAATCTGAAAGGCAAGGTCGATCACTCCACCGCAGGGGCGCAATTCGCATGGCAAGCTTTGGGCAAGGCGGGATCTCTTGAAACTGCCCAGGTACTGGCTCTGTGCATCGCGTCACACCATTCAGGCCTGATCGATTGCATTAGTGCCAGGGCGGATGCCTTTGGAGAAAATCTTTTTGCCCGCCGGATGGAGAAGGCGCAGCAGCGTACCCACCTGGATGAAGTGCAGCGCTTGGCAGAGCCACAACTATTGCAGCGTTGCCGTGACTTGCTGGCAGACACCCGCGTCACATCCAAATTCCAGGAGCGGCTCACATTGATCGGGCGCAGCAATCAGGGGCACGGCAGCCCTGTGACGACTCAGCAGCAATGGGGCTTGCTGGTGCGGTTTCTTTTCAGTTGTCTGATCGATGCCGACCGCATCGATACGGCTGATTTCGAGAAGAGGCGCCAGCGCAGCTTTCGTCCTGGCGGGCGCTATACCAATTGGACGGTGTTGATTGAACGCCTGGAACGCCACTTGGCGCACTTGCCTCCCACCCGCCCCATAGACCATTTGCGTCAGGACATTTCACTGCATTGCCAATAGGCTGGGGCTCGGCCTGGCGGCATCTATACCCTGACCGTGCCCACGGGCGGCGGCAAAACTCTGGCCAGCCTGCGCTTTGCCTTGCACCATGCCAAGGAACGCGGTTTGGATCGGATCATCTACATCATCCCCTTCACATCCATCATCGACCAGAACGCCAAGGTGGTGCGCGACGTGCTGGAGCCCGCAGATGCCCCGCAGGATCGAGGCCGTGTCGTGCTGGAACACCACGGTAGCCTCACGCCCGAGCAGCAAACTTGGCGCGAAAAGGTGCTTTGCGAAAACTGGGACGCGCCCGTCATCTACACCACCATGGTGCAATTGCTGGAGGCCTTGTTCGGTGCGGGTACGCGGGGTGCGCGTCGTATGCACCAGCTTTCCCGGGCCGTGCTGGTGTTCGATGAGGTGCAAACCCTGCCCGTGAAATGCGCCCACCTGTTCAACAACGCCATTAATTTCTTGGCTGAGCAATGCCGCACCACGGTACTGTTATGCACCGCCACGCAACCGTTGCTGCACGGCGTCGATCCAGCCAAAGGCGCCATCCGTTTGGCATCAAAGCCCGAGTTGATGCCAGATGTTGGGCAACTGTTCAAGGCGCTCCAACGCGTTGCGGTGAACGACCGGCGCAAAGCCGGTGGCTGGGCCGATCAGGAAGTGGCCGAACTGGCCGCAGCCGAAATGCAAAGCAGCGGGAGTTGCCTGGTCATCGTCAATACCAAGGTATCGGCACGGCGCATTTTTGAGCTGTGCGCTTCTGTGCTGGCGCCAGACGCTGTTTTTCACTTGAGCACCGATATGTGTCCAGCCCATCGCAAAGCACGTCTGGCGGCACTGATTGCACGCTTGAATGAAGGCCTACCGACGCTGTGCGTAAGTACGCAACTGATCGAGGCCGGCGTGGATGTTGACTTTGGCTGCGTCATCCGTTTCATGGCCGGGCTCGATTCCATGGCACAGGCAGCGGGCCGGTGCAATCGCAATGGGCGACGGGTCACAGGCAGCGTGCATATCGTCAATCCGCAGGTGGAAAACCTGGACAAGCTCCCCGACATCCTGCAGGGGCGCAATGCTGCCTTGCGGGTGCTTGATGAGTTCCGGCAAAAACCGGAGAGGTTTGATGATGACTTACTCAGTCCCACGGCAATGCACGCCTACTACCGCTATTACTTTTTCGATCGCGCTGGAGCTATGAGTTACGCGCTGACCGCAGGCGATGCCGCGCAGGCAGACACCTTGCTTAACCTGCTGTCACTTAACACAGACAGCGTGAATGAATACGCACGCCAGCAGGCGTCCGCGCCCCCGCTGTTCTTTCGTCAGGCGTTCATGACAGCTACTACTGGAGAACCTGCATGAGCGCACTGCAAAACAAAATCGACTTCGCCGTGGTGCTGCGCGTCAAACGCGCCAACCCCAATGGTGACCCCCTGAACGGCAACCGCCCGCGCACCGATTACGGGGGATTTGGGGAGATCACCGATGTGTGTCTTAAGCGCAAATTGCGTGATCGCCTGCTGGAGTCTGGCCAGGCCATCTTCGTGCAGTCAGACGACCGCAAGGTGGACGGCGAAACCAGCCTGCGCAATCGCGCGGAATCCGCCGCCAACGGTTTGGGCAAGGACGCTTTCAAGAAGAACGCCAACAAGGATGAAACCGCCAGGCTGGCTTGCGCCAAGTGGTTCGACGTGCGGGCTTTTGGTCAGGTGTTTGCTTTCGCTGCTGGGGGTGACGCGGGCGGAGTGTCTATCCCCATCCGAGGCCCGGTCACCATTCAATCAGCATTCAGCGTGGAACCTGTCTCCATCTCCAGTACGCAAATTACCAAAAGCGTCAGCGGTGAGGGTGATGGCACGAAACGCGGCTCAGACACCATGGGCATGAAGCACCGTGTGGACAGCGGCATCTATTGCACCTTTGGCAGCGTCAATCCGCAATTGGCCGAGCGAACGGGCTTCGGCGATGCCGATGCCCAGGCGCTCAAAGCCATCTTGCCCAGGATGTTCGAAAACGATGCTTCGTCGGCACGGCCCGACGGCAGCATGGAAGTGTTGACCGTCATTTGGTGGCAGCACAACTGCAAATCCGGGCAGTATTCGTCGGCCAAGGTGCATGGTTCCTTGACGGTGAAACCCGATGGCAGCATCGATATAGATCCCTTGGATGGCTTGGATCCGGAAATCATCAACGGCTTTTGAGCGACAAACCGGAGAGCCCGCTACAGCATGCTGTAGCGGGCTCTGTCGAGGAGCACATGATGAAAATCCTGCCCACCCAATTCGATGGCCAGGCCATACGCCGCGTGTACGACGAGGCCACGGAAACCTGGTGGTTTTCCGTCGTCGACGTCGTGCAGGTGTTGACCCAGCAGGCCGACTACCAGACAGCACGCAAGTACTGGAACCAGCTCAAGGGGCGTCTTGCCAAGGAGGGCAGTGAGTCGGTGACAGCTTGTCACCGACTGAAATTGCCCGCCGCTGACGGCAAGAATTACCTGACCGACTGCGCTACCGCTCAAACGCTTTTGCGTTTGGTGCAATCCATCCCCAGCCCCAAGGCCGAGCCCATCAAGCTGTGGCTGGCCAAGGTGGGCTACGAGCGCATGCAGGAACTGGCCGACCCTGCCCAGGCGCTGGATCGCGCGCGCCAGACCTGGGCGCAGCAGGGCCGCAGCGACAAATGGATCCAGCAGCGCATGACCGGGCAGGAAACGCGCAACAAGCTCACCGACTATTGGAGCGGGCACGGCGTTGAAAAAGGGCGCGAGTTCGCCATCCTCACCAACCTCATCCACTAGGAATGGGCGGGCCTGAGCGTGGCCGAGCACAAGGAAGCCAAGGGCCTCACCAGCCATAACCTGCGCGACCACATGAGCGAGGCCGAGCTGATTTTCACCGCCCTGGCCGAACTCTCCACGCGCCAGATCGCCGAACGCCAGAACGCCACCGGCATGGCCGAGAACAAGACCGCGGCCCAGGCGGGCGGGGGCATCGCCCGCCGGGCACGCCAGCAACTGGAACACCAGACCGGCCAGCCGGTCGTGACCGCCAGCAACTACCTGCCCCCGCAGGCCCCGCCGCCGGCACGCCTGCCCGCCAAGACCCGGCGCGGCAAGAAAGCCTGACCGCATGGAGGCACCAGAGCCCATCCCCCTGTCGGCCCTGCAGCACTGGTGCTATTGCCCGCGCCAGTGCGGCCTCATCCATCTGGAACAGGTGTTCGACGACAACCTGCACACCCTGCGCGGCCAGGCCGTGCATGCCCGCACCGACCAGCCGGGTGTGGAAACCGCCAAGGGCTTGCGTGTGGAACGCGCCCTGCCGCTGTGGCATGACGTGCTGGGGTTGATCGGCAAGTCCGACGTGGTGGAGTTCTCGCCCGATGGCGCGCCCTACCCGGTCGAATACAAGCACGGCAGCCGCCACAAGGCCGCCGACATTGCCGCCTGCGACGACCTGCAACTCGCCGCCCAGGCCCTGTGCCTGGAGGCCATGACGGGGCGCAATGTGCCGGAAGGCGCGCTGTACTACGCCAGCTCGCGCCGTCGCCGCACCGTGTCCATCGGCCCTGTGCTGCGCGCCCAGGTCGCCGAAGTGGCCACTGCCGTGCGCCAGATGCTGTCGAGCGGCCAATTGCCCCCTCCATTGCGGGGCGATGAGGCTGCGCGGCGCTGCAAGGGCTGCTCACTGATCGAGCGTTGCCAGCCGCAGGCCACGCCCGAACATCTGCTGGCCGCGCGACGCGCGTTGTTCGAGGCCGATGCATAGACATCCTGCAGGAAACGCCATGCAATTGCTGAACACCTTGTACGTCACCCTGGCCGATGCCTGGTTGCGCTTGGACAATGACACCTTGCGCGTCGAAGTGGAACGCGAAACCCGGCTGCGCGTGCCGCTGCACCATTTGAGCGCCGTGGTCTGTTTTGGCCACGTCGGCCTTTCAGCCCCCCTGATGCACAAGCTGGCCGATGTGGGCATCGCCCTCGTGCTGCTGGATGACAACGGTCGCTTCAAGGCCCGGCTGGAAGGCTCCACCACCGGCAACGTGCTGTTGCGTCAGGCGCAGTTCCAGCGCATGGCGGACCCTGCGTTTACGCTGGACCAGGCGCGAGCCTGCGTAGCTGGCAAGGTCAAGAATACGCGCCAGGTGCTGCAGCGTGGTGCGCGTGAGAACCCTTCCGCAGACGAAGCACAGACTCTCTCGCGCCTGGCGGATGACCTCGCCGCCACGCTGCGCGCCCTGCCGGGGGCCGAGAGCCTGGATGCCCTGCGCGGCCTGGAGGGCGAGGCGGCACGCCAGTATTTCAGTGGCCTCAATTTTTTGGTGCGGTTCCAGCAGCGCGAAGCCTTCGCCATGGATGGGCGCACACGCCGCCCGCCACGCGATCGCTTGAATGCCCTGTTGTCATTTCTGTACGCCATGTGGATGAACGACTGCCGCAGCGCCCTGGAAGCCGCAGGGCTTGATCCGCAGGTAGGTTTTTTGCATGCCCTGCGCCCTGGCCGGGCGGCGTTGGCGCTGGATTTGATGGAGGAGTTCCGCCCCTGGGCAGACCGGCTGGCACTGACGCTGATCAATCGGGGGCAGGTCAAGGCTGATGACTTTGACTTGCGTGAAGGCGGTGGCGTGGCCTTGCAGCCAGATGCGCGCAAGGCGGTCGTGGTGGCCTTCCAGGAGCGCAAGAAAGATGAAATTGCCCACCCCTTGCTCGCGCAATCGATTCCCCTGGGATTGGTACCGCTGGTGCAGGCCAGGTTACTGGCGCGCGCGTTGCGGGATGATGCGGCGCCTTATGTGCCCTTTGTCCCCAAATAGAAGGAGATAGCCATGCTGGTACTCGTGTGTTACGACGTCAATACCGAAACCACCGCCGGTCGCCGGCGTTTGCGCCGTGTGGCCAAGGTGTGCGAGAGCACCGGACAAAGGGTGCAGAAATCGGTGTTTGAGTGCCAGATTGATCTGGCCCAATTCGAGGTGCTAGAACGTCGGCTACTGGCTGAAATCGATCCTGCCTTTGACTGCTTGAGGCTGTATCGAATGCCCGGCACCCGTGGGCTACAGGTGCTAGAGCATGGTCACTTCAAGGCGGTTGACTTTGACGAAGCGCTGGTGCTGTGACAAGGGTTCATCTGAAGAGTTGTGATATTTTTAAGCGCGAACCTGTAGTGATAGCTTCTTCGCTAAGAGGTTCGCGCGCTTCGTAACGTACTGTCGCTCTTTGATTTTTTTAATTTTCCATGCAATTTTCATGTCAAGGGAAGACCCAAAAAAAAGGGTTCGCGTGGATGAGGGAAAAAGATGTGTGCGAGCAGTGTGTTGGATGCGAAGCGCATCGCCCGCCAGTATTGGTGGGCGTGGATTGAAACTCCAGATGCTCCAGGATGGCGAGCAAGTGTTTCGCATCGCCCGCCAGTATTGGTGGATGTGAATTGAAACAACAAACAGGTGATATGCCTCATGGGCACCTCTCAAAACCCCACTGCTCAACCCAGAGCCCTTTGCACCTGTCCTGACCGCCATATGATCACCCCTCGCAGCGCCCTGAAGTTCGACCTGTTCGCCGACGCCTCGCGCCAGCGCAAGATCGACGAGGTGGGTGACCCGCTGCAGACCATCGCCTAGCACATCGATTTCGCCGAACTGGCTGCGCTGGTGGATGGTCTTCTTGCACGGGGCGACGGCCGCAAGGGTGGACGGCCCGCCTACCCCAGCGAAGTGATGGTGCGCGTGCTGGTCGCCACCGGCACCGCCAGCGAACACGACGGCCACCACTTTGAAGAAGTGCTGGACGAAGACAACACCGGGCGGGATGTCTACGCCGACAAGGCCTACCCGTCCAAGCGCAGGCAGGAAATGCTCAAGGCATTGGACTGGCGCGATGGCATACAGCGCAGGGCGGGCAAAGACCAGCCTCTGAGTGAATGCCAGAAGCGGCGAAACCAACGCATCGCCAGCAAGCGGGCCAAGGTCGAACATGTGTTCGCCGGCATCCGGCACCTGGGGGGCAAGTTCATCCGCACCATAGGGCAGGCGCGCGCGGATGTGGCGATGATGGCTGCGTGCTACAACATCAAGCGGCTGGCGATGTTCCTGCACAAGGGCGTGGACTCGTTCTACAAACACGCCCAAGCGTAAGCGCAGGGGCCTCAACGGGGCCAACGAGCTCCAAAAAGCCTGGCGGTGGGCAATCAAGTCGCCCGCCAGCGACCACCATCCAAGACCTTGCGTGAGGCGGCAACGCGTGAAAGCGTGCTTGGTTCACCCTGCGTTCACATCGAAGGTACCGATTGAGCCGGTTCTGATGGAAAGCCCGGGTATTGAGAGGTTCCCTCATGAAGCATGGCGAGCATGGCCTGCTAGCAACCACTGAGTGCAGCGTTCGTTCCTTGGCGCCAAGCCGCCGCCGCGGCCCCCCGAAAATGTAGACTTGCCCGGCGCCGCATCCGGCGCAGGGGCGCTGCGCTCCAGGCCCCGGCCGCCCCCCATCCGCTCGCTGTTCTTCGAGGTGTCGTACATGTTTCACAAACTCCGTCTCTGGGCCAAGATCATGGTGGTCATGGGCATCGCCATTGGTGGTGTGGGCGCGGCGCTGACGTTCACCAACCTGTCGAACATGAACCGCCTGGTGCATGACGCCGAGCGCAGTGCGCTGGACGCGCACCTCAAGGCCATCCACAACGCCATCGCCGCCGAAAGCCGCAGCGCCGAGGTCCTGAGCGCCCTGGTGGCCGGCATTCCCGTGGTGCAGGACAAGTTCGATGGCGGCGAGCGCAAGGCCGTGGCCGACATGTTCGTGCCCGGCTTCCAGGCCCTGGCGCGCGATTACGGCGTGGAGCAGTTCCAGTTCCACACGCCGCCCGCCGTCTCGTGGCTGCGCGTGCACGCGCCGCAGAAGTACGGCGACGATCTGTCGTCGTTCCGCAGCACCGTGGTGGCTACCAACCGCACCCTGCAGCCTGTGCGCGGCCTGGAGGGCGGCGTGGCGGGGCTGGGCATACGTGGCATGGTGCCGGTGCAGCGCGCTGGCCGGCATGTGGGTTCGGTGGAGTTCGGCATGGGCTTCGGCCAGCCCTTCTTCGACCAGTTCAAGCAGCAGAACGGCGTGGACGTGGCCCTGCACGTCATGGACAAGGACGGCAGCTTCAAGGTCCTGGCCTCGACCTTCGGCAACGAGCTGATGCCCGACGCGGCCACGCTGCAGCGCGCGCTCGGCGGCGAGGCGCAGCTCGACCACCGCAATGCCCAGGGCAAGCCGTTCGCCATCTATTCCTCGGCGCTCAAGGATTTTTCCGGCAAGCCCATCGGCGTGATCGAGATCGCCATGGATGCCAGCGGCTTCCAGGCCTCGCTGGACAGCTCGCGCAACGTTGCGCTGGTGGTGGGGATTCTGTCCATCATCGGCGGCATGCTGCTGGCGCAGTGGATGGCGCGCCACATCGTGGGCCGGCTCGAAGGGGTGGCCTCGGGCGTGAACCACGTGGCCCGGGGCGATTTGTCGAGCACCATCGCGGTGGCCGGCAGCGACGAGGTGGCGACCCTGGCCGAGGCCACGCGCGCGATGCAGGCGCGCCTGCGCACGCTGGTGGCCGAGGTCAGCGCGAATGCCGTGCGCGTGCACGCGGCGGCGCAGGAGATCACCAGCGCCGTCGAGGGCCAGGCGGCCACCTCGACGCAGATGTCGTCCTCGGTGGCCGAGATCACCACCACCATGGAGGAGCTCTCGGCCTCCTCCACGCAGATCGCCGACCACTCGCGCTCGGTGGTGGACATCGCCAACCAGACGCTGGAGGGCTCGCGCAAGGGCTCCGAGGCCATGCAGACCGTGCTCGGGCGCATGAACGACATCCGCAGCGACAACCAGCACAGCCTGCAGGAGATCGTGGCGCTGGGCGCCAAATCCAAGCAGATCAGCCGCGTGATGGAGATCATCAACACCGTGGCCGACCAGACCAAGCTCATCGCCTTCAACGCCGCGCTGGAGGCCTCCAGCGCCGGCGAGGCGGGCAAGCGCTTCTCGGTGGTGGCGGGCGAGATCCGCCGCCTGGCCGACAGCGTGACCGACTCCACGCGCGAGATCGAGGCCAAGATCAGCGAGATCCAGGACTCCATCAGCCGCCTCGTCATCACCTCGGAGAAGGGCGCCTCGGGCATCACCGCCGGGCTCTCGGCCAGCGCCAACGCCACCGAGCGCCTCAACGAAATCGTCAGTGCCGCGAGCCAGACCAGCAGCGCCGCGCAGCAGATCTCGCTGTCCACGCAGCAGCAGAAGACCGCGAGCAGCCAGGTGGTGCTGGCGCTGCGCGAAATCGTCACGGCCAGCTCGCACACGGCGCAGTCCATCACCCGCATCTCGCAGGTGAGCAAGGACATGGCCCAGCTCTCGGGCCGGCTCGACGAGCTGGTGCACCAGTTCAAGCTGGATGCCGCCTCCGGCGCCACGCAGCACTGAAGAGCGCAGGCGATGGCGAACATCCGCGTGCTCATCGCCGACGACAGCAGCCTGGCCCGTGGGCTACTGCGCTGCCTGCTGGAGGCCGAGCCCGGCATCGAGGTGGTGGGCGAAGCCTGCAACGGCCGCCAGGCGGTCGAGATGGTGCAGGCCCTGCGCCCCAGCCTCGTGACCATGGACCTGGAAATGCCCGTCATGGGCGGGCTGCAGGCCATCGAGGCCATCATGTGCACGCGCGCCGTGCCCATCCTCGTGGTCAGCAGCGTGGCCGACGCGCAGGGCGCGCTGCAGGCCGTGGTCCATGGCGCGCTCGACGTGGTGGGCAAGCCCGACTACGGCTCGGGCGACGCGGCAGCCTTCGTGGCCAAGGTGCGGCTGCTCGCGGGCGTGTCCGTCATCACGCGCATGCGGGCGCGCCTGGAGCCGGCCGCCGCCACGCCCGCGCAGGTGTCGCCCTCTGCGCCAGTGGGCATGCCGGCCCTGCGGGGCGGCGAGCCGGTGTTCGCCATCGCCGCGTCCACCGGCGGGCCGCAGGCCCTGGCGGCCATCCTGCCGGCGCTGGGGCGCGGCTTTCCCTGCCCGGTGTTGGTGGCGCAGCATATTTCCGATGGCTTTGCCCAGGGCATGGTCGATTGGCTGGGCGCGCTGTGCCCGCTGCCGGTGCGCCTGGCGCGCCATGGCGACGCGCTGGTGCCCGGCACCATCCATGTCTCGCCCTCGGAGCACGACCTCGCGGTGGCACCCGGCGAGCGCCTGGCGCTGCGCGCGCGTGCGCCCGGCTGCGTGTACCGGCCCAGCTGCGACGTGCTGCTGGCCAGCGCGGCCCAGGTGTTCGGGGCGCGGGCGGTTGGCGTCATCCTCTCCGGCATGGGGCACGACGGGGCGGCGGGGCTGGCGGCCATCCGCGCCGCGGGCGGGCACACGCTGGCGCAGGACGAGGCCAGCTCGGTCGTCTACGACATGAACCGCGTGGCCATCGAGCGCGGTGCCGCCGCGCAGGTGCTGCCGCTGGCCGCGCTGGCCCCGGCCATGCTGGAGCTGGCCAGCCGCCCGCCGCGCCGCCTGGCCGGGAGCGCGGCATGAACGCCCTGGACCTGGCCCCGTTCCAGGCTCTGGTCAAGGAACGCTGCGGGCTGCAGTGCGATGGCGACGGCCAGGCCAAGCTGGCGCAGGCGCTGCAGGAGCGCTGCGCGCACCTGCGCATGGCGCCCATGGCCTACTACCAGCAACTGGTGCGCAGCGGCGCCGAGTTCCAGGCGCTGGTGAACCTGCTCACCATCAACGAGACCTATTTCTTCCGCGAGCCCGAGCAGATCGACCTGCTGGTGCAGCGCCTGGCGCCGCGCGCGCTGGCGCGCCACGCCGGGCACGCGCCGGTGCGCATCCTGTCGGCCGGGTGCTCCTCGGGCGAGGAGCCGTACTCGCTCGCCATGGCCCTGCTGGAGAAGTACGGCGACAGCACGGCCCAACTGTTCGAGCTGGTGGCGGGCGACATCGATACCGAGGCCTTGGCCAAGGCGCGCGCCGGGGTGTACGGCGACTTCTCCTTCCGCGGCGTGTCCGATGCCATCCGCCAGCGCTATTTCGAGCCCCACCCCCACGGCCAGCGCCTGCGCGAGGATGTGCGGCGCCTGGTGCGCCTGCATCCGCTGAACCTGCTCGACAGCGAGGCGCCGCAGGCCGTGCAGGACTGCGACATCATCTTCTTCCGCAACGTCTCGATCTACTTCGACGCGGCCACGCGCCGGCGCATCCAGCAGAACCTGGCGCGGCTGCTGCGCGGCGATGGCGTGCTGGTCATCGGCTCGGCAGAGACCCTGGCCAACGACCTGGGCGTGCTGCGCCTGGTCGAGGAAGCCGGGCTGTTCTACTTCACGCCGGGCCCGGCCCCGCACGCCGAGGGCGCCGATTCCGCATGGCAGTGGCCCCCCGCCCCCGTCCCCATGCCGCCGCGCGCGCCCGCGCCGCCGCCCGCCCCGCTGCGGCTGCCCACGGGCTGGGGCGATCTGCCCGAGCTGCTGGCCCAGCCCCAGGCCCTGGCTTGCGCCAATCCGCCCGCCGAGGCACCCGCGGCCCTGGCCCAGGCGCGCCAGGCGGTGCAGGACAAGCACTATGCGCAGGCCCTGCCGCTGCTCGACGCCGCGCTGGCCGCGCAGCCCGGCAGCGCCGAGGCGCGCCTGCTCAAGGCCTACGTGCTGCTGGAGCGCAAGGACTTCGACACCGCCCAGGCCCTGGCGCAGCAGGTGCTCGACGCCGACCCCTGGTCGGTCGATGCCTGCATGCTGCTGGGCCTGGCGGCCAAGTGGCGCGGCCAGGGCGGCGAGGCCATCCGCTGGCTGCGCCAGGCCATCTACGCGCACCATGCCTGCTGGCCGGCGCACTACTTCCTGGCCGACCTGCTGCGCGAGGGCGGGGCGCTGGAGCAGGCGCGCCGCTCCTGGCGCGTGGTGGTGCAGATGCTCTCGGGCGCCACGCCGCCGCAGGCCGGGCTGCGCTACCTGCCGCTGGAGCTGCCGGCCCATGAAATCCGCTTCCTGTGCGAGCGCCAACTGGCCCAGGCGGCCGTCGCGCGCTGACCATGAAAAACATCAACTTTAATAGCTGCCAGCGCATGCCAGTCAAGGGTTTGCGGCCATTTTTGCTTGAAAACTGCACGGCGGCGCCGCGCAGGGGGACGCGCCGTGGCGATTGACATCCGCAAGTTCATCGGCCGCTTCGTCGAGGAGGCGCGCGACCACCTGGCGCGCCTGGGCGAGGGGCTGGCCGCGCTCGATGCGGGGCGCGCCGACCCGGAAGGGGTCAACGCGCTGTTCCGCTCGGCCCACACCATCAAGGGCTCGTCGCGCATGCTGCGGCTGGCGTCCATCACCGAGATCGCCCACCGCCTCGAAGACGTGCTCGGCGCCATGCGCGACGGCAGCCTGGCCTACAGCGCGCCGCTGGGCCAGCTGCTGTACCGCGCGCTGGATCAGTTGGCCGACCTGGTGGACCGGCTGGCGCAGGGCGGCGATGGCGCCAGCCTGCCCGCGCCCGACGGCGCGCTGTGCCAGGCGCTGGCCCAGGCGGCGGGCCCGGCGGCGCCCGGGGAGGAGGCGCCAACGGCACCCGCCGCGCCAGCTTCGGCACCCGTGGCGCCGCAGCCGCCCGCCGCCCCTGCGGAACCCATTGAATCCGCTGAACCGCCCGCCGCCGTGGCCGCGCCCGAGCCCCGGCTGCAGGCTGCCGAGACGGTGCGCGTGCGCCTGTCCAAGCTGGACGAACTCATCAAGCTCATGGGCGAGGTCGTCTCCAGCCACGCCCGCATGCGCGAGCGCCTGGCCGACATCCATGCCCTGGAGCGCAGCCTGGCCGCCAGCCTGGGCGATGGCGCGGCGCAGGGCCTGCGCCAGTTCGCGCGCCTGCTCAAGGACGACGTGCAGGCGCAGGAAGCGCTCATGGACGAGCTGCACGACAAGACCCTGCTGATGCGCATGCTGCCCCTGGCCATCGTGCTGGAGCCGGCCGCGCGCCTGGTGCGCGAGCTGGCGCGCTCGGTGGGCAAGCAGGTGGAGTGCAGCATCGGCGGCACCGAGATCGAGCTCGACCGCCAGCTCATCGACAAGCTCTCCGATCCCATCATCCACCTGATCCGCAATGCCATCGACCATGGCATCGAGCTGCCCGCCGCGCGCGCCGCCGCGGGCAAGCCGGCGCAGGGGCGGCTGCGCCTGTCGGCGCGCCAGGACGGCGGCTGGGTGGTCATCGAGGTGACCGACGACGGCGGCGGCATCCCGGTGGCGGCGGTGCGCGAGAAGGCCGTGAAGAAAGGCCTGCTCAGCGCCGAGAAGGCGGCGGCGCTGACCGACCAGGAAGCCATCGACCTGATCTTCCTGCCCGGCTTTTCCACCAGCAGCATCATTACCGACCTCTCGGGCCGCGGCGTGGGCATGGACGTGGTGCGCCAGACCGTGCTCGACGAGCTGCAGGGCGCGGTGGGCATCGAGACGCGCCCGGGCCAGGGCACCACGTTCTCGCTGCGCCTGCCGATGTCGCTGGCCATGATGCGCGTGCTGCTGGTGCAGGCCCACGGCCTGCCCTGGGGCTTCACGGCGCAGCACGTGGTGGAGCTGCAGCGCGTGCCCGCGCAGGCGCTGATGCAGGTGGCCGAGCGCCAGGTGGTCATCGTGCGCAACGAATTCGTGCCCGTGGTGCCGCTGGCCGAGCTGCTGCGCGTGCCCGCGCCCGCGGCGCCCGCCGGCGGCCCGGGCGCGCAGGAGCGCCACCCCGGCCTGCTGCTGGTGGTGCTGCAGGTGCGCAGCGAGAAGATCGCCGTGCAGGTCGATGGCCTGCTCGACGAGCGCGACATGGTCATCAAGCCCCTGCCGCCGCACCTGCGCAAGCTGCCGCTGGTCTCGGGCATGGTCATCACCGGGCGCAATGAGATGGTCAACGTGCTGCACGCGCCCGCGCTGCTGGAGCAGGCGCGGCGCCTGCGCGGCCAGGGCGTGCAGGTGGGCGCCGCCGCGCACGCCAGCGCCACGCCCTACCGCGTGCTGGTGGTCGATGACTCACTGAACACACGGGAAATCGAAAAGGATGTGCTGCAGGCCTACGGCTACCATGTCACGTTGGCCGAAGACGGTGTGGACGGCCTGCGCAAGGCCATGGAGGGCGAATTCGACGCCATCCTGACCGACGTGGAAATGCCGCACATGGACGGTTTCACCCTCACGGCGCGGCTGCGCGAGGAGGACAGGTACCGCGACACGCCCATCGTCATCATCACTTCGCGCGAGAAGGAAGAGGACAAGCGGCGCGGCATGCAGGTCGGCGCGGACGCCTACATCGTCAAGGGCGACTTTGACCAGAACAATCTGGTGGAAACGCTGCGCACCCTGCTGGGCTGAGCGCGGCACGACTGAGAACGCAATCATGAAGGTACTGGTGGTGGACGATGACGCGCTGGCGGGCGAGATGACCGCCGCGGTGCTCGAAGGCATGGGCCATGAGGCCGTGCTCGCCGAGGATGGCGTGGACGCCGCTGGCCGTCTCAACGCCGACGGCGCCATCGCGCTCGTCATCAGCGACATGAACATGCCCCTGGTCAGCGGCATCGACCTGTTCCGCGAGCTGCGCGCGCAGGGCTGCCTGCTGCCGTTCATCCTGCTCACCGGCGACGAGCCCGCCGGCCTGCTGGCCCGGGAGCCACGCCTGGATGCCTGCCTGGCCAAGGATTTCACGCTGGAAGAGCGCCTGCCTTCCCTCATCGGCGAGGTGATGGCACGCCACGCAAAAGGTTGACGCCATGGAAACGCAACGCCCTACCGCCGCAGCCGCCGCTGCCGGGGCCCGCGAGCGCATCGCCCGCCTGCGCCAGGCCTACCTGGCACAACTGCCCGAACGCGTGGCGCAGGCGCGCGCGCTTTGCGACGGCCTGGCCGGCGCGCAGGCCGGCAGCGAGGCCGCCGCGCACCTGCACCGGCTGCTGCACAACCTCAAGGGCACGGGCCGCTCGTTTGGCCTGACCGAGCTGGGCGCCTGTGCCGAACGCGGCGAAGACCTGCTGCTGCCGCTGGTGGACGGCGCCCCGGACGGCACCGCGGGCGGTGCGCTCCAGGCCCTGCCCGCCGACTGGCGCGCGCAGCTGGCGCAGTGCCTGGACGAGCTGGCCGTGCTGGCCGAAGGGCTGGGCACCGCCGCGCAGGCCGCGGCCGTGGGCGAGCTGCCCAGCTTTGCCCTGGCCCCGGTGGACCGCAACGCCCCGGCTACGCCCGGGCGCCTGGTGTACGTCTGCGACGACGAGGCCCTGATGCTGGAGCAGCTCGCCGCGCAGCTGGCCTGCTTCGGCTACGAGGCCGTGTGCTTCACCGACCCCGACGCGCTGCACGACGCGGTGCTGGCGCGCCGGCCCGACGCCGTGGTCATGGACATCCACTTCCCCCGGGGCCACAGCGCCGGCATCGACGTGCTGCTGGCCCTGCGCGAGGAAACCGGCGAGCCTGTAGCGGCGGTGTTCGTCTCGGCGCGCAATGACTTCAACGCCCGCCTGGGGGCCGTGCGCGCGGGCGGCCAGGCCTATTTCGTCAAGCCGGTGCGCGCCAACGAACTGGTGGCCGCGCTCGACGGGCTGACGCACCAGCAGGAATACGAGCCCTACCGCGTGCTCATCGTGGACGACGAGCCCGACATGGCGCACTACCACGCCATCCTGCTGCAGCAGGCCGGCCTGACCACCTGCGAGGTGCACGACCCGACCCGCATCCTCGACGCGCTGCACCAGTTCCGCCCCGACATCGTGCTCATGGACATGTATATGCCCGAATGCGGCGGGCGCGAGGCGGCGGCCATCATCCGCCAGGTGCCCGACCACGTCGGCCTGCCCATCGTCTACCTGACCTCCGAGACCGACCGCCGCAAGCTGTTCTCCGCCATGCGTATCGGCGCCGAGGGTTTCCTCACCAAGCCGGTGGTGCCCGACGAGCTGGTGGCGGCGGTGGTGATCCGCGCCGAGCGCATGCGCACGCTGCGCGCGCTGATGGCGCGCGACAGCCTCACCGGCCTGTTCAACCACACCATGACCACGCAACTGCTGGAGAACGCCCTGTCGCTGGCGCGGCGCGACAGCGGCGTGCTCAGCCTGGTGATGATCGACATCGACGGCTTCAAGGCCGTCAACGACACCTGGGGCCACCCGGCGGGCGACCAGGTGCTGATGGCGCTGTCGCGCGTGCTGCAGCAGCGCCTGCGCGCCAGCGACATCATCGGCCGCTACGGTGGCGAGGAATTCGCCGTCATCCTGCAGAACGAAGGCCCGCAGCAGGCCGCGCGCCTGATCGACGCGCTGCGCGAGGACTTCGCGCGCGTCGATTTCTACAGCGGCGAGCACGGCTTTCACTGCACCTTCAGCGCCGGCGTCGCCGCCTATCCCAAGTACCAGCGCTACGAGCTGCTGCGCGAGGCCGCCGACAAGGCGCTGTACCAGGCCAAGCGCGGCGGCCGCAACCGCGTGGTGGTGGCTGAATGAGCGGCGCGCCGACCCTCGACCACATCCTGCGCCAGCGCCACGGCGCGCGCCAGGAAGTCGTCAACGTGGACGAGCGCATGGTCAAGCTGGTCATCTTCGCGCTCGGGCCGCACTGGTTCGCCTTCCACGGCACGCACATCCGGGAGATCCTGGCGCAGGCCGTGGTGCACTTCGTGCCCGGCTGCCCGCCCTCGCTCGAAGGCGTCATCAACGTGCGCGGCGACATCGCCACCGTCATCCGCCTGCACGATGTGCTGCAACTGCCCGCCCCGGCCAGCGGGCAGGACAGCGCCATCATGCTCGGCAGCGGCGCGGGCATCGACAGCGGCCTGCGGGTCGATCGCATCATCGACGTGGTCGACGTCGCGCACAGCAGCATCCAGCCCCCGCCGGCCACGCTGGGCGAGCCCCTGCGCACCCTGGTGCTGGGGGTGGTGCACTTCCAGGAACAGCCCGTCAGCCTGCTCGACTTGGAGCGGCTGCTGGCCAGCTACGCCGAAGGGCTGGCCGGGTGATGCCGGGCCACGGCCATGGCTGAGGCGGAGAGCGCCCTGGCCGGGGACGGCGGCGCGGCGCTGGAGATCGTGCGCTTCGCCAGCGGGCCCTGGCGCGTCGGCATCGAGGCGCGGCATGTGCGCGGCGCACGCCTGGCAGCGCCCGGCGCGCGGGCGCTGGACATGGCCCCGCCGCCCGTGGGCGCGCCGGTGCCTGCGGCGCCATTGCAGTGCCTGTCCATCGCGCTGCCGCAGGGCCTGGCCGAACTGACCGTGCGCGGCCCGGTGGAGCTGGCGCGCGTTCCCGTGGCCTGCATCCACCCCCTGCCGGCCGTGCTGGCCGCGCGCTGTGCGCTGCCCGGCCTGCGCGCCCTCGCCTTGGGCGAAGGAGATGCCCAGCCCACCCTGCTGTGCGATGCGCAGGCCTTGGCCGGGGCGTTTGAAGACTCCTGATTCGATAGCTACCAGCGCTTGTCTGGTAAGGGTTGCAGGCCTTTTTTGCCTTAAACCGCTTCGCCCCGCACCATGCGGATGGCACCGAACGGGCAGCGCACTGCGCACAGGGCGCAGCCCGTGCAGCCGGGCGCATCGTGCAGCAGCGCGCGCTTGGGGCCCCAGCGACCCTCGCCCTGCACCTGCAGCGACAGCACGTGCGGCGGGCATGCGGCCACGCACCAGCCGCAGCCCGTGCAGCGTGCCGGGGTGATCGTGGGCAGGGCCTTGGCGGGAGCAGCCATGCCTGCAGCATGCCATGGCGCGGGGTAGAGTTACGGGTTTTCCCGCCATGCCCCTGTGCCGCCCGCGCGGGCGGCCCGCCGCCACCGCCATGTCTTCTGCTTCCACTACCATCACCCGCCACCTGCGCATCCACGGCCTGGTGCAGGGCGTGTACTACCGCCACACCACCATCCAGACGGCCGAGCGCCTGGGCCTGCAGGGCTGGGTGCGCAACCGGCTCGACGGCAGCGTCGAGGCCCTGGCCAGCGGCCCGGCCGACGCCGTGCAGGCCCTGATCGACTGGGCGCACGACGGCCCGCCCGCCGCGCGCGTGGACCGCGTGGAGGTCAGCGAAGGCCTGGCGCACGGGCCGCTGCAAGGCTTTGTGCAGCGCGAGACGGTTTAAGGCCAAAAAGGCATGTAGCCCTTGCCAGACAAGCGCTGGCAGCTATCGAATCAGGAGTCCTGACGCGGTTCGCTGGCCCGGTGCATGGCCTCGGCCAGCGCCCCGTGGCCGCGCGCCTGCAGGGCCTGCTGCGCGCCCTCGCGGTCGGGCGCCTCGCGGTTCTGGCCCAGCTTGCGCTTGCCCTCCAGCCGGGTGATGCGGACCTCGATGCCGACGATGGACTGCAGCATGGCCTGCAGGTAGTCCGGCGGCGCGTCGCCCATGCGCCAGGGGCGGTGCGGCCCCGGCGGCTGGGCCAGCGCTTCGTGCGTGTGCGTCAGGCGCGCCACCACCTGGCGTACGTGCTTCTCGTCGTCGTGCAGGGTGAGCGTGCCGTGCGCGTGCACCGCCTCGTAGTTCCAGGTGGGCACGGCGCGGTGCGTGGCGTGCTTGCCGGGGTACCAGTTGGGCGAGATGTAGCCCTCCACGCCGCGAAACACCACCAGCACCGCGCTGCCCGAAGGCACGCGCTGCCACAGCGGGTTGGCGCGCGCCACGTGGGCCAGCAGCGTGCCCTGCGGGCCCGCCGCCGGGTCGAGGTGGAACGGCAGGTGGTTGGCGTCCAGCCCGTCCGGCCCGGCCGTGCAGAGCAGGCCCAGCGGATGGGCGCGCACGATGCGGTGCAGTTCCTCGGGGCGGTCTTCGGCGAAATGGGCGGGGATGTACATGGCGGCGGCTGGGGGGCGTGGCAAGGCGCCCATTGTCCGCGTCAGCGCCGTGTTTGCGCCTGCGCGCCGTAGGCGCACCAGCCCGGCCTGGGGCTTTTCTTCTGCGGGTGCAGGCGGCAGGTGTCGGGGCGCTGCTCGTACACCGTGCAGCGGCGCGTCTGCGCGTCGAGGAACTGGCAGTCGCCGCTGGCGCGGCGCGCCAGGGTGAACAGCAGGTGCTTGTGGTTGAAGTGGTCGATCAGCCGCGCCTTCTCCAGCCGCCGGGCGATGCGCCGGGGCTCCTCGTGCTCGGCCTCGAAGGCATCGACCAGGCCCAGCCGCACCAGGTCGGCCAGCTGCACCTCCAGCGGCATGGTGCAGCAGTTGGCCGCGCAGGTATTGCACAGGCCCGCGCGGTAGCGGGTCCAGGTGTCGGGGCGGTCGACGTCGACGATGGCGATGGGGGATCTCATGGGGAGTGCGGATTCTAGAAGCCACAATGAGGGCCGCTAACCAGAGGTTTTCTTTCGTATGAGTGACATCCAGCTTTTTCGCCTGCATGGCGGTGCCGCCACCGAACTGACCGCCTCGGCAGCGGCGCTGGAGCGCAATTTGCAGACGCTGATCGAAGGCCAGATGGAAACCTTTCTCGGTGTGCGTTTCCTGGCGACGGAATACGCCACTGGCAAAACGCATCGCGGCCGCATCGACTCGCTCGGGCTCGACGAGAACAATTGCCCCGTCATCATCGAATACAAGCGGCACAGCAACGAGAACGTCATCAACCAGGGGCTGTTCTATCTGGACTGGCTGCTCGACCACAAGGCCGAGTTCCGCTGGCTGGTGATGGAAAAACTGGGCAAGGACGTGGCCGACAGCGTGGAATGGTCGGGCACCCGGCTGCTGTGCATTGCGGCGGATTTCACGCGCTATGACCAGCACGCGGTGCAGCAGATTCCGCGCAATATCGAATTGATCCGCTACAAGCTGTTTGGCGAGGATTTGCTGTTGCTGGAGCTGGTGAATACGCAGACGGTGGCCGAACCCGCTACGGACTCGGCCAAGCCCGCGCCAGCGGATGCAGGCCCCACCACCCCGAAGCCGCAAGGCAGGGACAAGGGCTTTGCCGAACAGTTGGAGGGCGCTGCGCCGGATATTCAGGCGCTGTACGCCGACCTGCGCTCGTTCGTGTTCGCGCTGGGCGATGACGTGACGGAAAAGCAGCCCAGGCTGTATGTGGCTTTCCGCAAGCTCAAGAACTTTGCCTGCGTGGTGATGCATCCAAACAAGATGCTGGTGATCCTGAAACTGAACCCCGACACCGTGGCACTGGAAGAAGGCTTCAGCCGCGACGTGCGGCAGATCGGCCATTGGGGCACAGGCGATCTGGAGCTGTGCCTGCGCAGCGCCGCCGATCTGGAGCGCGCCAAGCCGCTGCTGGAGCGGGCGTACCAGGAGGGATGATTGAGGTTGCCAAAAAAGCAACCAGTTGTCGCCTTGTGGTCAACACGTTGAACGCCCTCAGCCCGCTTGGGGTTCTGGCTGAGAGCAGCAAAGCCCCCCTCCTCACGCCATCTGCCCGATCGTCCGCCGGAACCGCCGCAGCGCCACCGCGAAGAACACCGCCCCGATGGCGCCCAGCGCCAGCAGCTGCGGCCACACCACCGCCAGCCCCGCGCCCCTAAACAGGATGGCCTGCCCCGCCAGCGTGAAGTGCGTGGTGGGCGCGGCGAGCATCAGATCCTGCACCAGCTGCGGCATGCTCTCGCGCGGGGTGCTGCCGCCCGAGAGCATCTGCAGCGGCAGCAGCACCAGGATGATGAGCAGCGCGAACTGCGGCATGGAGCGCGTTACCGTCGCCATGAAGATGCCCATGGCCGTGGTGGCGAACAGGTGCAGCGCGGTGGCCAGCAGGAACAGCGCCACCGAGCCTTCCACCGGCACGCCCACCAGCCCCCGGATGACGCCGTGCAGCGACGCCGCCACCGCCACCAGCACCACCAGCCCCATGGACCAGACCTTGGCCAGCATAATCTCGGTGGGCGTGACGGGCATGGCCAGCAGGTGCTCGATGGTGCCGTGCTCGCGCTCGCGGATCAGCGCTGCGCCGCACAGCAGGATGGAGACCATGGTGACGTGGTTGATCAACTGCGTCATCGCGCCGAACCAGCCCTTGTCCAGCGTGGGGTTGAAGCGCGCGCGCAGCGCCAGCTCCACCGGCGGCGCCGCCGCGCCCCGGTAGCGCTGCACGAAGGCCGTGACCTCGCCCTGCACGATCTGGCCGATGGCGCCCGCGCCGTTGAACGCCTGCGTCATGCGCGTGGCGTCCACCGCCAGTTGCAGCGCCGGCGCGCGTCCGGCCAGCACGTCGCGCTGGAAGCCGGGCGGGATGATGAGCGCGAAGGTGTAGATGCCCGCGTCCATGCCTGCATCCACCTCGCCCTGCGCGACGGCGGCGGGCGGCATGAACTGCGGCGGGTAGAAGGCCGAGGCGATGCGCAGCGACAGCGGCGAGGCGTCTTCATCGACGATGGCAATGGGCGCGCGGTGCAGCGTCTCGGGCATGGAGCGCGCGGCCGAGTACACCGAGAAGCCGAACATGAACACGATCAGCACCAGCATGGCCGGGTCGCGCCACAGGCCCCACAGCTCCTTGATGCCCAGGCGGACGATATTGGCGAGCGTGCGACGCATGGCGTCAGCGCTCCTGCTTTTTCAAGAGCGCGATGGACAGCGCCAGGATGACGGGCACCGCCGCCAGCAGCGCCCAGAAGGCATGCGCCAGGTCGGCGAAGCGCAGCGCCTTGTTGAACACGCCCCGGCTGATGTCGATGAAGTGCGTGGCCGGATAGATGGCGCCGATCCAGCGCGCCGCGCCTTCGAGCGAGCTCACCGGGTCGAGCATGCCCGAGTACTGCGCCGCCGGGATCATGGTGCCGATCATCGCCAGGAACAGCGCCGCCACCTGGCTGCGCGTGAAGCTGGACGCCAGCAGCCCGATGCCCGTGGCGCACACCGTGTATAGCAGCGCCGCCGCGCACAGCGTGGCCAGGCTGCCGGTGACGGGTACGCCGAACACCGTGACGGCCAGCAGCGCCAGCGTGCCGAAGTTGAGCAGCGCCAGCAGCACGTAGGGCAATTGCTTGCCCAGCAGGAACTCGCTGCGCGTGACGGGCGTGACGTAGAGGTTGAGGATGGAGCCCAACTCCTTCTCGCGCACCACGGCCAGCGCGGCCAGCATGGCCGGGATCATCATCAGCAGCAGCGGGATCACGGCGGGCACCATGGCGGGCAGGCTGCGCACGTCGGGGTTGTAGCGAAAGCGCGTCTCGATGCTGGCGGGCGCGGCCAGCGCGCCGCCCATGCCGCGCGCCTGGGCCTGACTGGCGAGCCAGCCCTGGTGCATGCCCTGCACGTAGCCCGCCACCGTCTCGGCGCGCATGGGCATGGAGCCGTCGATCCACGCGCCGATCTGCACCGGGCCGCCAGATGCGCCACCGGATGCACCACCGCGTGCCACGTCGCGCGCGATGCCGGGCGGGAACTCCAGCGCCAGCGCCAGTTCGCCGCTGCGCAGGCGCCGGTCCATCTCCGCCGCATCCGCGATGGGCGGCTGCTCGATGAAGTAGCGCGAGCCCGCGAGCTCGTCCACGTACTGGCGGCTTAGCGCCGTCTGGTCGTGGTCGAGCACGGCAAAGCGCAGCGCCTGCACGTCCATGTTGATGCCGAAGCCCATGACGAACAGCAGGATCACCGAGCCCGCCAGCGCCAGCGTGGCGCGCACCGGGTCGCGGCGCAGCTCCAGCGCCTCGCGCCAGGCATAGGACAGCAGGCGTTGCAGGCTGAACGGGCGGTGGCGTGGTGCTCTTGTTTCAGGAGCTGCTTGCGCTTGTTCTTCCTTGGTTTCAGATGGTTTTATGCCTGGAACCATTGCAGGGCAGGCGCCAGCAGCTATGGTTTTTGATTCCCCCGCCGCCTCCAGCAGATAGCCGATAAAGGCTTCCTCCAGGTTCGCCGCGCCGCGCTTTTGCACCAGCGCGGCGGGCGCATCGCTGTCCAGCACGCGGCCCGCGTGCATCATCGACATGCGGTCGCAGCGCTCGGCCTCGTTCATGAAGTGGGTGGAGATGAAGATGGTGACCTTGTCGCGCCGCGACAGCTCCACCAGCAGCCGCCAGAACGCATCGCGCGCGACCGGGTCCACGCCTGAGGTCGGCTCGTCCAGGATCAGCAGCTCGGGTTTATGCACCATCGCCACGGCCAGCGACAGCCGCTGGCGCATGCCCAGCGGCAAGCTGGCGGGCAGGCTGGCGCGCACGTCGGCCAGGCCAAAGCGCTGCACCATGTCCTCCACGCGCGCGGCGATCTCGCCCTCGGGCACGTGGAACAGCCGCGCGTGCAGCACCAGGTTCTGCTGCACCGTCAACTCGCCGTAGAGCGAGAACGCCTGCGACATGTAGCCCACGCGCCGCCGCGTGGCGATGTCGCGCGGGTCCACCGGCTGGCCGAACAGCCACGCCCGGCCATCGGTCGCTTCGAGCAGGCCGGTCAGCATCTTCATGGTGGTGGACTTGCCGCAGCCGTTGGAGCCGAGAAAGCCGAAGATCTCGCCGCGCCGGATGCGCAGGCTCACGCCGTCCACGGCCACGAAATCGCCAAAGCACATGGTCAGCCCCTGGGCCTCGATGGCGATGTCGTCCTGCGTGGCGTCCAGCGGCGGAATGACCACCGGCGCATGGCCGCGCCGCCGCTCCTCGGGCAGCAGGTGGATGAAGGCTTGCTCCAGCGTGTCGCTGCCCGTGCGCGCCAGCAGCTCGGCGGGCGTGTCGGTGGCGAGCACGCGGCCCGCGTCCAGGGTCACGATCCAGTCGAAGCGCTGCGCCTCGTCCATGTAGGCCGTGGCGACCAGCACGCTCATGCCGGGCTGGCCGCGCCGGATGTCGGCGATCAGGTCCCAGAACTGCGCGCGCGCCAGCGGGTCCACGCCCGTGGTCGGCTCGTCCAGGATCAGCAGGTCGGGGTCGTGGATCAGCGCGCAGCACAGGCCCAGCTTCTGCTTCATGCCGCCCGAGAGCTTGCCCGCGGGCCGCGCCAGAAAAGGCGCAAGGCCCGTGCGCCGCGTCAGCTCGTCGATGCGCCGCCGCCGCTCCGCCGCGCCGTGGCCGAACAGGCGCGCGAAGAATTGCAGGTTCTCTTCCACCGACAGCGTGGGGTACAGGTTGCGCCCCAGCCCCTGCGGCATGTAGGCGATGCGCGGGCACACGCGGCGGCGGTGCGCGGCCTGCGCCATGTCGCCGCCCAGCACCTCGACACGGCCCTGTTGCAGCGCGCGCGCCCCGGCCACCAGCGCCAGCAGGCTGGACTTGCCCACGCCGTCGGGGCCGATGAAGCCTGCCATGCAGCCCGCGGGAATGTCCAGCGTCACGCCATCCAGCGCGCACGCCGTGCCGTAGCGCAGTTGCACGCCGTGCAGGCGCACCGCCGGGTGGGTCATGCGCGGCTACTCCGGCACTTTCACGGCCAGGTGCGCGGGCCACTCGCGCTGCGGGTCGGTGCGCAGCCAGGCCACGCCGGGCAGGCCGGTCTTGACCTGCTGCAAGTGCTTTTGCAGCAGCGCCCGGTCGATCTGCGCCTTCACGCGGAACATCAGCTTTTGCCGCTCGCTCGCCGTCTCCACCGTCTTGGGCGTGAACTGCGCCGTGGCCGAGACGAACGACACCCGTGCCGGAATCACGAACTGCGGCGCGGCGTCGAGCACGATGCGCGCCTCGCTGCCGATGGCGATGCGCCCGGCCACCGCCTCGGGCACGAAGAAGGCCATGGACACATCGGCCAGGTCCACCATGTTGAGTACCTTGCCGCCAGCCGCCACCACCTCGCCCGGCTGCGCCACGCGGAACTGCACGCGCCCGTCGCGCGGGGCCTTGAGCGCGGCGTCGGCAATGTCGGCGTCGATGCGCGCCTGCGTGGCCTCCAGCGCCGCCACGGCGGCCCGCGCCCCCGCCACCTGCGAGCGCGCTGCGTCGATGGCGGCCTGCGCGGCCGTGGCCTGGGCGCGCGCGGCGGTCACGCTGGCCTGCGCGCCCTGCACGCGGGCGCGGTCGTTGTCCAGCTCCTGCAACGGCCACATGCCCTGCGCGGCCAGCGCCTGCGAACGTTCCAGCTTGCGCCGCGCCGCGTCCAGCTCGCTCTCGCGCGCGGCGGCCTGGGCCAGGGCGCTCTGGCGGTCGCTCTCACGCGCCGCCACCTGGGCCTGCGCTGTCGCCACCGCCGTGAGCGCCTGCGCATGCTGCGCCCGCGCCTCGTCGCGCTGGGCGTTGAGCGTGTCCACCTGCATGCGCGCCAGCACCTGCCCGGCCTGCACAAAGTCGCCCTCGCCCGCCAGCACGTCGAGCAGCCGTCCGCCCTGGCGCGCGGCGATGTCGATCTCGGTGGCCTCGATGCGGCCGTTGCCGCTGATGAAGCCCTCGGTGGATTCGGTGGATTGCATCCGCTGCCAGCCGTAGAAGGCGAGCAGGCCCGCTGCGGTGACGGCGGCTGCCAGGGTCAGGGTGCGGGAGGGCGGCAGGGGCATGGCGGGAGGATGGGGCGGTTATTCGAACAAGTCTAAGGCACCGCTTCTCCAGCGCTCCCGTCAGTTCTTCTTGGCCGGTGGTATCAGCCGCGTATCCATCCAGCGCAGCAGGTCGTTCCACATCGAACGGATCTCGGCGTCGCGCGGCATGCGCTGCGCGTGGTCCAGCTCGATGGTGACCACCGGCATGCCCTGCTGCACGCCGCCGTAATGGCCCAGGGAGCCGGGGAACACGCCCACGCGGTCCAGGCGCAGGCGGCCCAGGCGCTGCGGCGGCTCGTGCGGGCCGTCGAAATCGAGCACGCCGTAGGGTGCGTGGATGCTCACCACGAGTTGCGGGCGGAACGTCTCCATCTGCGCGTGCAGGAACTGCGACTCGGGCTCCGACAGCGGCGCCGGGCCGGGCCAGCGGCGCGGGTCCTTGCGCGTGCGCTTTTCCCAGTACTGCGGGGCGTCGTGCTCCCAGCCGGGGGTGCGGAAGTTGCGGTTCAGGTCCACGCCGCGCGCATTGACGCGCGTGGGGCGGCGCGCCAGCAGCCCGTCGGGGTTGAGCACGGGGATGAAGCGCCAGTGCACCGGGCGCTGCGCCTTCTCGGCCAGTGCGATCCAGTGCAGCGCGAGCGAGGCCGAGGTCAGCTCGTCGCCATGCATGGCGCCCACCACCAGCACGCGCAGCGGCGCGGGCGTGCCGTCCGCGGGCTGCACGTCGCGCCAGAACAGGGGCCGCCCCTGCTGTGAGTGGCTGCCGCTGGGCGTGAGCTGCGCCGCCGCGCACTGCCTGGCCTGTATGCCCGGCAGGCGGTGCAGCCACTGCGCGCAGGCCGACGGCGGCTGCGCCGGGGCGGCCTGCACGGCGGCGCAGGCCAGGGCCAGCGCCCCCCGTGCCAGCGCACGCGCTGGCCGCAAGGCACGGAAGGGGACACGGGGGAGACGCACGATGGGGAAAGCCTGTAGCCCCCGCAGCAGCACGCCACGGGGAGGGGGGCGATAATAATTGATTGCCCTTGAGCGCCGCGCACCCTGCGTGCGCACCACCACAGTGACCCCTGACACTCCCGACATTGCCCTGACACCGAGCTTTTCACCGCGCGAATTCCGCGATGCGCTGGGCATGTTCGCCACCGGGGTGACCATCATCACGGCGCGGGGGCCGGGCGGGGAGCTGGCGGGCCTCACGGCCAGTTCGTTCAACTCGGTGTCGCTCACCCCGCCGCTGGTGCTGTGGAGCCTGTCGCACCAGACCTCGTCGCTGCAGGCATTCGCCACCTGCACGCATTACGCCATCAACGTGCTGGCGGTGGAGCAGCGCCACCTGGCGGAGCGCTTCGCTACGCGCGGCATCGACCGCTGGGGCGGCGTGGGCCACCGCCCGGGCGTCAACGGCGCGCCGGTGCTCGATGGCGCTGCGGCAGCGTTCGAGTGCTTCAACCGCAGCCAGTACGTGGAGGGCGACCACACCATCTTCATCGGCGAGGTGGAGCGCTGCGGCCACCGGGAAGGCGCTTCGCCGCTGCTGTACCACGGCGGCATGTTCTACACCGAGCACCTGCTGGGCAGCCTCTCGGCCGCCGCCGCGCGGCCTTTGCACAAGTAGTCCTCGCCACACGCTCACCGCCTGCTCCCGCCATGTCCCATCCCCGCTTTGCCGAGCCGCTTCTTTTCGGTAAGCGCCAGAGCGAGGCATCGACATCGCTGCAGGTGTTCTCGGACCGGATCGCGCATGCGTTTCCCGGCCTGGAGGGGTACGACGCGCTGCCCGGCCATGGCGGCTTCTTCAGCAAGCACGCGCGGCTGCAACTGCCCGGCATGGAGCTGGTGGCCAGCGCCATGACGCCCACGCGGGTCAGCCGCCGCGACAACATCCACACCACGCTGCTCATTCCGCTGCAAGGGCATTGCAGCGTGCAGGTGGAAGGCCGCGTCCTGCCCTGGGGCGCCACGCAGGGGTGCCTGTTCCTGCCCGCGGGCTGCGGCCCCACGCTGGGCTACGGGGACGAACGCCACCTGCTCATGCTGCATATCGGGACGGCCGAACTCCAGGCGGCGGCCCGCGCCATGCTGGGCACCTACGAGGACGCCGCGCCCCTGGACACCGGCCATGCCCAGATGCTGCCCCTGCACGTGGCCGGGGCGCCGCTGGCCAGCGCCGCCCGGCACCTGGGCGCGCTGATCGACCTGCATGGCCTTGACGCCCAGGTACTGCACCAGATGGGCATGCAGGACTTCATCTACCGCCATCTCGTGCCGCTGTTCCCGCACCGCCCTGCCGCCACCCCGCGCGCCACGCCCCGGGCGCACAAGCGCCGCGCCATCGACCGCGTGTGCAGCACCGCGCTGGCGGATCTGTCGCGCCCGCTCACGCTGACGGACATGGCCACGCAGGCCCACATGTCGGTGCGCGCGCTGCAGTACGCCTTCCAGGAACGCTTTGGCCTGAGCCCGCTGGACTGGCTGCGCCAGCAGCGCCTGGCGCTGGCGCACCAGCGCCTGCTGCGCGGGGACTTCACCAGCCTGGCCCTGCTGGCGCAGGAATGCGGCCTGGGCACGGCCAGCCGCTTCGCTGCACAGTACCGCCAGCAGTTCGGCCAGTTGCCCAGCGTCACGGCGGGCCGCCGACGCGGGTGAGCACCAAGTAACATGGCGTTTTCACCGCCCGCCGCTGCCATGCCCCATCCCCGCCTTGCCGAGCCGCTTCTTTTCGGCGACAGCCAGAGCGCAGTATCCACATCGCTGCAGACGTTCTCGGACCAGATCGCCAGCGCCTTTCCCGGCCTGGAGGCCTACGACGCCCTGCCCAGCGACGACGGCTTCCTCAGCAAGATGGCGCGGCTGCAGCTCCCCAGCCTGGAACTGGTGGCCGGCATCATGACGCCCACGCGCGTCAGCCGCCGCGAATGCGTCAACACCACGCTGCTCATCCCCCTCACCGGGCAGCACCGCACGCATGTGGACGGCGGCGTGCTGTCCTATGGCGCCACGCAGGGCTGCCTGTTCCTGCCCGCGGGCGCCAACCCCATGGTCGGGTACGAGGACCAGCGCCACCTGTTCCTGCTGAACATCGACCAGGCCTTGCTCCAGGCCACGGCCCGCGCCATGCGGGGTGAATACGAGGATGAAGACGCCGCGCCCCTGGACACCCGCCATGTCCAGGTGCTGCCCATGCAGGTGGCAGGGGCGCCGCTGGCCGGCATCGCCCGGCACCTGGGCGCGCTGATTGACCTGCACGGCCTTGACGCCCAGGTACTGCACCAGCTGGGCATGCAGGACTTCATCTACCGCCATCTCGTGCCGCTGTTCCCGCACCGCCCTGCCGCCACCCCGCGCGCCACGCCCCGGGCGCACAAGCGCCGCGCCATCGACCGCGTGTGCAGCGCCGCGTTGGCGGATCTGTCGCGCCCCATCACGCTGACGGACATGGCCACGCAGGCCCACATGTCGGTACGCGCGCTGCAGTACACCTTCCAGGAACGCTTTGGCCTGAGCCCGCTGGACTGGCTGCGCCAGCAGCGTCTGGCCCTGGCCCGGCAGCGCCTGGAACGGGGGGAGTTCACGAGCATTGCCCTGCTGGCGCAGGAATGCGGCCTGGGCACGGCCAGCCGCTTTGCCGCGCTGTACCGCCAGCAGTTCGGCCAATTGCCCAGCGTGGCGGCAGGCCGCCGGCGCGGGTGAATTTCGCAATACCAAACCCAACGGGGCTTACAGGCAAATCGGCCTGTAAGCCCCGTGGGTCAAGCGCTGGAAGCTATGGTTTTTGCATTACCGCTGGCGCCGCAGGGTGAACGCCATGGCCAGCGCCATCAGCGTGGACAGTGCCAGCAGGGCCCATTCGGAGAGCGTGGGGATGGGGGCGGGGTTGCTGCTGGGCGCTTGCGGCGTCACGGCGTTGGAAACGGCGGAAGCCGCACCCGTGCCGCTGGCATTGCTTGCCGTCACGGTGAAGGTGTAGGGCGTGCCGTTGGTTAGGCCGGTGATGGTGCAGCTTGTCGCCGGGGGCATGGCCGTGCAGCTCTTGGTGGGATCCTCGACCGCCGTCACGGTGTACAGGGTGAAGGGGCCGCCGCTGGCAGGCGCGCTCCAGGAGACGGTGGCCTGCGCGTTGCCGGCCGTTGCCGTCGGGTTCAGCGGTGCCGAGGGCACGGGCGGCGCGCTGGGCGTGACGGCGTTGGAGACGGTGGAGGCTGCACCCGCGCCGTTGGCGTTGGTGGCGCGCACGGTGAAGGTGTAGGTGCTGCCGTTGGTCAGGCCGGTGACGGTGCAGCTCGTATTCGGGGGCGTGGCTGTGCAGGTCTTGCTGGGGTCTTCGACCGCCGTCACGGTGTACAGGGTGAAGGGGCCGCCGCTGACGGGTGCGTCCCAGGAGACGGTGGCCTGGGCGTTGCCGGCCGTTGCCGCCGGGTTCAGCGGCGCCGAGGGTACGGGCGGCGGCGCGTTGGGCGTGACGGGGCCGGCCTCGGCCTCGGCGCCCGCGCCGTTGGCGTTGTCGGCGCGCACCGCGAAGGTGTAGGCGGTGCCGTTGGTCAGGCCGGTGACGGTGCAGCTCGTATTCGGGGGCGTGGCCGTGCAGCTCTTGCCGGGGTCGCCCACGACGGTGACCACGTAGCCGGTGATGGGGCTGCCGCCGTCGCCGGTGGGGGCGCTCCACGAGACGGTGGCCTGGGTGTTGCCCGGGGTGGCGCTGGCAGACATGGGCTCGGTGGGCACGTCCAGCGTCAGTGCGCGGATGCTGTTGTTGACGTAGTCGGGAAAGTACAGCAGACCCTTGTTGCCCACCACCAGGGCATAGGGGAAATACATCTGGGCCAGCGTGGCGTCGCCGCCATCGCCGCTATAGCCGGCCGTAGTGCCCGCCACCGTGGTGACGGCGCCATCCAGGCCGACGCGGTAGATACGGTTGCCCGCAGCATCCGAGATATACATGCGCCCGCTGGTATCCACCATGATGCCCGTGGGTCCCATGTGGCTGGCCGTCGCTTGGGCGCCATTGACGGGAATGCCTCCCGTGCCATCGCCCGCCACCCGGTGGATGGTGCCGTCGGCTTCGACGCGCCGCACAGTCACCCAGTTCGTGATGTACAGGCGGTTCTGGGTATCCAGCGCAATGCCTTGCGGACTGCCAATCGCTGCACTGGTGGCCAGGCCGCCTTCGCCAGTTTCGACGTTGCCGCCATTGCCAGCCACGGTGGTGAGGGTGCCGTCGGCCTCGATGCGGCGCACGCGCATGTTGTTTGCATCGGCGAAATAGACGCGATCCTGCGTGTCGATGGCAAGGCCGAAAGGGCGGCGTATTTTCGCGCTGGTGGCCGGGCCGCCTTCCTCGGCCGCATCGTAGCCAGCCGTCCCGGTGCCTGCCACCGTGGTGATGGTGCCCGTGCTGCCATCGACCCTGCGGACGCGGTGGTTCTCCGTATCGGCGATGTACAGGTTGCCCTGGCTGTCAAGCTTGATGTCGGTGGGGCAGCCCAGGTGGGCGCTGGTGGCGGCGACGTTGTCGCCGTTGTAGTGGAACACGCAGGCCGGGCCGTTTGGCACGCCCGCGATGGTTTCGATGGTGCCGTCGAGGTTGACGCGGCGGATGGCGTTGTTGTCGGAGTCGGAGATGTACAGCCGCCCGCTCCTGTCCACCGCCACGCCGCGCGGGCCCCTGAGCTCAGCGGTCGTGGCTTGGTTGCCGTCGCCGCTGAAGCCGCCTGTGCCCGTGCCCGCCACGGTGTTGATGGTGATGAAGGCCGCGGCCTGCGTGGCCGCGCCGGCGAGCAGCAGGGCGGCGGCGATGCGGGACAGCCGGAGCGCCGGAAGGGCGATTGTGCGGAAATGTTTCATGGGCATGGAGCTTAGAAACCGCCCCCGCGCCCGTATAGCGCGCCGCACGCAAGAAAATGCGCGCGGCGCGCAAACCCGCTTACTTGCTGCCCGCGTCCGGCAGCTCGATCTTCACTTCCAGCACTTCCAGGTCATCCTGGCGCTCGAAGTGCACCTTCAGGTCTTCGGCGTTGATCTTCACGTACTTGGAGATCACGGCCATCAGCTCGCGCTGCAGCGCGGGCAGGTAGTCGGGCTGGCCGGGGTTGCGGCCGCTGCGCTCGTGCGCCAGGATGATCTGCAGCCGCTCCTTGGCCACGGCGGCCGATTTCTTCTTTTCCCCCAGGAACAGGGACAGCAGTGACATGGCCGTTTACCTCCCGCCAAAGATGCGCTTGAAAAACCCGGGCTTCACCGCCTCGGTGAAGCGCAGCGGGAGCTCCTGGCCCTGGAAGCGCGCCACCACGTCCTTGTAGGCCTCGGACACGTCGGTGCCGTCGAGATGGATGGCGGGCAGCCCCTGGTTGGACGCCTGCAGCACGTTCTCGGACTCGGGGATCACGCCGATGAGCGGAATGCGCAGGATGTCTTGGATGTCGGCCAGGCTCAGCATCTGGCCGTCTTCCACGCGGCTGGGGTTGTAGCGCGTGATGAGCAGGTGCTCCTTGATCGGCTCGCCGCCCTCGATGGCGCGCTTCGTCTTGCTCGACAGCATGCCCAGGATGCGGTCGGAGTCGCGCACGCTCGACACCTCGGGGTTGGTCACCAGCAGCGCCTCGTCGGCGAAGTGCATGGCCATGAGCGCGCCGCTCTCGATGCCGGCGGGCGAGTCGCAGACGATGTACTCGAAGCCCATCTCGGCCAGGTCGGCCAGCACCTTGCCCACGCCGTCGAGCGTCAGCGCGTCCTTGTCGCGCGTCTGGCTGGCGGCGAGGATGAACAGGTTCTCGCACTGCTTGTCCTTGATGAGGGCCTGGTTCAGGTTGGCCTCGCCCTGGATGACGTTGATGAAGTCGTACACCACGCGGCGCTCGCAGCCCATGATGAGGTCGAGGTTGCGCAGGCCGACGTCGAAGTCGATCACGGCGGTCTTGTGGCCGGCCAGGGCCAGGCCCGATGCGAACGCGGCGCTGGTGGTGGTCTTGCCCACGCCCCCCTTGCCGGAGGTCACGACGACGATTTTGGCCATGGTGTGCGGTTTCCTTGCGTTGGTCTGGAAATGTTGGAGATTCAAAGCGGTTCGATGAGCAGCTTCTCGCCGTCGAGGCGCACCTGCGCGCTCTTGCCGCGCACGTTGTCGGGCAGCGCCGTCTCGGTGGTGCGGTAGATGCCGGCGACGGACACGAGCTGCGGCTCCAGGCAGGTGCTGAAGATGCGCGCCTCGGTGTTGCCGCGCGCGCCCGCGATGGCGCGCCCGCGCAGCGGCGCGTAGACGTGGATGTTGCCGTCGGCGATGACCTCGGCGCCGAAGCTGACCATGGCCAGCACCACCAGGTCGGTGCCGCGCGCGTACACCTGCTGGCCCGAGCGCAGCGGCTTGTCCACCACCACCGCGCCGGGGGCGGGCATGGGTACTTCACGCACCACCTCGACCTCGCGCACCACTTCACGCACCACCTCGCGCGGGCCATGCTCGGCGGCCGGGCCGCGCTGCGCCTCGGGGGCGGCAATCAGGCCCAGGGCATGGGCCGCCTCCATCTGCGCGGCGCTGCCGCCGCGCACGGCCACGGGGCGCGTGTGGTAGCGCCGCAGCTCGGCCACGAGGGCTGGGAAGTCGATGGGCTGGGGGTCGTCGTGCACGGCCGCCAGGTCGATCAGTACCGGGTCGTTGTCGAAAAGCCCGGGGTCGTCGCCCAGTCGCTGGGCCAGGTCGGCCGCCAGCTGCGCCGCATCGGTGGACTTGAGCACCACGGCCACCACGGGCAGATGGGTGCTTTTGAGGTCAAAGCTGGTGCGGGCGTGGTGGCCCGGCGTGTCAACGGCCATGGAGGGTGCCAGAAAAGGCGCTGCATCGGAAGGGGCGAAGTGTACCGTGCCGTCCCCGAAGGCGTTGCCAGCACACCGTCATGCCAGTGTCATACGGGTTTCACGCGCGCTGCCTAGATTCGCCCCGTTTGTCACAACCGCGTAGGTGGGAGCATGAAGCGTTCGCGCAATGGGGAAAACAACGGCGGCCCGGTGAGCGCCATCAGCGCGCTGGCCTTGGCGGCGCTCGCGGCGTGCCAGCCAGCGTGGGCGGATGCGTTCACGGGCGGCAGCATCGTGGCGTACCACGTGGTGAACGCCACGAGCGGAACAGGGGCGCTGGCGGTTTCGCTGGACGAATACCTGCCGGATGGCACGTTCAGGCAGTCCATCGTCCTCTCGAACGCGGCCAATACCGTCACCCATCCACTCACCGCCAGCGGCACGGGCTCCGAGGGCTTGCTGAACCGTTCGGCGGCGGGCACCTGCCTCACGGTGCCGGGCTATGCGGCAGGCGTCAGCGCGGCCGACCCCGTCGCCAATGCCGCGCACGCGGTGGTGGTGGTGGGCGCTGACGGCAGCGTTGGCACGCCCATCACCCTGTCCGCTGCCTCCAGCGGCGACAACATCCGTGGCGCGGTGAGCAGCGATGGCTGCCAGTCCATCTGGGCCACCGGCAAGAACGGCATCCAGTATTCCGCTGCGGGCGGCAACGGCACGAGCCTGAGCACCAAGAACCTGCATGGCATCGCCATCGTCAACGGCGCGCTCGTCGTGGGCCAGAACAGCACCACGCTCGGCAAATTCGCCACGGCCCTGCCCACGGCGGGCGGCAACCCCTCCGACTTCGGCGGGCTGGTCTCGACCACCAGTACCTTTCGCGGCCTCGCCGCGCTGCACCTGGGCGGGGGCGCCACCGGCGCCAACACCATCTATGCCGCCGACAACAACGGCAAGAAGCTGTACAAGCTCTCCACCGCCAACGGTGCGAGCTGGAGCGTCACGGGCACCCTCGACACCAGCGCCACCCTGGCCAAGATCCACGGCCTGATCGCCATCGACACTGGCGATGGCAACGTGATGGTGCTGGCCACCAACAACAACGGCAGCATCTACCGCCTGTTCGACCGCGCGGGCTTCGGCCAGGTAATGCCGATCGGCACTGCGTTCGAGGCCGTCGCGCTGAGCGGCGCCACCGGCGCGGGCGTGCTCGCCCCGGGCGACCAGTTCTACGGCCTGGCCTGGGCGCCCGAAGCCGCGCCCCCCAGCGCAGCACCCGGTGCACCGGCCAACCTCTCGGCCAGCGCCCAGGGCAACGGTGTGACCGCCCACTGGGACGCCGTGGCCGGCGCGGCCTGGTACGTGGTCGAGGTGTCCTCGGGCACGGGCTTCGACGCCAGCGCCACCCAGGGCGTCGGCCAGACGCTCATCACCGCCACGCCCGCCGCCACGGTGCCGGGGCTGGACGGGGGCACCCACACGCTGCGCGTGCGCGCCGTCAACAGCGCTGGCGGCAGCGCGGGCGCCGTCTCGCAGCCCTTCACGCCCGCCGCGCCGCCCACCACCAGCCTGCCCGCCACCACGGCCTATTCCGGCGTGCGCGGCGACCCGCTGGACCCGCTGGCCACGCAGGGCATTGCCTTCACCGTGGGTGACGCTGCCGATACCGTGGCGGCCACGTCCAGCAACCAGGCCGTGGTGCCCGACGCCAACCTGGCCGCTGGCGGCACCGGCACCACCAGCCGCACGCTGCGCATCACGCCCACGGGCACGGGCACGGGCTACGCGGACATCACCGTCACCATTGCCAATGCCGGGGGCGCATCGGTCACGCGCACCATCAAGTACGCCGCATCGGCCCATGTGGCGGGCACGGCGGGCACGCGCTGGTACACGGGCCGCGCCGACGGCTCCACGGCCATCGTGCTCGACGCGGGCACCCTGCTGGTGGGCGACGACGAAGCCCCGGCGCTCGACGCCTCGGGCAACGCGGCGCAAAGCGGCAGCGGCAACGCCTTCTCGGCCTACGCGCCCGCCGCCAGCGGCCTGCCGCTCACGCCGCTGTCGCCCGATGCCGCGCTGGGCTTGCGCACGGGCAAGACCGGCGCAGAATGCACCAGCGGCGGCTATACAGGCGTGGTCGATTGCGACGCAGACGGCGAGGTGGACATCGAGGCCAGCTTCGCCGCCAGCGGCACCCTGTATGTGGCCGGTTCGCACTCGAACAGCAAGAAGGGCAAGAGCCGGCCCGACCGCTGGCGCTTCATGGCGCTGACGGCCTCGGGCAGCGGCAGCGGCACGGCCCTGGCCGTGGGCGGCTACTACAAGTGGCTGCGCGAGGATTTGCGCACCTGGGACAACGGCAACGCGCACAGCCTGGGCGCCGATTATTTCGGCCTGACCGATAGCTCGGCGGGCAGCAGTTGCAGCGACGCCGAGGTGGATGCGGACACCTGCCGCAAGGCCCCCGAAACCGGCACCCTCAGCGGTTTCTCCATCGAAGGCATGGCCAGCAGCCCCGGCGACACGGCGGCCTGGCTCGGCTTTCGCGCGCCGCTGGTGAGCGCGCCCGGCGCCCCGGCCGTGGCGGCCGACAGCGCCACGGGCCGCACCCATGCGCTGATCGTCCCGGTGACGAACTACGCCAGCCTGCCGGGCAGCACGGGCGGCGCCAAGCACACGGCCACGTTCGGCGCGCCGATCCGCCTGGACCTGGGCGGGCGCGGCATCCGCGAGATCCGCAAGAACGGCGCGGGCGAGTACCTCCTCATTGCCGGTCCGGCCAGCGGCTCGGGCAAGAGCTTCGTCCTCTACACCTGGGACGGCAGCGCCGACGCCGCCGGGCTGGCCCTCAACCTGCGCCTGCGCGCCACGGACCTGGGCGCCTTCACCAAGCCCGCCACGGACTGCGCGGCCGAAGGCATCGGCACCCTGCCGGTCAGCCTGGACGCTGGCGGCAGCGTGGACGTGATCAGCGACTGCGGCGACGCCGACTTCTACGGCGACGGCAAGGCGGCCAAGGACCTGCCCTACGCCGCCTGGAAGAAGTTCCGCGCCGACGTCGTGGCGCTGCCCGCGCTGTCCACGGTCACGCTCGCGCCGGGCCAGGCCACCGCCGCCACGCTGCCGTTCACGGCCAGCGCGCCGCAGCCCGGCACGCTGTACGCCGTGGCCCTGCCCCAGAACGCGCCCGCGCCCAGTTGGGAGCAGGTGAAGGCCGGGCGGGACGGCAGCGGCGCGGCCGCCGCGTGGGCAGGCTCGGCCGCGCTCAGCGGCTCGGCCAGCCTCACGGCCACGGGGCTGGCGGCCAGCACCGGCTACACCCTTCACGCCGTGGTGGTGGAGGGCAACGGCGGCTATGCCAGCGCGCTGGCGCGCCAGAACCTGGCCACCGCCGCCCCGGGGCCGGTGCTGGCGCCGCAAACCATTGCCTTCGGCACCCTTGCGGACCGGCTGCTGGGCACCGCGCCGTTCACGCTCGGCGCCACGGGCGGCGGCTCGGGCAACCCGGTGGTGTTCAGTTCCACCACCACCACGGTCTGCACCGTGGCGGGCGCGACCGTGACCCTGGTGGCCACCGGCACCTGCACCGTGCGGGCCGACCAGGCGGGTAACGCGGGCTTTGCCGTCGCCCCTTCCGTGCCGCAAAGTTTCCAGGTGACGGCCCCCGCCGCCAGCGGCACGGCCTGGCCGGGCAGCGGCGGCGTGAGTGGCGGCGTAGCAGGCAATACTTGGCAGTTCGCGGCCAATTCGCAGGGCTTCCAGCCGGTAGCGGGTCTGCCGGACGTGCCGGGTGGCTACGCCTTCCCCTACGGCATGTTCGGCTTCGCGCTGGTCAACGGCACGCCCGGCTCATCGGCCACGGTGAGTTTGAACCTGCCGCAGCCCGCGCCCGCCGGTGCCGTGCTCTGGAAGTACGGGCGCCAGACGCCCGGCGGCGCCTCGGCGTGGTACCAGGTCGCGCCGGTCTTCTCGAACGGCCGCAGCACGGTGAGCTTCACCGTGACGGACGGCCCCGGCAGCACGGGCGACGACGACCAGGTGGCCAACGGCGTCATCATCGACCCGGTGCTGCTGGGTGCGCCCCCGGGCGGCGGCGCTGCCAGCGCCACGGCCATCCCCACGCTGGGCGAATGGGCGCGCGGGCTGCTGGCGCTGGCCCTGGCGGGCCTGGCCGCGCTGCGGCTGCGCGCGCGGCGCGCCTGATTTATGAGTGAAAATGCCTGATTAGCCCTGAACCTCAGAGCACACGGAACAATCGATTTGAGCAGCCTGTCTAACCCTGCGATGCCGAGTCATCGGTGAAGGAGCAGGCCATGCCCATCAACGCCATCGAGTTCCAACGCG
>Ga0222424_100123_pt1 | contig 101960 bp, 97 predicted proteins | sample 2B2ome_FD_182468 | JGI IMG/M metagenome (GOLD analysis project Ga0222424, IMG submission 182468) | Enriched microbial communities from leaf-cutter ant dump, University of Wisconsin, Madison, United States - 2B200A (version 2) | ecosystem: Environmental > Terrestrial > Nest > Insects nest > Nest... | reverse complement strand
TGCTGGGCACCGACCACGTGCGCCAGGTGCGCAAGGACTGCGCCAGCGTGATCCTGTGGTGCGCCGAGAAGGCCACCTGGATGGCGGGCGAGGGCGTGCAGATTTACGGCGGCAACGGATATATCAACGAATACCCGCTGGGCCGCCTGTGGCGCGATGCGAAACTCTACGAGATCGGCGCCGGCACCAGCGAGATCCGCCGCATGCTGATCGGCCGCGAACTGTTCGCCGAGACCTGTTGAGCTCCCTCTTTCCACCGCCATACCGACGACGACATGCCCACATCCATCGAAGACCTGTTTGTCCACAACCGCGCCTGGGCTGCCCAGATGGAGCGCGATCGCCCCGGCTTCTTCACCGGCCTGATGGCCCAGCAGAAGCCCAAGTACATGTGGATCGGCTGCTCCGACAGCCGCGTGCCGGCCAACCAGATCACCGGGCTGGAGCCGGGCGAGGTCTTCGTGCACCGGAACATCGCCAACGTCGTGGTGCCCACGGACCTGAACTGCCTGTCCACCGTCCAGTTCGCCGTCGACCAGCTGCGCATCGAGCACCTCATGGTCGTGGGCCACTACGGCTGCGGCGGCGTGCTGGCGGCACTTGAGGGCACACGCGTGGGCCTGGCGGACAACTGGATCCGCCACGTGGCCGACGTGCGCGACCGGCACCGCGACCTCATCGCGTCCATCGAACCGCGTTGGCGCCACGACGTGCTGTGCGAGCTCAACGCCATCGAGCAGGTGGTGAACGTGGCGCAGACCACCGTGATGCTCGACGCCTGGGGCCGGGGCCAGAAGGTCACGCTGCACGGCTGGTGCTACGGCCTCAAGGACGGGCTCATCAACAACCTGCACATGACGGTGGACGGCACCGAGGGCCTGGAGTCGCTCTACAAGGCGGCCATCGCCGGCGTCGCGGCGGTCAGAAGGCAGTAAACCACCGGCTGGCGCAGGCATGTTCCCGCAGCGGCTCGACGCACCCCAGGCCTATGCCATCGCCAAGGCCATGATGGACGGCTTCAATCGCCACTACCGCCTGTTCCGCACAGAATCCGCACGCGCCAAGCACCGCTTCGAGACGGCCGACTGGCGCGGCCAGCAGCGTGCGCAGCGCGAGCGTATCGAGTTCTACGACCTGCGCGTGAAGGAATGCGTGCGCCGGCTCGAAAAGGAGTTCGGCGCCGGCGCGCTGCCCATGGACGTGTGGCACCAGGTCAAGCTGCACTACATCGGCCTCCTGGTTGACCACCACCAGCCCGAGCTGGCCGAGACCTTCTTCAACTCGGTCACCACGAAGATCCTGCACCGCACGCACTTCCACAACGACTTCATCTTCGTGCGGCCCGCCGTCAGCACCGAATACATCGAGAGCGAGGAGCGCCCCACCTACCGTGCCCACTACCCCGGCCAGGGCGGCGGCCTGCGCGAAACGCTCACGGCCATCATCGAGAGCTTCGCGCTGCAGCGCGAGTTCGCCGACCTCGCGCGCGACGTGGGCTGCGTGGCGGCCGTGATGGGTGCGCGGCTCGACAAGACCCGGCTGCGCGCCAACTTCCAGGTGCAGGTGCTCACCAGCCTGTTCTTCCGCAACAAGGGCGCCTACGTGGTGGGCAAGATCATCAACGGCTTCAACGAAGTGCCGTTCGCGCTGCCCATCCTGCACGATGCCCAGGGCCGGCTCACCATCGACGCGGCCCTGTTCGGCGAGGACGACCTGCAGATGCTGTTCAGCTTCGCGCGCGCCTACTTCATGGTGGACATGGAGATCCCCAGCGCCTATGTGCAGTTCCTGCGCAGCCTCATGCCGCGCAAGCCCCGCGCCGAGATCTACACCGCGCTCGGGCTGGCCAAGCAGGGCAAGACGCTGTTCTACCGCGACTTCCTCTACCACCTGAAGCACTCCACCGACCAGTTCCGCATCGCGCCCGGCATCAAGGGCATGGTGATGCTGGTGTTCGACCTGCCCTCGTTCCCCTACGTCTTCAAGCTCATCAAGGATCACTTCCCGCACCAGAAGGAGACCACGCGCGAGCAGGTCCAGGCCAAGTACCAGCTGGTCAAGCAGCACGACCGCGTGGGCCGCATGGCCGACACGCTGGAATACAGCCTGGTGGCCTTTCCGCGCGAGCGTTTCGACGACGACCTGATCGCCGAGATCGAGAAGTTCGCACCCAGCCAGCTCGAAATCAGCGACCGCGATGGCGACGGGCAGCAAGAGGTCATCATCCAGCACCTGTACATCGAGCGCCGCATGATCCCGCTCAACCTCTATCTGCAGGAAGCCTTCGACGCGGGCCTGGATGACCCCCGCGTGCGCCAGCAGATGGAGCGCAGCGTGATCGAGTATGGCAACGCCATCAAGGACCTTGTGGCCGCCAACATCTTCCCCGGCGACATGCTGTGGAAGAACTTCGGCGTCACGCGCAACGGCAAGGTCGTGTTCTACGACTACGACGAAATCGAATACCTCACCGACTGCCACTTCCGCCGCGTGCCCGCGCCCCGCAACGAAGAGGAAGAAATGAGCGGCGAGGTCTGGTACAGCGTGGGCCCGCGTGACGTGTTCCCCGAGACCTTCGGCCCCTTCCTGCTCGGCAACGACGCCGTGCGCGAGGTATTCATGCGCCACCACGCCGACCTGCTGGACCCCGCGTTCTGGCAGTCGCACCAGGAGCGCATCCGCGCCGGCCACATGTTCGACGTTTTCCCTTACGACAGCGCACGGCGCTTTCATCCATCGGCCTGATTTCCCAAGGAGACCTTCACCATGACCACCCCCATCCAAGACCCCATCGTCATCGTCGGCGCGGCGCGCACCCCCATGGGCTCGCTGCAGGGCGACTTCTCCAGCCTGGCCGCGCACGACCTGGGCGGCGCCGCCATCAAGGCCGCGTTGGAGCGTGCCGGCGTGCAGCCCGATGCCGTGGGCGAAGTGCTGTTCGGCAACTGCCTGATGGCTGGCCAGGGCCAGGCGCCCGCGCGCCAGGCGGCCTTCAAGGGCGGCCTGCCGAAAGAGGCCGGTGCCGTCACCCTCAGCAAGATGTGCGGCTCCGGCATGAAGGCCGCGATGATGGCGCACGACATGCTGCTGGCCGGCACGCACGACGTGATGGTCGCGGGCGGCATGGAGAGCATGACCAACGCCCCCTACCTGCTGCAAAAGGGCCGCGGCGGCTACCGCCTGGGCCACGACCGCATCTTCGACCACATGATGCTCGACGGCCTGGAAGATGCCTACGAGCCCGGCCGCAGCATGGGCACTTTCGGCGAGGACTGCGCCGCCAAGTACCAGTTCACGCGCGAGCAGCAGGACGCCTTCGCCACCGCCAGCGTGCAGCGCGCCAAAGCCGCCACCGAGTCCGGCGCCTTCGCGGCCGAGATCGTGCCCGTCGCCGTCAAGACCCGTGCGGGTGAAACCGTGGTCTCCGTGGACGAAGGCCCGGGCAAGGTCAAGCTCGAAAAGATCCCCAGCCTCAAGCCCGCGTTCAAGAAGGACGGCACCATCACCGCCGCCTCCAGCTCCAGCATCAACGACGGCGCCGCCGCCCTGGTGATGATGCGCGAGTCCACCGCGAAGAAGCTCGGCTGCAAGCCCCTGGCCCGCATCGTGAGCCACGCCACCCACGCGCAGGAGCCTGAATGGTTCGCCACCGCCCCCGTGGGTGCCACGCAGAAGGCGCTGGCCAAGGCCGGCTGGAAGGCCGAGGACGTGCAGCTGTGGGAGATCAACGAAGCCTTCGCCGTCGTGCCCATGGCCCTGATGAAAGAGCTGAACCTGCCGCACGACAAGGTCAACGTGAACGGCGGCGCTTGCGCCCTGGGCCACCCCATCGGCGCGAGCGGCGCGCGCATCATGGTCACGCTGATGTACGCCCTGAAGGCGCGCGGTCTCACCAAGGGCCTGGCCACGCTGTGCATCGGCGGCGGCGAGGCCACGGCGCTGGCGCTGGAAATCGTCTGATAACTACTGTTTTGATAGCTGCTGGCGCTTGACAGATAAGCGCTAGAGGCCAATTTCATTCATAAAACCACCATGGCCACCATTCTCGTCATCGGCGCATCGCGCGGCATCGGCCTGGAGCTGGCGCGCCAGTCCGCCGAGGCCGGCCACCGCGTCATCGCCACCGTGCGCGACGGCGCGGGCCGCGAGCGCGTGCAGGCGCTGGGCGCCGAGGCGCTTACCGTGGACGTGGCCGACCCTGCCAGCGTCAGCGGCCTGGCCTGGCAGCTCGACGGCGAGAAGATCGACCAGGCCTGGTACGTGGCGGGCGTCATCCGCCGCCCCAACGCCCTCACGCCGCCCACGCAGCAGGACTTCGACGCGGTGATGCATGCCAACGTGCTCGGCGCCATGCAGGCGATCCCGCAGGTCGCGCCGCTGGTGGCCGAAGCGGGCGGCGTGTTCGCCTTCCTGTCCTCGTCCATGTCGCAGATCGGCAGCGTGCCGGGCAGCGGTGCGTGGCTGTACCGCACCAGCAAGGCCGCGCTGAACATGGCCGTGGCGGCAGCCCGGCACGACTACCCCGGCGCGACCTTCGTCGCCGTCGACCCCGGCTGGGTGCAGACCGACATGGGCGGCGACGGCGCGCCGCTGACCGTGCAGGACAGCGTGCGCGGCATGCGCACGGTGGTGGAAAGCATCACGCCTTCGGATAATGGCCGCCTGCTGCACCACGACGGCAGGCGCGCCACCCACTGGTGATGCGCAACCCACGAGGAGACGACCCCATGTGTGATTGCCGCGCAACCCCTCCCTCCGTACCCGCCCCCCTGCGCCGCCGCCTGCTGGGCGCCACCGCGCTCGCGGCGCTGGCGCCTGCCTGGGCCGCGCCGCCCGCGCCCGCCGCGCAGCACGTGGGCCCCGACGCGGCGCTGCAGCGCCTGCTGCAGGGCAACGCCCGCTATGTGGCGGGGCGCCCGCTGCCGCGCAACCATGCGAAGGGGCGAGCGGCGCGCGCGCAGGGCCAGCGGCCCGTGGCGGCCGTGCTGAGCTGCGCGGATTCGCGCGTGGCGCCCGAGCTGCTGTTCGACCAGGGCCTGGGCGACCTGTTCGTGGTGCGGCTGGCGGGCAATTTCGTCAACGACGACGCGCTGGCCAGCATGGAATACGCCGTGCAGTACCTGGAAGTGCCCCTGCTCATGGTGCTGGGCCACAGCCATTGCGGCGCGGTGTCCGCCGCCGTCAAGGTGGTGCAGGAGGGGGCGGTGCTGCCAGGGCACCTGCCGGGCCTGGCGCAGGCCATCCAGCCCGCCGTGGAATCCGCGCTGCGCCGCCAGCCCGGCGACCTGCTCGCCGCCGCCACCGTGCAGAACGTGCGCCACAACGTGGCCCGTCTGGCCACGGCGGCGCCCATCCTCGCGGACCGCGCCGCCGCCGGCGCCACGCGGACCGTGGGCGGGGTCTACGACCTCGCCACCGGCACGGTCACGCTGGTATAGCCCGCGAACCGGATACCCATCATTAGAAAGAGAAACTGGAAACTCCATGCTGCTGACCCAGGACCAGGAAATGATCCGCGACGCCGTGCGCGACTTCGCTAAAGCCGAGCTGTGGCCCCACGCCGCGCGCTGGGACAAGGAACACCACTTCCCCAAGGAGGCCCACCAGGGCCTCGCCGCCCTGGGCGCCTACGGCATCTGCGTGCCCGAGGACCTGGGCGGCGCGGGCCTGGACTACCTCTCGCTGGCCCTGGTGCTTGAAGAGATCGCGGCGGGCGACGGCGGCACCAGCACGGCCATCAGCGTGACCAACTGCCCCGTCAACGCCATCCTCATGCGCTACGGCAATGCCCAGCAAAAGCGCGACTGGCTCGCGCCGCTCGCGCGCGGCGAGATGCTGGGCGCGTTCTGCCTGACCGAGCCGCACGTGGGCTCCGACGCATCGGCCCTGCGCACCACGGCGGTGAAGCAGGGCGACGGATACGTCATCAACGGCGTCAAGCAGTTCATCACCAGCGGCCAGAACGGCCACGTCGCCATCGTCATCGCCGTCACCGACAAGGGCGCGGGCAAGAAGGGCATGAGCGCTTTCCTCGTGCCCACGAACACGCCCGGCTACGTGGTGGCGCGGCTCGAAGACAAGCTGGGCCAGCACAGCAGCGACACGGCGCAGATCAACTTCGACCACTGCCGCGTTCCGGCCGAGAACCTGATCGGCGCCGAGGGCGAGGGCTACAAGATCGCCCTGGGCGCGCTCGAAGGCGGCCGCATCGGCATCGCCGCGCAGAGCGTGGGCATGGCGCGCAGCGCCTTCGAATTCGCCGTGCAGTACGCGAAGGAACGCGAGAGCTTCGGCACCGCCATCTTCAACCATCAGGCCGTGGGCTTCCGCCTGGCCGACTGCGCCACGCAGATCGAGGCCGCGCGCCAGCTCATCTGGCACGCGGCCGCGCTGCGCGACGCGGGCCGGCCGTGCCTGAAGGAGGCGGCCATGGCCAAGCTCTTCGCCAGCGAAATGGCCGAGCGCGTGTGCAGCGCCGCCATCCAGACGCTGGGCGGCTACGGCGTGGTCAACGACTTCCCGGTGGAGCGCATCTACCGCGACGTGCGCGTGTGCCAGATCTACGAGGGCACGAGCGACGTGCAGAAGATCATCATCCAGCGCGCGCTGGCCTGATTGCTATTGAAAGAGTAGCTGCTCGCGCTTGTTGGATAAGCGCTAGAGGGCGATTTGACCAAAAGTCGCCTTGTACTCCGGCGGTATTTGCACGGGGTACGGCACGCCTGCCAGCGACAGCACGATGAGCAGCGCCGCCGCAAAACCGGCGCTGATCGGCAGGACGATCGCCAGCCTGCGAACGGCCTGGGTCTGGGCCTGCAACTGCCAGTACAGCGCGCAGCCCAGGTGGGTAAACAGCGCCAGCACGCCCAGGAAGTAGTAGGGCGCGAAAAAGAATTGAAAGGGCGGCACGTGCAGGCCCGCCGCCGCGAAATGAAACGTGGTGTCCAGGCCCTGCACCGCGCGACCGAAGAGCACGGCACCCACGTGGTTGAGCAGGAAGAGCGCCAGGTAGGCGCCCGAGCCTGCCTGCAGCCAGGGCATGAACCCCTGGCGCTGCTTCCAGCCCCGCGCCGCCAGGGCGATGCCGCTGCCCACCTGGAACGCAACGGCCAGGAGCAGGAGCGCTTCCACGGCAGGAAAGCGGTACACCCGCCGGGCGGCCCGCATGAAGGCCATGTGCGCCTCCACGCCGCCCAGGCCCACGAGATGGTTGGTGATGTGAACGCAGGCAAAGGCCGCGATCAGCAGTGCGGAGAGCCCGTGGAGCCTGCGCAGCGTCATGGTGCCACCCAGGCCGCCACGGCTCCAACGGCGTACAGCAACCCGATCAGCAGGCAAATGCCCGACGACACCCACCAGAACGTGGCGGAGTTTCCAAGGAACACGGGCCGCAGCAGCGGGAAGGCCAGCGCCCGCGCCAGAAAGACCAGGCTGATGGCCGGCAGCGCCCAGCCGGTCAGCGGCAGCGGGCCCATGACGCCCGCGCCGGAGAAGGCATACAGCGCCCACACCAGCAGCACGGCGGCGATGGCGGCGGTCACGAGCGTGGGCCGCAGCTTGCCCGCCTCCACGGCGCGCGCCATGCGCTCGCCCGCGCCCATGAGGCGGTAGGCGGGCGGGCCTAGGGCGATGCAGGCCAGGTGGGCCACGGCTGCGGCGGCGGTCAGGCTGCCGCCGATGACCAGCGCGTGTGAACCGATGTCGGTCATGCATTTGTCTCCTGATTGAAATCCGCCGCGCCCAGCCACTGCGCCAGCAGCGCGTGCAGCACGGCCACGTCCACCGGCTTGCGCAGCACGAGGTAGCCCTCGGCTTCGGCCTCGTGCAGCTCGGGCGAGTCGAACTCGCCGCTCACCATGGCGCCGCGCGCCGCGGGGCAGCGCTCCAGCAGGGCGCGCAGCACGTCGAAGCCGCTCTCGCCCGAGCGCAGGCGCTGGTCGCACAGGATGGCCTGCGGCGTGAAACCGTCTTGCAGGTGCGCGAAGGCCTGCGCCGCGTCGGCAGCCATGCGGGCCTGCACGCCCCAGCTGGCGAACAGCGCCGACCAGGCCCGCTGCACCTGCGGGTCGTCGTCCAGCACCAGGCAGCGGCCTTGCAGGCCATGCGAGGGGCTCGCCGGCATGCTGGCGTCGCCGGCGAGCGGTGCCGGCGGGAAGGGCGCGGCGGGCAGCTCCAGCCAGAAGCACGACCCCCGGCCCAGCCGCGAGCGCAGGCCGTGGCGTATGCCCATCAGCCCCGCGCAGCGCGCCACCAGGGCCAGCCCCAGGCCATGCCCCGGGCGGTGGACCTGCCATGCGTGCCCGGGCCGGTAGAAGGGCAGGTAGATGCGCTCCTGGTCCTGCAGCGCCACCCCCACGCCGGTGTCCCACACCTCCACGCGCCAGTGCCCGCGCCGCTGGCGCACGCCCACCAGTACGCCGCCCTGCCGCGTGTAGCGCAGCGCGTTCTGGATCAGGTTGGACAGGCACTGGCGTAGCAGCGTGGCGTCGGCCTGCACCGTGGCGCCCTCCCGTGGCGCGCGCATGCGCAGCGCCAGCCCCCAGGCCTGCGCCTCGGGCGCGAACTGCAGTTGCGCCTCTTGCAGCAGCGGTGCCAGCAGCAGCGGCTGCGGCTGCACGGCCACCTGGCCGGATTCGATCTTCGACAGGTCGAGCAGCGCGTTGAACATCAGGTGCACCGACTGCATGCTGCGCTGCAGGTCGGCCAGCGGCGGCGCCAGCGCGCTGTCGCGGTTGCGCAGCACGATCGCCTCGGTCAGCAGGCCCATGGCATGCACGGGCTGGCGCAGGTCGTGCGCGGCGGTGCTCAGAAAGCGGTTCTTCTCGGCCAGCGCCGCCTCGGCCGCTTCCTTGGCCTCGCGGTACTGCGCCGAGAGCTGCTGGCCCCGCTCCTCCAGCCACACCTGCCGCACGAAGAACTGGTGCGCCCGGCGCGCGTGCCGCAGCATAAGGAAGGTGTACAGCAGCGACAGCGCCAGCGCATACGGCCACAGGCCCGGGAACAGCCAGGGCAGGAACGGCAGCGATGCGTTCCAGCCCGCCAGGAAGAAGCGCTGGAAGACGCTGAACACCGGCGTCTGGTGCGTGGCGTTGCCCGCCACGGTGATGGCGTTGGTCACCAGCAGCAGCATGGAGAACTCGTAGTGCGGCGTGCCCGTGGCCGCGATGGCATAGGGCACCGTGGTGCCCAGGCCGTGCGCCAGCGCCAGCCATTCCAGGCGCGGCTGCCAGCGCCGCATTACGGCCGTGGCGTCCAGCCGTGCGGCATCGCGCCGGTAGCGCCGCCGCAGGCCCAGCGCGAAGAGGGCGAAGGCGGCGTAGCCGCCCAGCCACCACCACATGCGCGGGTCCTCGCCATACACCTGGTAGAACAGCGACAGCCCCAGCGCCACCAGTGGCAGCACCAGGATGCTGGTGTGCAGCCGCTGGCTCGTCATCTCCAGCAGCCGCGCCTGGCCTTCGGGGCTGAGTGCGCGCAGCGAATCCGGCTGGCGCTGGAAGGTGTCGGTCATGCTGGATTCTTTCCCAGTGTGGATGGGGCGCAACCCTACCAAAGTAGGGGTTGGGACTGCGCCGGTGAATGCGAACATCGGCGCATGAAACCCGAGCCCGTGCTTTCCTGGTCGGCGCTGTCCCCGTCCGCCCGGCTGGAGCTGCTGGACAACAGCTTCCTGCGCGTGCGCGATGGCTGTACCGTCATGCCCGCGCTGGGGCTGCCCGGCGCGGTGTGGCTGCTGGCGCTGGGGCTGTGGCCCGCAGGCTTCACGCTGTGGTGGGCGGCGGCGCTGTCGCTGACGGGCGCTGCCTGGTGGGCCTGGCGGCTGTGGCGGCGTGACCGGGCGCGGCTGGCCGATGGCGATGCGGCGGCGCTGCTGGCCACGTGGCTGCGCTGCCTGCAGGTGCTGGCCGCCGTCTATGGCGCGTTGCTGATGAGCGTGGCGGCGAGCGCCGGGCCGCACACCCCGTTCGAGCTGCGCGTGGCGTTCATCAGCGGCGCCACGATGGTGGTGGCCTCGCGCGCGGCCCACCAGTCGGCGGTGCTGGCGGTGTACCAGTGGTTTTTTCTTGCGGGCATCAGCGTCAGCGTGCTGTCCACGCCCTACGTCTTTCCGCAGCACTGGCAGTACCTGATGCCGATGTATGCGCTGTTCGGCGTGTTCTTCCGCAACGCGCGCATCAGCCACCAGTTCTTCCTGCGCCAGGTCGATCTGAGCGAGCGCTTTCGCGCCGCCCAGGGCGAGGCCGAGCAGGCGCTGGCGGCCAAGAACCAATTCCTGGCCACCGCCAGCCACGACCTGCGTCAGCCTGTGCATGCCGTGGGCCTGCTGGCCGAGTCCATCGCGCTGCGCAACCGCGACCCGGCGCTCACGGGCACCCTGCAGGACCTGCGTCAGGGTGTGCAGTCGCTGCAGTGGATGTGCAATGCCCTGCTCGACCTCTCTCGCATCGAGACGGGCGCCGTGCAGGCGCGGCCGCAGCCCGTGCCGCTGGCCCCGCTGCTGCAGGAGGCCGTGGCGCTGCTGGCCCCGTCCGCCCGCGCGCGCGGCCTGGCGCTGCGCTTGCGCGCCCCGCCGCCCGGCGCGTGCGCAGAGGCCGACCCGGTGCTGCTGCGCCAGTGCCTCGTCAACCTGCTGCACAACGCCTTGCGCTACACCCAGCACGGCGGCGTGCTGCTGGGAGTGCGCCGCCGCGCCGCGTGCTGGCAGATCGAGGTATGGGACACGGGCCCCGGCGTGGCCGCCGAGGAGCGCGAGCGCATCTTCTCGCCCTTTACCCGCGCCGCCGCTGACCGCGCTGCGGACGACGCGGGCTATGGCCTGGGCCTGGCCGTGGTGGCGCGCTGTGCGGATTTGATGGGGGCGCCCCTGGGCCTGGCCTCGCGCCTGGGGCGCGGATCGCGCTTCTGGCTGCGGCTGCCCATGGCGCGGCAGGAGGTGCGGCAGCCGGCAGCGCCTTCCGTGGCGGCCATCGCCACACCCGCCGCGCCGCAGCCATTGCAGGGCCGCTGCCTGCTGGTGGAAGACGACCCGCAAATCAGCACGGCCTGGCTGCAGTTGATGCAGGACTGGGGCGTGCAGGCGCGCTGCGCGGCAGACGGCGGCCAGGCCCTGGCCGTGCTGGCCCAGGGCTTCGCGCCGCAGGCCGTCCTGTGCGACGAGCGCCTGCGCAGCGGCGAAAGCGGCTTCGCTCTGCTGCAGCGCCTGCAGGACCAGTGCCCAGGCGCCGCGCTGGCGCTGGTCAGCGGCGAATGGGATTCCCCGGCACTACGCCAGGCAGAGGCGGAGGGCTACCTGGTGCTGCGCAAGCCGGTGCCGCCGGAGCAACTGCGGGCGCTGCTGTGCCAGTGGCTGCAGCCGCGGCCTGGGGAGGCTCCGGCAGCAGCAGGCGGCGGCCGCGCAGGCTGGTGATCGCCTCCACGCGTGTGCGTGCGCCCAGCCGCTGCAGGATGCCGCTGACGTGCTCTTTCACCGTGCTCTCCGACAGCCCGTACCGCAGCGCGATGCGCTTGTTGGGCAGGCCCTGCAGCACCAGCGCCAGGATGTCGCCCTGGCGGGCCGAGAGGCCCAGCTCCGCCGGGGTCACGGGCAGCTCACGGCTGCGCGCCGCCGCGGCGGGTGCGGGCGGCATGTGCCACGCCAGGCCGTTCAGCAGCGCCTGCACGGCCTGGCCGAAGACCTCGGGCGGCTCCTGCTTGTGGATGAAGCCTTGCGCGCCGGCGTCCCGCGCGCGGGCGGCCAGCGCAGGGTCGTCGTCGCCGCTGACCATGGCAATCGCCGTGTGCGGGCATTGCGCGCGCAGGCTGGCCACCACGTCCAGCGCCGCGCCCTCGGCCAGCCAGAAATCCACCAGCGCCAGGCGCGGCGCGCCGTGCTGCGCGATGGCGTCCCAGCCCTGGGCGGTGGTGGTGGCCTCGCGTACCTCCATGCCGGGCAGCAGCGCGCGCAGAAAGCCGCCCATGCCCCGCGCCACCAGCGGATGGTCGTCGAGGATCAGCACGTAGGAATGGGGATGGGCGGATGGCATGGGCGAGGCCAGAGCTGCGGGCAAGGGCAGCCGCCAAGTATGGCCGCCGCCCAGGGCCGCGCAACCCTACCACGGGAGGGTTCCGGCGCGGCGGGGCGCTGCACAGAATCGCGGGCTTCTTTGTTTTCCATGAAGGAGCGCACCCGTGACCGACACCACCCCTCACCCCGTGCTTTTCCGCTGGGCCCCGCTCGCGGCGGCCTGCCTGCTTGCCGCATGCGGCGGCGGCGATGACGGCGACGGCACGCCCCCGCCCACCGGCGGTGCCTACACCGTGGGCGGCACGCTCGCCGGGCTGGCCGCAGGCAAGACGCTGGTGCTGCAAAACAATGGCGAGAACGACCTGTCGCTCACGGCCAATGGCAGCTTCCAGTTCACCACGCTGCTGGACAGCGGCGTGGCCTACGCCGTCACCGTCAAGAGCCAGCCCGCCGGACAGCGCTGCACCGTGGCGCAGGGCACAGGCCGCGCCACGGACCATGTGCGCAACGTGCAGGTGGGCTGCGAGAACCTGCCCGCCGCCACGTACACGGTGGGCGGCACGGTATCCGGCCTTGCGGGTGGCACGCTGGTGCTGCAGAACGGCGGGCGCGACGACCTGCAGGTCACTGGCAACGGCGGCTTCACCTTTGCCACGCCGCTCGTGGGTGGTGCGCCGTATGCCGTCACGGTGAAGGCGCAGCCGGCGGGGCAGGCCTGCACCGTGCGCAACGGCTCGGGCGCGGTCAACGCCGCCCATGTGGGCTCGGTCGAGGTTGCCTGCGCCACTGCTTCGGCGGCCCTGCCCGAGGGCGACTGGCAGCAGGACCTGTGCGTGCCTGCCGGGCAGGGAAAGTGGGGGCGCGGCCTGTGGCGCATCGCGAAGCAGGGCGACGCCCGCGCGGCGGTGACCCTGGGTATCGTGGCCTACGGCAACGCCGCTTGCACCGGCACGGGCGCGGTGGAGGCGGGACCTGCGGGCGTGGGCGGCAGCTTTGCGTTCGACCGCACCGGCGCCACCGCCACGGCCACCGCGTTCTGGGGCAAGTGGACGCTGCCCACGGGCCTGGTCAACGCCACGGTGTGGGTGCGCAAGGGCGCGCACCTGTGCGTGCTGGGCGACACCACGCCGTCGGTGCTGAACACTCCAGCCCTGGCGGAGAGCACGGCCAACCTGTCCATCGCGGGCAAGAGCTGCTACACGAAGCTGTGAGGAGGATGGCCCCCGGCATCGCCGGGGGCGCTTGCCGCTACTGGCTCAGCGCGTCGGCCGTGGCGGCGTCCAGCCGGCCCGTCTGGGGCAGGCCCTGGTCCTTCTGGAAGGCGCGCAGCGCCGCCGCCGTGCGGCTGCCCATGGCGCCGTCGGGGGTGCCCGCGCTGTAGCCCTTCTCGTTCAGCCGCGCCTGCGCGTCGCGCAGCGAGGGCCCCGCAGCTTGCGCGGCACGCGGCGCGGAGGTCTGCGACGGTGCCGCCGCCCCATCCACGCCCAGGCGCCCGCCGCCGCCCAGGCCCTGGCCCTTCACCGTCTGCGCCCGGTACTGGCGCAGCGAGCGCACCATCTGGTTGAACGCATCCATGAAGGCGGCGGCGATCACCTTGCCCTCGGCCGTGTTGCTGTAGCCGCCCAGCCGCGCGCCGCCCGAGCCGCCCGCGAGCTGGCCGAGGGCGCCGAAGTCCGTCTTGGACGCGCTGCCCTCCGACGCCGCCACTTGCACGCCCGAGCGGTGGTCGATGAGCGTGAGCAGCGCGCTCGCCTCCTTGGTATTCAGGCTGCCGCCGATGGCCGCCAGCAGGCCGCCCGCGCGACCGCCCACCAGTCCGCCCAGCGAGGCCGAGGCCCCGCCCGCGTTGTGGTTCTGGAACACGATCTCGGGCGACAGGCCATAGTCCGACGCCACCATCTGCCCGTGGCCGAACTGGCTGCCCTGGCGCATCTCGCCGGACTGCATCAGCGCGCGCTCGCGCGTCATCGCGCCCATGCCCGCCGCGCCGCGCTCCACCACCACGAAGCAGTTGGACTGCTGCACCAGCAGCCGCAGCAGGTTGGCCGTGGGCGGCAGGCGGTACTGGTCGCGCAGGATGGTGTACCAGCCTGCCTGCTGGTTCTCGATGAGCGAGACGGTGCCCAGCGGGCCGTCGCAACGCTCCAGCTCGCTGCTGGCGCCGTCGGTGGCCGCGCCGGCGGCGCTGCCGGTGGCGACGGTCTTGGCGTCGGCGCTGCCCATGCGCATCTTGGTGGTTTCGCAGCCTGCGAGCAGCAGCGCGGCACAAAGGGCCGCTGCCAGGCGCGGCGAAGCGGGGAAGGGGCGGCGCAGTGCGCCACGGGGAAGGCTGGCAAGAAGGGTCATGGGGAGTGCGGCCGGCCCGCAAGGCCGGCGAGGAACGGAAAGCCACGGACTTTGGCTCGCCACCCCCGCGCCCACAACCCTACCGAAGCAGGGTGGCCGTCAGCCGTCGCCGTTGCTCTCGCGCCGTCTGAGCACCACGGTGATCTGCCCGTTGGTCTCGATGGTGGCGCGCGCCACCTCGTGCACGTCCAGGCAGCCGCCGGCGCGCAGCGCGGCCTCCAGGTCGTCGGTGGAGAGCAGTTCCTTGCGCAGCAGCGCCGTGTCCACCTGCCCGTCGCGCACCAGCACCTGGGGCTTGCCGTCGATGAGGCGCTCCATCCACGCGAAGCGGAAGGTCAGCTGGGCCAGCCCCACGTGGCAGGCGATGAGCGTGATGGCCGAGATGAGCCCACCCACCAGCGAGTTGTCGCCCGCATTCATCGAGTTCTGCACCGCGTTCGACAGGATCAGCAGAAGCACCAGGTCGAACGGCGCGTACTGCCCCGTCTGCCGCCGGCCCGTGAGGCGCAGGAAGACCAGCAGGAACACATAGACCACCACGCCGCGCACGACGAATTCCCACCACGGCACGCTCATTGCCCACATCGCTGTCTCCCGTTGGTTGATGAATGGCGAAGCACCACACAGTATCTGCAAAAATGGCCACCTGTTTTTTGGGGAAGGACTCCACCATGCTGCGTCGCAGTTTTCATCGCGCGGGCCTGGGCGCCGCGGGCACCCTGCTGCTGGGCGCCTGGCAGCAGGCGCATGCGCTGTCGCTGGCCGACCTGTCCAGCGCCGATGCGTCCGGCGGCGTCAAGGCCGCGCTGGCCAAGGGCGCGGAGTCGGCCGTGGCGCTGCTCGGGCGGCCTGGCGGCTTCCTGGACAACCCGCAGGTGCGCATTCCGCTGCCGGGCCACCTGGAGGATGCGGCCAAGCTGCTGCGCAAGTTCGGCCAGGGCAAGCGCATCGACGAACTCGTCACCACCATCAACCGCGCCGCTGAGGCCGCCGTGCCCATGGGCAAGGATCTGCTGGTGAATGCCGTGCAGAACATGACGGTGACGGATGCCAAGAACATCCTGACCGGCGGCGACACCTCCGTCACCGCCTTCTTCGCCGAGAAGACCCGCGTGCCGCTGGGCGAGCGCTTCCTGCCCGTCGTCACCCAGGCTACCGAGAAGGTGGGGCTCACGCAGCAGTACAACAGCTTCGCGGGCAAGGCCGCGGGTTTCGGCCTGATCCGCAAGGAAGACGCCAACCTGTCGCAGTACGTCACGGGCAAGACGCTCGACGGCCTGTACTTCATGATCGGCGAAGAAGAAAAGAAGATCCGCCAGGACCCGGTGGGCACGGGCAGCGCCCTGCTCAAGAAAGTCTTTGGCACCTTGAAATGATCACGCCCTGCCCTTGCGGGCGCCGCGGCCCCCGGGGCGCGGTGCCGGCCCTGGCCGACTGCTGCGGCCGCTACATCGACCACTGGGACACTGCGCCCGCCCCCGATGCCGAAAGCCTCATGCGCTCGCGCTACAGCGCCTTTGTGCTGGAGCGCGCCGACTATCTGCTGGCCACTTGGCACGCCAGCACCCGCCCGGTGGCGCTGGACTTCGACGCGGGCGCGAAGTGGCTGGGGCTGGAGGTGCGCAGCCACCATGCCACGGGCGACGGCCGGGCCGAGGTGGAGTTCGTCGCCCGCTACCGTGTGCAGGGCCGCGCCGTGCGCCTGCACGAGACCAGCCGTTTCGTGTGCGAAGGCGGGCGCTGGTTCTACGTGGACGGCGATGTCCGCGCGTGAAGAAGAATATGCATCAAAACGACCTCCAGCGCTTGTGCAGAAAGCGCCATAAGCTATGAAATTCGAAGCAATCCTGTTCGACTGCGACGGTGTGCTGGTGGACAGCGAGCCCATCACCAACGGCGTGCTGCGCGACATGCTGGCGGAAGCCGGCTGGGCGCTTTCCACCGAGGAATGCATGCGCCTGTTCATCGGCAAGACCGTGCGCAGCGAGGCCGCGCGCATCGAGGCCCACACGGGCCGCCCGCTGACGGACGACTGGATGGCCGCCTTCTACGCCCGCCGCAACGCCGAACTGGAAGCGCGCCTGCTGGCCGTGGAGCACATCCACGGCACCATCGAGCGCGTGCACGCCCACCATGGCGGGCGCATCGCCTGCGCCTCGGGCGCCGACCGGCTCAAGGTCGAGATGCAGCTGGCCAAGGTGGGCCTGGCCCCGTACTTCGCGGGCCGCATCTTCAGCGGCCACGAGATGCCGGCCTCCAAGCCCGCGCCCGACGTGTACCTGGCTGCCGCCGCCGCCCTGCAGGCCGCACCCGCGCGCTGCGCGGTGGTGGAGGACACGGTGACCGGCGTCACCGCCGGCGTGGCGGCGGGCGCCACGGTGTTCGCCTATGCGCCGCTGGACGATGGTGCGGCGCTGCGGGCGGCGGGCGCGGCGCAGGTGTTCCGCAGCATGGCGGAGCTGCCGGCGCTGCTGGGGTGCTGACGCATCAGGGCTGCGTATCCGGCGCCGGCGTGGTCGGCACCCCCTGCGCCAGCGCGGCCGCATGCTGCGCCGCCCTGGCGCGCTGATAGGCCGGGCGCTGCTGCAGCCGCTGCCAGTAGGCGGCGGTGGCGGGGCCGAACTGCGGCTCCAGCCCCAGGTGGCGGGCCAGCAGCAGGGCGTAGCCCACGGCCACGTCGGCGGCGGTGAAGCGGCCGGCGCACAGGTGCTCGGCCTGCGCGGCCCGGGCCTCCACGGCGCGCAGGCGGGCCAGGAACCAGCGGCGGTAGTCCTCCACCACCTGGGGCTGCTGGCGTTCGGCGGGCTCGAAGCGGCCGTAGCGCAGTAGCAGGGTCTGCGGAAAGGTCAGCGTGGCGTCGCTCATGTGCAGCCAGTTCAGGTAGGCGCCGTAGTCCGGGTGGGTTGGCGGCACGTCCAGGCCCGCATCGGGGTGCGTGGCGGCCAGGTACTGGCACATGGCGGCAGATTCGGTCATGCGGACCTCGCCCTGCACCAGCAGGGGCACGGTGCCCAGCGGGTTTTGCTCCAGGAAGCTGCGCGCCAGCGCGCGCGGTGGAAACGGCAGCATGTGGAGCTGGTAGGACAGCTGCAGCTCTTCGAGTATCCACAGGGGGCGGAACGAGCGGGCGCTGACGCAGTGGTACAGGTGGATCGTCATGGAGGGTCAGTGTAGGAGCCCCGTGGCGCAAAGCGTGCCAGCCGGGGTGCAGATCGCGCCGCCGTCACGGCGCGTCCCGGGCCAGCCGCCGGAACTCGGCGGGCGATTGCCCCGTCCAGCCGCGGAAGGCTCGGATGAAGCTCTTCTCGTTGACGAAGCCCGCCGCCTCGGCCACCTGCTTGATGGGGCGGTCGGTGCGGTGCAGCAGCTCCACTGCGCGGGCCTGGCGCACCTCGTCCTTCAGGCCCTGCAGCGTGGCCCCTTCCTCCTTGAGCTGGCGGTGCAGCGTGCGCGGCGACACGTGCAGCAGGCCGGCCAGCGATTCGGCGCTGTGCTGCGGCAGCGCGTGCGCGGGCTGGCCCGCCGCAGGCGCGCCCAGCAGCTGGCGCACGCGCTGCACCAGCAGGCGGTCGCGGCGGTACTGCAGCACGGTCAGGGGCAGGGCGTGCTGCAGCATCTGGCGCAGGGCCGCTTCGTCGCGCCGCAGGGGCAGGGCGAGATAGCGGGCGTCGAAGTGGATGGCCGTGCGCGCGGCGCCGAACGTGGCGGGCCCGCGGAACAGCACCGCATACGCATCGGCATGGGGCGGCGCGGCGAAGGCGAACTCGGCGGCCATGAGCGGGATGCGCGAATCCACCAGCCAGCAGGCCAGCCCGTGCGCGTTGCGCAGCACCGAGACGAGGCAGAACTCGCGCAGCGCGCCCAGGTCGCGCGCCTCGGTGATCGCCAGGGTGGCGGTTCCGGCCTCTTCGGTCAGGCGCAGCGCGATGTCGTCGGCCAGCAGCCCGTGGTGGCGGCACCAGCGCCCCAGCGCCACGCCCAGGTGCGGCGAGCTGATGGAGGCGCGCGCCAGCATGCCGTAGCTGCCCCAGGGCAGGCGGCGGCCGAACCAGCCCAGGGCCTCGTCGTCCAGCTCCTGCATGGCGGCGCCGGAGACGCGCTCCATCTGCCAGGCGGTGATGCGGGCGCCATCGTCCTGCAGCAGCGCCGGCGCAATCTGTGCCTGCGCCAGGGCGCGGCCGGGGCTCAGGCCCCGGCGCTCGTAGGCCAGCGCGATGGCGCGTACGAAGGCGACGGGGGTGAGGGCAGGCTCGGCGGGAAGGGGCGGGGATTTCACGGTGGGCAGTGTGCCCCAGGCGTGGCACGATCTGCAACCAATGTGGCAACCAGGGGCGGGGCGGGGCTTCTATGCTTATGTCCTGCTAAGGAGACAAGACGATGACGACGACTGCCCTCCAGGCAGGCAGCCACGCCCGTGGCGCTACCGATGTGCCCCTGATCGAGCAGACCATCGGCGACTTCTTTGCCGCCATGGCCGCTCGTCAGCCGGACCGCGAGGCGCTGGTGAGCGTGCACCAGGGGCGCCGCTACACCTATGCCCAGCTGCAGGCCGAGGCGCTGCGCCTGGCCAGCGCACTGCTGGGCCAGGGCCTGGTGCCGGGCGACCGCGTGGGCATCTGGTCGCATAACAACGCCGAATGGGTGCTGATGCAGCTGGCCACCGCGCACGCAGGGCTGGTGCTGGTCAATATCAATCCCGCCTACCGCACGGCCGAGGTGGAATACGCGCTCAACAAGGTGGGCTGCAAGCTGCTGGTGAGCATGGCGCGCTTCAAGACCAGCGACTACCTGGGCATGCTGCGCGAGCTGGCGCCCGAGTGGGCGCACCACCAGCCGGGCCAGCTGGGTGCGGTGAAGCTGCCCTTCCTGCGCACCGTGGTGTGGATCGACGAGGCGGGGCAAGGGGATGAAGAGCCGGGCCTGATGCGCTTTTCCGACCTGCTGGCGCGCGGCGATGCGGCCGACCCGCGCCTGGCGCAGGTCGCGGCCACGCTCAAGGCTTCCGATCCCATCAACATCCAGTTCACCAGCGGCACCACGGGCTTCCCCAAGGGCGCCACGCTGACGCACCGCAACATCCTGAACAATGGCTTCTTCATCGGCGAATGCATGAAGCTCACGCCCGAGGACCGGCTGTGCATCCCCGTGCCGCTGTACCACTGCTTCGGCATGGTGCTGGGCAACCTGGCGTGCTTCACGCACGGCGCCACCATCGTCTACCCCAATGACGGGTTCGACCCGCTCACGGTGCTGCAGACGGTGCAGGACGAGCGCTGCACCGGCCTGCATGGCGTGCCCACGATGTTCATCGCCGAGCTGGACCACCCGCGCTTTGCCGAGTTCGACCTGTCCACGCTGCGCACCGGCATCATGGCCGGCTCGCCCTGCCCGACCGAGGTGATGAAGCGCGTGGTGGAGCAGATGAACCTGCGCGAGATCACCATCGCCTACGGCATGACCGAGACCAGCCCGGTGAGCTGCCAGAGCAGCACCGACACGCCTTTGGCCAAGCGCGTATCGACGGTGGGCACCGTGCAGCCGCACCTGGAGATCAAGATCGTGGACCCCGACACCGGCGCCGTGGTGCCCGTGGGCCAGCGCGGCGAGTTCTGCACCCGGGGCTACTCGGTGATGCACGGCTACTGGGGTGACGAGGAAAAGACCCGCGAGGCCATCGACGCCGATGGCTGGATGCACACCGGCGACCTCGCCACCATGGACGCCGAGGGCTACGTGAACATCGTGGGCCGCATCAAGGACATGGTGATCCGCGGCGGCGAGAACATCTACCCGCGCGAGATCGAAGAGTTTTTGTACCGCCACCCGCAGGTGCAGGACGTGCAGGTGGTGGGCGTGCCCGACCAGAAGTACGGCGAGGAGCTGTGCGCCTGGATCATCGCCAAGCCCGGCACGGTCCCCACCGAGGACGACATCCGCGTCTTCTGCAAGGGCCAGATCGCGCACTACAAAGTGCCGCGCTACATCCGCTTCGTCACCAGCTTCCCGATGACGGTGACGGGCAAGATCCAGAAGTTCCGCATCCGCGACGAGATGAAGGACCAGCTCGGCCTGGCCGAAGAAAAAACCGCCTGAGAACCACAGCATGACCATTCTCGACACCCAGCTCAACGCCCGCTCGGCGGACTTCCTGGCCAACGCTGCCGCCATGCGTGCGCTGGTCGACGACCTGCGCGCCCAGCTCGACAAGATCGCCCAGGGCGGCGGCGAGGCCGCCCGCGCCAAGCACACCGCGCGCGGCAAGCTGCTGCCGCGCGAGCGCGTGCAGATGCTGCTGGACCCGGGCGCGCCGTTCCTCGAACTCGCGCCCCTGGCCGCGCTCAACATGTACAACAACGACGCGCCCGGCGCCGGCCTCATCGCGGGCATCGGCCGCGTGGCCGGCGTGGACTGCATGATCGTGTGCAACGACGCCACGGTGAAGGGCGGCACCTACTACCCGCTCACCGTCAAGAAGCACCTGCGCGCGCAGGAAGTGGCGCAGCAGAACCACCTGCCCTGCATCTACCTCGTGGACTCGGGCGGTGCCAACCTGCCCAACCAGGACGAGGTGTTCCCCGACCGCGACCACTTCGGCCGCATCTTCTTCAACCAGGCCAACATGAGCGCCCTGGGCATCGCGCAGATCGCCGTGGTCATGGGCTCGTGCACGGCGGGCGGCGCCTACGTGCCCGCGATGAGCGACGAATCCATCATCGTCAAGAACCAGGGCACCATCTTCCTGGGCGGCCCGCCGCTGGTGAAGGCCGCCACGGGCGAAGTCGTCACGGCGGAAGACCTGGGTGGAGGCGACGTGCACACGCGCCTGTCCGGCGTGGCCGACCACCTGGCGCAGAACGACCTGCACGCGCTGCAGCTCGCGCGCACAGCCGTGGGAAATTTGAATAGAAATAAGCCTGTAGCGCCCGCCGATAAAGCGCCGGTAGCTCCTAAATTCGCAGCGGATGAGCTGTACGGCGTGATCCCCGTGGACACGCGCAAGCCCTTCGACGTGCGCGAGATCATTGCCCGCATCGTGGACGGCAGCGAGTTCGACGAGTTCAAGGCACGCTACGGCACCACGCTGGTCACGGGCTTTGCGCGCATCGAGGGCATGCAGGTCGGCATCATCGCCAACAACGGCATCCTGTTCTCCGAATCGGCCTTGAAAGGTGCGCACTTCATCGAGCTGTGCTGCCAGCGCAAGGTGCCGTTGGTGTTCCTGCAGAACATCACCGGCTTCATGGTGGGCCGCAAGTACGAGAACGAAGGCATCGCGCGCAACGGCGCCAAGATGGTCACGGCCGTGGCCACGGCCAGCGTGCCCAAGTTCACCATCATCATCGGCGGCAGCTTCGGCGCAGGCAACTACGGCATGTGCGGCCGCGCTTACTCGCCCCGCTTCCTGTGGATGTGGCCCAACGCGCGCATCTCCGTCATGGGCGGCGAGCAGGCCGCGGGCGTGCTGGCCACCGTCAAGCGCGACGGCATCGAGGCCAAGGGCGGCCAGTGGAGCATGGAGGAAGAAGAAGCCTTCAAGGCCCCCATCCGCCGCCAGTACGAAGACCAGGGCCACCCCTACTACGCCACGGCGCGCCTGTGGGACGACGGCGTGATCGACCCGGCCGACACGCGCCGCGTGCTCGCGCTGGGGCTGGCGGCCACGCGCAATGCGCCCATCGAGGACACGAAGTTCGGCATCTTCCGCATGTAAGAGGACAAGAAGGCGCGCCCACCATGAGCCAGAACCTTTCCATCACCCAATCCGGCGCCGTGGCGCGCATCACGCTCACGCAGCCCGAGGTGCGCAACGCCTTCAGCGACGAGGTCATCGCCGAGATCACCGCCGCCTTCGCCGACGTGGGCGTGCGCCCCGACGTGCGCGCCGTGGTGCTGGCCGCCGAGGGCCCGGCCTTCTGCGCGGGTGCCAACCTCAACTGGATGCGCCGCATGGCCGACTACACGCGGGACGAAAACCTCGCCGACGCGGGCAAGCTGGCCGAGATGCTGCGCGTGATCTACGAATGCCCCAAGCCCACCATCGCCCGCGTGCAGGGCGACGTGTACGCGGGCGGCATGGGCCTGGTGGCCGCGTGCGACATGGCGGTGAGCGTGGACGCGGCGGGCTTCTGCCTCAGCGAAGTCAAGCTGGGGCTCATCCCCGCCACCATCAGCCCCTACGTGATCCGCGCCATGGGCGCGCGCGCGGCGCATCGCTACTTCCTGACGGCCGAACGCTTCGGCGCACAAGAGGCGCTGCGCATCGGCTTCGTGCACGAGGTGGTGGCGGCCGACCAACTCGACGCCAAGGTGGACGAACTGCTCAAGGCCCTGACCAGCGCCAGCCCCAACGCCGTGCGTGCCTGCAAGAAGCTGGTGCTCGACGTGGCCGAGCGCGAGATCAACGCCGCGCTGATCGCCGCCACCGTGGAAGGCATCGCCGACATCCGTGCCAGCGACGAGGGCAAGGAGGGCGTGCAGTCCTTCCTGAACAAGCGCAAGCCGAACTGGCTGGGGTGAACACCATGGACGCGCTATGGCTCCAGATCGTGCAATGGCTCCACACCGTGGGCCTGCACGTCGACGCCGACGCCGCGCGCACGGTGGCCGAGGGCGCGGCCAAGGCCACGGCACAGCTCGACATGCCGAGCCTGCTGGCCCTGGCGGCGGCGCTGGGCTGGGCCAGCGGCTTTCGCCTGTATGCCGTGGTGTTCCTGGTCGGGATGATGGGCGTGGCGGGCTGGATCGCGCTGCCGCCGGGCCTGGCGGTGCTGCAGAGCCCCGTGGTGCTCATCGCCAGCGGCTGCATGCTGCTGGTGGAATTCTTCGCCGACAAGGTGCCCTGGCTCGACAGCGCCTGGGACGCGGTGCACGCCTTCATCCGCGTGCCGGCCGGTGCCGTGCTGGCGGCTGGCGTGTTCGGCGCCGACAACGCCACCATGGCCGTGGTGGCGGGGCTGCTGGGCGGCTCGCTCTCTGCGACTGCGCTGGCGACGAAGATGACCACCCGCGCGGCGGCCAACACCTCGCCCGAGCCGTTTTCCAACTGGGGGCTGTCGTTCTTCGAGGACGGCCTCGTCGTGGCCGTGGTGTGGCTCGCCACGCAGCACCCGGTGGCCTTCGGCATCGCCCTGGTGGCCATGCTCATCGTGTCGGCGCTGCTGCTGGCGGTGCTGTTCAAGTTCCTGCGCGCCGTGCTGCGGCGCATTGCTTCTTTTGTTTCCGGTTCTGCCAAGGTGGCTTGAAAATGTTCCAAAAAATCCTGATTGCCAATCGCGGTGAAATCGCCTGCCGCGTCGCGGCTACGGCCAAGCGCCTGGGCGTGAAGACCGTGGCCGTGTACTCCGACGCCGATGCGCAGGCCAAGCACGTGGCTGTGTGCGACGAGGCCGTGCACATCGGCGGCAGCGCGCCCAAGGACAGCTATCTGCGCTGGGAGCGCATCCTCGAAGCCGCCAGGCAGACGGGCGCGCAGGCCATCCACCCCGGCTACGGCTTCCTGTCGGAGAACGAGGAGTTCGCCCAAGCCTGCGCCGACGCGGGCCTGGTCTTCATCGGCCCGCCCGCCTCGGCCATCAAGGACATGGGGCTCAAGGCCGAATCCAAGCAGCTCATGGAAAAGGCCGGCGTCCCCCTGGTGCCCGGCTACCACGGCAGCGACCAGGACCCGGCCCTGCTGCAGCGCGAGGCCGATCGCATCGGCTATCCCGTGCTCATCAAGGCCAGCGCGGGCGGGGGCGGCAAGGGCATGCGCGCGGTGGACAAGAGCGAAGACTTCGCGGCGGCGCTCGAATCGTGCAAGCGCGAGGCCATCAACAGCTTTGGCGACGACGCGGTGCTGGTCGAAAAGTACGTGCAGCGCCCGCGCCACATCGAGATCCAGGTGTTCGGCGACACGCACGGTAGCTGCGTCTACCTGTTCGAGCGCGACTGCTCCGTGCAGCGCCGCCACCAGAAGGTGCTGGAAGAGGCCCCGGCCCCGGGCATGACGCCCGAACTGCGCGCACAGATGGGCGAGGCCGCCGTGGCCGCCGCCAAGGCCGTGAACTACGTGGGCGCGGGCACGGTGGAATTCATCGTGGAGCAGCCGGGCGGCTACGAGCGGCCCGACCAGATGAAGTTCTACTTCATGGAGATGAACACCCGCCTGCAGGTGGAGCACCCCGTGACCGAGGCCATCACGGGCCTCGACCTGGTGGAATGGCAGCTGCGCGTGGCCTCGGGTGAGCCGCTGCCGCTCAAGCAAGAGGATCTGCGCATCCATGGCCACGCCATCGAGGCACGCATCTGCGCCGAGAACCCGGACAACAACTTCCTGCCCGCCACCGGCACCCTCAATGTCTACGGCCTGCCCGATTGCGTCACTTTCGAACGGGGCGCGGTCCGCGTGGATTCGGGCGTGCGCCAGGGCGATGCGATCAGCCCCTTCTACGACTCCATGGTCGCCAAGCTCATCGTGCACGGCGACACGCGCGAGCAGGCCCTGGCACGGCTCGACGAGGCGCTGGCACAGACCCACATCGTGGGCCTGGCCACCAACGTGCAGTTCCTGCGCCGCGTAGCGCAGACCGGTGCGTTCGCGCAGGCGAAGCTGGACACCGCGCTGATCCAGCGCGAGCAGGCCGTGCTGTTCCACCAGGAGCCGGTCGGCCTGCCGCTGGCCGCCGCCGCCGCCGTGGCGCAGACGCTGCTGCGCGAGCGTGCCGGCGAGGGCGCTGACCCGTTCAGCCGCCGCGACGGTTTCCATTCGCACGGCCTAGCGCGCCGCCGCTTCGAGTTCGAATTCGGCAGCGAGCATGCCAAGGCCTGGCTGACCTACGAGCGCGGCGGCGCATTGCACCTCACCGTGGGCGAGGGCGATGTCGCCGTGGCGGGCCCGCTGGCCATCGCGCCGCAAGGCGGCGGCATCGAGCTGCAGTTCGCTGGCCAGCGCACCCGCGCCGCCGTGTACGCCCAGGGCGAGGTGGATTATGTCTTTACCCCGCGCGGCGCCACGCAGATCACCGCCATCGACCTGCTGGCCCACTCCGGCGAGTCCGCGGCCGAGGGCGGGCGCCTGACGGCGCCCATGCCCGGCAAGGTGGTTTCGTTCGCCGTGAAGGCGGGCGACAAGGTGGCCAAGGGCCAGCCGCTGGCGGTGATGGAGGCCATGAAGATGGAACACACCATCGCCGCGCCGCAGGACGGCGTGGTGCAGGAGCTGCTCTACGCGCCGGGCGACCAGGTCACGGAAGGGGCCGAGCTGCTCAGGCTTTCTTCTGAGAAGGTGTAAACGCATCCGCCATGCCCGCTCGTCCCGCAAAAACGCACCCCCTCAGCGTTGCAAATGCTCGCCATGGCCCGCGCCATGGCTGCGCTTTGCGCCTTGATGGGGCGCGTTTGTGCGGCCCGCTCGGACACGCCGGATGCGTTCACACCTTCTTGGTGACTGCACCCCTGCGCGGGGCGCGGTACGCTTGGCGGTCATGAACATCACCCTTTGCTGTACCGACACCAAGGTCGAGCCCTGGCTGCAAGGCCTGCAGGCCGCGTTGCCCGGCGCTGACATCACCGTCTGGCAGCCCGGCGCGCCGCAGGCCGACTACGCCGTGGTCTGGACGCCGCCCCAGCAGTTCCTGGACGAGCAGCCCGGCCTGCGCGCACTGTTCAACATCGGCGCGGGCGTGGACGCGCTGCTCAAGCTGCGCATTCCGCCGGGCTGCCGCGTGGTGCGCATCGACGACGGCGGCATGGCCGTGCAGATGGCCGAGTACGTGTGCCACGCGGTGGTGCGCCACTTCCGCGAGCTGGATGCCTACGAGGCCGACATGCGCGCCGGCCGCTGGGGTTTCCGCCGGCCGCGCGTGCGCGCGGAGTTCCCGGTGGGCGTGATGGGCCTGGGCGTGCTGGGCGAGCGCGTGGCCCGGGCGCTGGCGCATTTCGACTTTCCGGTGAACGGCTGGAGCCGCTCGGCCAAGGCCCTGGACGGCATCCGCACCTACAGCGGCGCCGAGGGCTTCCACGGCTTCCTGGCCGCGAGCCGCGTGCTCGTGAACCTGCTGCCGCTCACGCCCGAGACGCAGGACATCATCGGCCGTGACACGCTCGCGCGCCTGCAGCCCGGGGGCTACGTCATCAACGTGGCGCGCGGCGCGCACTTGGTGGAAGAAGACCTGCTGGCCGCGATCGACAGCGGCCACCTCGCGGGCGCTACGCTCGACGTGTTCCGCACCGAGCCGTTGCCTGCGGGCCACCCGTTCTGGACGCACCCGAAAATCACCGCCACGCCGCACACCTCCGCGCGCACCCTGCGCGAGGAGAGCATCGCGCAGATCACGCGCAAGATGGCCGTCCTGCAGCGCGGCGAGCCCGTGGCGGGCACCGTGGACCCGGCGCGGGGCTATTGATTCGATTCGCCCCGCCCACCAATTGGAGAACTCCCCATGATCAGCAGCATCCCTTCCAAAGTCAAGCTCGTCGACGTCGGCCCGCGCGACGGCCTGCAGAACGAGAAATCGCCCGTGCCCGCCGAGGTCAAGATCGGCCTCGTGCACCGCCTGCAGGAGGCGGGCCTGAAGGAAATCGAGGTCACCAGCTACGTCAGCCCCAAGTGGGTGCCGCAGATGGCGGACAACCACGAAGTCATGCAGGGCCTGAGCCGCCAGAGCGGTGTGCGCTATTCGGTGCTCACGCCCAACCTGAAGGGCTACGAAGCAGCGGTGCTCGACCAGCCCGACGAGATCGTGGTCTTCGGCTCGGCCAGCGAGGCGTTCAGCCAGAAGAACATCAACTGCTCCATCGCCGAGAGCATCGAGCGCTTCGCGCCCGTGGTCGAGGCGGCGCGCGCAGCCGGCATCTACGTGCGCGGCGCCATGAGCTGCACCGTCGGCTGCCCCTACGAGGGCGAGGTCGCGCCCGAGCGCGTGGCCTACCTCGCGGGGCTGATGAAGCAGATCGGCGTGCAGCACATCGGCGTGGCCGACACCATCGGCGTGGGCACGCCGCGCAAGGTGCAGCGCGCGGTGGAGGCCACGCTGCAGCACTACGACCTGGACGACATCTCGGGCCACTTCCACGACACCTACGGGCAGGCGCTCGCCAACACCCTGGCCACGCTGGAGATGGGCGTGTGGCAGTACGACACCTCGGTGGCGGGCCTGGGCGGCTGCCCCTACGCCAAGGGCGCCACGGGCAACGTGGCGACGGAGGACGTGGTGTACATGCTGCACGGCATGGGCATAGCGACCGGCATCGACCTGGACAAGCTTATCGACGCGGGCAAGTACATCAGCGACTTCCTGGGCCGCAAGCCCAACTCCCGCGCCGCCACGGCGCTGCTGAACAAGCGGGCGGGCTGAGCGATGTGTGGTGCTGAATTGAAGAACCTGCCCGAAGGCGTGCAGCGCGTGGCCGCCGCCCTGCAAGCCAAGGGCCACCCGCATGCGCCCGTCATGCTCGACGACGCGGCGCGCACCGCGCAGCAGGCGGCGGACGCCCTGGGAATCGCCGTGGGGCAGATCGCCAAGAGCATCATCTTCCGCCGCAAGAGCGATGACGCGGCCGTGCTCGTCATCGCCTCGGGCGACCGGCGCGTGGACGAAAAAAAGGTCGATGCCATCGTGGGCAAGACGGGCCGGGCCGACGCCGAGTTCGTCAAGGCCAAGACGGGCTTCACCATCGGCGGCGTTTCGCCCCTGGCGCACGCTACGCCGCCGGTCACGCTGATCGACCGCGAGCTGTTCCGCTTCGAGACCATCTGGGCCGCGGCGGGCCACCCGCACGGCGTGTTCCAACTGCGCCCGCAGGACCTGGAGGCCCTCACGCAGGCCCCCGTGGCCGATGTGGTGCAGGCGCCCGCTGCGGTATGAATGCTTCAGAGTTGATAGCTGCTCGCGCTTGCCAGATAAGCGCTGGAGGCCATTTTGATGCTGAAAACCTGGAGCCCGTGCCCTCGCCCTGCATCTCGGTGTGCCGCATGTCACCCGACCGCAGCCACTGCGAGGGGTGCTTCCGCACGCTCGACGAAATCCGCATCTGGTCCCGCGCCGACGGCACGCTGCGCCGCGCCATCTGGGCGGCCCTGCTGCAGCGCGCAGACATCTCGCTGAAGGAGGAAGAGAAGAAATGAAGCAGATCACCTTCTACCTGGACTTCGTCTCGCCCTACGCCTGGCTGGCCTTCGAGCGCCTGCCCGAGGTGCTGGAGGGCCTGAGCTACCACGTGGCCTACCAGCCCGTGCTGCTGGGCGCGCTGCTGCAGCAGCACGGCAACCCGGGCCCGGCGGGCATCGCGCCCAAGCGCGACTGGACCTACCGCCACGTCACCTGGCTGGGCCATGCCCAGGGCACGCCGCTGCAGATGCCGGCGCGCCACCCGTTCAACCCGCTGCCGCTACTGCGCCTAGCCCTGGCCTGCAGCGACGACGGGCGCATCAACCGCTTCACGGCCGGCACCGTGCTGCGCCACGTTTGGCAGGGCGGGCATGACGCGCTGGACGCGGCGCGCCTGGCCGAGCTGGCCACGCAGCTGGCCGACCAGCTGCGCCCCGGGCAGGACGCGAACAGCGACGCCCCCAAGGCCCTGCTGCGTGCCAACACCGAGGCCGCGCAGGTCGCGGGCGTGTTCGGCGTGCCGGCGTTCGCGGTGGACGGCAAGCTGTTCTGGGGGCTCGACGGCCTGCCCATGCTGCGCGCTTACCTTGACGGCGACGCGTGGTTCGACGGCCCGCAGTGGGACGCGGTGCGTCAGCTTCCTTCGGGGCTTCCCGGGCCGAAAAAAGAGTGATTCCCGTATCCTGAAAGCGCCTCTGCGGGTTTCACCCTAAGTTGTCAGAGAGCGGTCAGTTTGGCGCAAGCTCGTGTTGGTTTCGCGTCAGAGCGTGGTCAGTGCAATCTCCAAGAATGCGTGCAGCCCGTCATTGCGCGGTCTGCATAACCAACAGGAGACATACACCATGGCCACCCATCCCGCACCGCGGCCGATGACCGCCGAAGAAAAGAAGGTCATCTTCGCTTCGTCGCTCGGCACCGTTTTCGAGTGGTACGACTTTTATCTGTACGGCTCGCTCGCAGCCATCATCGCCAAGCAGTTCTTCAGCGGCCTGGATGCGGGCGCGGCCTTCATCTTCGCGCTGCTGGCCTTCGCGGCGGGCTTCCTGGTGCGGCCCTTCGGCGCCATCGTGTTCGGCCGCCTGGGCGATATGATCGGGCGCAAGTACACCTTCCTGGTCACCATCCTGATCATGGGCCTGTCCACCTTCATCGTGGGCCTGCTGCCCAGCTACGCCACCATTGGCATGGCGGCCCCGGTGATCCTGGTCGCCCTGCGCATGCTGCAGGGCCTGGCCCTGGGCGGTGAGTACGGCGGTGCCGCCACCTACGTGGCCGAGCATGCGCCGCACGGCAAGCGCGGTGCCTACACCTCCTGGATCCAGACCACGGCCACGCTGGGCCTGTTCCTGAGCCTGCTGGTGATCCTGGGCGTGCGCCTGGGCTTTGGCGAGGAAGCCTTCGCATCCTGGGCCTGGCGCATTCCGTTCCTGGTGTCCATCCTGCTGCTGGGCATCTCGGTGTGGATCCGCCTGTCGCTGTCGGAGTCGCCCGCCTTCCAGAAGATGAAGGCCGAGGGCAAGACCTCCAAGGCCCCGCTGTCCGAGTCGTTCGGCCAGTGGAAGAACCTCAAGGTAGTGATCCTGGCGCTCCTGGGCCTGACCGCCGGTCAAGCCGTGGTCTGGTACTCGGGCCAGTTCTATGCGTTGTTCTTCCTGACGGCACAGCTCAAGGTGGATGCCACGACGGCCAACCTGCTGATCGCCGCCTCGCTGCTGCTGGGCACACCCTTCTTCGTGGTGTTCGGCGCGCTGTCGGACAAGATCGGCCGCAAGCCCATCATCATGGCGGGCTGCCTGCTGGCTGTGGTGACCTATTTCCCCGTCTTCAAGGCGTTGACCGAAGCCGCCAACCCCGACCTCGCCAAGGCGCAGGCCACTGCCGGCGTTGTGGTGACCGCCGATCCCGCCACCTGCTCCTTCCAGGGCAACCCGGTGGCCCGCGAGATCGATTTCAAGAGCTCGTGCGACATCGCCAAACGCTACCTGGTGCAGAACTCGGTGAGCTATGAGAACGTGGCTGGCCCCGCCGGCTCCCCGGCCGTGGTCAAGATCGGCGAGAAGACCGTCGAGGCGCCCACCGGCAACGTGGTGAACCTCAAGTTCGACGAAGCTTCCGCCAAGGCCATCGCCGCCTTCAAGAAGGAAGTGGCCGAAGACCTCAAGCTCGCCGGCTACCCCGCGAAGGCCGACCCCGCCAAGACCAACAAGGTGCTGGTGGTGGTCCTGCTGTTCTGGCTGGTGCTGCTGGTGACCATGGTGTACGGCCCCATCGCCGCCATGCTGGTGGAACTGTTCCCGACCCGCATCCGCTACACCTCCATGTCCCTGCCGTACCACATCGGCAACGGCTGGTTCGGCGGCCTGCTGCCCACCACGGCCTTCGCCATCGTGGCCCAGACCGGCAACATGTACAACGGCCTGTGGTACCCCATCATCATCGCGGGCATGACCCTGGTGATCGGCACGCTGTTCATCCGCGAAACCAAGGACGTGGACATCTACGCCAACGACTGACCGGCCATACGCCACTGCGGCCAGTGCCTGCCCGCCGCGCGCAGCGGGCACTGTGCTCCAGAAAAGGGCCTCGCACGCCGCCATGCGGAGCTGCGAGGCCCTTTTGTTGAGCAAGCAAAGCAACCAACCCCCATCCCCAGGAGAGACAAGTTATGTGGAAGATCGTTGTCGGATTCGTGCTGTTCGCGGCCGTGTCGCTGTTCGTCATCATGAAGGCGGGCGACAAGGTGGACATGGGCGGCGAGCAGCACGGCGGCGATTCCCTGCACGTGCCCGCCGCACCCGCATCCGGAGCGAGCGCAGCACACTGACCCCCGCGGTGGGAGAGGGCGCTGAACCCTCCGGTTTTCGTCCCCGCGTGTCGAACCGGCACGCCCCCGCCAGCAGACGCCGTGGAACCGGCTTCGCCAGGCCACCGGCGTCGCTCCCCTTCCCGGCGAAGCCGAGAGAAGGGGGAAGCGGCGCAGCCGCTCAGGGGGAAGTCATCTCCTGAACCGGCCGTCGCTGCCGATGATGGACAGGTCGGAGAACTCCAGGCCCGAATGGTCGGTGCTGCTGTAGGAGAGCTTGAGCCCGCCCAGGTCCCAGTCGCGGATGCTTTCGAGCGCCGCATGCAGGCGCGTGCGGTCGGGCTTGGTGCCGGCGCGCCGCAGGCCTTCCACCAGCACCTTGGCGCTCACGAAGCCCTCCACCATGGCGGGCGTGAGCTCGCTGACGCCGGCAGCCTTGGCCAGGCCCATCGCCTCCTGGATCAGCGGGTAGTTCAATGAGCGCTCGGACGGGTACACCTGCGTGACGACCACGCCCCGGGCCTGCTCGCCCAGCGCCTTGACGAAGCCGCCCGACGCGTTGTTGGACAGCGTGACGATCTGGCCGGTCACCCCTGCGGCGCGCAGCGCCTTGATGCCGTCCACCACCGCCGCGCCGGTGCCGATGAAGATCACGGCCTGGGGTTGCTGCTGCGCCACGCGCGGCGCCAGGGCGCTGTAGTCGGGCTTGGCGCGGTCGAACTTCTCGACGAAGAGCGCTTCGAGGCTGTTGGCCTTGAAGCCGGCCTGTGCCCCCGCCAGCCCGTCCGCGCCGAAGGTGTCGTCCACGTGCACCACGCCGATGCGCTTGACGCCCAGCGTGTTCAGGTGGGTGATGGCCTTCTGCACCTCGCGCTGGTAGGGCGCGCGCACGTTGAAGATGTACTTGCTGACCGGCTGGTGCAGCGCGATGGCGCCGGTGGAAGGGCCCACCAGCGGCACGCCGTCCTGCTCCAGCACGGGGATGATGCCCTGGGTGTGGGGCGTGCCGCGCGTCATGAACAGGCCGATCACGCCCTTCTGCTCGATTAGCGTGCGGGTGTTCTCCAGCGTCAGCTTGGGGTCGAACTTGTCGTCCAGCAGCACGATCTCCACCTTCTGCCCGCCCACACCGCCGCGCGCATTGACATGGTCGATGTAGAGGGCCGCGCCCCGCGTGGACTCGGCCACCGTGGCCGCGGCCGAACCGGTGATGCCCACCGTCTGGCCGATGAGGATCTGCTGCGCCTGCGCGGCGCTGCACAGCAGGGCGGCCAGCGCCGCTGCGCCCAGGGTGCCGAGAATGGCTTTCATGCGCGTGTCTCCTTTTTTGCGGAGCGCACAAGTGTAGGGACGGCAGATGACAGGGCATCTGTAGAAACGCGTAGTGCCTGCCAGCCCTCCAGGCCATTTCGGCCATCCATGATGCAGCGCATGCAACCGGCGTGGCCAGGCCGGCTGCCCGGAGCGACGCCGTGCGCCGCTCAGGGAGGTGTCACCGCCTGAATTTGCCGTCGGTACCGATGATGGAGAGGTCGGCGAAATCCAGTCCCGTGTGGTCGTCCGGCCCGTAGTTCACCTCCAGGCCGCCCAGGTCGAACTTGCGGATGCTTTCGAGCGCGGCGTGGATGCGCGCGCGGTCGGGCTTGGGGCCCGCGCGCTTGAGGCCTTCCACCAGCACCTTGGCGGCGGCGAAGCCCTCCAGCATGGCGGGGCTGATCTCGCTCAGGCCCTTGGCCTTGGCCAGCTCCTGGGCCTCCTTGACCATGGGGTAGGTGACGGCCCGCTCGTTGGGGTAGACCTGGGTCACGATCACGCCGCGCGCGTTGCCCCCCAGGCTCTTGATGAAGCCGCCCGAGGCGTTGTTCGACAGCGTCACGATCTGCGCCGCCGAGCCCGCCGCACGGAAGGCGTTGCCCGCATCGACCACGGCCGTGCCCGAGGCCACCATCAGCACTGCCTGCGTCTCGGCCTTGGCCACCTTGGCGGCGATGGGGGCGAAATCCGGCTTGGAGCGGTCGAACTTCTCCAGCACCACGGGCTGGAGCTTGGCGGCGGCCAAGCCCTTCTGCGCGCCCGCCACGCCGTCCGCGCCGAAGCTGTCGTCGGCATAGACCAGCGCGATGCGCGTGATGCCCATCGAGGCCAGGTGGGTCATGGCTTTCTCGGCCTCGCGCTGGTAGGTGGCGCGCACGTTGAAGATGTACTTGATGACGGGCTGGTGCAGCACCATGGCGCCCGTGGAGGGGCCGACCAGGGGCACGCCGTGCTTGTCCAGGTGCGGGATGATGGCCTGCGTGTGCGGCGTGCCGCGCGTGAGGAACATGGCCGCCACGTTCTGCTCCTCGATGAGCTTGCGCGCGTTCTCGCCCGCGAGCTTGGGCTCGAACTTGTCGTCCAGCGAGATCAGCTCGATCTTCTGGCCGTTCACGCCGCCCTTGGCGTTGACGGCGTCGATGTACAGCAGCGCGCCGTCGGTGGTTTCCTTCACGCCCGCGGCCACCTGGCCCGAAAAGCCGGCCGTCTGCCCGATCAGGATCTGCGCGTGGCTGGCCGCGCACATGCCCAGCACCAGGGTGGCGCCGGCCCACAGTCTCTTGTGCCATTGCTTCATGGCGGTCTCCTCTCTGTCTGTGTGTCGAACGGTTCAGTCTAAACCGATGTTCCGCAAGTGTTCCGGGGGTTTTCAGGGGTAATCGGGGCCTGCGGGCAGACGGGGCGGCGCGTCCCTAGAATGTTTGGCCTCATACCGAAAGACCGCCTCCATGACCCAGGGACTGATCCGTATCCGCGGCGCACGCCAGCACAATCTCAAGAACCTGGACTTGGACATCCGCACCGGCGAACTCACGGTGGTCACGGGCCCCAGCGGCTCGGGCAAGTCCAGCCTGGTGTTCGACACGCTCTACGCCGAGGGCCAGCGCCGCTACGTGGAGACCTTCAGCGCCTACGCACGCCAGTTCCTCGACCGCATGGACAAGCCCGCCGTGGACCGCGTGGAGGGCGTGCCCCCGGCCATCGCCATCGACCAGACCAACCCGGTGCGCTCCAGCCGCTCCACCGTGGGGACGATGACGGAGCTGAACGACCACCTGAAGCTGCTGTTTGCTCGTGCAGGCCAGCTCTTCGACAAGCAGACGGCCCAGCCCGTGCGGCACGACTCGCCCGAGACGATTTACGCCGAGCTGCAAAACCGCTGCGCGGCGGATGACCCGCGCATCGTCATCACCTTCCCCGTCGAACTGCCCGCCAACACCTCAGCGGAACAAGTCGAGCAATGGCTGTCCGCCAGCGGCTTCACCAAGGTCCAGGCCGAGCGCGACCACGAGGGCAAGAAGCTGCTGGACGTGGTGGCCGACCGTTTTCGCCTCGGCAATGCCGAGAAGGCCCGCGTGATCGAGGCCATCGAAGTGGCGCTGAAGCGCGGCAGCGGCCGGTTGAACGTCTACCGCCTGCGCGACGAGGGCGAGCCTGAGCTCTGGCGGTTTTCGACGGGCCTGCACTGCCCCGACAGCGACCTGCGCTATGCCGAGCCCATCCCCTCGATGTTCTCGTTCAACTCCGCCGTGGGCGCCTGCGACACCTGCCGGGGCTTCGGCCGCGTGATCGGGGTGGACTACGGCCTGGTCATTCCCAACGACAAGCTCACGCTGCGAGCAGGCGCCATCAAGACCATCCAGACCCCCGCGTGGAAGGAAGCGCAAGACGACCTCATGCGCCACGCCGAGACGGCGGGCATCCCGCGCGACACGCCCTGGTACAAGCTCACCGACGACCAGAAGAAATGGGTCATCGACGGCACGCCCGGCTACAAGGAAGGCAACTGGAACAAGCAGTGGTACGGCATCCGCCGCTTCTTCGAATACCTGGAGAGCAAGGCGTACAAGATGCACATCCGCGTGCTGCTGTCCAAGTACCGCAGCTACACGCCATGCCCCGCCTGCGCGGGCGCGCGGCTCAAGACCGAGAGCCTGCTGTGGCGCATCGGCGGCAAGGACGATGCGGATGCCGTGCTGGAGCCCGGCAAGCGCTTCCTGCCCCAGGGTGTGCGCTGGAACCGCCCGCAGTTGGAGGCGCTGCCCGGCCTGACACTGCACGACCTGATGCTGCTGCCCATCGCCCGGCTGCGCCAGTTCTTCGCGCGCATGCAGCTGCCCGAGGGCGATGCGGCGGCGGGCGGCGATGCGCAGGCGCTGAAGCTGCTGCACGAGGAGATCACCACGCGCCTCAAATACCTGTGTGACGTGGGCATTGGCTACCTCACGCTCGACCGGCAAAGCCGCACGCTCAGCGGCGGCGAGGTGCAGCGCATCAACCTCACCACGGCCCTGGGCACCAGCCTCGTCAACACGCTGTTCGTGCTGGACGAGCCCAGCATCGGCCTGCACCCGCGCGACATGCACCGCATCACCGAAGCCATGCTGCGCCTGCGCGACGCGGGCAACACCCTGGTGGTGGTGGAGCACGACCCGGCCGTGATGTTGGCCGCCGACCGCATGATCGACATGGGCCCCGGCCCGGGCAGCCTGGGCGGGCAGATCGTGTTCGACGGCAGCACGGGCGACCTGCGCAAGGCGGACACGCTGACGGGCGCGTACCTGGGCGGGCGCAAGCATGTGGGCTTCGGCTTCAAGCGCATGGTCACCGATTCCACGCCGCGCCTCATCCTCGAAGGCGCGCGCGAGCACAACCTGAAGGACGTGACGGTCGAGTTCCCGCTGCAGCGCCTGGTCACCGTCACGGGCGTCAGCGGCTCGGGCAAGTCCACGCTGATCCAGGACGTGCTGGCCCCCGCGCTCATGCGCCACTTCGGCAAGGCCACCGAATCCCCCGGCGCGCACGAGCGGCTGCTGGGCGCGGATCATTTGAGCGACGTGGTCTTCGTGGACCAGTCCCCCATCGGCAAGACGGCCCGTTCCAACCCCGTGAGCTACGTGGGCGCATGGGACAGCATCCGCGAACTCTTCGCCGTCGCCCCCCTCGCCAAGCAGCGCAGCTACACCGCCGCCAAGTTCAGTTTCAACAGCGGCGATGGGCGCTGCCCCACCTGTGGCGGCTCGGGCTTCGAGCACGTGGAGATGCAGTTCTTGTCCGATGTCTATCTGCGCTGCCCGGACTGCGACGGCAAGCGCTACCGGCCCGAAATCCTGGAGATCACTATCGAGCGCGGCGGACGCACGTTGAACGTGGCCGACGTGCTGGCCCTCACCGTGGCCGAGGCCGCCGCGCTGTTCGCCAACGACCGCGACGTGATCCGCGCCCTGCAGCCCATCGTGGACGTGGGCCTGGAATATGTGGCCCTGGGCCAGCCCGTGCCCACGCTCAGCGGCGGCGAGGCGCAGCGCCTGAAGCTCGCGGGCTTCCTGGCCGAGGCGGCGCGCACGGCGGCCAAGTCGCGCCAGGCCATCGCCCGCAAGGGCACGTTGTTCCTGTTCGACGAGCCCACCACCGGCCTGCACTTCGACGACATCGCCAAGCTGATGCGCGCGCTGCGCAAGCTCATCGACGCGGGCCATTCGCTCATCGTCATCGAGCACAACCTCGACGTGATCCGTGCCAGCGACTGGCTCATCGACCTGGGCCCCGAGGGCGGCGACGCGGGCGGCCTCGTCGTGGCCGAGGGCACGCCCGAGGACGTGCGCCAGCACGCCACGTCGCACACCGGGCAGGCCCTGCGCGACTACGAACTGGCGCTGGGCGTGGGCAGCCACTCCGTGCAAGAAAAGGCGGCGGTGCTACGAAAAGAGAAGCTGCTGGCGCATGATGGACAAGCGCCAGAGGCCAAAAATGCCATAGAAATCGTCAACGCCAAGGAGCACAACCTCAAGCACCTGAGCGTGGACATTCCACGCGGCAAATTCAACGTGATCACGGGCGTCAGCGGCTCGGGCAAATCCACGCTGGCGTTCGACATCCTGTTCAACGAAGGCCAGCGCCGCTACCTCGAATCGCTGAACGCCTACGCCCGCAGCATCGTGCAGCCCGCGGGGCGGCCCGAGGTGGATGCCGTCTACGGCATCCCGCCCACGGTCGCCATCGAGCAGCGCCTGTCGCGCGGCGGGCGCAAATCCACCGTGGGCACCACCACCGAGGTGTGGCACTTCCTGCGCCTGCTGTACGTCAAGCTCGGCATTCAGCACTGCGTCCACGACGGCGCGGCCGTGCAGCCGCAAACGCCCGACAGCATCGCCGCGCAGTTGATGAAGAACTTTCGCAGCCAGCACATCGGGCTGCTTAGCCCCCTGGTGATGAACCGCAAGGGCGTCTACACCGAACTGGCCGACTGGGCGCGCCCGCGCGGCTACACGCACCTGCGCGTGGACGGCAACTTCCTGCCCACCACGGGCTTTCCGCGCATCGACCGCTTCAAGGAACACACCATCGAACTGCCCGTCCGCTCGCTGGACGTGCTGCCGTCGAACGAGGCCGACCTGCGCGCCGCGCTGGCCGAGGCGCTCACGCACGGCAAGGGCGTCGTCCATGTCCTCAGCGACATCGGCGCGCTGCGCACCGCCATGGAAATGGGGGCGCCCACCGCCGGCATCGGCACGCTGCAGGCGTTCTCCACCAAGCGCGCCTGCCCCGTCTGCGCCACCAGCTATGCCGAACTGGACCCGCGCCTGTTCAGCTACAACAGCAAGCACGGCTGGTGCCCCGACTGCGTGGGCACGGGTGTGCGGCTGACCAAGGAGCAGCGCAAGGCCTTCGACGACTCGGTCCAAGCGGAAGACAACCGGGGCCGCGAACAGACCTTTGCCGAGCCCGAGGTGGAAGACGTGCAGGACACCGCCTGCCCCACCTGCCAGGGCACGCGCCTGAACCCCGTGGCGCGCGCCGTGCTGTTCGCGCAGACGCCGATCACCGAGGTGGCCAGCCTGTCCGTCGCCGAGGTGCGGCAGTGGATCAACGGCCTGCAACTGTCGGGCCGCGAAGCCGACATTGCCCGCGACCTGATCCCCGAGATCAAGAGCCGCCTCGAATTCCTGGAGGAAGTGGGCCTGTCCTACCTCACCCTCGACCGGGGCGCGCCCACCCTGAGCGGCGGCGAGGCGCAGCGCATCCGCCTCGCCGCGCAGTTGGGCAGCAACCTGCAGGGCGTGTGCTACGTGCTCGACGAGCCCACCATCGGCCTGCATGCGCGCGACAACGGCATCCTGCTCAACGCCCTGCACAAGCTGGGCGACAAGGGCAACACCCTGGTCGTGGTGGAACACGACGAGGACACCATCCGCCGCGCCGACCACATCATCGACATCGGCCCCAGCGCGGGCAAGCGCGGCGGCCGCCTCGTCGCGCAGGGCAGCGTGGCCGACGTGACCGGCGCGGAGGATTCGCAAACCGGCCGCTACCTGCTGCACGCCATGAAGCACCCGCTGCAGGCCCGCCGCCCCGTTGCTATCGAAAAAGAAGCTACTGGCGCAGGTGTAGCAAGCGCTGGCGGCCAAAAAGACCATGAACCCCAGCGCTGGCTCACCGTGCTGGGCGCGCACCTGCACAACCTGCAGAACGTGACGGCCCGCGTGCCGCTGAACCGCCTGGTCGCCGTCACGGGCGTCAGCGGCTCGGGCAAATCCACCCTGGCGCGCGACGTGCTGCTGGCCAACGTGCAGGCCTGGGTGCAGCAGCGCTCCACCAAGGCCGGGCGCGACGCCATGGACGCGGGCAAGGCCCCGCCGCTCGCGGGCTGCATGGGGCTGCAAGGCTTCGAGACCATCGACCGCGTGCTCGAAGTCGATCAAACCCCCATCGGCAAGACGCCGCGCAGTTGCCCCGCCACCTACATCGGCTTCTGGGACACCGTCCGCAAGCTCTTCGCCGAAACGCTGGAAGCCAAGGCGCGCGGCTATGCGGCCGGGCGCTTTTCCTTCAACACCGGCGAGGGCCGCTGCCCCGGCTGCGAAGGCGCGGGCGTGCGCACCATCGAGATGAGCTTCCTGCCCGACGTGAAGGTGCCCTGCGAAACCTGCCACGGCGCGCGCTTCAACCCCGAGACGCTGGCCGTCACCTGGCGTGGCAAGAGCATCGGCGACGTGCTGCAGATGGAGGTCGATGAAGCCGTGGACTTCTTCGCCAGCATGCCCGGCATTGCCCACCCGCTGCAGCTGCTGAAGGATGTGGGGCTGGGCTACCTCACCCTCGGCCAGCCCAGCCCCACGTTGAGCGGCGGCGAGGCCCAACGCATCAAGCTCGTCACCGAGCTGACCAAGGTGCGCGACGAGATCGGCCGGCGCGGGCAGAAGGCGCCGCACACCCTGTACGTGCTCGACGAACCCACCGTGGGCCTGCACATGGCCGACGTGGACAAGCTCATCCGCGTGCTGCACCGCTTGGTCAATGGCGGCCACAGCGTGGTCGTCATCGAGCACGACCTGGACGTGATCGCCGAGGCCGACTGGATCATCGACCTGGGCCCCGAGGGCGGCAAGGACGGCGGCCGCATCGTGGCGGCGGCCACCCCCGAGGAAGTGGTGCGCCTGGGCACGCACACGGGGGCGGCGCTGGCGGCGGTGCTGGGCCGTTGACGGGCGGGGTGGGGGAAAGGGCGCACGGCGCTGTCGGCCCGTGTCCTACGCACGGCGCGGAACATGGCGCACGTGCGGCCTCAGGAGGGCTTCCTACGATGGGCTTCCCTCCCATCCACATCTACGGACGCCCACCACCATGCCAACAACAACATCCCTCATCAAGACCTGTGCGGCACTGGCCGCTTCCTCCATGCTGCTGGTCGCCTGCGGCGGCGGCAATGACGACGATCCCTCGCCGAGCAATGAGCCCGGCGTCCTCACCGTGACGGAAGCCACCATCACCAGTCTCAACGGCGTGTATGGCGACAACGCGCTGAACCTCACGGACGTGGACAAGAAGAACCCCATCGGCGAGGTGCCCGAGCTGTGCACCTTCCGCTTCGACGGTGCGAACAAGGTCGGCTCGCCCGCCACCGCGTTCGGCGACATCCGCTACCGCCCCAACGCCTCCGGCCTGCACCAAGCATTCATCACCTTCGATGGCAAGGAATACGGCAGCGACGCAGCCGACGACACGGCGGTGGTGCGCGAGAGCGACCAGGTGCGCTTCAGCGGCAAGAAGCTGTTTGCCACCGACGGCTCCGACGCCACCTTGCGGGTGACCGGCATCGTCCCCATGCGGCCCGGCCGGCCCTCGGGCTGCTGAGCGGCGGCGCCCTTCCTTATCTTTTTTGTCTCCCTCCCTCCGGTCTTCCTCCCCTCGGACCGGATTTGGCCCCGCTGCCTTGCAGTGCGGGCCATTTTTTTGCGGCGGCTGCGCCGTCACAATGGGCGCTTTCCAAATCCTTCGTTCCGCTGGTTTTCATGTCCTTGCCCGACCATGGCGCCATCGTGTGGCTGCACCCGCAGGCGCCGCGCAAGCCCGCCGAGGGCGCGCCATGCAATGGCTGTGGCCTGTGCTGCCTGGCCGAGCCCTGCCCGCTGGGCATGCTCGTGTCGCGCCGCCGCACGGGTGCTTGTGCGGCCTTGCGCTGGAGCGATGCCGACCGGCGCTACTGGTGCGGCATGGTGGCCGACCCCGGCGGCGTGACCGGCTTCACCCATCCCTGGGCCGTGCGGGCGCTGTCGGCCCTGGCGCGGCGCTGGATCGCGTCGGGCGTGGGCTGTGACGCGCGACTGCAGGCACAGGAGCCATGATGTCGAATTGCTATTGTTTGAGTAGCTGCTGGTGCTGGACCATCAAGCGCTGAAGGCCTATTTGATGCATGAAGCCGCAGGCGCGGCTGGCAGCGCCCCATTCGCCGGAATGCATCGCAAAATGGCGATCTGCCAAACCCCGAAAACACAATGACCAGGCTGGACGACACCGACCGCGAAATCCTCAGCATCCTGCGCGCCGACGCGCGCACCCCCGTGGCCGCGCTCGCGCAGAAGCTGCGCGTGTCGCGCGGCACGGTGCAGAACCGCCTGCACAAGATGGAGGAAAGCGGCGTCATCGTGGGCTACACCGTGCGCCTGCGGCCCGACTCCGAGCCCCAGCGCATCCGCGCCTGGATGAGCATCGCCGTGGACGGCAACGCGGCGCCCGAGGTGATCCGCGCGCTGCGCGGCGAGCCCATGGTGGGTACCCTGCACACCACCAACGGCCGCTGGGACATCGTGGCCGAGGTGCGCGCCGAAAGCCTGGAAGCCTTCGACGCCGCGCTGGGCCGCATCCGTCTCACGCCCGGCATCGCGAACACCGAGACCAGCATCCTGCTCTCGACCTACAAAGCCTGACTCAGCACGGGGCAGGGCGCCTGGCGCATTGGCGACAGGCGCTAGGGGGTTTCCTGCATGCCCTGGCGCGGCGCCTGCAGTTCAATGGCGGGTCCATTTTTTGACAAGGAGCCCCGCCATGCAACGCCGCCGCACCGTCCTCCAATGGGGAGCCGCCAGCCTCGCTGCCCCCACGTTCATGGCCCGCGCCCAGAGCTTTCCGAACAAGCCCGTCAAGCTGGTGATCGCCTTCCCGGCGGGCGGCCCCACCGACATCACCATGCGCGCGCTGGCCGACAGCGCCGGCAAGGTCCTGGGCCAGCCCGTGGTCGTGGAGAACAAGCCCGGCGCCGGCGGCACGCTGCCCGCCCAGGCCCTGCAGGGCGCCCCGGCCGACGGCTACACCGTGGCGCAGATCCCGCTGGGGGTGTTCCGCCTGCCCTACACCACCAAGATCAGCTGGGACCCGGTCCAGGACATCAGCTACGTGCTGAACGTGACCGGCTACGCCTTCGGCCTCGTGGTGCCCGCCGACTCGCCCCTCAAGACGTGGACCCACTTCGTGGCCTGGGCCAAGGCCAACCCGGGCAAGCTCAGCTACGGCTCCACCGGCACCATGACCAGTCCGCACCTGACCATGGAGCTCATCGCCCAGCAACTGGGCCTGGAGCTGCTGCACGTGCCCTACAAGGGCAGTGCCGACCTCATGCAATCCATCCTGGGCGGGCAGATCATGGCGGCGGCCGACTCCACGGGCTTCGCCCCGCAGGTCGAGGCCGGCAAGCTGCGCGTGCTCAACACCTGGGGCGCGGAGCGCCTAGCCAAGTTTCCCGATGCGCCCACGCTCAAGGAACTGGGCCTGAACCTGGTGCAGAACTCCCCCTTCGGCATCGGTGCCCCCAAGGGCACGCCGCCCGAGGTGGTCAAGCGCCTGCACGACGCCTTCAAGCAGGCCATGGAACAGGACACCTACAAGACCGCCCTGGCCCGCTACGACATGGTGCCCATGTACATGGGCTCGGCGGAATACCGCAAGTTCGCGCAGGACACCTTCGCCCGCGAAAAGGCGCTGGTGGAAAAACTGGGGCTGGCGAAGCCGCAGTGAGCTGAATGAGTCAGCGGCCGCGCAGCAGGTGCGCGGCCAGCTCCGCGAACCCCGCGCCGCGCTCGCCCTGCGTCACATAGCGCGGCAGGTGCGCCAATTGCGGCACGAAGCGCGCGATGTTGGCCACGCCCACGCTGTGCGGGAAATGCTCGAACATGAGCTGGTCGTTGGTCGAGTCGCCCACATAGACCCAGCGGTCGATCTCGGCATCCAGGTCGCGCCCGAACAGCTCGCGCACGATCCAGCGCGCGCCTTCGAGCTTGTTGTGTGCGCCGTACCAGCCGTTGATGTGGATGCTGCTCACCGTGGCGTTCATGCCTGCGGCGCGCATGATGCGGATGGCATGGTCGATGGCATCCTGAGGCAAATGGGTGAACTCGCTGTGGTCGATGGCGATGTCCGTCTCGCGGCCCGCGGAGTCCGTGGCGCGCCGCGCGCCGGGCACCGTGGCCTCGATTTCGGCCAGCACCTGCCGCATGCGCGTGTAGTTGGCGCCGCGCGTGGCGGCATCCTGTTGGTATATTTTTGATAGCTGCTGGCGCTTATTGGATAAGGGCTGTAGGCCATTTTCATTTGAATCACCATGCAACAGTGCCACCGCTCCGTTTTCGGCCACGATGGCATCTACAGGCCACGTGGTGGCGAACGGCTCGCTCCAGCCCATCGGACGGCCGGTGATGGGAATCACGTGCAACCCAGCAGATTTCAAGTCGGCCAGCGCCTGCAGGGCATCGGCGGTGATGGCGCCGTCGGTGGTCAGGGTGTCGTCGATGTCGGTGAGTACGCCAGCGATGGGTGCCCGGACCCCCGCAAGCCAGTGTGCCAATGGCTTCATAGCGCCGCCTTCATGATGGGTTTCTCCACCCAGCGATACCACAGCATGCTGAGCAGAGTGATTGCAACGGGCAATGCCAGCATGAAGAGCAGCAATGCCCAGGAAGACGTGATTCCGAAGTGCATGCGCGCTGTGCCGCTGGCATCGAGCAGGAAGGTGTGCAACAGGTAAAGGCTATAGGAGGAATCGCCGACGGCCACCAGCCAAGCTGGCGGCGTGAGCCGTGTTTGTTCCAATGTGAGCGCGAACACCAGCGCCGATATGCCCATGATGCCGAAGCTGGCAGCGCGCATGACTTCCACGCGGTTGAAATAAGGGGATGCCGTGCCCACACCAACGCCGATAGCCATCAACAGCAGGCACAGCGGCAGGGTGGTCCGGGGCATTTGGAAGATGCGGGCATTGCATTCATAGGCGTGTGCCAGTAGTGCGCCGGCCAGGAACTCCAACCCTAAGCCGGTGAGCCCATAGCGCAGCGGTTGATGCCCGCTGAAAACACCGGGCCGGTCCGCAATGAGCCAGCCAATGCCCCATGCCGCGAGCAGCATCATCAAGCCCGCGATGGCCTTGACCTGGTGCCGCTGGGGCAGCAATGCGATCAGAGCGATCCACAGGTAGAAATAGATTTCCATCGTCAGGGACCAGGCTGGCGGCAGCCAGTTGTCCCAGATGTTGGGGTACAGCAGCAGGGTGCTAAGCACCATTCTCTTGAGCGGCGGCAGGCTTTCACCGTGGATGAATACGGTCACTAGCGCAATCAATAGCAGCACCGGCCAGTAGCCCAGGTAGATGCGCAGCCAGCGCCTTTTGAGGAAGGGCCCGATCGCTTGCATGGGAATGGCGCCCCGGGCAGATCGATAGACGACAAAACCACTGAGCGCAAAAAAGATATCCACGCCGGAGAAACCCCAGCGCGTCACCGTGCTAGTGATGGAAAGCAGCGGCACTAGATCCCAGTGGGGGTGCGTGTGGAAGAACAACACCATCAGCGCGGCGATACCGCGCAGGGCTTGAATCCAGTGCAGGTTGGTTTTGACGGGCCTATCAGTGCTCATCAGATAGTTCGGCGTTCAGGGCCTCGCGCGGCACATTGCTTACGTCATAGTGCAGAAAGGCAATCAAAAACTGGATGCCGATGATCAGTGGTAGCGCCGCGAACATGACCGTGCCGCTGGAGGCGGGCTGCCCAGTAGCAATGCTGTGTAGCCAATGAACTCCACCGAAAACAAGGCCGACCAAGCACATCAAGGCGCCCAGAATGCTGTAGAGACTACCGATATTGAAGTCACGCAGTAGGTACAGATACACATAGCGTTTGACCACCCGCGCCGCGTGCTTGTACAGGAACTCAGGCAGCACCTTGGAGACCTTCAGGTTCGATTCTTCGTCGGCATATACAGAGTCCATTGGGACGTCATGCACCACGGCCCGAATGGTATTGAGGTGATAGAGCATATCGGTCTCGAAGAAATAGCGGCGCTCCAGCTTCTGCAGGGGCAGCTTGCGTAGCACGGCAGTATGAATGGCGGTGTAGCCATTGGTCGGATCCATAGAAGACCAGTAGCCGCAACTGAATTTGGTCATTAGCGACAGCACGGCGTTGCCGAAGAGCCGCATTGGCGGCATGCCGCGCAGTGATTCTGGGTGGTAGAAGCGGTTGCCTTTGGTGTAGTCGGCCTGTCCGCGCAGGATGGGGCGCACGAACAGAGGCAGCAGTGCGGGGTTCATCTGACCATCGCCGTCGATCTTGACCACGATGTCCATGGCATCTCCAATCGCTGCTTCATAGGCTGTGACGATAGCGCCGCCCACCCCACGGTTCTCGGGGTTGCGGAGCACGCGCACGCGCGGATCGCGGTTGTTCTCTTCGATGAAACGACCACTGTTGTCAGGGCAGGCATCATCCACGGCGTAGATGACTTCGACCTCGGGGCCGATGGCGCCGATCACGCTCAGCACGTGCTGAGTGACTTTGTAGCAGGGGATGGCAACGGCAATGCGCATAGGGAGCAGTTCCTTAACTCGTAGAGGCCAGCGCTACACCTGCCATGATCAGCATTCCGCCCGCTATCGTGCGCCAGTGCAGAGGCTCGCCCAAAAACAGCCAAGCCAGTGCGGGAACAATGAGGAAGGCCAACCCCATGAAGGGGTAGGCGAGATGCAGTGGGGCGTGGCGAAGAATCCAGACCCAGCCGAGTGTTGTTACGCCATAGAGTGCGAGAGCAGAGATAAGCCATCCATTCTGCAGGAGTCCTAACAGCGATAAGGTAGTAGGTATGGCGGACGCCGCCTTTTTGAATAAAAGCTGGCCAATGGATATGCCCAATACGCAAAGAAAGGTGCAAATGCTTAATCCAATATTCATGGCTGGTTAAAATCTGGATTGCTGGATGCCTGCGAAAGAAAATCTCTTCAGCCTGCTCAGCGCGGAAATACCGTGCAGGGCTTGAGTCCAGTGGAGACCGGCTGCTGCCGGTAGATGCGGCGCCATCATTTATTCCAATCGCTGCTGGACTTTCTGGCGATACAGCCATTGGCTGGCGCCGAGATAATTCACTGCCATGCCAATCAAGCTGCCAGCGCAGACATAGAGGCTGAGCCGCAGCGGGGTTTGGGCCAATTGCCAAGTCAGAAGAGAGTAGACGAGGAAGTTCACCAGGCCCCCGCCCAACATGAGGCCCAGGTAGCGCAAGTATTCTTCAAGTAGCCCCACGTCTGCTGGGCGGTCAGTAAAGGTCAGGCGGCGATTGATAAGCCAAGTGGCTGTCGCGGCGACGAGAAAGGATGCGACGCGCGCACCATAGACGCCTAGCGACTGCCGCAAAGCCGCAAGCACACCAATGTCCACGATAAGACCTATAACCCCTGCCGTCGCGAACCAGAGTAGCCTGCGGGTATTTCTCATGGCTATGCGCCACGCCCTCTCTGGATGCTGAGATAGGATAGCCATTTGAGTTCGCGCCGCATTTTCCGTACCCCGTGAAGAATCAGGCCACACATCCCTGACACCACGCCGCACAGCATCAGGGCTGTGACCAGGCCCAGTGTTGGAAAGCGCCGTACCAATCCAGTTTGCTCAAACTCGTAAATGATGGGCGCTGCCAGTGCGACGGATCCCAGCATCAGTACTGCGGCCAACCAGCCAAAAAACTGCAGGGGCTTTTCGCTGAGCACTAACCTGCCAATCATTTTCAGGATGCGCCAGCCATCCCGGTAGGTGGACAGCTTGCTGGTGGAGCCTTCGGGGCGCGCACCGTAGGGAGTGTCTACCTCGTCGCATGGAAGGCGCAGCTCCAGCGCGTGGACGTTCAACTCGGTTTCAATTTCGAAGCCCTGCGAATGTGCAGGGAATGATTTGACATAGCGGCGCGAAAAAACACGGTAGCCGGAGAGCATGTCGCGAAACGATCCACCAAAAATCATTTGCACGCTGCCAGTCAGCAGCCTGTTGCCCAGCCTATGGCCAGGACGATAGGTTACGCCTGGTCCTCTCTCTGCCTCCACGCGCGCGCCGACTACCATGTCGAGGCGTCGATCAAGCAGGATATCGATCATTTTGCGCGCAGAAGGGGCGTGGTAGGTGGCATCGCCGTCGGCCATTACGTACACGTCGGCATCTACGTCTGCGAACATGCGTCGCACCACGTTGCCTTTGCCGCGCAACCGTACATGCACGACATTGGCGCCATGGGTGGCAGCAAGTTTCGCGGTGTCGTCCGTGGAGTTATTGTCAAAGACATACAGCCTTGCTTGCGGCAATGCGGCCTTGAAATCATTCAACACCTGTTCAATGGCGAGGGCCTCGTTGAAGCAGGGGATGATGACGGCAATAATTGGTGACGGGTTCTCTTTCATAGTGTCCATACATCAACCAGCAATTGGTGGGGCAGAAGAGGCGTTGACCAATGGCTCTTTCCGCGCATAAAGCACAGGGAAAAGTACCAGAGGAGCGATAAAGAAAGGCAACAGGTAGCGGTACTCGCCAGCAATGGAAAAGATGAATACCGCACAGAGGTGCAGTGCCAAAACTCCGCAGATGACGAAACCAGCCGAGTCTCTGCGTTGCCACGTGCGCACGCAGCCCAGCACAAGCAAGCAAAGACCAACCCAGGGGGTCCAGAAAACGACTCGATAACGCTGCGAAAAGTCAAAAAACCTTGCCACCAGCCGATGCGTTGCACCGCTGCGAAAGCGAGGTTCGGATCGGGATTGCGTTTTTGAGAGGATGTTCTCTGCATTGGTTAGACCAGGTATTCCACCATCAGCAAATGCAGAGTAGAAAAATATATTAATTCGACTGGCGGCGAAGGCGGGAAAATTGTGCCAGAGATTGTATTTGAAGAATTCGCGAATTATGATTTTCTTGGACTTTGAAGGAAGTCCTTTCAAATCGGGGCCTTGGGGGAAATATACCAGCGGATCCCAGTAATAATGATCATAAAATCCGCTAATGTGTTCGATGCTTTTTCCGCTTGCGGTCAGTGCGGTAATAGTTTTGGGCGTCACTCGGGGTTCGTTGCGTTCCCACAAACCCATTGGGCGGTGCTCAAGAAAACCTACGGTCTCATAGAGCGCAAGGGGGTATATTGCACTATGCGATTCGCGCTTGAAGTGGATATTTGAAAATAGAATCAAGGCACACCAAGGGATTACGATGACCATCAATTTCCATCGATTGGATTTTGATACAGTAATGGCCAGTGCTATGAGGGCCAAGCCGCTAATAAGACCATTGGGACGTGCGAAAAATGCGAAAGGGATGGTGATCATCAGCATCCAGCAACTGGTGCGGTCGATTTCACGGCTGCGATAGCTTCGCCAGACTTCAAAAAGCATCCCGATGGTGGAAATTGCATAGATGCCATCGCCATATAAGCTGCCGGAGTAATGCATCACACTAGGAGCGAGTGCCACAAAGAAAAGGCAGTACAGGAAACTCTTATGCATCGCCTGATCCAGCATCCAGTTAAGAATGCGTGCACATATTAAAGCGCAAACAAGGAGCTGGAAAATAATCGGAATTTCGACCAAGCGCCAAGTGCCATACAGGAATTGGTTGTACAAATACCAGAAAGCTGGTTTGCCAGAGGAAAAATCCCGGTTTGATTCAACCTCTAGCATGATGGCAAGACTGTCTTGCCCCAGTACGCCTGGCCAAGACGCAATCAGCCAGATGCCATAGCTGACAATGAGGAGTGCCAATAGGCAACAAAAACGTTGCAAGCTTGTCAGGCGCAGGAGTTTTTGCACTGCGATTTTCACAAGAGATGCTTTTGGGATTGTTTTGGGTTTTAACCTGAGTGCCTGTTTTTCAATCCAATGCCAGCTTGCATACGCCAGCAGCGTGGTCATTATGAGTGCAAGCGCGAGCGTACCCATGAATCCAAAGCCGGGCCATGTGTAATGGATGACGGTTTGCTGGATGGGGAAAGCAAACAAATAAATGCCGTAAGAGGGGTCTCCCCAGCGTCCCGCACGCCGGATCAGCGGCGTGGACAGGGTTCCCGTATAAATAATCAAAAGGGGTAGACCTATCAGCAGGGCTGTGTGCCGCCAATGGGCAAACCAGGCAATGGCGCCGGCGACTGCAATGGCGGTGGCCCAGAGTGCCGGGCGGCGACTCCAATGCGGTTGCAGTGTGTACAACGCGGCTCCAGCCACAAAGAATGCGCTCAGTTCTCGTCCGTAGTGAGTCGATCCAGTCAGGTCGGCATTGCTGGTTAGAAGAAACCACGCCATGAAAAGCGCAATGCTCAACAGGAACACGGGGCGGTACTTGAGCAGCCCCAGCAGTCCGGCCAGACCCAGAACGATGTAGCAGCGCACCTCAATCGGGATCGTCCATAGCGAGCCGTTCACACCGAGACGATAGGGGTTGTGCTCGAAAACGCCAGGCAGGACGAAATGGATTTGCATCCACAGCCCTTGCAGGTAGTCGGCTGTGGCGCGATGGGCCAGATATTCATTGAGCGGAAGCTCCGTAACCCAGGCGCCGAGCACATACGCGACAAGGACTATTGCGACCGTCAGCGCAGGCCAGATGCGTAGAAAGCGCCGCAACGCGAACCTCCACAGGTCGGGGTCGCGTTGCCAACTGGCGGTCACTAAATAGCCGCTGATGACGAAGAAGATGGTGACCGCCAAGCCGCCCAGGCTGTGAATGCCGAAGAACGTGGGCTCCATCTGGCTTGTCAGCGCATAGTGGTGGCTGACCAGCACCATAGTGGCCGCTAGGATGCGGATGGCGTCAAAATTGTTGCCCGAATGGGCACTTGGTACGGATGCCTGTGCCGTGGTCATGGGGGTGAGTGACTTATCCATTGGTTTGCAACGCCAACCCCGCATGCTCCCGTAGCGGATGAAAGTGAATCTTCGGAAACCGCTCCTGCGCCAACCGTACGTCGTAAGGCGATGTGCATAGATAAGCCAGCGTATCCGCCGCATCCCGCGCCATGCGCAGCGGGTAGGCGTTCTCGAACTCGCGCAGTTCCGCAGACGTGTTCGCCGTGATCCAGCGTGCGCCTGTGTACTGGCACCCTTCCAGCCGCACGTCGCAGTCATACTCGGTATTCAGTCGGTGCTGCACCACTTCGAACTGCAACTGCCCGATGGCCCCCAGCAGCATGTTGCCGCCCGCCTCGGGCTTGAAGACCTGAATGGCGCCTTCCTCGCCCAGCTGCATCAGCCCCTGCTGCAATTGCTTGGTGCGCAGCGGGTTCTTCAGCACCACGGTCATGAACATCTCGGGCGCGAAGAAGGGCAGGCCGGTGAACTGCAGGCTGGGCCCGTCGGTGATGGTGTCGCCCAGTTGCACGCCGCCGTGGATGGTGAAGCCGATGATGTCGCCCGCGTAGGCTTCATCGACCGCCTCGCGGCGCTGGCTCATGAAGGTGACGACGCTGGTGGGGCGCAGCTCCTTGGCCGTGCGCTGCACCTTCATCTTCATGCCGGGCGTGTACTTGCCGGAGGCCACGCGCACGAAGGCGATGCGGTCGCGGTGGTTGGCGTCCATGTTGGCCTGCACCTTGAAGACCACGCCGGAGAAGCCTTCGTCCTCGGGTTGGATGATTTTCTCGACGGGCTGCTTGTTGACGACGAGCGTGCTCTTGCGCGGGCCGGGCGGGGGGGACATGTCCACCACCGCGTCCAGCACCTCCATCACGCCGAAGTTGTTGACGCCGGAGCCGAAGAACACGGGCGTGAGCTTGCCTGCCAGGAAGGCTGCGTGGTCCCACTCGGCGGAGGCGCCCACGGCCAGTTCCATGCCCTCCAGCGCAGCGTCGAACGCCTGGCCGAAGCGCGCGCGCAGCCTGTCGGCTTCGGCCAACGGGATCACCTCGAAGTCCTGCGGGCGTTTTTCGCTGCCGGCGGCGAACACGGTCATGCTCTGCGTGCGCAGGTTGATGATGCCGCCGAAGGTCTTGCCCTGGCCCACGGGCCAGGTGATGGGGCAGCAGGGCATGCCGAGCTCGCGCTCCACCTCGTCCAGGATGTCCAGCGGGTCGCGCACCTCGCGGTCCATCTTGTTGACGAAGGTGATGATGGGCGTGTCGCGCTGGCGGCAGACTTCGATCAGGCGGCGGGTCTGCGACTCCACGCCGTTGGCGGCGTCGATGACCATCAGGGCCGAGTCCACGGCGGTCAGCACGCGGTAGGTGTCCTCGCTGAAGTCCTTGTGGCCGGGCGTGTCGAGCAGGTTCACCACGTGGTCGCGGTAGCTCATCTGCATCACGCTCGAAGCTACCGAGATGCCGCGCTGCTTCTCGATCTCCATCCAGTCCGACGTGGCGTGGCGGCTGGCCTTGCGGCCCTTGACGGCCCCGGCGATCTGGATCGCGCCCGAGAACAGCAGCAGCTTTTCGGTCAAGGTCGTCTTGCCGGCGTCCGGGTGGGAAATGATGGCAAAGGTTCGGCGGCGCCGGGTTTCTGGGGCGTAGGACACAGGGGATTTCCGGAAATTTGAAGTCGGCCGGGGCGCACGCTGGCAAGGCCCTGCGGCAGACGGATCGGCGCGGCAGCGCCTGGACGCGGCGATTTTACCGGCGGCCGCCTGCGGTTCCTTCCTTCGTCCCTTCGCTTTCCGGCTCAGCCGCCCTGCGCGTGCCGGGCATGCATCTTCTGCATGCCGCCCAGCCAGCGCTCGTAGTCCTGCGCCTTGCTGCGGAAGTACTGCGCCACCTCCGGGTGGGGCAGCACCAGGAAGCGCCCGTCCTGCATGGACTGCAGCACGTCCGCCGCCACCTGTTCGGGCGGCAGGATGCCGTCGCCCGCTGCGGAGCCGCCGTCGCCCGGAACCATGGCGGTGCGCACCGACTGCGGGCACAGGCACGACACGCCCACGCCGCGCCGGCCGTAGGCAATGCGCAGCCATTCGGCGAACGCCACGGCGGCGTGCTTGGTGACGGCGTACGGCGCCGATTCCACGATGCTCAGCAGCCCGGCGGCCGAGGCCGTGACGAGGAAGTAGCCCTCGCCGCGCTCCACCATCTCGGGCACCACGGCGCGCGCGGCCCAGACGTGGGCCATGCCGTGGATGTGCCACATGGCCTCCCACAGCGGGTCTTCCAGCTCGATGCCGCCGGGGCGGCCCAGGATGCCGGCGTTGGAGATGTAGGCGTCCACGCGGCCGTAGCGTTCGCGCGTGGCGGCCACCAGCGCCTGGATGTCGGCCTCGCGCGCCACGTCGCAGCGCACGGCCAGGCCGCCGATCTCGTCCGCCACGGCCTGCGCCGGGGCGAGCTGCAGGTCCGCGACGACCACATGGGCGCCTTCCTGCGCGAGGCGCCGCGCGATGCTGCGGCCGATGCCGCTGGCGCCGCCGGTGACGATGGCGACCTTGTCCTTGGGGTCCATGCTGTGCTCCTCAGTAGGGGCCGCCAGTGTCGGGGGAGCCAGCCGCATGCGGCAGCCACGCAGGCGACACGCTCTTGGAGCGTGTTGACGATCTGTTCATGGTGCCCGCAAGGCAGCAAAAGGCCGCAATCTAGGCGCGCGCCGCAGGCCATGCTGGTGGCCTGGACAAGGCGCGCAACAACGAGTGCGGCCTTTTGCTGCCTTGCCCGAAGGGTTGCCCCGCCAAGGGGGCATCTGCGGCGTTGCAAATGCTCGCCGGGCCACCAGCCCGGCTGCGCTTTGCGCCTTGCATCTGCCCCCTTGGCGGGGCAACGGGCACCATGAACAGATCGTCAGCACGCTCTTATAATCCGCCGATCCGAGGAGCGTTGCAGCGTCCCCCAGCCACCGGCGGGGCGTGAGGCTCGGAGTCACATCTAGCAACGACGCTCATCCACTTCTCGTGTGGTGAGCGCACGCACTCCCCCGACCAGTGGTTTTTTCACACATGCTTTGGAGCAAAAAACCATCATGAACGCACGCGTCAACGCCCCGGTCAACACCGACTGCATCATCGCCGACATCGGCCTGGCCGCCTGGGGCCGCAAGGAAATCGCCATCGCCGAGACCGAGATGCCCGGCCTCATGGCCATCCGCGAGGAATTCGCCGCCGCGCAGCCCCTGAAGGGCGCGCGCATCACCGGCTCGCTGCACATGACCATCCAGACGGCCGTGCTGATCGAGACGCTCAAGGCCCTGGGCGCTGACGTGCGCTGGGCCTCGTGCAACATCTTCTCCACGCAGGACCACGCCGCCGCCGCCATCGCTGCAGGCGGCACGCCGGTGTTCGCCGTCAAGGGCGAGACGCTGGAGGACTACTGGGACTACACGCACCGCATCTTCGACTTCGGCGACAAGGGTCCGAACATGATCCTGGACGACGGCGGCGACGCCACGCTGCTCATGCACCTGGGCCAGCGCGCCGAGAAGGACGCCTCCCTGGTCGCCGGCAACGGCGGCAGCGAGGAAGAGCGCATCCTGTTCGCCGCCATCCGCAAGAAGCTGTCCGAAGACGCCACCTGGTACAGCCGCAAGTCGGCCGAGATCATCGGCGTGACCGAGGAGACGACGACCGGCGTGCACCGCCTGAACGAGATGTCCGCCAAGGGCACGCTGCTGTTCCGCGCCATCAACGTGAACGACTCCGTCACCAAAAGCAAGTTCGACAACCTCTACGGCTGCCGCGAGTCGCTGGTGGACGGCATCAAGCGCGCCACCGACGTGATGATCGCCGGCAAGGTCGCCCTGGTGGCCGGCTACGGCGACGTGGGCAAGGGCTGCGCCCAGGCGCTGGCCGCCCTGCGCGCCCAGGTGTGGGTGACCGAGATCGACCCCATCAACGCGCTGCAGGCCGCCATGGAAGGCTTCAAGGTCGTGACCATGGAATACGCCGCCGACAAGGCCGACATCTTCGTGACCACCACCGGCAACAAGGACGTGATCCGCCACGAGCACATGGCCGCGATGAAGAACGAGGCCATCGTCTGCAACATCGGCCACTTCGACAACGAGATCGACGTCGCCTCACTGGAGAAGTACCAGTGGGAGGAGGTCAAGCCCCAGGTGGACCACGTGATCTTCCCCGACGGCAAGCGCATCACCCTGCTGGCCAAGGGCCGCCTCGTCAACCTGGGCTGCGCCACGGGCCACCCCAGCTTCGTGATGAGCAGCAGCTTCGCCAACCAGACCATCGCGCAGATCGAGCTGTTCACCAAGCCCGACGCCTACCAGGCCGGCAAGGTCTACGTGCTGCCCAAGGTGCTGGACGAAAAGGTCGCGCGCCTGCACCTCAAGAAGGTCGGCGCCCAGCTCACCGAGCTGACGGACGCCCAGGCCGCCTACATCGGCGTGAACAAGGCCGGCCCGTACAAGCCGGAAACCTACCGCTATTGATCTTCAAAAATCGTAGCTGCCAGCGCTTGGCACAAGCCAATTTCGGCATCATTTGATGCTGAAAATGGCTATGGACAAGCGCAGCCAGCTATCAAAATGTGAGAGGACGCCGCCATGCGCGCGGATGTTTTTTTGGTGGAGCGCGGCCATGCCGCCACGCGGTCGCAGGCCCAGCGGCTGATCGCCGGGGGCCTGCAGTGGCGCCTGGCGCCCGGCATGCCCTGGCAGAAGGTGGCCAAGAACGGCGACGAGATCCCGGACATCGCCGAGGTGCAACTGCTCGACGGCGCCGAGGCCCGCTACCTGTCGCGCGGCGGGCTCAAGCTCGAAGGCGCGCTGGCCGCCACCGGCCTGTCCGTGGCCGGCTGGCGCTGCCTGGACGTGGGCCAGAGCACGGGCGGCTTCACCGACTGCCTGCTGCAGCACGGCGCGGCCCAGGTCGTCGGCGTGGACGTGGGCCACGGCCAGCTGCACGAGCGGCTGCGCAACGACCCGCGCGTGGTGGGCGTGGAGGGCCTGAACGCCCGCGCCATGACGGCCGCGTCGCTGCGCGAAGCCTGCGAGGAGGCGCTGTCCGAACACATCGAGCAGGACCCCGAGGACAACGACACCCAGCCCGAGGCGCCCTACGCCTGGATGCGCAACGGCGGCGAGGTGGATGATGACTATGACGACAGCGACGACGCCAAGGAGCAGGACGTGGAGGCCTTCAAGGCCGAGCGCGCCGCCAAGGCCCGCGCCCGCGCCGAGGGCGCGCTGCCCACCGTGCGCCGCCGCAGGGCGGGGCGCGAGGACGTGGACATCCCGCCCGTGTTCGACCTCGTCACCGGCGACGTGTCCTTCATCTCCCTCACGCTGATCCTGCCCGCCGTGGCGCCGCTGCTGGCGCCGGGCGGCACGCTGCTCATGCTGGTTAAGCCGCAGTTCGAGCTGCAGCCCGGCCAGGTGGGCAAGGGCGGCATCGTGCGCGACGAAACGCTGTACCCGGTGGTCGAGGAGCGCATCCGCGCCGCCTGCGCCGCCGCCGGCCTGGAGGTGGCGGCCTGGCTGCAAAGCGCCATCGACGGCGGCGACGGCAACCGCGAATTCTTCATCCATGCAAGGAGGGCTGCCGCATGAATGCCGCCAGCAAGCAACAGGGCACCGGCTTTCCGGTGAGCTTCGAATTCTTCCCGCCCAAGACACCCGAAGGCGCCGACAAGCTGCGCGCGGCGCGCCAGCGGCTCTATGCGCTGAACCCGGACTTCTGCTCCGTGACCTACGGCGCGGGCGGCTCCACCCAGGAGGGCACCTTCGGCACCGTGCGCGAGATCCTGGCCGAGGGCGTGGGCGCGGCCTCGCACTTCTCGTGCATCGGGGCCACGCGCCAGTCGGTGCGCGAGCAGCTCGCCGAGCTGCGCGCCATGGGCGTCAAGCGCCTGGTGGCACTGCGCGGCGACCTGCCCAGCGGCTACGGCGCGGGCGGCGAGTTCCAGTACGCCAGCGACCTGGTGGCCTTCATCCGCGCGGAAACCGGGCGCGACTTCCACATCGAGGTGGCCGCCTACCCCGAGGTGCACCCGCAGGCCCGCTCGCCCGAGGCCGACCTGAAGGCCTACGCGGCCAAGGTGCAGGCTGGGGCGGACTCCGCCATCACCCAGTACTTCTACAACAGCGAGGCGTACTTCCGCTTCGTGGAGGATGCGCAGCGGCTGGGCGCCCAGGTGCCGGTGGTGCCGGGCATCATGCCCATCGCCAGCTCCACGCAGCTCATGCGCTTCTCGGACGCCTGCGGCGCCGAAATTCCGCGCTGGATCCGCCTGCGCCTGCAGTCCTTCGGCGATGACACGGCCAGCATCAAAGCCTTCGGCCTGGACGTGGTGACCGACCTGTGCGACCGCCTGCGCAGCGCGGGCGTCCCGGCACTGCACTTCTACACCATGAACCAGAGCGCCGCGACGCTGGAGATCTGTCGCCGGCTGGGGATCTGATGCCCCGCTGGGCGGCGGCAGCAGCGGTGCTGTGCGGCGGTGTGCTTGCCCTGGCGCCCTGCTGGGCGCCTGCGCAGCAGGGGCTCTCCGCCGAGCCCGAGGCCCTGGCGCCTCATCTGTTGAGCGTGCCCGGCGAGGCGATGCTGATCGACCCGCCGCCGCCGGCCGTGGAGGCGCCCGCCACCCTGCAGCTGGCCCCCGCGGCGGACGAGGTGGGCCTGGCCTCCTGGTACGGCGCCCGGTTCCACAAGCGGCGCACGGCCAGCGGCGAACTGTTCGACATGAAGGCGCTGACCGCCGCGCACCCCACGCTGCCCTTCGGCTCCCGGGTCTGCGTGCGCAGCCAGGCCACGGGGCGCACGGTGGTCGTGCGCATCAACGACCGGGGCCCGCACACCCGCAACCGCGTAATCGACCTGAGCCGGGGCGCGGCCGAGGCGCTGGGCATGGTGGGCCTGGGGCTCAAGCCGGTGGAGCTGTTCGCCTTGAACGAGGGCGAGCAAGACTGCCCCGCGCCCTGACCCTCAGCCTGCGGATTCGAGCGTGTGGGTGGCGTGCTGGTCCTGCGCCAGCAGCTCCGCCATTTGCGGCAGGGCGGTCTTCAGGGCCGCCTTCAGCGTGAAGGGCGGGTTGATCAGGAACATGCCGCTGGCGGGCAGGCCCGGCCGCTTGGCGTCGGCGGTGACCTTGCTGGACTTCACCGTCAGCGTGGCGTGCAGCCAGCCCTTGCCGGCCTTGGTGGCCAGCGTCTTCAGGCGGCGGGGCAGGTCGTGCGCCTCGGGGCGCGGGATGATGGGGTACCAGAACGCATAGGTGCCTGTGGCGAAGCGCTTGAGCGAGTCGGCCGCCATGTCCAGCACCTTGGCATAGTCGCTCTTGATTTCATAGCTGGGATCGCACAGCACCAAAGCGCGGCGGGCCGGCGGGGGCAAAAATTTCTTGATGCCCTCGAAGCCGTCCTCGTGCAGCACGGCCACCTGGCGGCCGGCCTCCAGCTGGGCCACGTTGCCGGCCAGCGCGCGGAGGTCCGTGGGGTGCAGCTCGAACAGCTTGAGCTTGTCGTGGCCGCGCAGCAGGTGCTGGGCGATGAAGGGCGAGCCGGGGTAGACCCGCAGGGCGCTGCCCTGGTTGAAGGCGCGCACCAGATCCACATAGGCCTGCAGGGCCGGGGCGAGGGCGGGCGCGCCCGGGGCGACGAGGCGGGCGATGCCGTCGGCCGCCTCGCCGCTGGTGCTGGCGTAGTCGCCGTCCAGCCGGTACAGGCCCGCGCCCGCGTGGGTGTCCAGCACGGTCAGGGCCGCGTCTTTCTCGGTCAGGTGCTGCAGGGCGGCGATCAACACGGTGTGCTTGAGCACGTCGGCGTGGTTGCCTGCATGGAAGGCGTGGCGGTAACTGAACATGGCCCAATGGTAACGACTGCGCCGACTAGGGCAGGCGCGCTGCGCGCCGGGCCGCACATGGGTTGATGCGGTTTTGTCATGGCGCTGCCAGGGGCTGCGGCCGGCGCGGAGGCACAATGCGCCTGTTTTGCGCGCGGCGTGATGTTTTTGGCAGACAGGAAGCCTTTTGTTGCGGCGGCATGCGCCGCCATGCTTCATGATCGCGATCTCACCGGCCCAGCGCGCACGCAGGCCAAGCCCCCTTTCACCATGACCGCCAGTCCCAGCACCGCAGCCCCTGCCCCAGGTATCAGCCACGTGGATGCGCTGCCTCCGGGCACCCGCCTCGCCGAGTTCGAGATCCTGGCGCTGCTCGGCGTGGGCGGGTTCGGCATGGTCTACAAGGCCTTCGACCATTCCCTGCACCGGCCGGTGGCCATCAAGGAATACATGCCGTCGGCCCTGGCGGGGCGCTCGGACGGGCAGTCGCTGTGGGTGCGCTCCTCGTCGGACCAGCAGACCTTCCAGGCCGGCCTGGCCTCCTTCGTGGGCGAGGCGCGCCTGCTGGCGCAGTTCGACCACCCCTCGCTCGTCAAGGTGTTCCGCTTCTGGGAGGCCAACGGCACCGCCTACATGGTCATGCCGCTCTACAGCGGCATGACCTTCAAGCAGGCCCGCGCGCAGATGCGCACGCCGCCCCCGGAGGCCTGGCTGCGCAAGCTGCTGTGGTCGGTGCTGGGCGCCCTGCGGGTGCTGCACGACGGCAAGACGCTGCACCGTGACATCTCGCCCGACAACATCTTCCTGCAGGACAACGGCCCGCCCGTGCTGCTGGACCTGGGGGCCGCCCGGCACGCCATCAACGACCAGGACCGCAAGCACACGGCCGTGCTCAAGGTGAACTACGCGCCCATCGAGCAGTACGCCGATGGCGACGAGGAACTGCGCCAGGGGCCGTGGAGCGACCTGTATTCGCTGGCGGCCGTGGTGCACGGCTGCCTGTGCAACGACACGCCGCTGCCCGCCACGCTGCGCTCCATCCGCGACCGCATGGTGTCGTTCTCGCGGGTCGCGCGCACCGTGAAGCGCCAGTTCGGCATCGAGTATTCCGCCCCCTTCGTCACGGCGATCGCGCAGTCGCTGTCGCTCAAGCCCGAAGACCGGCCGCAGAGCATCGACGCCTTCCTGCAGCTCATGGAGATGACCACGGCGCCGGAAGGGAGCGAGCACTTCGACTTCCGGGCGGACCTCGGCGACATCTGGGTCGAGCCGGCGGACCAGCCGGGCCCCGGTTTCGTCACGCCGACGGTGGATGTGACCTCGGCGCCCGCGATCGTGGCGGAGATCCAGGCGCAGCAGCAGCAGGCCCCGCGCGCGGCGGATGCTGCGGACGGCGGCGCTTCTCCGGCGCCCGCCAAACCGGCGGATGTGGGCGGCGATACGGTCATGCTGGCCGGCCCGGACACCGTGGCGGCGGATGCGGGTGACACCGTCTTCATCGACGCGGGGGACACCGTGGCCTTCGACGACGCGCACCGCTCCCGCGAACTGGAAAGCCGCCGCAAGCCGCACGGCACGAAGCGCCGCCACCGGCACGGCGGGGAGCGGGAGGCGCCCCGCCCGGCCGACAAGGCGGGCAAGCGTCCCCCGGTGGCGGTCTGGCTCGCCGTGGCGGTCTTCGCGGTCGTGGCCGCAGCCGCGGGGCTGCGCTGGGCTCAGAGCGGCAAGGCGCCCCAGGACGACATCATCACCGAGCTGGCCGAGCCGCCGACCGCCGCTGCTTCGGTGACGCAGGCCGCGCTGGTCGAACCGGCTGCCGGGGCAGCTTCGGCCATGGCTGCGGCCACCGACGAGGCGGCCAGCGCGCCGGCGGAGGCGGCCGCATCGGTGCCCGCTCCGGCCTTCGTCGCGGCCTCGGCGGCCGCTCGCACGGCGCCCCGGGCGCCCAAGCGCCCGGTGGCCGAGCCCGCTCCCGCGCCGGTCGTGGTGCAGGAGGAACCCCCGCCGCCGCCCCCGCCGGTCATTGCCGAGCCGCCCAAGCCGCGCCCGACTCCGCCGCGGGTGCCGAGCCCGCAGGAAGTCTGCGCGGACGCCAGCTTCCTGGCCCGGCCGATGTGCATCCACCAGGAATGCCAGAAGCCATCCCAGGCCAGCCAGCCCATCTGCGTGGAAAACCGCCGCCGCTACGAGGCCGAGGAACAGCGCCGCCGGCAGACGCCGAATTAGCGGAGCTTGTGCCGCAGCCCGCATTCTTCGTATAATCACGGGCTTCGCAGCGTTTTTGGGTCCCGCGGCGAAGCATTGGATCCCACCTAAGAGGCTTTCACCAGAAAAGCACCGACCGTGGAAAAGGACCGCCAAACCCCCTCTTGAAGAAAAGAGAAACTCATGTCCACATTCAGCGCAAAGCCCGCTGAGGTCGTGCACGAGTGGTTTGTGATTGACGCGACCGACAAGGTCCTCGGACGAGTAGCCAGCGAAGTTGCTCTCCGTCTGCGCGGCAAACACAAGGCCATTTACACGCCTCACGTCGATACCGGCGATTTCATCGTCATCATCAACGCAGCCAAGCTCAAGGTCACCGGCACCAAGTCCCTGGACAAGGTGTACTACCGCCACTCGGGCTACCCCGGCGGCATCACGGCCACGAACTTCCGCGATCTGCAAGCCAAGCACCCCGGCCGCGCGCTGGAGAAGGCCGTCAAGGGCATGCTGCCCAAGGGCCCCCTCGGCTACGCGATGATCAAGAAACTCAAGGTGTATGGCGGTGCAGAGCATCCCCACACCGCCCAGCAGCCCAAGGCGCTGGAAATCTAAGGAGCCTTGAGATGATTGGTGAATGGAACAATGGCACCGGCCGTCGCAAGTCCAGCGTCGCCCGCGTGTTTCTGAAGAAGGGCTCCGGCAAGATCACGGTGAACGGCAAGGACATCCAGTCCTACTTCGGCCGCGAAACCTCGATCATGATTGCCAAGCAGCCCCTGGTGCTGACCAACCATGTCGAAACCTTCGACATCCAGATCAACGTGCACGGCGGCGGTGAGTCCGGCCAGGCAGGCGCAGCCCGCCACGGCATCACCCGTGCCCTGATCGACTACGACGCGACGCTCAAGTCCGTCCTGAGCCAGGCCGGCTTCGTGACGCGCGATGCGCGTGAAGTCGAGCGTAAGAAGGTCGGCCTGCACTCCGCACGCCGCGCCAAGCAGTTCTCCAAGCGCTAAGCGTTTCGGACTGCTTTACAGAGCAAAAACCGCCTTCGGGCGGTTTTTTCGTTTAAGGTGCGCTCTTTTTTCCCGCGAACTGCCCCATGCCCCTTCTGTTGTTGAAACCATGCGCCTTCGCCTGCTGCGCCGCCGCCTGACCATCAGCGCCCCGCGCGTGGCGATTCGCAGCGCCTTGCCCTGGCCCTTCCGGTGGCTGGCGCTGGCGGTGGTCTTCGGCTTCTGCGCGGCCGTGGCGCTGTGGGCCTTCGAGTTCGGCAAGTCCATCGCCGGCCTGGACACGGTGTCCCGCGAGGAACTGGTGCGGCTGCGCGCCGAGCTGGCGCGGCTCAAGGACGAAGGCCAGGAGCAGCAGACCGTGGTCAGTTCCGCGCAAAGCCTGCTGGTGGCCGAGCGGGCGGCCAAGGAAAGCCTCGTGGCGCAGGTCCGGCAGCTGGAGGCGGACAACCGGAGCCTGCGCGAAGACCTGGGCTTCTTCGAGAAGCTGATCCCGGCCGCCAAGACGGAAGGCCTCGCGATCCGCAGCCTGCAGGCCGAAGTGCTGGCGGGCCTGCAGCTGCGCTGGCAGGTGCTGGTGATCCAGGCCGCGCGCAATGCCCCTGAATTCAACGGCCGGCTGGAGCTGGTGCTCGCCGGCACCCAGGACGGCCAGCCCTGGACCCAGACCCAGCCGCCGCAGGGCCAGCCCCTGCAGGTCAAGCAGTACCGGCGCATGGAAGGCGTGCTCGATTTGCCGCCGAACGCCGTGGTAAAAACCGTGACCGCCCGGGTGCTGGAAGGCACGACGGTGCGCACCGCCCAGACCATGGCCATCGAATAGCGGCCGCACAGGAGTCCCATCCATGTTTTCCCGCAAGAAGCAGCCCCCCATCAAAAGCCTGGTCGCGCAGGGCACCCGCATAGAAGGCGACGTGCACTTCGCCGAAGGCATGCGCATCGACGGGGAGGTGGTAGGCGACATCCGGGCGGGCGCCGACCAGCCCAGCATCCTGGTGATTTCCGAGAGCGCCCGGGTCGAAGGGGCCGTGCACGCGGACCATGTGATCATCAACGGCGAGGTGGTCGGCCCCGTGCATGCCGCGGAGCTGCTGGAGCTGCAGCCCAAGGCGAAGATCACCGGCAATGTGCACTACAAGGCGCTGGAGATGCACCAGGGCGCCGTGATCGCCGGCCAGATGTGCCCGGCCGCCACGCTGGTGGAGGAAAAGCCCCCACTGAAGTTAGCGTCAAACGGGCAGTGACCTGAATTCCCGAGGGGTCTGCAGTACTATTCACCGCAAAACCTGAACCCGAAGGAATCCCCATGAGTGCAGTTGCCGAAAAAGCCCCCACCGAAGAAATGCCCGCCCCCATCCTGTTCACGGACAGCGCGGCGGCCAAGGTGGCGGACCTGATCGCCGAAGAGGGCAACCCCGACCTGAAGCTGCGCGTCTTCGTGCAGGGCGGCGGCTGCTCGGGCTTCCAGTACGGTTTCACCTTCGACGAGATCACCAATGAGGACGACACCACCATGACCAAGAACGGCGTGTCGCTGCTCATCGACGCCATGAGCTACCAGTACCTGGTAGGCGCCGAGATCGACTACAAGGAAGACCTGCAGGGCGCGCAGTTCGTCATCAAGAATCCCAACGCCACCACCACCTGCGGGTGCGGCTCCAGCTTCTCCGCATGAGCCTCGGCTGAAGCATCGCAAGCCGCCTTCGGGCGGCTTTCTTTTTTGGATCGACCGTATGCAGCAGCAACCATCCCTGAAGCCCCTGCTTTGGCTCGTGGCCGTCGGCTTCTTCATGCAGACGCTGGACGCCACCATCGTCAACACCGCGCTGCCCGCCATGGCGCGCAGCCTGGGCGAGAGCCCGCTGCGCATGCAGTCGGTGGTGGTGGCGTACTCGCTGGCCATGGCGATGCTGATCCCCGCGTCGGGCTGGGTGGCCGACCGCTTCGGGGCGCGGCGCGTCTTCCTGTCCGCCATCGTGCTGTTCGTGCTGGGCTCGGTGTTCTGCGCGCTGGCGCAGAACCTGAGCCAGCTCGTGGCGGCGCGTGTGGTGCAGGGGCTGGGCGGGGCCTTGCTGCTGCCGGTGGGGCGGCTGGTGGTGCTGCGCACCTTTCCGCGCGAGCAGTTCCTGCAGGCCATGAGCTTCGTGGCCATCCCGGGCCTGATCGGGCCGCTGATCGGCCCGACGCTGGGCGGCTGGCTGGTGGAGGTGGCCTCGTGGCACTGGATCTTCCTGATCAACGTGCCGGTGGGGCTGGCGGGCTGTGTCGCCACGCTGCGCTACATGCCGGGCGAGGCCGCGCCGTCCATGCCGCGCTTCGACCTGTCGGGCTACCTGATGCTGGCCTTCGGCATGGTGGCGCTGTCGCTCGCGCTCGACGGGCTGGCGAGCCTGGGCCTGCGGCAGGCCAGCGTGCTGGTGCTCATGATCTTCGGCCTGGCCAGCCTGGTGGCGTACTGGCTGCACGCGGCGCGGCGGCCCGATCCGCTGTTCTCGCCCCGGCTGTTCTCCGTGGATACGCTGCGCATCGGCCTGCTGGGCAACCTGTTCTCGCGGCTGGGCAGCTCGTGCATGCCCTTCCTGATCCCGCTGCTGCTGCAGGTCACCATGGGCTACTCACCCCTGCAGGCGGGCCTGATGATGCTGCCCGTGGCCGTGGCGGGCATGTCGATGAAGCGCTTCACCACGCCGCTGATCACCCGCTTCGGCTACCGGCAGGTGCTGGTGGTCAACACCTGGCTGGTGGGGCTGACGATGGCCAGCTTCGGCCTGGCCGCGCCCACCCAGCCCCTGTGGGTGCATGTCGTGCAGCTAGCGGCGTTCGGCGCCGTGAACTCGCTGCAGTTCACCGCCATGAACACCGTGACCCTGAAGGACCTGGAGCACGCCATGGCGAGCAGCGGCAACAGCCTGCTGTCGATGGTGCAGATGGTGGCCATGGGCATGGGCGTGGCGGCCGCCGGGGCGGTGCTGGCCGCGTTCACCGACTTCTTCCAGGTGGGCGCCGCGAGCCAGACCTTGCATGCCTTCCAGGCCACGTTCGCCTGCATGGGGCTGATCACCGTGGCGTCGGCGGGCATCTTCTGGCAGCTTTCGCCCCAGGACCGGGCCAGCAGCCGGGCCGCCGCCACGGCGGATGCCGCCGATCACAGCTAGGCCGGATAGACCGCGCCCAGCACCCGCGGGCCCGCCGCGCCCGTGACGCTGGGCAGGTTGCCGGGCAGGCCCCGCAGCGCCTGCCGCGCCAGCCAGGCGAAGGCCGCCGCCTCGACCTGCAGCGCGGGCAGGCCCAAGGCGTCCGTGGCCACCACGCGCAGCGCGGGGCAGGCCGCCTGCAGGCGCGCCATGAGGTGGGTATTGAGCGCGCCACCGCCGCACACGGCCAGGGTTTTGCTTTTCTTTTGATAGCTGCTCGCGCTTGCTGCACAAGTGCTGGAGGTCAATTCGACCAATGTGGCTTGCACGTCTTCGGGCCGGGCCGGGCCGCAGCGCTGCAGATGGCCGGCCAGCCAGCCGGGGTTGAACAGGTCGCGCCCCGTGCTCTTGGGTGGCGGCTTGTGCAGAAAGGGCTCCTGCAGCATCGCGGCCAGCAGGCCGGGCAGCACCTGGCCGCTGGCGGCCCAGGCGCCGCCGGCATCGAAGGGCTGGCCCGTGTGCTGCTGGCACCAGTGGTCCATGAGGGCGTTGCCGGGGCCGCAGTCGAAGCCGAGCACGCTACCGTCGGCGCCCAGCACGCTGAGGTTGGAGATGCCGCCGATGTTGAGCACCAGCACGGTCTCCCCCGGCCGGCCGAACACGCCCTGGTGGAAGGCCGGTACCAGCGGCGCCCCCTGGCCGCTCGCCGCCACGTCGCGGCTGCGGAAGTCCGCCACCACGGCGATGCCCGTGCGTTCGGCCAGCAGCGCGGGGCTGCCCAACTGCAGGGTGTAGCCCGTGCCGTCGAATTCCTGGGGCCGGTGGCGCACGGTCTGCCCGTGGGCGCCGATGGCGCGGATGGCTGCGGCAGGCTGGCCGCTGCGTTCAAGCAGGGTGTGCACGACCTCGGCATAGGCCCGTGACAGCGCATTGCCCGCCAGGGCGGCGCGGTGCAGTTCGTTGTCGCCAGGGGTGTTGAGGGCCAGCAGTTCCGCGCGCAGCTCCGGGGCGAAGGGCGCGCTGGCGTGGTGCGTGACCTGCATGCGCGGGCCGGAAAAATCGGCCAGCACCCCGTCGATGCCGTCGAGCGAGGTGCCCGACATCAGGCCGATGTAAAACTCGGACGGCATGCGCCGAGCTTACTCTGCGCTGGCCTGCTCGATGGATGCGGCGGCGCCCAGCTGTACGCGCATGTTGGCGGCGAGCCGGTCGAACGCCGGGCGTGCGGCGGCCGAGATGGGCGTGCCGCTTTCGCTGGCCGCCACGATGGTCATCGGGTCCTGGTGCACGCCGTTCACGCGGAACTCGAAGTGCAGGTGCGGCCCCGTGGCCCAGCCGGTGGAGCCCACGGCGCCCACGGTTTGGCCCTGCTCGACCGACTGGCCCTGGCGCACGTCGATGCGGCTCAGGTGGGCGTAGACGGTGACGTGCTGGTTGCGGTGCTTGACGAAGACCACGTTGCCGAAGCCGTTCTGCACGCCGGCGAACTCCACCACGCCGTCGCCCACCGTGCGCACGGTCGTGCCCGTGGGGGCGGCGAAGTCGGTGCCCAGGTGGGCGCGCCAGGTCTTCAGGATGGGGTGCATGCGCATCTTGAAGCCGCTGGTCACGCGCGAGAACTCGACCGGGGAAGTGAGGTAGGCGCGGCGCATGCTTTCGCCGTCCAGCGTGTAGTACGCGCCCTTGGTGGCGTTGGGCTCCTGGAACCAGATGGCCTGGTGGGTCTTGCCGCCGTTGATGAACTCGGCGCTCAGCACGCGGCCGCTGGAGAGGGGTTCGCCGTCGGCTTCCTGGGTTTCGTACACCACGGAGAAGCGGTCGCCCTTGCGCAGGGAGCGGCGGAAGTCGATGTTGCCCGAGAACAGCTCGGCCATCTGCACGGCCACGGCGTCGGGGATGTTCGAGGCGTCCGTCGCGGCGAACAGCGAGCTCTGGATGACGCCGCCCGCCAGGCGGGTGCTGGTCGTCATCTTGGCCGTTTCCAGGCGCGAGGTGAATTGGTTGTCGCCGGTGCGTTCCACGATCAGGCGGCGGAAATTGCCGCTGTCGTCGGGCACCCAGCGCACGGTCAGGCGGGTGAGCTGGTGGTCGTCGGTGGTTTCGGCCGTCACGGTGCGGCTGGTGCGGCCCAGCACGTTCTGGCGCACCGATGCGTCGCTGCGCATGAAGGCGGCGGCGGCCGGGTCGGCCACGCCCAGGCGCTGGAACAGGGATTCGGGGGTGTCGCTGCTGCGCATCTGCTCCGAGCGGAACAGCGAGAAGCCGGGGGTTTCGAGCTGGCCGAGCACCAGGTTGTCGGCCAGCGACTCGACGGAGTAGCTCACCATGCGCACCGGCATGTCGGCCGGATCGGGCGCGAGCGAGGCCACGGCGAAAGCGCCGCCGCCGCCGGTCAGCAGCACGGTGGCCACGGCGGCGGTGATGCGCTTCGGGTGTTTCTGGAGGGTTTGGGACAGCCGGTCAAGCAGAGCGGTGCTGGCGGTGCGGACCGTAGTAAGGCCGTGAATCAATGGTCTATCCCCAGGGTGAGCGTGGCTCATGACACTTCCCCGCTGCGCGCGCAAGCGGGGCAAGGCAGGAGGCACGGGCTGTCAGGTGGCAGGCATTCGACGGGGGCGCTGCCGGGTCGAACGGGCGGGCCCACTAGAATCCGCCGTTAACAATGTGGGCACAAGTATAGCGGTGCATGTTGTATAGACATCCCAAAAAACCCTTATGAATCAATCTGCTGTTACAACAGGACCGGTCTCCGATGGTGTAGGACGGGCGCTCGAGGTGTCGCTGCGCGGCGTGGAGGAGCTGCTGCCCCAGGACGAATGGGTGAAAAAGCTCGCGCGCTCGGAGGCCACGGGCCAGCCGCTGCGCATCAAGCTGGGGCTGGACCCCACGGCGCCGGACATCCACATCGGCCACACGGTGGTGCTCAACAAGATGCGCCAGCTGCAGGACCTGGGGCACCAGGTGATCTTCCTGATCGGCGACTTCACCAGCCTGATCGGCGACCCGTCGGGCCGCAACAGCACGCGCCCGCCACTCACGCCCGAGCAGATCAAGGCCAACGCCGAGACCTACTACCGCCAGGCCAGCCTGGTGTTGGATCCGGCGAAGACGGAGATCCGCTACAACAGCGAGTGGAGCGAGCCCCTGGGCGCCAGCGGCATGATCCAGCTGGCCGCCAAGTACACGGTGGCGCGCATGATGGAGCGCGACGACTTCCACAAGCGCTTCACCACCGGCCAGTCGATCAGCGTGCACGAGTTTTTGTACCCGCTGATGCAGGGCTACGACTCGGTGGCGCTCAAGAGCGACCTGGAGCTGGGCGGCACGGACCAGAAGTTCAACCTGCTCATGGGCCGCCACCTGCAGCAGGAGTACGGCCAGGAGCCGCAGTGCATCCTGACCATGCCGCTGCTGGTGGGGCTGGACGGCGTGGACAAGATGTCCAAGTCCAAGAACAACTACATCGGCATCGCCGAGGACGCGAACACCATGTTCGCCAAGGTGCTGAGCATCAGCGACACGCTGATGTGGGACTGGTTCACCCTGCTCTCGTTCAAGAGCTTGGCCGAGATCGCCGCGGTCAAGGCCGAGGTCGAAGGCGGACGCAACCCCAAGGACGCCAAGGTGATGCTGGCCAAGGAGATCACCACGCGCTTCCACAGCGCGGCGGCGGCCGATGCGGCGGAGCAGGACTTCATCCACCGCAGCAAGGGCGGCGTGCCCGACGAGATCCCCGACGTGCAGCTCGGCGGCGCTCCGCTGGGCATCGGCGCCCTGCTCAAGCAGGCCAACCTCGCGCCCTCGACCAGCGAGGCCAACCGCCTCATCGACGGCGGCGGCGTGCGCGTGGACGGCGGCGTGGTCAGCGACAAGGGCCTGAAGCTTGCCGCGGGCACCTACGTGGTGCAGGTGGGCAAGCGCAAGTTCGCGCGCGTCACGCTCGCGGAATAAGGATCAAATCGGCCTCCAGCGCTTGTCCAGCAAGCGCGAGCAGCTATCAAAAAAAGCCCCCGTGCTCCGCCGCTGCGCGGGTCGCTGCCCCCCGAGGGGGCCGTGTTTTGCCTTGGGGCGGCCCGGCGGCAAAACCTAAGCGCCCTTACCCCAGATCGTCGTTGAGGTCCGGGTCCGGCACGTCGCCGATGGCCTCGCGCGTGGCCTGGGCCTGCACCTGCAGCCAGGCGCAGAACGCCTGCACCTCGGGCCGCTGGGTGCTGCGCGGCCCCACGATGAGCCAGTAGGACAAGGGCGAGTCCATGCGGTGGCCCGGCAGCACCTCCACCAGGTCACCCCGCGCCAGCGCGTCCGCCACCAGCGGCATGCGGGCCAGCGCCAGCCCCTGGCCGCTCAGGGCGGCCTGCGCGATCTGGTGCGCGTAGTTGAAGTACAGCCAGCGCGCGGGCTGCAGCTTGTCCAGGCCGCGCGTGTCGAACCAGCGGCGCCAGCTCAGGTACTCCAGGTAATGGGTGCGGTGCGTGTCGCCCGCCTCGATCAGCGTGAACTGGGCCATGTCCTCGGGCGTGCGCAAAGGCTTGCCGCTCTTGAGCAGCCAGGGGCTGGCCACCACTGCCAGCTGCTCGCCGAACAGGCGCACGCCGCCGCCGGTGGCGCCGCCGGGCATGGCGTAGCGCAGCGCCAGGTCCACGTCGGAGGTGTCCAGGTCCACCTGCACGTCGCTCGCGTCGATGCGGATGTCGATTCCCGGGTTGTCTCGCTGGAACTCCTCCATGCGCGGGATGAGCCACATCGACGCGAAGCTCGCCCAGGTGGTGATCGCCACGCTGCGCCGCCCCGCCGTCTGGCGCACCAGGCGCACGGCGGCGTCCATGCGCTCCAGCGCGGGCGCCACGGCGCGCTGCAGTTGCGCGCCCGCGCCCGTCAGCTCCACGGCGCGCGTGTGGCGCAGGAACAGCGGCACGCCCACTTCTTCCTCCAGCGCCTGGATCTGGCGGCTCACGGCCGACTGGGTCAGCGCCAGCTCGTCGGCGGCGGCGCGGAAGTTCAGGTGCCGCGCCACGGCGAGGAAGGCGCGCCAGTGGCCGGTGGCCACGGGGCGGGTGCGGATCACGGCGGGAGGGGGAACGGGGGAGGAGGCCATGGCAGTGGACGGGCTGGATGGATTCATGCGATGACGGAATGAATAGCGTACCGCGTTTTCATTGGACCGTGTGCGTGGACAGGCGCAGTATCTCGTCTCCACAACACTTTCTTTATCCCCAAAGGAGCTCGCCATGGTATCCCCCGGCATTCTGGAATCGCAACAATCCGTGCAAGCCCCGCGGGCTGGCCGTACTGTTGCCGGCTGCTGGAAACTGACAGCGGGCACGGCCCTGTCCCTGCACCCGCGCCAGCGCGGCGTGCTGGAGGTGGCCCAGGGGCGCGTCTGGCTCACCGCCAGCGGTTCGGCCGACCAAGTGCTGCTGGCCGGCGAGCGCTGGGTTGTGGAAGCCGGCCAGCACGTGGTGCTGGAGGCCTGGAACCCGGCGGGTGCCGCCAGCGAACCGGTGGCGTTCCGCTGGGACGTGGCCACCGCGCCTTTGGCGGCCGCCGAGTGGGAGCAGGGCGTGGCCCAGCCCCTGCGCGACCTGCTCCACGCCGTGGCGGATGCGCTGGCCGCAGGCGGCCGGCTGGCGGCCGGGCTCGGCCGGTTCGCCCTGCGCCGGATGGCGCCGCCGTGCCCAGGCCGGGCGGTGTGAGCCATGCATGCGAAAAAAGCATCAATAACCGCCATGCTTTTCATTGGACGTGCCGCCACAGCCCGCGCATCATATGGGCCATATAGGGTAAACCCGGAGAATGCAATGGCAACCACTCAAATTCTGAAGTTTCAACAATCCCCCGCTGCCGGCCAGGACGCCGGCTCCGTAGCGGCCGGTGCCGCCATCACCCTCGCGCCCCGCGCAACCATGGTCCTGCGCATCGCCGAAGGCCAGGCCTGGGTGACGCTGAACGCGGGCCCCCACGGCGAAGCCGGCGGCGACGTGTTCCTGTTCCCCGGCCAGACGCTGCAGGTGGCCGCGGGCCAGCAGGCCGTGGTGGAGCCGCTGGGCGGCCGCGGCCTGCGCTACCGCTGGACGGCGGCCCAGGCGCTCAGCGCCAGCCCGGCACCGTGGTGGCGCCGGGCCGCGTTCGGCAGTACGTCCGCCGAGCCGCGCTTCTCGGCAGACGCCTGCTGGGCGTAAAGCCCGGCTGGCTGCAGTGGTGCGGCCAGCATGAAGGACTGACGGGCGGCCCCTGAAGCCGCCAGCGCCATGGAGCATGGCGCTGGCGGCTTTTTTCGTCTTTGCCACCGCTGATAATTCCAGGCTCAGCCGCGCAGTGCGCGGGACTCCGCATTTCCAGACCTTCATGACCCCACTCGACATCCTCATCATGGCGGCCGGCAAGGGCACGCGCATGAAAAGCCGCATCCCGAAAGTGCTGCAGCGCCTGGCCGGGCGCCCGCTGCTGCACCATGTGCTGGGCCAGGCCGCGCTGCTCCATGCGCGCAGCGCCATCGTCATCACCGGCCATGGCGCTACAGAAGTGGAAGCTGCCAGCGCAGGTGCAGCAAGCGCTGGAGCCGGTTTTGCCTTGAAATTCGTGCGCCAGGAGCCGCAGCTCGGCACCGGCCACGCGGTGCAGCAGGCCGTGCCGGTGCTGGCCGACGACGGCGTGGTGCTGATCCTCAACGGCGACGTGCCGCTGATCGGCCAGGCCACGCTGCAGGCGCTGGTGCAGGCCTGCGCGGGCGAGCACCTGGCCCTGCTGACCGTGGACACCGGCGCCAGCGCCGACGGCTACGGTCGCATCGTGCGCGGGGCCGACGGGGCGGTGCAGGCCATCGTCGAGCACAAGGACGCGGACGCCGCGCAGCGGCGCATCACCGAGTGGTACAGCGGCGTGATGGCCGCGCCCGCCAACCTGCTCAAACCCCTGCTGGCCCGGCTGGACAACGACAACCGCCAGGGCGAGTTCTACCTGACCGACGTGGTCAAGCACGCGGTGGCCGACGGCCTGGCGGTGCGCGCCATCACCACCGCCGACGCGGTGCAGGTGGCCGGCGTGAACAGCCCGCTGCAGCTGGCCGAGCTGGAGCGCGCCTACCAGCTGCGCCAGGCCCGCGAGCTGATGGAGGAACACGGCGTGCGCATAGCCGATCCGGCGCGCTTCGACCTGCGCGACGACGCGCGCACCGGCGCGCGCGGCGAACTGGTCTGCGGGGCGGACGTGGAGATCGACGCCGGCTGCATCTTCACCGGCCGCGTGGAGCTGGGCGAGGGCGTTTCCATCGGCGCGCACTGCTGCATTGCCAACGCGCGCATCGCGGCGGGCGCGGTCATCCACCCCTACACCCACATCGACGGCGAGAAGGCCGGCGCCAGCGTGGGCGCGGGCGCGCTCATCGGCCCCTTCGCCCGCCTGCGCCCCGGCGCGCAGCTGGGGCGCGAGGTGCACATCGGCAACTTCGTGGAGGTGAAGAATTCCACCCTGGCCGACGGCGCCAAGGCCAACCACCTGGCCTACCTGGGCGACGCGACCGTGGGCGAGCGCGTGAACTACGGCGCGGGCAGCATCACCGCCAACTACGACGGCGCGAACAAGCACCGCACCGTGATCGAGGCCGACGTGCACGTGGGCAGCAACTGCGTGCTGGTGGCGCCGGTCACCATCGGCGCGGGCGCCACGGTGGGTGGCGGCAGCACCATCACCAAGAACGTGGAGCCGGGCGCCCTGGGCGTGGCGCGGGGGCGGCAGGTGAGCATCGAGAACTGGAAGCGACCCCGCAAGCCATGACCGAGCTGGAGCAACTGCGCGCCGAGCTGGCCGAGGCGCGCCAGCGCATCGACGGCATGGCCGCCGCGCAGGAGGAGTTCCTGCGCGCCGTGTCGCACGACCTGCGCGCGCCGTTGCGCCACGTCACGTCCTATGGCGCGCTGGTGCGCGAGCTGCTGCAGGAGCTGGACGGCACGCCGCCGCAGGTGCAGGAGGCGCTGGGCTTCCTCGGCACCATGGAGCAGTCGGCACGCCGCATGGGCCAGATGATCGACGGCCTGCAGGCTATCGCCCGCGTGGGCCGTGCGCCGCTGGCGGTGCAAAACGTGGATCTGTTCGAGGCGTTGCGCGAGGCGCGCACCGCCCTGGCGCCGCAGGAGGCGGGCCGCAGCGTGCACTGGCATATCGACATCGCGCCCGATCTGCCCGCCGTGCGCGCCGATGCCGCGCTGCTGGCCCAACTGCTCGCGCAGGTGCTCGGTAACGCGCTCAAGTTCACGCGCGGGCAGGCCGAGGCGCGCATCGACGTGCAAGCCGCGCCCGGTGACGCGGGCCGTGTGGTGGTCACTGTGCGCGACAACGGCGTGGGCTTCGACGGCACGCGCGCGCAGCAGCTGTTCGGCGTGTTCCAGCGCATGCACCGCGAGGCGGATTTCGAGGGCGTGGGCGCCGGGCTGGCCCTGTGCCAGGCCATCGCGCAGCGGCATGGCGCCACAGTTGGCATCGACGCTGCCGTGGGCCAGGGCTGCACCCTTCGGCTGAACTGGCCCGCCGCTTAAAAACGTGCTTCCAGCCGCCGCAGGCGCTGGCGCAGCGTGGTCACTTCCTCGATCAGGTCGGCCGTGAGCGCGGCCAGCTCGGGGTCGGCGTCGAAGGTCGATTCCAGCCGCGCCAGGCGGCGCGCGCGGACCACCGTGGCGCTGCTGAACTGCCAGCGGCCGTCCGCCTGCTCGCCCTGCAGCAGGCCGGCCTCCAGCCGCTGCACCACCCAGCCCGGCGCCATGCAGCAGGTGCGGGCCAGTTCGTCCAGGGTGAGGCGGGCCTGCTCGTCGAGCAGCTCGGCCAGGGCATTGTTGTCGTTGGTGAAGTCGTGCGTGGCCATGGTCAGGCTCCTGGGGTGCCGGCCGCGTTGTGGTTGCGCGGCTGGAATTGCGGGAAGGCCTCGGCGAAGGCGCGGTAGGCCTGCTGCTGCGCGGGCGTGGCGGCGGGTGGCAGGGCCACGTGCAGCTCCAGGTACAGGTCGCCGGGCGTGGCGGCGGGAATGCCGCGCTCCTTCAGGCGCAGCTTGCGGCCCGCCTTCCAGTGCGGGGGCACGGTCACTTCCACGGTGCTGCCGCCGGGCGTCTGCACCTCGATGGCGCCGCCCAGCTCGGCCTCCCAGGGCGCCACGGTGACGGACTGGTACACGTCGCGGTCTTCGGCGCGCCAGCGCGCATCGGGCTTGAAGCGTACTTCCAGGAACAGATCGCCCGCACCCGCGCCGCCCAGGCCGGGGCTGCCCTGGCCCGCCAGGCGGATGAGCTGTCCTTCGCGCACGCCCTTGGGAATGGTGACCTGCAACTGGCGCTCCGCGTTCACGAGGTGGCCCGCGTCGTCGAGGTGTGCGCCGTGCAGCGTCAGCAAGCGCTCGGCGCCGTGGTAGGCGTCACGCAGGTCCAGCTCGATGCTGGCGTGGTGGTCGTGCCCGCGCTGCTGCGGCGGCGGGCGCGTGCCGCCCTGCGCCCGGCGCGCATGCGCGGCGCGGCCGAAGAGCTGCTCGAAGAAGTCGCTGTACCCGGCGGCGTCCATGCCTTCGTCCGGGGCGCCGGTGTACTCGAAGCCCGCGTCCCAGTTGGGCGGCGGCCGGAAGTCCTGGCCCGCGTGGTGCGGCCCCTGCGCCCCCTGCGCTGTTTGGCGGCCCAGCGCGTCGTAGGCGGCGCGCTTCTCGGGGTCGGACAGGACGGTGTTGGCCTCGTTCACCTCGGCCATGCGCGCGGCCGCGTCGGGCTCCTTGCTCACATCCGGGTGGTACTTGCGCGCGAGCTTGCGGTAGGCCTTCTTGATGTCGTCGGCGGATGCGCTGCGCTCCACGCCGAGGGTCTGGTAGTAGTCCTTGAACTCCATGCGTTCTCCATGCCGTGCCATCCAGACCAGATGATGGCACGGGTCGCAAAGATCAATGGACTCCTGTTTTGATAGCTGGTTGTGCTTGTCCATCCAGCGCCAGAGGCACTTTTGTATCGAATTTTGCGCGCCGCGTCGCGAAGAACGCCTTGACGTTGCGCACATTGGCGTCGCCCGTGAACAGCCGCTGCGACAGCGCCAGGTAGCCCGGCATGTCGCGCGTGTACAGCACCAGCACGAAGTCCGGTCCCGGCGAGACGCGCCAGCACTGCTGCACGGCGGGTTCGGCCACGGCGCGGGCCTCGAAGGCGTCGAGTTGCTCGGCGCCCTGGCGGTCCAGCGACACCTCGGCGATGCAGGCGAGCCCGTGGCCCTGCAGGGCGGCCAGGCGGTCGGGCTGGAGGATGGCGACCTGGCGCTCGATGAGGCCCGCGTCCTGCAGGCGCTTGACGCGGCGCAGGCAGGTGGGCGGCGATACGTGCACCTGTGCAGCCAGGGCCTGGTTGCTCTGGGCCGCGTCGGTCTGGAGCAGGTCAAGCAGCTGCAGGTCAATGCTGTCCAGTGATATGGATTCCATATTTTTATTGGATTTGAACTTTTATTTCTCAATTGACGATTGATGAAATTTAAGTTCAAAAACAACACAATTTCAAGTGGAAATTATTCCAAGGCCTGCCTACCATTCGCGCCATTCCTTCGTTTCACCCAAGGCAAACACCATGTGCGGCATCGTCGGCGCGGTCTCCACGCGCAACATCGTTCCCATCCTCGTGCAGGGCCTGCAGCGGCTCGAATACCGGGGCTATGACTCCTGCGGCGTGGCCGTGCACGCGGCTGGGGGCTTGCAGCGCGCCCGCAGCACGGCCCGCGTGGCCGAGTTGCTGGAGCAGGTGACCAGCGAGCACGTTGAGGGAGCCACCGGCATCGCCCACACGCGCTGGGCCACGCACGGCGCGCCGGCCGTGCACAACGCGCACCCGCATTTCAGCCACGGCACGGGCGGCGACGCGGCAGGCGCGCCGGGCCAGAACCAGGAAAGCGACCCGGCCAAGCCGGGTCGCGTGGCCCTGGTGCACAACGGCATCATCGAGAACCACGAAGAGCTGCGCCGCACGCTGCAGGCGCGCGGCTACGTCTTTCTGAGCCAGACCGACACCGAGGTCATCGCCCACCTGGTGGACAGCCACTACGGCGGCGACTTGTTCGAGGCCGTGCAGGCCGCCGTGGCCGAGCTGCACGGCGCCTATGCCATCGCCGTCATGCACAAGGACGAGCCCCACCGCGTGGTGGGCGCGCGTGCGGGCTCGCCGCTGATCCTGGGCGTGGGGCAGGGCGAACACTTCCTGGCCAGCGATGCCATGGCCCTGGCCGGCGTGACCGACCAGATCGTCTACCTGGAAGAGGGCGACCTCGTGGACCTGCAACTGGGCCGCTACTGGATCGCGGGCCAGGACGGCCAATCGCTGGCCCCGGCCCAGCGCCCCGTGCGCACCGTGCAGGCCCACAGCGGCGCGGCCGAACTGGGCCCGTACCGCCACTATATGCAAAAGGAAATCTTCGAGCAGCCGCGCGCCATCGCCGATACGCTCGAAGGCGTGGAAGGCATCGTGCCCGAGCTGTTCGACGGAGCGGGCGGCACGGCGGCCTGGCGCGTGTTCAAGGAAATCGACCGCGTGCTCATCCTGGCCTGCGGCACCAGCTACTACAGCGGCTGCACGGCCAAGTACTGGCTGGAGGACATCGCCGGCATCCCCACGCAAGTCGAGGTGGCCAGCGAATACCGCTACCGCACCAGCGTGCCCGACCCGCGCACCCTGGTCGTCACCATCAGCCAGTCCGGTGAGACGGCCGACACCCTGGCCGCGCTGCGCCACGCGCAAAGCCTGGGCATGCGCCACACGCTGACTATCTGTAACGTCGCCACCAGCGCCATGGTGCGCGAGTGCGTGCTGGCCTACATCACCCGCGCGGGCGTGGAAATCGGCGTGGCCAGCACCAAGGCGTTCACCACCCAACTGGCGGGCCTATTCCTGCTCACGCTGGCGCTGGCCCAGTCCAAGGGCCGCCTGACCGAAGCGCAGGAAGCCGCGCACCTCAAGGCCATGCGCCACCTGCCCGTGGCGCTGCAGGCCGTGCTGGCGCTGGAGCCGCAGGTCATCAGTTGGGCCGAAGACTTCGCGCGCATGGAAAACGCGCTGTTCCTGGGCCGGGGCCTGCACTACCCGATTGCGCTGGAAGGCGCTTTGAAGCTCAAGGAAATCAGCTACATCCACGCCGAGGCGTACCCGGCGGGCGAACTCAAGCACGGGCCCCTGGCCTTGGTGACGAGCAGCATGCCCGTGGTGACGGTGGCACCCAACGACGCGCTGCTGGAAAAGCTCAAGAGCAATATGCAGGAAGTGCGCGCCCGCGCGGGGGTGCTGTACGTACTGGCGGATGCCGACACGCGCATCGAAAGCAGCGAGGGCATCCATGTGATCCGCATGCCGGAGCACTACGGCGCCTTGAGTCCACTGCTGCATGTGGTGCCGCTGCAGCTGTTGGCGTATCACACGGCCTGTGCGCGGGGAACGGACGTGGACAAGCCCAGAAACCTCGCCAAGAGCGTGACTGTTGAATAGCCGCACACCTGCGGCTTACTAATTAAAGTCGTAAACCCGCAAATAAAGTCGTAAACCTCGCTCTCGCATCCATGCGGGTTTGGCGCGAAGTGCGCTTTGGAAATAAAGTCGTAAACCCATGGGTGAGGGATCGCAGCCTTAGACCGCTTCAGGCTGATCAGAGACCTTCGCGGCTGGCAGCCTCAACGACCGCTTCACCGAATTCCGGCACCTGAAGTACGGCAGGCTCGTATGACCGTATCACTGCCGACAGCGGTCAGTGGACCGTTGCACGAACTGGTGAACGGAACGACTGACTGCTTTGGGACACTGCGACCGGCACAAATCGCCGGGGACACGGTGCAGGGGTGTGGGGTCTGACGCGTCGATGAGGTGGTCATCCAGCGTCAGGGTCTCGGAAGCTCTTTGGGTTGTGGGCTGGGGCAGACAGGAGGGGACCGACCAGGCCATCGTGCGGGCGACTAACCGAAAGCCGGGCACCACCCGTCTGTCCTGACGCTGCGGCTTGCCCGCATCGGTAAGGCGACGGATCTGTCATGGCGAAAACGCTGGCGCTGCAGGATAGGTCCACCACGTTACAGAGTTCGCAAATTGCTGCAGGCTGTGTCGATGGGTTGATTCGTGAAGATGCGTGGGCCGCTGGCGCATTGGATGCATGACCAGCGCCGGATAAGATGTGGCTCAACGGCACAGAGCTGTGTGGTTACTCGAAAGCAGCTTGGCGAACCGGCTGCTGGTGCCCATCGCCATGGCCTATGGCGCATGGACCCTGTTGCGCACACCGGTGGACGTTTTCCCCGATCTCAACAAGCCCACCGTCACCGTCATGACTGAGGCGGGGGATGGCGCCCGAGGACGTGGAGTAGCGCATCACCTTTCCGTTGGAAACGACCATGAATGGCCTCCCGGGCGTGGAATCCGTGCGCTCGGTGTCGTTGGCGGGCCTGTCTTTCGTCTATATGACCTTCGACTGGAGCACCGAGATCTTCCGGGCGCGAAAGAACTCACGTGATCGACGCTGCGCTGCCTTGGGTCAGGTGCTCGGTGGAGTCCGGATTGATTAGCCTATGACCGCAGGCATTGCGTCGCCCCGGGATGCGCTTCATCTGTCCATGCCGAAATTCCCGCGGCGAAACTGACCACGCTGGCATTGCGGATCGGCAAGAAGGCAATGCTGCGCTCGATGCAGAATCGCTTGAGGTTAACTGCCGAATCATGGTCCACGCAGTCCAAGGGAAACACGACTAGGTTTGCCCCAGAGCCGGCGGACGCCAGCAAGCCTTGATGGGCTTCCTGGCCGCCGTCGTGCCGCTGGAAGATGCCGCCATGGCGTTCTACCAGACTGCGGATAGCAGGGGTTGAACTAAGCCGGCCTCCAACGTACAGGATGCAGCGCCCGCGCAATTGCGTGTCCAGCGCGGCGGCGAGCCCAGTGTCGGCTGTGCCAGCATTGCCCGTGATCATCTCGCGTAATTGGGTTTCGGCGACGTGGAGTTCGCTGCCTAGCACGCGAATGTGCTTGCGCAGATGCGCAACGTCCTCCTGCAGCCGAACAACCTCAGCGCGAGCAATCGCAGCCGCCTGCTCGGCACGCTCGCGCCGGGCCGTATGAATAGCCACCACTTCGGCCTGTGCGCGCCGCGGCGTCCCGCTCAGTCGATCGCCACCAGACCGTTGCAGGGCTGCTTCGTAGGCTGATAGCTGGCCGTGCGCATCGATCAATGCGCGCTGCATTTCGGCCAACTCCTGCGCGTGTCCCAAGGTTTCCCGGTGGGAGCGCTCGAGACATTCGCGCAACTCCTGATTCTCTCGCTTCAGTGCCACGAGGATATCGTCCCGCTTGGCAGCATCCGTCATGTGCGAGCGGATGTGCACATCGCTAAAAGCCTTCAACACCTCCGAGAGGTCGTGCGCATCCACGTTGGTTACCAGAAAGGAGCGGACACTGTCCGCATCAATGGAAACGGACAACACTAGGCGGTCCGACCCCAATTCCTGCTCCACACGCCACTCCTGTACATCGGATACACGGCGCAGTTGTGCATCTCCGCAGATGGAGCGCACCACGGTCTCGTGCTCGGAATTGCGCATGGAAGGCTGCCGCTGAAAGAAGGTCAGATGGTCGATATGTTTTAAAGAATATATGGAAACCTGCTCTCCAGGCAAGCCCATCGTCCAGCGGACAATGAATGCGTTTATTCACGGGAGGCTGAATGGGCCCCCTGCGCCTCGCGTTCGATGTCCCAGTGCATCCCCTGCGCTGAACTGGCGAGGCTGCAGGCACAGGAAGACATCTGGTACCTGCATGCCTTCGCAATGCCTGCCGCACGGGTACCCCAAGCCAGGTCGGCGGCAAGAATGGATGGGGCGATACGCAAGGGGTGATGGGGAGTCAAGTGGGAAATGTCAATGCGGGTGGCTGCGCTGCTGGCAGGCGCTCTGCCAGAATGCATATTTCTGAAAGGCATCCGATGAAAATCAGCGCACGCAACGTCCTGCCCGGCACCGTCGTCTCCATCGTTCGCGGGCCGGTGACTACTGAAGTCACGCTGGAGATCGCCCCGGGCGTGCAGATCGTCTCGACCATCACCAGTAACTCCGCAGAGTCGCTTGCGCTCAAGGAAGGAGCCAAGGCATATGGCGTGATCAAGGCGTCCAGCGTGATGGTTGGTACTGACGACTGAACCTGCCGCTCGCGCATCAGTCCATGCGGCCATCTGCGCGCGTGCCCGGCAACTGGGCGATTTTTCGGGCAAACCAGCCTATGCGATCAGTATCGCGCACATCGAAGCGCGGCACATAGGGCTTGATATCCAGCACCGGCGTGCCATTCAGCATGTCGTTGCCGGTGAAGTGCAATACGCTGCCTTCCACGCCCACCAGTTTCACGATGGACAGGCCGATGCGGTTCGGCCGCGCCGGCGCACGCGTGGCGAAGACGCCATGGCTTTCATCGTCCAGGAAGGGGACAACCTCCAGGCGTTCCTGTGCACGGTGCAAGTGGGTCAGCAGAATCAGATATTCAAAGCTTTCTATATCCCGCAGGCCTGCCCGGAACTCCTCGCGCACTTCCACGCGCCCCGGCTCGTCCGGGGACCCTGCGGTCTGTATGGGCATGCCAGCGGTCTCCGTGAAGGCACTGCGAACGAAACCGATGGGGCGGCAAAGTATCTGGCCCGCGGACGCATCGGAGGGCAGGGCATTGTCTTGCAGGGAATTCCGGACTGTCATGGCGCTGTAGATTGTCTATGGGGCGAGCAGGCGGTTGAGGGCGGCGATATCGGCGGATGCCGCGGCCCGGGAGGCCGCCTCCATGGCGCGGTAATGCTTAATGATCTGGACTCCCGTGGGCGAGAGGCCGGCGCCACCGCCGTGCGTGCCGCCCTTGGCCGTGGTGACTGCAGGCTCAACCAGTGCATTGTTCATCTCGGACACCAGTTGCCAAGCCCGCCGATAGGACATGTCGAGCTGCCGGGCCGCAGCGGAAATGCTGCCCGTTTCTGCAATGGTCTCCAGAAGCTGAACCTTGCCGGGGCCAATGGCAATGCTGTCATCCCGGTAGATGCGCACACGAAACTGGACTTTGGATTTCATGGCATGGACAGTGAAAAGGTCTTGCTAGCGTAATGTAGGGCAGTGGAGAGCGGTACATGCGTGTGCGGCACCTGTTGATTCCAGTCTGCCGATGAGGACAATTTCAATCTCGTGATAGGGCGATTTGGGTCGCTGAATTCGCATATACGATATGCTTGTTGAAATATATTGAATGACCACCCGCTACAGGCTTTCCAGATGGAATTAGAAGAACTGAAATGCTTACTCTGCCTGGCACAGAAGCAGGACTGGACCAGTGCGGCGCAGGCCTGCGGACTGTCGGAGAGTGCCCTGATGGCGGCCATCCGCGCCATCGAGGCGGAGTACCAGCGTCCCATCGTGAAGCCCGCCTACCCCTTCCAGGGATTCACGCCCGAGGGTGAGCGCGTGCTGGAATGGGCCCGCGATTTCTGTTTCGCATCCGAGGAGCTGAAGCAGCGCTTTGCGGAATCGAGGCGAAAGGCTGCCATTGCGCCCCTTCTGAAGCGACGGTCTGTTTCACCCAAGCGGCTGTGTGCCCCCGGGCCAAACGAGCATGACATGGGGTTGATCGTGCAAGCAGGGCTGCACGCGCCAGACCATGGTGGCCTGCATCCCTGGCGGCTGATAGCGTTTCATGAAGACCAGCGGGCGCTGCTGGCCTCCCGCTTCGAGGCCGAGAAGCGGCGCCGGGATCCCCTGGCTTCCGCGGCCGACTTGCAACGTGCACGTGAACACGCTTTGCGCCCGCCGGTGCTCGTGGCGTTCGTGGTCTCGCCCAAGCCACGAACCAGGGTGCCAGCGCGAGAGCAGTGGCTGGCTGCAGGCGCGGCGCTGGGCAATCTGCTCAATGCGGCTCACCAACTGGGCTTTGGCGCCATCGTGCTGAGCGGGGAGCGCTGCTTTGATCCGGTGTTGAGCGCGGAGCTGGGCGTCCAGCCGGAAGAGTTCGTGGCGGGGTTCATCAGCTTTGGCTCCGTCGCCGAGACACCTCCCGCCAGGAAGCATGCCGCACCCGGAGACGTTCTGTCCCGTTGGGTTCCGGGGGACGCCGTTTCGGCCGACGCGGCCTCTTCGAAGCAGTTCATCGGTCTGAATGCTTCCCAACCCGATGGAATCCACCGCTGAAGCGGGCAGGGGAGGCGGCAGGCGCTCGGCTTTTCCTGGCTGCTACCGAGGGCCTGCTTCCTAGGGTGCGTCACTGCCCCCGTTATTGCCGTTGGTCACTTTTTTTAGAAAGGCGATCAGGTCGGCGATTTCCGAGTCGCTCAGAGCGGGCGGTTTCTTCAATTCCAGCGGCAGCCGCTCCACCATGGCGGCATACAGTGCGGGAGCGTTCTGGCTGTCGCGGCACTCAACCCGCACGTTGGCCTGCAGGAGCGGCGCGTCGTTGCTGCAACGGAAAGCCCGGGCATGGCCAGCCGCGTCAAGATGGTGACGGACGGTTTTTTCGAGGCTGTCATAGACGCCGTTGTGGAAATAGGGCGCGGTGGCGCGCACCTCCCACAGTGAGGGCGTCAGAAATGCGTAGAAATCGGCGTCCTGGCGCGTCACCTCGTAGCGCCCCTTGTCCGAGCGCGACGTTTCACCGGTGCCGCTGCCAAAGCCAGGGCCGATCTGCGGCACGGCAAGGTTGTGGAATTTGGAGTCGGCCAGCTTCGGCCCGTTGTGGCATTGGGCGCAGCGCCCCTTGTCGAAAAACACCAGCGCGCCGCGCAATTCGTTGGCGGCCAGCGGCCAGCGCTCACGGTCCCGCAGCCAGCCATGGAAGCCGTAGACCGAGCCCCCCGCGTTCCAGCGCCTGGTCTGAAACGAAGCCAGCGCATTGGCCACGTGTTGGATGCCCAGATTGTCTGGCGCCACCTCGGGAAAGGCCTCGGCCAATCCAGCAGCCAGTGCCGGGTCGGCCAGCACGCGCTGCATTACCGCATCCCATACCGGCCGAGGATCAGCCTCCACCGGATCGCCGACGAGTCCTGCCATGGCGTTTTCCGAACGGCCGCCATTGCTGCCCGGTGCATAGCCCAGCATCTCGTCGCGCGTCAGCAGCGGCATCAGGGCTTGCGCTGCCAGCAGGTTCTCCAGCCCGTCAGGCAGTTGGCTGCCCACAGGCGTGATGAAGCCTCCCTTGCCACCGACCGCCACCCGCCCATCGTGGAACATGAATTGCGGCGCGCCCAGCAGCTTGTTCACCAAGTCGGGCGCGTTACGGTGGATGGAAGTGGTGTTGGCCGGATCCTCGACGTCGCCGCCGCGCAAGCCCAGGTGCAGCGCACGAGCCTGCGTGTTCCCACCGATCGTGGTGATGCTTTCGACCCCGGCATTGTTGTTGGCGTGGCACGAAACGCATGCCACCTTGCCGGTGCCGGAGAGCTTGGTGCTGGTGAATAGGCTGACGCCGACAGCGAAGCGTGCATCCGACACCACTGGTGGCGCCTCCAGCGGCGTGACGCCGTATGCGGCGGTGAAACACGCCAGTTGCTCGTCGGGACTGGCCTTGGCGCGGCACGCGGCCATTGCCGAATCAGGAGAAGCCTCATCGGATGGGCCGGACGCAGTACCGCTACCACCGCCGCCGCAAGCCAGCAGCAACAGGGCTGCGGCGGCCGCTGTCAGCAGCGAGCGGATCACGGTGTGCCTGCTTCGAATACCTGGATTTCAGCGAGATTGGAGACCTGGCGGGCGCCCATGGTCTCGGGGGTCGTGGGGTTCTTGGCGATGATCAGCCGCAGCGCACCGGCATTGCCCAGCCCGGCGCCGCTCTCCGTTTCATAGGCCACGATGGCGGGTTTGTTGCCGAAGTTGGGATGGATCTCGCCCAAGGAAACCACGGCGCGGAAGCCATCGGTGGCGGTTGCCACGGCATACAGCGACAGCACGGCGTTGTTGCGGCCGGTACTGGACGTCGTCAGGCCCACGGTGGCGTTGAGCAGGTCATACAGCCCTGCGCCCCGGTAGGTGGTGCCGTTGTAGGTGGCAGTCTTGGCGGTCAGTGCCTTCAGGTCGTCGACAGTGAAGGTGCGAGCCGCCTTCACCTTGCCATTGATGACGATGGTGGCCGACTGCCCCCCGGGCTTGGCGCCGGACAACGGCGTCGATGGCGGTACGCCGACTTCGAGCTTGGTGGCATTGGATGCGTAACGCCCACCCCGGATGTCGCCTGGCGCGGTGATGCGGAACGGCCCATCGGTGCTGTCGTCCAACGCTGTCGTCGTGCCATTCACCTTCTGGGCATAGGCGATCAGCGGCTGGCCGGGAGATTGGTTGCCGCCGAAATTCGGACTCAGTTCGCCAAGCGAGTACGCGACCTGGTACCCATCCGTGGCGGTGGACAGCACGTAGTGCTCGATCAGCCGCCGGCCAGCGTTACCCGTGTTGGTGGCGCCGGGTGTGTTGTTGTCGGCGGCGAGCGCGTCCTGCACCACGTCGAACAGGGGCACGCCCAAATAGGTCTTGCCTGTCGGGGTGGAACCAGCAAGGTAGCTGACATCCTGCGTGACCTCGGTGTACTTTTCCTTGAGGCTGGCACTGGTGAGGGTGGACGGCTTGGCCACCTTGCCGGCCAGGGCGATGCTGGGTCCGTCATCGCCACTGCTGCCGCCACAGCCTGCAAGAGCCAATGCCAACAGTCCGCTGATGCCGTAGGCAGCAGATGTCATTCGTTTCATGGGGCTTCTCCTTCGATATGTTTTATTGAATATATCGTATTCAAAGCATGCTGGGTGGATTGTTGGCCGTGCTTTCGATGGGGACGTGACATACAACAATTCACGAACGAATCGTCATATTCAGGTGGGTGTAGCGCTCTCCGTAATCGCTGAGTCCACCACCCGGCCTTTGTCGAGATGAATGACCGACTGTGCCAGCGCCTCCACATCGCTCAGGTCGTGGGTGACTAGCAAGGCTGGCACTTGCACACGCTCCAGCATCTCGGCCAGTTCGTGACGAAGTCGAACCCGCAACTGCGCATCAAGCGCGGAAAGCGGCTCGTCAAGTAACAGGAAGTGAGGCTGGGGAGCTAACGCCCGCGCCAGCGCTACGCGTTGCCGCTGCCCACCGGAAAGGTGTCTTGGCCATGCCCCGCGCAGCGCTTCAAGATCGAACTGTCGAATGAGTGCATCGATCCGGTCGCGCTCCGCTTCGTTCGGCCGTTTTCCCAGCCTGCATATCCCGAAGGCCAGGTTCTGCTCGACCGTCATGTGCGGGAACAGCGCATAGTCCTGAAACACCAGACCGACTCCGCGCTCGCGGGCAGGCAGATCGACGGAGTGCTCCGTGTCGAGCAAAACCTTGTCCGCCACGCGCACGTAGCCGCGCGCCTGCGGCAAGAGGCCCGCAATGGCCATCAGGACAGTTGATTTGCCGGAACCCGACGCGCCGACCAAGGCTGTGCGCTGGGTTGTGGAGTTGAAGCTCGCATCAAGAAGGAAGCTCCGCCCCGGAGACTCCAGTTGGGCTTGCACGCGGAGTTCGAGTATGGTTGTCATGTCAGTGCTTGGCCTGCAGCATGCGGCCAGATACCACCAAGACAACGACACACACCACCGAGATGACCAGCGTAAGCCACAGCGCCTGCGCGTCGTTGCCTGCCTGCACGGCGTCGTAGATGGCAATGGAAAGGGTCTGGGTCTTGCCTGGAAGATTGCCGGCAATCATCAGCGTCGCGCCGAATTCACCCATTGCGCGTGCGAAGGCGAGCATCAAGCCTGCGGTGATGCCACGCACGGCCAGGGGCAATGTGACACGCACGAATGTCTCGAACTCGCCAGCGCCCAATGTGCGCGCAGCGTGCACGAACCGGACATCGACGTCTTCAAACGCTGCCCGCGCCGCCTTGTAGATCAGCGGCAGCGATACCAGGGAGGCGGCAATCACCGCGCCCTGCCAAGTAAACATCAGATTGATGCCGAACCAGCGGTCGAGATATTGGCCCAGCACGCCATTGCGGCCGATCACTACGATGAGGTAGTAGCCGAGTACCGTGGGCGGCAGCACCATGGGCAGCATCAGCAAGGCATCGATGAAGTTCTTGCCCGCGAATCTTCGCTGCGACATCCACCAGCCCAACGCAATGCCCACCGCGCCCGCCATGAGCGTGGCCAGCAACGCGATTTTGAGCGTGAGCCAGAGAGGGGTGAGCAAGAGAGCAGTGCCCCGGATCAGGGTTTTGAGAAGCCGAAGCTGTCTAGAATCTGCTGGCCTGCGTCACTGCGGACGAACGCGATGAAATCCTTGCCCAGCGCAGCTTTCTTGCTGGAGGCGATTTGCGCAATCGGATAGCTGACCGGCGTGGTGGTCGGCACGGTCAGCGCGATACGCGTCTTGTCTTTCTCGATCAGCGCATCGGTGCGGTACACGAAGCCCGCATCGACTTCGCCCCGGGCGACGTAGTTGAGCACCTGGCGCACGCTCTCGCCATAGATCCACTTCGGCTCCAGCGCCGCCGTCAGTCCAGCCTCTTGCACGGAAGCCATGGTGTAGCGGCCGACTGGCACGGAGCTTGGCGTGCCAGTGGAAACGCGCTTGTACTGAGCATTGCCCAGGTCGGAGAGCTTCTGGGGCACTGTGGTCGCCGTGGAAGGAACAATCAGCACCAGCGTGTTGCGAGCGAAGTCGGCGCGAGTGCCTTCGGCGAGCAGATTGGCCTTGGCGGCCCGGTCCATCGTTTCCTGGTCAGCCGACGCGAAAACATCGACCGGTGCGCCTTGCTGGATCTGTGCGAGAAGCGGACCAGAGGCCGCGAAGTTGAACGTGACTTTTGTGCCCGGACGGGACTTCTCGAACGCCTGGCCCACGGCCTGAAATGCGTTCGTTAGGCTCGCGGCGGCGGAGACCACGACTTCTTGCGCATGCAAGGCTGCAGAGCTGATGGAAAGGGCGGCAAGAAGGATGAATTTTCCAAGCCAGCGGGAAGAAGAGGTGGTCATCTCAAGTCCTTTCGATTCGCTATTCTTAAACGGAATAGCGAAATCATAACAAGGCGTAACCTTCCAACTGTGATGGGTGTCAATTCCCTTTGATCTACCCGTAGCCTGCTTCATGTCACTCGATCTCGGAGCATTCCTTGGGATTCACCTTCGCGCAGGCGCTGTTGTACAGGACACGGAGCGTATGACAGACCCTCAGTTTTCTCTCTTACCTGTCAAGTGGGTTGAGCGCAGCGCTAGAAACGGCTGTCGTCGTTGGGCGCCTACTATCCGAACGAGATCGAAGAGAGCACGCCAGCCCGCTGGAGATCGCCGCGCCCTGGCTGGTGATTTGCGACGTGGCCACTGGGCACCATGTTGCACCGAGCTGACAATCACTGGACGCCATGCTTGAACAATTGACACATACAGGTGGCTGCATCGCACGCACAACAATCGACTGACCGCACGAACAACTCGTGCACTCCATAACTGCTATATATATTGATTTACGCAACACACCATTCAAGAGGTCCGCATGTCGATCAACTCCATTCTGAAATCCACTGTGGCGGCACTGGCGATCGCCACCGGTGGGTCGCTTTTCGCACAGGGCACACCGATCGATGCAGCAGCGTTTGATGCGCTGGTTGCGCAGGGTCCTGTCGCCAGCGCTGCGGCCATCGCATCGAGCACCTGGGCCAGCAAGATCAAGCAGGCTGGCACGTTGCGCCTCGGCGGCACGCAAACCTCGAATCTTTTCTCGCTGCTCAACGAGAAAGATGGCAAGACCCGTGGCTTCGATGCAGGTCTGGCCCAGCTCATCACGCGCTACATCCTGGGCGACGGGGCCAAGTACCAGTTCACGCAAGTAACCTCGTCCACGCGCGAGCAGGTGCTCATCAATGATCAAGTGGACATGGTGTTCGCCACCTACTCCATCACCCCCGCCCGTGCCGAGAAGATCTCGTTCGCCGGTCCTTACTACACCTCGCAGGCCGGGGTGCTGGTCAAGGCGAACAACAAGACGGTCCAGTCGTACAACGACCTGGCGGGCAAGAAGGTCGCCACGCAGGCTGGCTCCACGGGGCCCGCGATCCTGGCGCAGTACGCGCCCAAGGGGGTCGTACAAGAGTTCCAGACGCACCAGGAAGCGCTCGATGCACTGCGCCAGGGGCGCGTGGATGCCTACGTGACCGACTACACGCTGCTGCTCAACGCCCTGAGCCTCGGAACCGGCGACGCCAAGCTGGCAGGTGCGCCCTTCGGTGCGCAGGATCCCTACGGCGTTGGGCTGCCCAAGGGCTCGGACGGCGTGGCCTTTGTCAATAACTTCCTGAAGAAGCTGGAAGCCGACGGCACCTGGGCCAAGCTCTGGACGATTTCCATCGGACAGCGCACTGGCAGCACGGCCGTTCCGGCGCCGCCCGCCATCCCCTGAACGATGGGTGATGTCTCCAGGCTACTGGCCGACTATGGGCCTGCCTTCGGGCAGGCCCTTTTTCTGACCTGGAAGCTCACGCTCATGTCGTTCGTGCCCGGCTTCCTGCTGGGCGTGATCGTGACGGTGCTTCGGCTCCTGCCGCTGCGACCGCTGCGCTTCGTTTTGACCGTCTACGTCGAGATCTTCCGCAACATTCCCAGCGTGGCACTGCTGATCTTCATCGTGTTCGCGCTGCCCGATCTCGAGGTCGTGATCGACTATGAGCCCAGCGTGGTACTGACATTGACGCTGGTCTGCTCCGCGTTCACGGCGGACTACCTGCGCTCGGGCATCAACACCATCGCCGGCGGCCAGATCGAGGCTGCGCTCAGCCTCGGCATGCGGCCGATGCAGATCATCCTTGCGGTGGTACTGCCGCAGGCGCTGCGCGCGGTGGTGCAGCCGATGACCTCGCTGCTCATTGCACTGATGTTGTCGACCTCGCTGGCGTCACAGGTGCCGTCTCCAGGGCGGGAGCTCACGGCGCTCGTGTCCAAGATCGCCACCGACTCTGCCGCCGGCATGGCCGCGTTCGCGGTGGCCGCGGCCATGTACGTGGCGACGGGCCTGCTCATCGCCTGGGCTGGCGCCACCTTGGAAAAGAAGGCGCGGATACTGCGATGAGCCGCCCACTGGAAGACATTCTGTTTGCTGCGCCAAGTCCCAGGGCGCAAGTCGTCACGCGCGCGGCGAGCGTGATCGCGGCAATGGTGCTGCTCCTGCTGGCCGCGGGTATCGTGTTCCGGTTCCATTCCGCAGGGCAGCTCGACGCCCGGTTCTGGAAGTTCTTCGCCTGGCCGACGACCTGGGCCTTTTTGGGCAAAGGGCTGCTCGGCACGCTGGCATCGGCGGCGATGGCGGCCGTCATCGCGCTGGCCCTGGGGCTGCTGCTGTTGCTGGGGCGCCTGGCGCGGCTGCGGCTCGTGCGCTGGCCGAGCATCGCGGTCATCGAGTTCCTGCGTGGCACGCCGACGCTGCTGCTCATCTATGTGTGCTTTCTGGTGCTCCCGCAGGTCGGAATCAAGCTGAGCACCTACTGGATGCTGACGCTGCCCGTCGGCCTCAGCACGGCCGCCGTGGTGGCCGAGGTCTACCGCGCAGGCGTGCTCGCCGTTCCCCGTGGCCAGACCGACGCTGCGCGAAGCCTGGGGATGACCGAGGCCCAGGTCTTTTTCTTCATCGTCTTTCCCCAGGCCCTTCGCTACATTGTCCCGGCACTGGTCGCGCAACTGGTCATCGTGGTCAAGGACACCACCTTCGGCTACGTCGTCACCTATGGTGAACTCATGCAGAACGCCAAGGTGCTCATCGCCAACTACCACTCGCTGGTGCCTGTGTACCTCGTTGTGGCGGCGCTTTACTGTCTTGTGAACTATGCGATATCAACGGCGAGCAAGCGGCTCGGCCGGCCGATGCATTGACCGTGCGCCTTGATGGGCGGGCTGCCATGAGCTTCGCGACCCCTTCCATAGCGTTAACAGGCCCTAAGCCCCCACCGTCTGCCGCCGGTACTGCGTGGGCGAGCACTCCATCGTCCGCTTGAACGCCGCGCTGAACGAACTCTCCGACTCGTACCCCAGCGAGAACGCGATGGACGACACCTTCTCGCCCCCCTGGCGCAGCCGGTCCGCCGCCAGCAGCATGCGCCAGCGCGTCAGATAGTCCATGGCGGTGCTGCCCACCAGGGCCTTGAAGCGCTGGGCGAACACGGTGCGCGAGGCGCCCGCGACGCGGGCCAGTTCTTCCAGCGTCCAGTGGCGCGCGGGCTGGGCGTGCATGGCACCGATGGCAGCGCTGATCTGCGGGTCCGTCAGCGCCAGGAACCATCCCTTGGGCACTTCGCTGGAGGCGGTCAGGAACAGCCGCAGTGCCTGCACCAGCATCAGGTGCGCGAGGTGGGTGGACATGAGCGCGCCGCCCGGCTGCTGCTGGCGCAGCTCGCTGGTGAACTGGTCGAGCGACCAGCGCAGCACCTCGGCCTGGGCGGACGCGCCGGGGATATGGAGCATGGGCGGCAGCGCGTCGAAGAGCACGGCGGCTCGGTGGCCCGAGAAGTCGAAGCGCCCGCTGATGAGGAACACCTCGCCGCCGCCGTTGTGCACCGCGATGCCTTCGCGGTAGGCGGCCTCCATGACCAGCGAGGAGTCCTGCGGCGGAAGAACCGGGTCGGAAGCCAGCACGAAGCGCTGCCCACTGTTGAGCAGGTAGCAGTCCCCGGCCTCGAAGCGCACGGGTTCCGCCAGGCCTTCGGCCATGCCCCAGCACGTGCCGCGCACCACGGCAGTGAACTTGATGCCATCGTGCGGCGGAAATTCAAATGACCACCGCCCGGCGGCATCGAAGCCTGCATAGAACTGGCTGCGGGGTTTGAGCAAAGAGAGGACGTCGGAAAGCGGGTCCATGGAAATTCCGTACGATTGCGACAGGATTCCGTACTCTAGTCCATGGATCATTCGTGATCTGCTCCGTAAAGTGCCTTCCATCGTTCACCAACCTGGTCGAGACACCATGAGCACCATCCAATCCGTCACCTTCAAGAATCGCACCTGGGACGTGGCCGCAGAGCTGCACCTGCCCCCCGGCTTCGACGAGAAGAAGCAATACGCAGCCATCGTCTGCGTGCACCCGGGCAGCAGCTGCAAGGGCCAGACGGCGGGCCTGTACGCCGGCAAGCTGGCCGCGCAGGGCTTCGTGGCGATGGCCTTCGATGCCTCGTTCCAGGGTGAAAGCGGCGGCGAGCCGCGCTACATCGAAGACCCCGCCACCCGCGTGGAAGACGTGCGTTGCGCCGTTGACTACCTGGTCACGCTGCCCTGCATCGATGAAGAAAGGATCGGCGTGCTGGGCGTGTGCGCTGGCGGCGGCTATGCGGTGAATGCCGCGCTGACCGAAAAGCGCATCAAGGCCGTGGGCACGGTGGTCGGCGCCAACATCGGCGGCCTCAACCGCCAGGGCGACCCCATGGCCGCGCTGGAGGCGATCGGCAAGCAGCGCACCGCCGAGGCGCGCGGCGCGGTGCCGCTGATCAACCACTGGATCCCGAATTCGACGCAGGAGCGCGACACCGCGGGCATTACCCCGGACAACGTCGATGTCTTCCAGGCCGTCGAGTACTACCGCACGGCGCGCGGCCAGAACGCGTGCGCACCCAACCAACTGCGCTTCACGAGCATGGGCAGCGTGATCGGCTTCGACGCCTTCCACCTGGTGGAGGAACTGCTCAACCAGCCGATCCAGATCGTGGTGGGCTCCGTCCCCGGCGCATTCGGCTCGCTCAAGGACGGGCAGGAGCTGTTCCGGCGCGTCAAGGGCGAGAAGGATCTGTTCATCGTCGAGGGCGCCACCCATTACGACCTGTACGACCAGCCCGAGGCCACGGACAAGGCGGTGCAGAAGCTGGCACCGTTCTACAGGAAGCACCTGGGCGCGTAAGACGCCGAGCGCTCTCGGCCGCTGGCCGCCTTGCCGGCGGGCTTTTTCTCGTCGTCCCCCTTGCCGCGACCGCCTGCGCAGCCGCTGGCGGCGCCCGCAGAAATAACAGTCAAATCGGCCTCTGGCGCTTATGTATCAAGCGCTGGAAGCTCCTTAAAAGATAGCAATCTCATTCACTGACAAGGAAATCACCATGGGCAACAAGAAGATCTGGTTCATCACTGGCGCATCCTCCGGCTTCGGCAGGGAACTGGCCCAGGCCGTGCTGACCCGGGGCGACAGCGCCGTCATCACCGCCCGCCGCCTGGAGCCGCTGCAGGCCATCGCCGCCGCCCATGGCGGCCGCGCCCTGGCGCTGCCGCTGGACGTGACCGACGCCGCCGCACGCACCGCCGCGCTCAAGGCCGCCAACGACAAGTTCGGCCGCATCGACGTGCTGGCCAACATCGCTGGCGCGGGCGCCTATGGCGCGCTGGAGGAATTCAGCTCCGCGCAGATCCGCGCGAACATGGAACTCAACTTCTTCGCCGCCGCCGAGCTGTCGCGCGAGGTGCTGCCCCAGATGCGCGCGCGCAAGGCGGGCCACATCCTCAACCTGACCAGCATCGCCGGGCTGGTCTCCTTTCCGGGCAACGGGCTGTACTGCGCGTCCAAGTTCGCGCTGGAGGGCTTCACCGAGGCTCTGCACCACGAGGTCAAGCCCTTCGGCGTGCGCGTGACGCTGGTCGAGCCCGGCGCCTTCCGCACCGGCTTCGCGGGCAGCGCCGCCATGAAGGCCGAAGGCCGCATCGCCGACTACGCGCCGCTGGACGCGGGCCTGGAGGAGTACTTCGCCACGCAGGACGGCCAGCAGATGGGCGATGCAGCCAAGGGCATGCAGGTGGTCATCGACATGGTGGATGGGGACACCGCGCCGGTGCGCCTGATGCTGGGCGAGGATGCGTACCAGTTGTGGGACGGCGCCGTGGCCTCGCGCCAGCGCGACCTCGCCCGGTGGCGCGAGCGCGGCATCGATACGGCCATTCCAGGCGCCGTGAAGAACACGGCGCAGGCTCTCTGACCCCAGGCTGGCCAAGGGCGGCTGCAATGGCCTGCGGCTGCCGCCCCCGAAGAATCTTTCGGCCGCTGTAACCAGTCGCCTGCTGAGCCCGAACTAGCTTGCAATCCCGGCCCCATGCCGGGCAGCGCCTGCAAACCGGCGCGATTTTCCTGTGCCTCTCCACCTCTCTAGACAAGGACTTTCGCCATGAACAAGCTCACCGCCACCCTCGTCGCCGCCTGCCTGGGCGCCGCCTCGCTGACCGCCTTCGCCGCCGACGACATGTCCAGGAAGGACGCCACGGCCAAGGAGTCGATGGCCAAGGACGGCATGAAGAAGGATGCCATGGGCAAGGATGCGATGAAGAAAGACACCATGAAGAAGGACGCCATGGGCAAGGACACGATGGGCAAGGACGGGATGATGAAGAAGGACGAGATGAAGAAGGACGAGATGAAGAAGTGAGCCATGCCCGCGCCGAAAGCGCCCTCGGGTACGCTTTCGGCTCCATGCACACCACCTCTTCCGGTCCCGACCACGCCCGCGCGGCGCTGGAAGACGGCCTGCGGCAAGGCTTGCTGGCGGGCCTGGCAGGAGACACCGGGGCCTACCACGCGTTCCTGCAGCGGCTGGCCGCGCACCTGCGCGCCTTCTTCCGGCGGCGGCTGTCCCATTGGCCCAGCGACGTCGAGGATCTGGTTCAGGAAACCCTGCTTGCTGTGCACAACCAGCGCCACACCTACCAGCCCGGCCAGCCGCTCACGGCCTGGGTCCATGCCATCGCGCGCTACAAGCTGGTGGACCTGCTGCGCGCCCGCTCCGTGCGCGAGGCGCTGCACGACCCGCTGGACGACGGGGAGCTGTTGCTGGCCGGCAGCGATACGGATGCCCACGAGGCGCGGCGCGATCTGGCCGTGCTGCTGGATGCGCTGCCGGACCGGCAGCGCATCCCCATCGTCGAGGTCAAGCTGCAGGGCCGCTCGGTCGCCGAGGTGGCGGCGGCCACGGGCATGTCCGAATCGGCCGTCAAGGTCGGCATCCACCGCGGGCTCAAACGCCTGGCTGCATGCATTCGGGAGAACAAGGCGCTATGAAGACCGATGACCTGATTGGCCTGCTGGCCACCCAAGCGGCGCCGGTGGCGCCGCACGCCGGCGCGCGCCGGACCCTGCGGGCGCTCGCCTGGAGCCTGCCGCTGGCCGTCGTGCTGATGCTCGTAGTGCTGGGCTTGAACCCCGCGCTGGCCGCCTATGTGCGGCTGCCCATGTTCTGGCTGAAGTTCGCCGCGCCGCTGTGCATGGCGTTGGCCGGGCTGGCGCTGCTGGGCCGCCTCGGCCGCCCGGGCATGCCGACCTTGCGCACCTGGGCCGCCTATCTGCTGCCGGTGGCCGTGCTGTGGGCCGTTGGCGCATGGAGCTGGCTGTCGGCGCCGGCCGGGGAACGGCAGGCCCTGCTGTATGGGCTGACCTGGAGCGCCTGCCCCGCGTGCATCGCCATGCTGTCGGCCCCGGTCTTCGTGGCTGCCTTCTGGGTGCTGCGCGGCATGGCGCCGGTGCGCCCCCGGCTGGCCGGGGCGGGGGCGGGCGCGCTGGCCGGCGCGGCGGGTGCGGCGGTGTATGCGCTGCACTGCCCGGAGCTGGGTGCGCCCTTCATGGCCGTGTGGTATGTGTTGGGCATGGCGATTCCGGTCGCCTGCGGCGCGCTGGTCGGCCCGCGCCTGCTGCGCTGGTAACGGTGTGCTGGGGGCCGCCGGAGCCGGGCCGCGAACTAGCTGCCCCTGGGTTTTGGCGCTCAGCGTTTTGCGCTGCCGCGCCAGCCGGTCAGCCGACTGTGGGGGCCTCGGCGTGCTCCGGCATCGCGAAGCGGACGCAGTTGCGGCCTTCGTGCTTGGCCCGGTAGAGGGCTTCGTCGGCCTGGGCGATCAGGTCCGCGGGCGCGTGCGTGCTGTCCGGCACCCAGGCTGTCACGCCGACGCTGACGGAGACGTGGGCGTGGCCTTTGCCTTCGAGGACGATGGGCTGCGCCGCCACATCCTGGCGGATCAGGTCGGCCATCTGCAGGGCGCTCTCCAGGTCCATGCTGGTGATGATGGCGAACTCCTCGCCGCCGAAGCGTGCGGGCGTGTCGCTGCCGCGCAGCATGCGCTGCGAGAGCACCTTCGCCACCTGGCGCAGGCAGTCGTCGCCCGCCAGATGCCCATGGGTGTCATTGAATCGCTTGAAGTGGTCCACGTCGATCATGATCAGCGCTAGGTGGTTGCCATGGCGGCGCGCGCGTTTCCACTCCTTGGCGAGGATGTCGTCGAAGTGGCGGCGGTTGGCCAGCCCCGTCAGCCCGTCGGTCGTCGAGAGGGCTTCCAGTCGCTGGTTGGCCAGCGTGAGTGCCTCGGTGCGCTCGGCCACGCGCCGGTCCAGGGTCGTCGCCAGATCGCGGGCCGTCTGCAGGGCCGTCGCGAGCTGGCCGGCCAGGGTCGCGCCCATCACCACCACCGTGCTGGGGATCACGTAGGTGACGAGATAAGTGCCTTCGAAAGCGGACTGGCCCGTCAGCCGGAACCAGTCGATGAAGCTGGAGGCGACCACGCACGCGAAGGCCCAGGCCATCCAGTGGTCCGCCTTGCGGCGCGAATGCCAGGACCAGCGAATGGCGGCGGCGGCCAGCAGCGGCCCGAGCAGCATGAACGGGATGTACAGCATGGCGACCACGGTGCGGTTGTTGCCGCTGAACCAGATGGCCGCGGGCGCCGCCACCATGAAGAAGACGAGCCCCCGCTGCGCCCAGCGCACATTGCGGCGGAAGAAAAGCAGCACGGTCAGCATGAGCAGCGGCGCCGTGACGTGGTTGATGCTGAATACGAACCAGCTGAAAACGCGGGGCGGCACGGGGGGCGCCGTCAGCGTGTAGTTCAGGTTGCACAGCGCGATGGCCAGGGCCGTGACGCCAAAGCACCCGTACAGCCGGTCTCCTCGCAAGGCGAGCGAGACGCAGAGCACGATCCCGCCCATGCAGAATGCCGCCCAGGCCAGGCCGTTGGCCACGGTCACCTGGATGAACCGGCGCCACCCATATTCCCCTTCCCGCAGCACATGCGCCGGCCCGATCGTGACCGCGGACAGGCCATTCATCTGCCGGCTCGTCGCGAAGATCTCGAACTCCAGCGTATTCGGCCCCGCCCGCCAGTGGCTGGATGGCGGGACGAAGAGGTAAGGGCGGTGCAGGCAGCGGAGCTGGCTCAGCAACCCGAAATCGCAGGCCGCAATGAACTCGCCGTTGAGGGCAGTGCGGCCGGATAGGCTGAGCTTGGGTACGTAGATGCCCCACGGTTCGTCTTCCGGGCTGATCGCCGCTGGCAGCTCGAACTGCAGGCGATATCGGACCAGGCTGCCCTCGGGCGCGTACTCGGAGGGTGAAAGCACGTGGGGCAGGCTCACTTCCTTCGATCCGTCGGCGGCGGCCAGCGTGGCGGTTCGGATGGTCTGCGAAGGCGTGGCGAAGGCAGCGGTGCAGCAGAAACCGAGGAAAAGCAGCAGCAGAGCGGGCCAGCACCCCAGCGGAAAATACGATAGCCGTTGCATGCGATAGGTCCGTCCCGGCACCTCGGCGGTGCGCCCCTCTTTTTTCGATACCTGTGGGAAGAATTATCCCACGGGGCTATCGGCCGGCGGCGGGCAGATGGGGCCAGGCGCGTTGCTGGCGCCGGGTCCTACAGGCACTGTGACCCTCTCCCCACAAGCGCCATGCGCCGGGCGCGTGACACTGCATCGGCAATCGATTGCGGAGCAACGGAAATGACCGGAAAGCCCACCCCACCCGACTACAACCAGTACGGCCTCAAGGACAAAAACGCGCAAGCCGTGGATGTCTACGCCAACCGGCCCGGCGGCGAGCAGCCGGGTGCCGGGCCCGCGGATCTGGTCGACGCCTCGGGGCATCGCCTGGGCGAGATCGAGGAGCACCCTCTGCAGAAGCCTTCCTCGCGCGCCGGGCAGGCTGTGATCCACGAGATCGACGACAAGAAACGCTGATGTCGGTCGTGGTGGATTCCGGCTTGTGAACCGGGGAAGCACCGTGGGCGAAGTCAACGACCATATCGCACGGATCACGAAGCAGAACATCGAGAACATCCTCTGCGACGAGGAGGTGCGGCGCGCACGGACGCAGCCTGCGTACCGGGCGGTTGCCAAGGTAACTCAGGCCTGCGGCACGGTAGGCTTTCTGGTCGCCAATGCCGCCGTGTTTGCGGCGTGGATAGCCATCAACGAGTTCGTGGTCAAGTTCGATCCCTATCCGTACACCTTTCTCCTGTTTGGTGTGTCGCTGGAGGCGATCTTCCTCTCGGTATTGATCCTGATCAGCCAGAACATGGCAGCCGCGGAAAGCGAGCGCCGGCACCATCTGGACTTGCAGATGAACCTGCTGTCGGAGCGGGAGATCACGGCGCTCATGCGCCTAGTGGTGGACATGGCGGAGAAACTGGGCGTCGCGAACGAGAAGACCGAGGAGGTCCGCGCATTCGCCCATGAGACCGATCCGGCAGGCGTGCTGGCGGAGATCGTGTCGGCGGAGCATCGCCACCGGCTCGAAGGCGTGGGGCAGAAGTTCAAGGGATCTTGATGTTCGTCAAATGGCACGCTTCTGCGTGCCCGAAGATGGCACGCAAGCGTTCGTGAATGGCCGCGGGCGACGAACTTCAGGAGCATCTGATGCCAATGATGAAAGCTGCAGTCTTTGTCGAGCCCGGGCGTATCGTCCTGGAGGACAAACCCATTCCGGACGTCGGCCCGCTCGACGCGCTGATCAAGGTGACCACCACCACGATCTGCGGCACCGATATCCACATCCTCAAGGGCGAATACCCCGTGGCGAAGGGCCTCACCGTTGGCCATGAACCCGTGGGCGTGATCCATCGGCTGGGCTCGGCCGTGCGGGGCTACCGCGAGGGGCAGCGCGTCATCGCGGGAGCGATCACGCCCAGCGGCTGGAGCAATGCCTGCCAGTGCGGCTATTGCTCGCAGGACGGGGCCGGCACCGCGCACGGCTGGAAGCCGATGGGCGGCTGGCGGTTCGGCAATACCATCGACGGGTGCCAGGCGGAGTACCTGCTGGTGCCGGACGCCATGGCCAACCTGGCCGCCGTTCCGGACGACCTGTCGGACGAGCAGGTGCTCATGTGCCCGGACATCATGTCCACCGGCTTCGGCGGTGCCGAACGCGCCGGCATCCGGATCGGCGACGTGGTCGCCGTGTTCGCCCAGGGGCCCATCGGCCTGTGCGCGACGGCAGGCGCCAAGCTCAGCGGCGCTACCACGGTGATCGGCGTGGACCGGCTGGGCGGGCGGCTCGACATCGCGCGGCGCATGGGCGCCGACCACGTCATCGATGCCAGCCGCGTGGACCCGGTCGAAGCGATCCTGCGGCTCACCGACGGGCGGGGTGTCGATGTGGCCATCGAGGCCCTGGGGACCCAGGCGACCTTCGAGGCCTGCCTGCGCGTGCTGCGCCCCGGCGGCACCCTGTCCAGCCTCGGCGTCTATTCCTCGGACCTGACGATCCCGCTGGGGGCCTTCGCGGCCGGCCTGGGCGACCACCAGATCGTGACGACGCTGTGCCCCGGCGGCAAGGAGCGCATGCGGCGCCTGATGTCGGTGATCCAGTCGGGCCGCGTGGACCTCAGCCCCATGGTGACGCACCGCTTCAAGCTCGACGACATCGAGCAGGCCTACGAGCTGTTCGGGAACCAGCGCGATGGCGTGCTGAAGGTCGCGATCAGTCCCTGAGCGCCCTCGGCACGGGCTGTGCGGGTTGATCTGGGTCAAGCCGTGTGGAACCAGGGGCGCTATTGACCCCTGGAGCCGTTGAGGTAATCGCGGTTTTGCGGCGCTGGCGGTGTCTCATTGAAGGCATGACCCATGCCCCTCCTCCCGACCGGGCTGCAGCGCAGCCAGCCGACGACTGGCACGCCTTGCCGGCCGATGCCGCCTTGCAGAAGCTGGCCGCCTCGCGCGAAGGCCTGGCTTCCGCCGAGGTGGCACGCCGCCAGGGCCTCTACGGGCCCAATGAGCTGCCCACGCCGGCGCGCACGCCTGCGCTGCTGCGTTTTCTCCTGCAGTTCAACAACGCGCTGATCCTTTTCCTGCTGAGTGCGGCTGCTCTGGCTGGGGCGCTGGGGCACTGGGTGGATGCGGCAGTCATCGTGGGGGTCGTCACGGTGAACGCCGTCGTCGGATTCGTGCAGGAGGGCCGGGCCGAGCAGGCCTTGAGCGCGCTGCATGCCATGCTGGCGCCGAATGCCCGGGTGCTGCGCGCCGGCCAGCGCGAGCTGGTGCCGGTGGCGGCGCTGGTGCCCGGAGACGTGGTGCTGCTCGAAGCCGGCGACCGCATTCCCGCCGACCTGCGGCTGCTGCGCGCCCGGGGATTGTTGATCGATGAGGCCATCCTGACCGGCGAGTCGGTGGCCAGCGTCAAGACCGAAGCGGCCGTGGATGGGAAGGCGGCCTTGGGCGACCGGGAGGGCATGGCCTATTCCGGCACGCTGGTTGCGGCTGGCCAGGGGCTGGGGCTGGTCGTCGCCACCGGCAGCCGCACCGAGATCGGGCGCATCAGCAGCCTGCTGGGTTCGGTGCAGGCGCTCACCACGCCGCTGCTGCGTCAGGTCAACCAGTTCGGCCGCCGGTTCACGGTGCTTTCCATGGTGGTGGCTGCCTTGCTGTTTGCCTACGCGGTCGGGCTGCGCGGCATGGACTGGGTGGACGCATTGATGGTGGTGGTGGCCATTGCCATCTCGCTCGTGCCGGAAGGGCTGCCCGCCGTCATCACGATCACGCTGGCTATCGGCGTGCAGCGCATGGCAGCGCGGCATGCCATCGTGCGCCGCCTGCCCGCTGTGGAAACGCTGGGGGCCACGACGGTGATCTGCTCGGACAAGACCGGCACGCTCACCCGCAACGAGATGACGGCCTGCCGCGTGGTGACCGACTCCGCCTGCATCGGCGTGGGCGGATCCGGCTACGCGCCGATCGGGGCGCTGGATCTTCCTGAGGGATGTACCGCCTTGCCCGCCAACGCGCGTTGGCTGGTGGAAGCCGGCCTGCTGTGCAACGACGCGCAGCTGCAGCAGAAAGGGCAGCATGAATGGCTGGTGGATGGCGATCCGATGGAGGGCGCGCTGGTCGCGCTGGCGATGAAGGCTGGCCTGGCGCCGGACGCGCTGCGCGCGGGCCACCCTCGGGTCGATGAGATTCCCTTCGACGCGCAGCACCGCTTCATGGCGACGCTGCATGCGCGGTCCGGGGGCGGGGCGGAGCTTTTCGTCAAGGGCGCACCCGAGCGCGTGCTGGCCATGAGCACCGGGCAGCTCGACCCGTCCGGCGCGGTGCGGCCGCTGGATGCCGCCCACTGGCAGGGGCGCATCGCCGAAGCCGCCTCGGATGGCGAGCGGGTGCTGGGCTTTGCCCTGCGGCGTCTCGACGCCGTGCCGTCGCCGCTGGATTTCGGTGCGGCCGGCGACATGGTCTTCCTGGGCGTCGTCGGCTTCATCGATCCGCCGCGCACCGAGGCACTGGCGGCGGTGGCCGACTGCCGCAGCGCGGGCATCGCGGTGAAGATGATCACTGGAGACCACGCCGCCACGGCCGCTGCCATCGCGGCGCAGCTTGGGCTGGCGGCGCAGCCGGTGGTTGCCACGGGGCAGGACGTGGATGCGGTTTCCGACACCGAGCTGCGCGCGCTGGCGCGGCGCACCCATGTCTTTGCCCGCACGAACCCCGAGCACAAGCTGCGCGTGGTGCGCGCGCTGCAGGCCGAGGGCGCGGTGGTGGCCATGACCGGCGACGGCGTGAACGACGCGCCTTCGCTCAAGCAGGCCGACGTGGGCATCGCCATGGGCCGCAAGGGAACGGATGCCGCAAAGGAGGCCGCGCAGGTCGTGCTGGCGGATGACAACTTCGCTTCCATCGTCGCGGCCGTGAGCGAAGGACGCACCGTCTACGACAACATCCGCAAGGTGATCGCCTGGACGCTGCCGACCAACGGCGGCGAAGTGCTGGCCATCGTGATGGCACTCATGCTGGGCCTCACGCTGCCCATGACGCCGCCACAGATCCTCTGGGTGAACATGATCCTGACCATCACGCTCGGGCTGGTGCTGGCCTTCGAGCCCGCCGAACCCGGCGTCATGCAGCGGCGGCCGCGCAGCCCGCAGGCACCGCTGCTTTCGCCCTTCATGCTGTGGCGCGTGGCACTGGTCTCTGCACTCTTCACCCTGGGTGTTTTCGCGGTCATGGCCTGGGCGGCCCGCCGCGGCTTCGGGGACGAACTGGCGCGCACCATGGTGGTCAACGTGCTGTGCGTGATGGAGATCTTCTATCTCTTCAACGTGCGCTACCTGCACATGCGCTCCTTCACCTGGCGCGGCGCGCGTGGAACCCCTGCGGTGCTGTGGGCGGTCGCGGTGGTGGTGCTGGCGCAGCTCGCGTTCACCTATCTCCCGTGGATGCAGGTGCTCTTCGATACGCGCAGCGTTCCGCTGGCCGAAGGCCTGGTGATACTCTGCATTGGCGCACTGTTCATGGCCGTGCTCGAAATGGAGAAGGCCTTGCTGCTGCGCTGGGGCGTTTTCGCCGAGCTCGGCGCCCCGGTGCGCTCCGACCATGTCCCGCTGGATGATGCTACCCACTGAAAGGATGACACCATGACCGCGTCCCCATCCGCCCCTTTCCAGATCCCGGCCACCATCCTCTTCGCCACGGACCTGAGCAGCCGCTGCGACCGGGCGCTCGACCGCTCCCTGATGCTGGCGAAACAGTGGGGAGCACACCTCGTTGCGCTGACCGTGGTGGAGCCGGGAGACCACTTCAATCCCGTTTCGATGGACGCCCTGGGGGGCACGGGTGCGGCGCCCCGGGACCGGGCGTTGCGGCTGGCCGAGCAGCGGCTGCGCGCCGACCTCGCCGTGGACGACCTGCCCTTGAGCACGCGCGTCGCCAAGGGGCCGGTGACGGAAGCCATCCTCGCCGCGTGCGACGCTGAGGCGGCCGGGATGGTGGTCACCGGCGTTGCACGCAACGAGGCGCTCAGCCGCGTCGTGCTCGGCTCCAGCGTCGATGCCCTGGCAAGGCGCGCGCCGGTGCCGCTGCTGGTGGTGCGCAGCCGCGCGCGCGTACCGTACCGCGAGGTGGTGGTCGCGAGCGACTTCTCGCCGTCGTCGCGCCGGGCGCTGGAGACCGCGGCGGTGCTTTTCCCCGAAGCAGGCTTCACGCTGTTCCATGCCTTCGGCAACCCTTATCCCACCCTGGCCGGCATGAGTGCCGCGCAGGCGCGCAGCGACGGCTACGAACTGGCGCAGAACGAGGCCACGGCCTTCCTGCAGACTTGCGAACTACCGCCCGAAGTGCGCGACCGGATGCAGTTGGCCCTGGCTTATGGGGATGCAGGTGAGCTGCTTCGCCTGCGGGGAGCGACTCGCCCCTCCGATCTCGTCGTGCTCGGCTCGGAGCGCCGGCGCGGGCTCGTGGGATGGTTGATCGGCAGCGTGGCGCAGCGCATCCTGGAGCAGGCGGAGAACGACGTGCTGCTGGTGCCGACGATTCCTGCGTGACTATTCCAGGTCGGCCCAGGCGGACGAAGGCTCGGTCTTGCGCTTCTGAATGACCCGGTGGGCCGTATCGGCCAGGATGGATGCGCGCCCGAGCCCGGTGACTGCCAGCACGCGCACGGCGCGGGTGTCCCCCGCGATCCATTCCATCTCGACCATTCCGGCCGCGTGCAGGACGCGCAGCTTGTCGACACTCGCTTCCTCATGGATTTCCAGAGGAAAGGATTCCTGCGTAATTTCCTTCAGATAGTCGATGGACATGCTTCACCTCGGATGTTCAGCACACGCATTGTCGAACTCGGCATGGGCGGAAACAGTACCACGGCGGCGAGAACCCCGGTTGGCGACAAGGCAAAGCGCCGCTCTTTTCGGCGGCGCTTTTCAGGCTTATTGTTTTTGATACCGGAACAGTCAATTTGCGACTGAGTGGTTTTTCTTCGCACCCTACCGGCGTACAGTTCATCCCATCGATGAGCCGAACCCGCAAGGCGACTCACCGAACCCGGTCAGAGACCTCCCGTCTTCTCCCCGGCTTTTTTTGAGACGCTTCAACCTTCAAAGGACTTTCATCAT
>Ga0222424_100121_pt1 | contig 102267 bp, 88 predicted proteins | sample 2B2ome_FD_182468 | JGI IMG/M metagenome (GOLD analysis project Ga0222424, IMG submission 182468) | Enriched microbial communities from leaf-cutter ant dump, University of Wisconsin, Madison, United States - 2B200A (version 2) | ecosystem: Environmental > Terrestrial > Nest > Insects nest > Nest... | reverse complement strand
CATCCTGATCGTGCCCATGGGCCTGCTGGCCGCGATGACGGGTGTATGGCTGAGCAAGGGCGACAACAACGTGTTCACGCAGATCGGGCTCATCGTGCTGGTGGGGCTGTCGGCCAAGAACGCGATCCTGATCGTGGAGTTCGCCCGCGAGCTGGAGTTCGCCGGCCGCACCCCGGTGCAGGCGGCCATCGAGGCCAGCCGCCTGCGGCTGCGCCCCATCCTGATGACCTCGCTGGCCTTCGTGATGGGCGTGCTGCCCCTGGTGCTGTCCACCGGCGCGGGCGCCGAGATGCGCAGCGCCATGGGTGTGGCCGTGTTCGCCGGGATGATCGGCGTGACGGCCTTCGGCCTGTTCCTCACGCCCGTGTTCTACGTGCTGCTGCGCAAGCTGGCGGGCAACCGCCCGCTGGTGGAGCACGGCGCGCATGTGGCGCCTATTTCTCACACGCCCGCCCCCGGGGCCGGCGCTGCGGTGCGCCCCGTGCTGGCCGCGCCGCGCAAGGAGCATGCATGACGACGACTTTCCATTCTCCGTGGGACGCCCCCGCGGCGCGCAGGCGCAGCCTGCTGGCGCCGCTCGCCGCGGCCCTGGTGCTGGCCGGCTGCATGACGCAGCCCGTGGTTCCCGCGCCGCACGCCGGCGTAAGCGTGCCCGACCATTTCACCGCGGGCGGCGAGGCGCTGCCCCCCGCGCCCTGGACCGTGGCCGCGCCCGCCGAGGCGCAGCCGCGCGGCCAGTGGTGGCTGGGCTTCCAGGACCCCGTACTGGCCGATCTGGTGCAGCGCGCGGACGGGGCCAACACCACCATCCAGCAGGCCGCGGCGCGGCTGGCCGAGGCGCGCACGCTGCTGCGCTCCGCCGACGCCGCCCGCTCCGTGCAGGTGGGCGCGTCGGCCGGCGTGGCGCGGCAGGCGGGCAGCGTGGCCACCGGCAGCGCCGCGCCCGCCACGCTGGGCACGGCGGGCTTCAACGCCTCGTACGAGCTGGACCTGTTCGGCCGGCTCTCGCAGGCCAGCGACGCGGCGCGGCTCGATGCCGAGGCCCGGGCGGCGCTGCTGCAGAGCACGCGCCTCATGGTGCAGGCCGACGTCGCGCAGACCTACCTGCAACTGCGCGCGGTGCAGGCCGAGCAGGGGCTGGTCCGGGAGAGTCTGGCCGCCTACCAGGGCACGCTGCGCCTCACGCAGCGCCGCCTGCAGGCAGGCGACGTGGCCGAGCTGGACGTGGCCCGCGTGCAGGCCGAGGTGGCGGCCACGGAGTCCGAGGCACTGGCGCTGCAGCGCCAGCAGGCCCTGCTGTCCAACGCCCTGGCCGTGCTGGCGGGCGAGGTGGCCAGCGGCTTCGCGCTGCCGGCCGCCGTGGGCGATGCTGCCCTGCCCGTGATCCCGCCCGGCGTGCCGGGCACGGTGCTGGCCCGCCGCCCCGACGTGTCGGCCGCTCAGGCGGCCGTGCTGGCGGCGCAGGCGCGCGTGGGCGTGGCGCAGAAGGCGTGGTTCCCGGCGGTCACGCTCACGGGCAGCGCGGGCCAGGCATCGCCCGAGCTGGGCGATCTGTTCAAGTGGTCCGCCCGCGCCTGGGGCGTGGGGGCCCTGCTGTCGCTGCCTCTCTTCGACGGCGGTCAGCGCGCCGCGCAGGTCGAGGGTGCCCAGGCCCGGCTGGAAGCAGCGCTGGCCGAGCACCGGGGCCAGGTGCTCCAGGCCTTCCGCGACGTGGAGGACCAGCTCGCCTCACTGCGCCTGCTGGCGGGCCAGGCCGAGGCGCAGGACCGCGCCGTGGCCGCCGCGCGGCGAGCGACCGAGCTGTCGGACGTGCGCTACCGCAACGGCCTGGTGAGCCAGCTGGAGCTGCTGGACGCCCGCCGCAGCGAGCTGCGCAACCGCCGCCAGGCGCTGCAGGTGCGCAGCGCGCAGTACGCAGCCACGGTGGGCCTGATCCGCGCGCTGGGCGGCGGCTGGGGCGACGAGGTGGCTGACAGGGTGGCGGCCCGATAGCCGGCATGGCGCGGCGGGGTTTGCGCGCCCTGCCTGCGCGGCCGCCGGCCGGGGCCTATAGTGTCTGGTTCCGCCGCAGGCCGGGCGCCTGCAGCGACCCCTCCTTCCCACACCCTCTGTCACCAGGAGCATTTGCATGAGCTACCCCAGCACCCGCCTTTTCATTGCCGGCGAATGGCAGGACGCCACCGACGGCAAGACCCTCGCCGTCTTCAACCCCTCGACGGGCCAGGAGATCGGCCGGGTGGCCCACGCAGGCAAGGCGGACCTGGACCGTGCGCTCGACGCCGCGCAGAAGGGCTTCGAGGCCTGGCGCGACATCCCCGCCGCCGAGCGCGCCAAGACCATGCGCCGCGCCGCCGTGCTGATGCGCGAACGCGCCGACGCCATCGCCGCCATCATGGTGCAGGAGCAGGGCAAGCCGCTGGCCGAGGCCCGCGTCGAGACCCTGGCCTCGGCCGACATCATCGAATGGTTCGCCGACGAGTCCCTGCGCGTGTACGGCCGCATCGTGCCCTCGCGCAACCTCAAGGCCACGCAGATGGTGATCAAGGACCCCGTGGGCCCCGTGGCCGCGTTCACGCCCTGGAACTTCCCCATCAACCAGGTGGTGCGCAAGCTCGCCGCCGCGCTGGGCGCGGGCTGCTCCATCCTCGTCAAGGCGCCCGAGGAAACGCCGGCCAGCCCGGCCGAGCTGATCCGCGCGTTCGCCGACGCGGGCGTGCCCGCCGGCACCGTGGGCCTGGTCTATGGGGACCCGGCCGAGATCTCCAGCTACCTCATCCCGCACCCGGTGATCCGCAAGGTCACCTTCACCGGCTCCACGCCGGTGGGCAAGCAGCTGGCCGCGCTGGCCGGCAAGCACATGAAGCGCGTGACCATGGAGCTGGGCGGCCATGCCCCGGTCATCGTGGCCGAAGACGCCGACCTGGAGCTGGCGATCAAGATCAGCAGCGGCGCCAAGTTCCGCAACGCGGGCCAGGTCTGCATCTCGCCCACGCGCTACCTGGTGCACGAGAGCATCCGCGCCGACTTCGTGGCCGCATTTGCCAAATATGCCCAGGGACTCAAGGTGGGCGACGGCCTCACCGCCGGCACGCAGATGGGCCCGCTGGCCAACCCCCGCCGCATCACCGCCATGGCCGACCTGATGGCCGACGCCGTGCAGCACGGCGCCAAGGTGGTGACGGGCGGCGAGCGCATCGGCAGCGAGGGCAACTTCTTCCAGCCCACGGTGCTGAACGACGTGCCGCTGTCGGCCCGCATCGTGAACGAAGAACCATTCGGCCCCGTGGCCGCGGTGCGCGGTTTCGAAAAGATCGAAGACGCCATTGCGGAAGCCAACCGCCTGCCGTTCGGCCTGGCGGGCTATGCCTTCACGCGCTCGCTCAAGAACGCGCACCTGCTGTCGCAGCGGCTGGAAGTGGGCATGTTGTGGATCAACCAGGCCGCCGCGCCGGCAGCGGAACTGCCGTTCGGCGGGCTCAAGGATTCGGGCTACGGATCGGAAGGCGGCCCCGAGGCCATCGAGGCGCACCTGAACACGCGCCTGGTCTCCATCATGAACGTTTGACTATGTAATTGATAGCTGCCAGTGCTTGCTGGATGGGCACTGGCGGCCAATTTGGCTTGAATTCAGTGCGGCGTGGCGGCGCCCGTGCCGGCACTGCGGCGCGGCCATGCAAACCAGCCCATCACCGCCACCGGCACCCCCAGGCCCACCCAGGACCACCAGTCGCCCCAGGCGTCGGACACCAGCGCCGTGACCAGGCCCGTGGCCGACAGCACGGCCATGGCGATGGGCCAGCCCCACAGGGACCAGAAGGGGCTTGTTTTCTTCATGCCGTGCCCTTCGTGCGTGCGGCCCCGGCGGCTGGCAGGCCGTTGCTGCCGGATTGCACCGGCTGCGGCGCGGCCGCCGTGGCGCCGGCCTGCACCCCCTTGCGCAGCCACAGGTAGAGCCCGCTGCCCAGCACCACGATGGTGGCGATGTCGAGCAGCGCCCAGAGGATCTTCATGGGCATGCCGCCGTAGTCGCCGAAGTGCAGCGGCTGCGACACCAGCAATGCCGTGAGGTACCACGGCAGCTGCGGCGAGGCCGTGACCTGCGCCGTGCGCGCGTCCACCAGCACCGGCTTGAGCAGCCGCGAGGTCAGCGGCTCGTCGCCGCGCAGGAAGAAGGTGTTGTGGTGCGGGCTGGAGAACGCCGTGCCCGGGAACGCGATGAACGACAGCTTGGTGCCCGGCGCCTGGGCCTGTGCGGCCTCCAGCGATTGCTGCAGCGGGCCGCGCTCCGCGGCGGGCACGGTGGGCTGGCCTTCGTACGGCTTGAGCAGCACCGAGAGCTGGTCGTACTGCCAGTACTTGATGAGAAGGTCCGCCCAGGTATTGATCATGCCCGTGCCGCCCACCACCAGGGCCCACACCAGGGTGACGATGCCCAGCAGGTTGTGCAGGTCCAGCCACTTCACGCGCGGTGAGCGGTCGCGCCGCACCTCGCCGAACGCCAGCTTGCGCATGAACGGCGCGTACAGCACCACGCCCGTGACGATGGCCACGAGCAGCAGCAGGCCCATGAGGCCCAGGAACAGCTTTCCCGGCAGGCCCGCGAACAGGTCCACGTGCAGCTTGAACATCACGTACATGAAGCCTTCGTCGAAGCGCGGCTGGGCCAGCACCCCGGCCGTGCGCGCATCCACGGCCACGGACCGGAAGTCGTCCGTGGGCGCCGGCGTGGGCGTGAGCGTGACGAACCAGACGTTGTCATCGTCCTCGGCATGCGATGCGAACTGCACCACGCGGTCCGGGTGCAGGGTCTGCGCGGCGGCCAGCACCTGGTCGAGGCTGGCGCGCGGCGTGCCGGCCGGCATGGGCGGCGCCTCGACCTCGGTGCCCAGCAGGTGGCCGATTTCGTGGTGGAAGATCAGCGGCAGGCCGGTGAGGCACAGCAGCAGCATGAAGAGGGTGCACACCAGGCTGGACCACTTGTGGGTCCACGACCAGCGGCGCAGGGCGGTGGGGGTCATGAGGGGCTCGGGGGAATTCAGGCCATTTTAGGCTGCAAATGCGAATTATTCCTCTTTGCGGTGGTGCGCGGCCGCCGAGGCCGCCGCGGGCAGGGGCAGCGCCGTCTTGTAGCGCACCTGCTTGAGCGCGAAGCTGGAGCGGATCTTCTCGATGCCCGGGATCGGCGTGAGCTGGTCCAGGATGAAGCGCTCCAGCGCCGCAATGTGCGGCAGGGCCACGCGGATCAGGTAGTCGGCGTCGCCGCTCATCAGGTAGCACTCCATCACCTCGTCGTGCTCGGCGATGCGGCGCTCGAAGTCGGCCAGGCTCTCCTTGCTCTGCGTCTTGAGGCTGATGTTGATGAACACGTTGAGCCCCAGTCCCAGCGCCGAGGCATTGGCCAGGGCCACGTAGCGGCTGATGACGCCCGCCGCCTCCAGCGCCTTCACGCGGGCCAGGCAGGGCGAGGGCGAGAGGTGCACGCGCCGCGCGAGCTCCACGTTGGAGAGCGAGCCGTCGGCCTGCAGTTCGGCCAGAATGCGCAAATCCAGCGTGTCCAGTTTCATGTGCTGCAGTTTATAGATCTGGAGGCATGAAATGCTGCCGATCCAATGAAGCAGGCGCAAAACGGCAACTCATTCGGAGCCAGTCTGGCTAAAGTCCCTGTCATGAACGCCCTTACACCCCACCAGCTGCTGCAGGCGCCCAGCGCCCTGCAGGACGACGCCGACCCCGCCGAAACCGCCGAGTGGCGCGATGCCTTCCTGGCGCTGGTGGCGACCGAGGGGCCGGCGCGGGCCCGCCACATGCTGCAGGAACTGGTGCGCCTGGCGCGCGCGCAGCGCATCGGCTGGCAGCCTGACCTGAACACGCCCTATGTGAACACGGTGGCGGTGCAGGACCAGCCCGTGTTCCCCGGCGATCTGGCCATCGAGGAGCGCGTGGCCTCCATCGTGCGCTGGAACGCGCTGGCCATGGTGGTGCGCGCCAACCAGGCCTATGGTGAATTGGGCGGCCACATTGCCAGCTACGCCAGCGCGGCGGATCTGTTCGAGAGCGGCTTCAACCACTTCTTCCGCGCCCGCGAAGGCCTGGGCGCGGGGCAGCACCGGGGCGACCTCGTGTTCTTCCAGCCGCACAGCGCGCCCGGCGTGTATGCGCGCGCCTACCTCGAAGGGCGGCTGAGCGAGCAGGACCTGATGCACTACCGCCAGGAGATCACCGCGCCCGAGGCGGGCGCGCAGGGCCTCTCCAGCTATCCGCACCCGTGGCTGATGCCGGACTTCTGGCAGTTCCCCACGGGCTCGATGGGCATCGGCCCCATCAGCAGCATCTACCACGCGCGCTTCATGCGCTACCTCACGCACCGCAACCTGCTCGATTGCACCGGGCGCAAGGTGTGGGGCGTGTTCGGCGACGGCGAGATGGACGAGCCCGAGAGCATGAGCGCCCTCACGCTCGCCGCCCGCGAGGGGCTGGACAACCTCGTCTGGGTCGTCAACTGCAACCTGCAGCGCCTGGACGGCCCCGTGCGCGGCAACGGCCGCATCATCGACGAGCTGGAGCGCCTGTTCGCCGGTGCTGGCTGGAACGTGGTCAAGCTCGTCTGGGGCAGCGACTGGGACGGCCTGTTCGCCCGCGACCTCACCGGCGCGCTGGTGCGCACGCTGGAGGGCACGGTGGACGGCCAGATGCAGACCTTCGCCGCCAAGGACGGCCGCTTCAACCGCGACAACTTCTTCGGCCAGAACCCCGAACTGGCTGCGCTCGCCCAGGGCATGACGGACGAGCAGATCGACCGCCTGAAGCGCGGCGGCCACGACCTTGTGAAGATCCACGCCGCCTACGCCGCGGCCGCCGCCCACCAGGGCCAGCCCACGGTCATCCTGGCCCACACCAAGAAGGGCTACGGCATGGGCACGGCGGGCCAGGGCAAGATGACCACGCACAGCCAGAAGAAGCTGGACGACGCGGACCTGATCGAATTCCGCAACCGCTTCAACCTGCCTTTGAGCGACGAGCAGACCAAGGCGTTGGCCTTCTACAAGCCTGCCGACGACAGCCCCGAGATGCAGTACCTGCGCAGCCACCGCCAGCAGCTCGGCGGCTACCTGCCCCGGCGCGAGACGGCGTGCGGCGCGCTGCCCGTGCCGCCGCTGGCGAGCTATGCGCAGTTCGCGCTGGCGCCGCAGGCCAAGGAGATGAGCACCACCATGGCCTTCGTGCGCATGCTGGGCACGCTGCTGAAGGACGCCACGCTGGGCCCGCGCATCGTGCCCATCGTGGCCGACGAGGCGCGCACCTTCGGCATGGCCAACCTGTTCAAGCAGGTCGGCATCTACAGCAGCGTGGGCCAGCGCTATGCGCCCGAGGACATCGGCTCGGTGCTCTCGTACCGCGAGGCGCTGGACGGACAGATCCTCGAAGAGGGCATCAGCGAGGCCGGCGCCATCGCCAGCTGGACGGCGGCGGCGACGAGCTACAGCGTGCACGGCCTGGCCATGCTGCCGTTCTACATCTACTACTCCATGTTTGGCTTCCAGCGCGTGGGCGACGCCATCTGGGCCGCCGCCGACCAGCGCGCGCGGGGCTTCCTGCTGGGCGCCACGTCGGGCCGCACCACGCTGGGCGGCGAGGGCCTGCAGCACCAGGACGGCAGCAGCCACCTCGTGGCCGCCACCATCCCCAACTGCAAGGCCTACGACCCGGCCTTCGCGGGGGAGATGGCCGTCATCATCGACGCCGGCATGCGCGAGATGGTGACCGAGCAGCGCGACGTCTTCTACTACGTCACGCTGATGAACGAGAACTACGCCCAACCCGACCTGCCCGAGGGCGCGCACGAAGGCGTGCTGCGCGGTTGCTATCTGTTCGATAGCTGCTCGCGCGCGACAGATGGGCGCGAGAGGCTGATTTCATCTGAAAAGCACGTCACCCTGCTGGGCTCCGGCGCCATCCTCACCGAGGTGGTGAAGGCCGCCGAACTGCTGGCTGCCGAAGGCATCGCCGCCACCGTGCTCAGCGTGACGAGCTGGAGCGAGCTGGCGCGCGACGGCGTGGCCTGCGAGCAGCGCGCGCTGGCGGGCGAGGCCCAGCCCGGCGTGCCCTGGCTGACGCAGCAGCTGGCGGCCACGCGCGGGCCGGTGGTCGCTGCGACGGACTACGTGCGCGCGGTGCCCGAGACGGTGCGCGCCTTCGTGCCGCAGGGGCGCCGCTTCGTCACGCTGGGCACGGACGGGTTCGGCCGCAGCGACACGCGCGCGGCGCTGCGCCGGTTCTTCGGCGTGGATGCGCAGGCCGTGGCCCGGGCGGCGCGGTCCGCCCTGGGGCTCTGAGCGGGTTCAGGCTGCTTGCCTCGGCGGCCTGAAGAACGCATCGAGCACCGGCATCAGCGCCGGAAACTCCAGCGCGAACCTTGCCCGGTTCACGAAATACGCCTCGCAGGCCACGGCGAAGAACTCGGAGGGCGAGGTGGCGCCGTAGGCATCCAGCCAGGGCCGCTCGGCGCCGAAGCGGTCGGCCCGGATGACGGCCTCGCGGAAGTCCTGGTAGGCGGGCTCCCAGGCATTCCACCAGGCCTCGTAGGCCGCGCGGCCGGTGCGTGCGCCCATGAAGCCTGCAGGCAGGGGCGGGCAGCCGTTGGGCTCGCCGTTCTTCATGTCCAGCTTGTGCACGAACTCGTGCACCACCACGTTGTGGCCGCGCGCGGTGTTGTCCAGGGCGTTGGCCACGTGCTCCCAGCTCAGCATGACCGGGCCGCGTTCCATGGCCTCGCCGAGCAGCACCTGGGTGTGCTCGTGCACCACGCCGGCTGCATCGACGGTCTGCCGCCGCGCCACGGCCTCGCCGGGGTGCAGCACGATGGTGACGAAATCGTCGTACCAGGCGAGCGCCTTGGCGGCGTCGCCCCAGTGCAGCAGCGGCAGGCAGGCCTGGGCCGCGATGTCGATGGCCATGGCGTCCGTCACCACGAGGCCGTGCGCCCCGTGGAAGCGCTTGCGGTGCAGGAAGAGGGCGCTGAGCGCGCGCAGCTTGGCCTGGTCGTGCAGCGGCAGCGCCGCGAGAAAGGGGTAGCGCGCCAGCGTTTCGAGCCACAGCGTTGCGGAGATGTCGGGCACCGGGGCCAAGGTGGCGCGCACGCGGCGCCAGATTTTGTGCAGCAAGGCCATCGGGCCTACATGGTGGCGATGGGGAGCCGTTCCAAGCCCTGGGCGAGAGAAAGCCGCAGCACCTCGGCGCGCGGGGGCAGGGCGGCGGCGTCCCAGTCGCTGAGCACCACGCGTTCCAGGCCGGGCGCAAGCATGTGGCTGGCGGGGCGGTGGGTGTGGCCGTGGATCAGGGTGGGGGCCTGCGCGGCCTGCAGCCACTGCACGGCCTCAGGGCCGTCCACGTCGGCATAGGGCATGCCGGACTGCTTCTTCGCCTCGCTCTCCTGGCGGATGCCGCGCGCCTGCACGCGGCGGGTTGACAGGGGCTGGGACAGAAAGCGCTGCTGCCACGCGGCGCTGCGCGCCTCGACGCGGAAGCGCTGGTACTCCACATCGTCCAGGCACAGCAGGTCCCCGTGGCTCAGCACATAGCGCTGGCCGCCGAAGGCCAGCACCGTGGGATCGGCGAGGCCCGTGATGCCGCAGTGCGCGAGGAACGCCGGGCCCGCGAGGAAGTCGCGGTTGCCGTGCATGAAGTACACCGGCAGGCGCCGCGCCGTGGCCCGCAGGGCGGTGCAGGCCTCGGCCTCGAAGCTGCCGGGCTCCTGGATCGCGTCGTCGCCCACCCAGACCTCGAACAGGTCGCCCAGGATGAACAGCGCGTCGGCCTGCGTGGTGGCGAGGTAGTGCGTGAACGCCGCCACGGTGGCGGGCTCGCTGGCCTGCAGGTGCAGGTCCGAAATGAAATCGACCGTGCGCCAGTGCTGGGGAGCGGCAAGCTCCTCGAACCGGGGCACGGTCGCGGCCATGGGGCGCTTTACAGGGCGACCGCTTTTTCGATGATCACGTCGTCCTTGGGCACGTCGTCGTGGAAGCCCTTGCGGCCCGTCTTCACGCCCTTGATCTTGTCCACCACGTCGGTGCCCGACACGACCTTGCCGAACACGGCGTAGCCCCAGCCCTGAGCGGAGGGGGCGGTGTGGTTTAGGAAGCCGTTGTCCGCCACGTTGATGAAGAACTGCGCGGTGGCCGAGTGCGGGTCGCTGGTGCGGGCCATGGCCACGGTGTAGTTGGCGTTCTTCAGGCCGTTGTTGGCCTCGTTCTCGATGGGGGCGTCGGTGCCCTTTTGCTGCATGCCGGGCTCGAAGCCGCCGCCCTGGATCATGAAGCCGGGGATCACGCGGTGGAAGATGGTGTTGTCGTAGTGGCCCTTCTTCACATAGGCCAGGAAGTTCTCCACCGACTTGGGCGCCTTGGCGGCGTCGAGTTCGAGGGTGATGACGCCGTGGTCGGCGATGTGCAGTTCGACTTGGGGGTTGGTGCTCATGGGTCTGTCCTTGTGTTTACTTGACCAGGGTGGCGGAGTTGATGGTGACGGGGGTGGTGGGCACGTTCTGGTGCGGGCCCTTGTTGCCGGTGGCCACGGCCTTGATCTTGTCCACCACGGCCGTGCCTTCCACCACCTTGCCGAACACGGCGTAGCCGTGGCCGTCGGGCTGGGGCGCGTTGAGCATGGCGTTGTCCTTCACGTTGATGAAGAACTGCGACGTGGCCGAGTTGGGGTTGCCCGTGCGCGCCATGGCGATGGTGTAGGTGTCGTTCTTGAGGCCGTTGCTGGCCTCCAGCGGAATCGGTGGCTTGGTGGGTTTTTGCACCATGTCGGCCGTGAAGCCGCCGCCCTGGATCATGAAGCCGTCGATCACGCGGTGGAACACCGTGCCGTCGTAGTGCTTGTCCTTCACGTAGGCCAGGAAGTTCTCGACCGTCTTGGGCGCCTTGGCCGGGTCGAGCTGCACGACGATGTCGCCCAGCGAGGTGGCCAGCTTGACCTTGGGGGCTGCGTCTTGTGCATTTGCTACTGAAAAGGTAGCTGCCAGCGCAATCCCGGCAAGCGCCAGGGTCGAATTTCTTCTGGAAATCATCCAATCACTCCTTCGAAAAATATCTGCCATTGCTGGCCCCGCCGCGCCCAGTACTGGCGCTTGACGGGGCCCGTGCGGGCGCCTTCGGCGACTTCGCCGAACGTTACCACCATGGTGTCGGCGGAGTCCGTCCAGCGCAGGTAAGACTTGTCCTTGAGCTGGAGTTCCCGCCCCTTGAGCGCGCGGGCCTCGGCCTGCAGCACCTTGGCCCACTCGTCCAGCGGCTTCTTGCGGTAGCCCTGGAAGTCCGGTGCGTAGAAGCCCAGCAGCCGCTGCATGTCCCCCTGGGACTTGGCGCTGCGCCAGGCGTTGAGCACCGCGTCGAACGACTTGCGCTCGGCGCTCACGCTGTGGGGCGCCACCCACTGCAGCTGGCGCGCGATCACCACGGGGGTGGAGCGGGGCTCCACCGTGCGCAGGATGCGTTCGAGGTCCGGGTTGGCCAGCGCCACGCAGCCGTCGGTGGCCAGGGGCGCGCGGGCGAACTGGTCGGGCGGCGTGCCGTGCAGCCAGATGCCGCTGCCGGTCTTGCCCCGGCTCTGGTCCAGCGGGTTGGGGTAGTTGATGGGCAGGGCGCCCGCGCCGTAGAAGTCCTTGAGCGTGGCCGGGTCCAGCCGGCTGGTGATGAAGTACACGCCCAGCGGGGTGCGCTGGTCGCCCTCCAGGGTCTTCTCGATGCCCAGCTTGCCCACCGAGGCGTAGTAGTCGGCGATCAGCTGCAGGCCCTTGCCGGTGTTCTCGAACAGGTACAGGCGCGAGCGCGAGGCATCCACCGCGATCGCGTGGCGCGAGCGGGGCGAAAGCTCCAGGAACTGGGCCGGCACGCTCTGCGCCGGCGGGCGGCTGCGCTGGGCATCCACGCGCTGGCGCGATTCGTTGCGCAGCTCGTCGAGCGTGGCGGCGGCCTGGAGGCTGTGGGCCGAGTCCGGCTCGGGCACGTCGCCCATGCGGCGGATGGGCCGCGTGCGCGCCATCAGCAGGTCGCCCACGGCGAGCTGCGCGAGCTGGAAGTTGGGGTAGTCGCGGGCCAGGGTTTCGGCCTGCGCCAGGGCCTCGCGGTGGCGGCCCTCGCCAATCAGCTTGTAGACCGCCAGGAGGCGCTTTTCCGCCTGGCCATCGCGCAGCTCGGGGGCTTGCGTTGGCGGGGGGGCGGAGGCTGTGCGGCGCGCCTTGCGAACTTGGGCCTGCGCGGGTGCCAGCAAGGCGGCCACCACCAGCCCAATGAGAAACGCCCGCGCGGCGGGCGCGGGCGCCGCGCCGGACATCACGCTCAGCCGCCCGTGGATTCGCGGACGATGGTCCAGCGGCCGTTGCTGTTCACCAGCTCCAGGGTCTTGCGGCTGGCGACGTTCAGGGCGTCGGCGCTGTAGGCCTGGCGAAAGCGCGCCGTCGCCTTGTCGCCGCTGACGGAGACGCTGAGGTCGGACAGCTGCACGCTGATCCTGGACTTGCCGACGATGCGCGCCTCGCGCTCCTTCTCCCAGGCGGCCCGGGTCTGGCGGCCGGGTGGGTCGAACGACTTGTCGTAGGCGCCCAGGTAGGCCGTCATGTCCTTCGCGGCCCAGGCGGCGGCCCAGGCCTGCACCGCCGAGGTGACAGCTTCGATGGCGGCGTCGCCGCTGGCTGCGGGCGCGGGGGCCGGTGCGGGCAATGGCACGGGTGCGGCGGCAACGGCCGGAGCGGGCGCCTTGGCGGCGGCCGGGGCTGGGACCGGTGCGGATGCGGGCGCGGGCGCGGGTGCCGCTGTCGCAACGGGGGCCGGGGCCGGTGCGGCGGCTGGCGCGGGCCGCGGCGTGGCCGCCACGGCCGGGGCCGGGCTGGCTGCCGCCGCGGGGCGGCCCGCCTTGCCGGCGGCATCCGCCGAGAACAGCTCGCGGATCAGCGCCAGCTTGGGCTTGACCGAGTTGGCGTTGGCGGCGTCGAGCTGCAGCGCCTTGTTGTAGGCCTGGCTGGCGAGCTTGGCGTAGATGTCGCCCAGGTTCTCGTGCGCCGTGGCGTAGCTCGGGTTGGTGCGGATGGCCATCTCGAGCGCGGTGCGGGCCTTGTCCAGCTGGTTCTGGTTGGCGTACAGCACGGCCAGGTTGTTGTAGGGCTCGGGCAGCTCCGGGTACTCTTCCGTGAGCTTGGTGAAGGTCACGATCGCCTCGGCCGGCTTGCCCGAATCCGCCTGCGCCACCCCGCGCAGGAAGCGCAGCTGCGGATCGCGCGGTGCGGCCGCCAGGCGCTGCTCGGCCTTGGCCAGCGCCTCGGCGGGCTTGCCGGTGCGCAGCAGCTGGGTGATCTCGGCGTAGTCGTCGGCCTGGGCCACGCCCGTGCCCAGCAGCGCGGTCAGCGCCACCAGGCGGAGAAGACGTGGAAGGGTGCGGCGGACTGGCTTCATGGGCGTTCAAGGAGGGGTTGGGCGGGAGCGCGCCGGGCGAGGGGCTGGCCGGGGCTTATACTGCGGCGGATTGTAGCTGAGGGGGTCGTCATGACGGTACGCTGTTGCCGCGGGTGTTTTCGCTGAGCGCCCCCCGCCGGGCCTGCCCCGCCACGGGGCATCTTTCGCCCACCCCCATCAAGTCCCCCGTTACCAAAATCCCATGAGTCTGCGCATCTACAACACGCTGTCGCGTGCATTGGAGGAGTTTTCCCCGCTCGAACCCGGCCATGTGCGCATGTACGTCTGCGGCATGACCATCTACGACCTGTGCCACATCGGCCATGCGCGCATGATGATGGCCTTCGACGTGGTGCAGCGCTGGCTCAAGGCCAGCGGCCTGCGCGTCACCTATGTGCGCAACATCACCGACATCGACGACAAGATCATCAAGCGCGCTCTGGAGCGCGGCATCACCATCCGCCAGCTCACCGACGAGATGATCGCCGCCATGCACCAGGACATCGGCGCCCTGGGCATCGAGCCGCCCGCGCTGGAGCCGCGCGCCACCGAATACGTGCCGCAGATGCTGTCGCTCATCGGCACGCTGCAGGACAAGGGCCTGGCCTACCAGGGCAGCAGCGGCGACATGAACTACGCCGTGCGCAAGTTCCCCGGCTACGGCAAGCTCTCGGGCAAGTCGCTCGACGAGCTGCGCGCCGGCGAGCGCGTGGCCGTGCTGGAGGGCAAGGACGATCCGCTCGACTTTGTGCTCTGGAAGTCCGCCAAACCCGAGGAGCCGCCCGAGGCCAAGTGGGAAAGCCTCTTCGGCACGGGCCGCCCCGGCTGGCACATCGAATGCTCGGCCATGAGCTGCGCCACGCTGGGCGAGACCTTCGACATCCACGGCGGCGGCGCCGACCTGCAGTTCCCGCACCACGAGAACGAGATCGCCCAGAGCGAAGGCGCCACGGGCAAGCCCCTGGCGAAGTTCTGGGTGCACAACGGCTTCGTGCGCGTGGACAACGAGAAGATGTCCAAGAGCCTGGGCAACTTCTTCACCATCCGCGACGTGCTGCAGAGCTACGACGCCGAGACGGTGCGCTTCTTCATCGTGCGCGCCCACTACCGCAGCGCGCTGAACTACAGCGATGCGCACCTGGACGACGCCCGCCAGGCCCTGAAGCGCCTGTACACGGCGCTCAGCCTCGTGGCCCCGGCGCCCGTCGCCGCCATCGACTGGTCCAGCCCCTACGCCGCGCGCTTCAAGGCCGCGATGGACGAGGACTTCGGCACGCCCGAGGCCGTGGCCGTGCTGTTCGACCTGGCGGGCGAGGTGAACAAGACCCGCAGCGCCGAGCTGGCTGGGCTTTTGAAGGCCCTGGGCGGCTGCCTGGGCCTGCTGCAGGGCGACCCCGCTGCCTTCCTGCAGGCCGGCGCGGGCGTGGATGCCGGAGACATCGAGGCCCAGATTGCGGCCCGCGCCGCCGCCAAGGCCGCCCGCGACTTCGCCGAGGCCGACCGCATCCGCAACGCGCTGCTGGCGCGCGGCATCGTGCTCAAGGACTCCGCCGCGGGCACCACCTGGGAAGCCGCCCAGTGATGTCTGGAATACGGGTCAAATCGGCCTCTAGCGCTTATGGGACAAGCGGTGGCAGCTACTAAAAAGATAGTCCAGGAGCTCGCCACGCCCGACTACTGGGACGATGCCTGCAAGCACCTCATGAAGAAGGACCGGGTGATGAAGCGCCTGATCCCGCAGTTCGAGGGCGCCGCCCTGCAGACGCGGGGCGATGCCTTCGTCACCCTGGCGCGCTCCATCGTGGGCCAGCAGGTCTCTGTGAAGGCCGCGCAGGCCGTGTGGGAGCGCTTCGAGCAGCTGCCGCGCAGCATGCAGCCCGCCAGCGTGCTCAAGCTCAAGGTGGACGACATGCGCGCCGCCGGCCTCTCGGCCCGCAAGGTGGACTACCTCGTGGACCTGGCCATGCACTTCGAGGGCGGCAAGCTGCACGTGAAGGACTGGGCGGCCATGGACGACGAGGCCATCATCGCCGAGCTGGTGGCCATCCGGGGCATCGGCCGGTGGACGGCCGAGATGTTCCTGATCTTCTACCTGATGCGCCCCAACGTATTGCCCCTGGACGACCCGGGGCTGATCACCGGCATCAGCCACAACTACTTCTCGGGCGACCCCGTGAGCCGCAGCGATGCGCGCGAAGTGGCCGAGGCCTGGAGGCCCTGGTGCAGCGTGGCGACTTGGTATATTTGGCGGTCGCTCGACCCGCAGCCCGTGGCCTATTGAATTGCAAACAATCGTGGCCCGTCGGTTACAGTAGCGCGCCATGTGTGACCGCGCCGTAGCCGCTGCCGCTACAGGCGCGATCCTCACCCAAGGAGAAAAACGTTGGCGAAAAAGACCTTTCTGGATTTCGAGCAGCCCATCGCGGAGCTGGAATCCAAAATCGAAGAACTGCGCTACGTGCAGACCGAGAGCGCGGTGGACATCTCGGAAGAGATCGACCAGCTCAGCAAGAAAAGCCAGCAGCTCACCAAGGACATCTACAGCGAGCTGAGCCCCTGGCAGATCACCAAGATCGCCCGCCACCCCGAGCGCCCTTACACGCTCGACTACGTGCGCGACATCTTCACCGACTTCATCGAGCTGCATGGCGACCGCCACTACGCGGATGACCAGTCCATCGTCGGCGGCCTGGCCCGCTTCAACGGCCACGCCTGCATGGTCATCGGGCACCAGAAGGGCCGCGACACCAAGGAGCGCGCCCTGCGCAACTTCGGCATGAGCAAGCCCGAGGGCTACCGCAAGGCGCTGCGGCTGATGAAGACGGCCGAAAAGTTCAAGCTGCCCGTGTTCACCTTTGTCGATACGCCCGGCGCCTACCCCGGCATCGACGCCGAGGAGCGCGGCCAGTCCGAGGCCATCGGCCGCAACATTTTCGAGATGGCGCAGCTCGAAGTGCCCATCATCACCACCATCATCGGCGAAGGCGGCTCCGGCGGCGCGCTGGCCATCAGCGTGGCCGACCAGGTGGTCATGCTGCAGTACGCCATCTATTCGGTGATCAGCCCCGAGGGCTGCGCCTCCATCCTCTGGAAGACCAGCGAAAAGGCCCAGGAGGCCGCCGACGCCCTGGGCATCACCGCGCACCGCCTCAAGGCCCTGGGCCTGGTGGACAAGATCGTGAGCGAGCCCGTGGGCGGCGCGCACCGCGACCACAAGCAGATGGCCGCCTTCCTCAAGCGCGCGCTGGGCGACGCCTTCCGCCAGGTGGCGGACCTCAAGGTCAAGGATCTGCTGGAGCGCCGCTACGAGCGCCTGCAGAGCTACGGCCGCTTCAGCGACACCAAGGCCGACAGCCGCTGACCTGCCGCTGCACGGCAACAACAACGGCCCTGCGGGGCCGTTGTTGTTTTAACGACAGGCGCCGCCGAGGCCGCGCCAAATCCCGCTGGCGCTGCCCGTGATACCGGATGTAACATGCCTCGCAAGCCACCCCTGCGGGTGGATCGTGGGGTGCTCCATGTCGCTTCTGAAGACGCTCAAGGGCCAGATCCTGCTGGTGTCGATCGGTTGTCTGGTGGCGGGGCTGCTGGCGCTGACGGTGGCCAACTACCTCACTGCCCGGGCGCAGGCCTATGCCTCCCTCGCGGCCCAGTCGCAGGCGCTGGCGCACAGCCACATAGAGACCCTGCGCGACTGGGCGCGCGGCAAGGCCGCCATCATCGAATCGTCCGCCGCCGCGCTGGACGATGCCGAAGCCGCCAAGCCCCTGCTGATGCTGGCCAAGGCCGGCGACTTCCTGACCACCTACTTTGGCTATGCGGACAAGCGCACGGTGTTCTCCTCGGCGCAGAACCTGCCCGCCGACTACGACCCCACCGCACGCCCCTGGTACCAGCAGGCCGCCGGGGCCCAGGCGGCCGTCCTGACCGCGCCGTACCCGGATGCCGGCGGCGCGGGCCTGGTCGTCACCTTCGCCAAGGCGGTGCGCGACGGCGGCAGCGTCAAGGCCGTGGCGGCGGGCGACGTGTCGCTGGCCGCCGTGGTGGCCAACGTGGCCACGATCAAGCCCACGCCGTCGAGCTACGCCTTCCTGGTGGGCACCGACGGCAACATCATCGCCCACCCCGACGTGAAGCTGGCCCTCAAGCCCGCCACCGACGTGGCCCCGTCGCTCACCGCCGCCGCGCTGGCCGCCATGGCCCAGCGCGCGGACCTCACCGCAGTGGACCTGCAGGGCCGCGCCATGCTGCTCACCGTGGCGCCGGTCACGGGTACGCCCTGGCTGCTGGCCATCGCGCTGGACCGGGGCGAGGCGCTGCGGGCCATCGCCACCATGCTGCAGGTCTCGCTGGGCGCGGGCATCGTGGTGCTGCTGGTGGCGCTCGCGGTGCTGGCGGGCATCCTGTCGCAGCGGCTGCGCAGGCTCACGCAGGTGCGCGACGCCATGCACGAGATCGGCGCGGGCGACGGCGACCTGTCGCGCCGCATCGACGCGCAGGGCCAGGACGAACTGGCGCAGATCGCGGAGAGCTTCAACAGCTTCGCAGGCAAGCTCTCGGGCGTGCTCGCGCAGATCCGCGACGCCAGCAGCTCGGTGCGCGTGGCTGCCGAGGAGATCGCCACCGGCAACCACGACCTGAGCGGACGCACGGAACTCACGGCGTCCAGCCTGCAGGAAACCTCGGCGTCGATGCAGCAACTCACCGAAACCGTGCGCCACAACGCCGATGCCGCACGCCAGGCCAACCAGCTCGTGGCCCAGGCCTCCAGCGTGGCGCAGCACGGCGGCACGGTGGTGGGCAACGTGGTGACCACCATGGACCAGATCAACGCCGCCTCGCGCAAGATCAACGACATCATCGGCGTGATCGACGGCATCGCCTTCCAGACCAACATCCTCGCGCTGAATGCTGCCGTCGAGGCTGCCCGCGCGGGCGAGCAGGGCCGGGGCTTCGCCGTGGTGGCAGGCGAGGTGCGCAGCCTGGCCCAGCGCAGCGCGGAGGCGGCGCGCGAGATCAAGACGCTCATCAACACCTCGGTGGAGCAGGTGGAAAACGGCTCGCGGCTGGTGCATGATGCCGGCACCACCATGACCGACATCGTCACGTCCGTGCAGCGCGTGACGGACATCATGGCCGAGATCACCGCCTCCACGAACGAGCAGAGCACCAGCATCGCCGAGGTCGGCCAGGCTGTCTCGCACCTGGACCAGATGACGCAGCAGAACGCCGCGCTGGTCGAGGAGAGCGCGGCGGCGGCGCAGAGTCTCAAGGACCAGTCGGTGCGGCTGTCCGAGGTCGTCGGCTCCTTCCGCCTCTCCGCCGACGCGGCGCCGCGCCTGTCTGCCTGAAGGGCAGGGGCGCCGTGATAATCGGCGCCCATGACGAGCCCCCAGTCCTTCGACGCCGCGATGCGGGCCTTCGCGCCCGCGCTGCCTCTGGCCGTGGGACTGAGCGGCGGGGCCGACTCCACCGCGCTGCTGCTGGCCTGCGCGCGGCGCTGGCCGGGGCAGGTGCAGGCCATCCACGTGCACCATGGCCTGCAGGCCGCGGCGGACGGTTTCGAGCAGCATTGCATCGCCCTGTGCCGCGACCTGGACTTGCCGCTGACGGTGCGGCACCTCGATGCGCGCCATGCCCCGGGCCAGAGCCCTGAGGATGCCGCACGCCAGGCAAGATACAAGGCTTTGGAGGCTGTAGCGCTTGCCAGTCAAGCGCCAGAAGCTATCCAATCCATAGCACTTGCGCAGCACGCGGATGACCAGGCGGAGACGCTGCTGCTGGCCTTGTCGCGCGGCGCAGGCGTGGCCGGGCTGGCGGCCATGCCCGCGCGCTGGGAGCGTGCCGGCGTGGCCTGGCACCGCCCCCTGCTGCGCGTGCCGGGGGCCGAGGTGCGCCGCTGGCTGCGCGCGCAGGGTCAGGCCTGGGTGGAAGACCCGACCAACGCCGACGAGCGCTATACCCGCAACCGCATCCGCGCCCGCTTGCTGCCAGCGCTGGAGGCTGCGTTCCCTGCCTTTCGGGAGACTTTCGGGCGCTCGGCGTCGCACGCGGCGCAGGCGGCCGAACTGCTGGAGGAACTCGCGCAGCAGGACCTGGCATTGGTGGGGCAGCCGCCGCAGATCCGCGCGCTGCAGCAGCTGAGCCGTGCGCGGCAGGCCAATGTGCTGCGCCACTGGCTGCGCAGCGCCCATCACACCACGCCGGCCGCGGCGCAGCTCCAGGAACTGCTGGACCAGGTACAGGCCTGCACCACGCGCGGCCACCGCATCCACATCAAGGTGGGGCGCGGCTTTGTCGTGCGGTCCGGGCCGGAACTCGATTGGTACAATCAGCAGGTTTTGCCCCCCAATCGTCACCCCTGAAAAATCCAATGGCATTGATCGTTCACAAATACGGCGGCACCTCGATGGGCTCCCCGGAGCGCATCCGCAACGTCGCCAAGCGCGTGGCCAAGTGGGCCCGCGCAGGCCACCAGATGGTGGTGGTGCCCAGCGCCATGAGCGGCGAGACCAACCGCCTGCTCGCGCTGGCCAAGGAACTCGCCCCCGCACGCGCCACCGCGGCCTACAACCGCGAACTCGACATGCTGGCCGCCACGGGCGAGCAGGCCTCCTCGGCCCTGCTGGCGATCGCGCTGCAGGCCGAAGGCATGGGCTCGGTGAGCTATGCGGGCTGGCAGGTGCCGATCCGCACCGACAGCAGCTACACCAAGGCCCGCATCGAATCCATCGACGACCAGCGCGTGCGCGCCGACCTGGCCAATGGCAAGGTGGTGATCGTGACGGGCTTCCAGGGCATCGACGACGAAGGCAACATCACCACGCTGGGCCGCGGCGGCTCCGACACCTCGGCCGTGGCCGTGGCGGCGGCTATGAAGGCCGACGAGTGCCTGATCTACACCGACGTGGACGGCGTGTACACCACCGACCCCCGCGTGGTGCCCGAGGCCCGCCGCCTGCAGACGGTGAGCTTCGAGGAAATGCTGGAAATGGCCAGCCTGGGCAGCAAGGTCCTGCAGATCCGTTCGGTGGAATTCGCCGGCAAGTACAAGGTCCCCATGCGCGTGCTGTCGAGCTTCACGCCCTGGGACATCGACATCAACGAAGAAGCCCGCTCCGGCACGCTGATCACTTTTGAGGAAGACGAAAAAATGGAACAAGCCGTCGTATCCGGCATCGCTTTCAACCGCGACGAAGCCAAGATCTCCGTGCTGGGCGTGCCCGACAAGCCCGGCATCGCCTACCAGATCCTGGGCGCCGTGGCCGATGCCAACATCGAGGTGGACGTGATCATCCAGAACGTGAGCAAGGACGGCAAGACCGACTTCAGCTTCACCGTGCACCGCAACGACTACGCCCGCACCGTCGAGCTGCTCAAGGAAAAAGTGGTGCCAGCCCTGGGCGCGCAGGAAGTCGTGGGCGACACGAAGATCTGCAAGGTGAGCATCGTCGGCATCGGCATGCGCAGCCACGTGGGCGTGGCGAGCAAGATGTTCCGCACGCTGAGCGAGGAGGGCATCAACATCCAGATGATCTCCACATCCGAGATCAAGACCTCCGTCGTCATCGACGAGAAGTACGTGGAGCTGGCCGTGCGCGCGCTGCACAAGGCCTTCGAACTGGACCAGGAAGCCGCCTGATTCCGCGGGAATGCCTCCGAAATGAGGCATAATGCCGGGATTGCTGGAAACGTGACCGAGTGGCCGAAGGTGCTCCCCTGCTAAGGGAGTATGGGGTGTAGAGCCTCATCGAGGGTTCGAATCCCTCCGTTTCCGCCAAGAATGAACCCCAAGTGATTGATTCACTTGGGGTTTTTTGTTTTTTACTGCATTGGGTATGCCATTCGGTGTGCCATGTCGTGCTGGCTTCAGTCGGGCGTTTTTGGACCAACTGAGACTTTGGCGGTCTGTGGTTGCTTTACCCGAGGGCGTTCAAATCATGCGATCCGCATCAAGGGTCGAGGCTGCATTCGACTCGCTCCCCACATTTCACCCACGGCGTTGTTACAGACGCTGATGATCAGGTCTATCTGGGATGCGCCTGGTGCGGCGAATTCATCCCAGCTCTTGCTGCGCAGGCCTTCCGTGGAAATACCAGCTTTCCGCAGCACCTGCAGGCCCACCGGGTGGGTTGTTAGTTGTCGTGTGGGCTGATCCTCTCTTAGCGGGCCTTGAATCGTCCGGCCCCATGCCGTTAAGCAGGGCCAACGAGGCTTTGTCCCGTTTAGGGGAACTTTGCATATCTTTACGAGAACTGCTGTGATTTCAACTTTTGGTTGTTACGCCAACAAAAACTTCGCTTGGACTCCAGGCGTTGCCGGCTGGCGCCTATTTCTCGTCGTGCAAAAGGCTCTTACATTGCACGCAGTCCTGCAGATCAGCCACTGCTGGACAAGAAAAAACCCCGTCGGCCGTTAGGCAAACGAGGTTTGTTCTGGACCCAATTGCGAGGGGCACTCGTAAAAGATCCTCACTCGTAAAAGATCCTGTCTGGGCAGACGGAATCATTGTATCGAGTGTGCTCGTGTTTCGCTAGTCCTCTGTGACAGGGAGGAATGGCGGAGCTATGCCTTGAGCGATTGGTTGGCTAATTGTTTTTGGAGACCGATCAATATGAGTATTCAATATGGGGGAGAGCATCTCCTCAAGCTGAGCGCAGTTCTCGCGCGCTTCCCCGTCAGTCGTTCCACTTGGTACTCCGGGGTCAAGGCGGGGGCCTACCCCACACCTGTGAAGCTCGGACCTCGCGCCGTGGCATGGAGGGCGACCGATATCGCTGAGCTCATTGAGCGGCGTGTAAAGGGGGAGGGCGAACATGACGACCTCTGATTCGACGACGCAGCAGGAAGACGCGTTCCAGACCTCGACGGGCGCCGTCTTTCGGATGAAGAAGCTCAAGGGCCAAGGCATCGTCCTCCGCGCAGCCAGACACAACCTGCGTGAAGTCCAGGCTGAATGCTGCGCAGGCGATCACATCGATGTGGCGCGCATTCCGCTGAACCAGAGATTGGTTGGCCCGGGCAGTGCGGACGACGTAAATCGTCGCGCTAAAACCCTTATGAAGCAGGCCGGCATCGTTAGGCTGCGAACTGACGCCGTGCGCGCGCTCGAGCTGCTTTTCACTCTCCCCTCTGGGCATCCTGCTGTCGAAGGCGGCTTTTTTCAAGACTGTCTGGAGTGGGTGTCCAACAAGTACGGGAGTGCACAGGTTCTCAGTGCAGTGATCCATCACGACGAGGCTGCCCCTCATATGCACGTGCTCGTGCTTCCGCTATTCGACGGCAAGATGAACGGGTCCAGGCTGATGGGGTATGCGGTGCAGTTGAGCGCGTTGCACCAGTCTCTTCATCGCGAAGTGGGCCTGCGCCACGGCCTGAAGCCCCCGCAACCGCGACTCACGGCGAAGGACCGGGAGCGCGCATATCGGCGGGTGCTTGACGAACTGCAGTCGCGTCAGGATCCGATTCTTAATTCAGAGTTGAAGAGTCAGGTGCTTCAATGGGTTCGGCAATCTCCGGAGTTGTGCTTCGAGCCGCTCGGCATTCAGCTTTCTCGGCAGGCAGTCAAGCGCCGCACCATGACACAGATCTTCACCAGCAAGGGTAAGGGGCCTCGGCTCTAGGCTGGGACCAGGGGCTGTGGAGGTAGCAAAGCCTAAACCTGTGTAGGCTTTTCCCTCCCCACGCAGAGTATTCGCAATTCCTCGAAGCACTACCCAACAAGCGTTATGACTATCCCCACGACACCTCTCAGCGACGGCGTAATTGCAGCCGGCGCTGAAGATCCATCCGCGATCGCGCGCATCGCGCTTCACGGTGGCACTTTGAACGCCACGGTTGTGAAGGGGTTCGCTCTGAGCGGTGTCAGCTCGATCAACGCCGCGGACCTAGTTCAGGTCTTAGACGAACACGCGAGGGCCATCAGTGGTGGCGATTTTTCGCAGGTCGAGGCCAAGCTGTTCGCCCAGGCCAGCGCGCTGGACAGCATCTTTGTTGAAATGTCTCAACGCGCTGCGCGCAACCTCGGTGTGAACATTGAGGCCTTAGAGCGATACCTGCGTCTCGCCCTCAAGGCGCAGAACCAGAGCCGCGCGACGCTCGAAACTCTTGCAAATGTCAGGCGTCCACCGGCTTTGTTCGCTCGCCAAGCCAACATCGCGCATGGGCCGCAACAAGTGAACAATGCAGGTGAAGGTGGCCCCATCCGCGCTTCGGGCTCGCGAGCTCGCAAAAAAACAGTTTCTCAGCCAAACGAACTATTAGAGGAGGCAGCCCGTGGCAGCTCGACAGTGGACACCCGAGCAGCGCGAACTGCAGCGCGAGGCGATCAAGCGGTGGAAGCCCTGGACGCAGTCAACCGGCCCCGTAAGCGCGGAAGGGCTGGCTAAGTCATCGCGCAACGCCTTCAAGGGTGGTCGTCGGGCAGCTCTTCGAGAGGAACTGAAGCAGGTGCGGAACCTCTTGCGGGCCCTCAAGCAGATGGACCTCACAAGAAAATGAAGTGCGAACAGGTGCCTGTCCCTTAGCCTTCACGGTGTCTGCGTATGGCCGTGAAGTGGCCGGAGCTAACATAGTCACGTGCACCTCCGTATCCATCTCAACGCCGACCTGACCCGGCTAGTCTCCGCCCAGACACTGGTGGGCCCGACGCCTCACACAGAGCGCGCTGGTCGCGGTGGGACCTGTGACGCAGGAAGTATTCACGCTCGTCGGGCCGGGAGAGGGGCGCCGCCATTTACGCCCCCTTTTAGAGCCCGCCTTGCGGGCTTTCTCTTTCTTGTCTGCTTTAGCGCACGAAACGCCGTATCCCGGCGTCCTCGCAGTGGGGTTCAGGCGCTGATCAGCTCGCCACCAGGGGGATGGGAGCCCAGGTGGCACCGGGGCCAAAAAACGCCTTGCAGTGTGGGCATTCTTCATCCGCGAGCATCAGCGGTTTTGAGCAGTTTGGGCAAGTCGCCTTTTGCGGATGCGCTATGGTCGCAACAGCCGGGACATCGGCGTGCGCTGGACCCTCGCTCTTTGCGGGCTTGTCCACGCTGCGGGCAAGTTCATCAGCTCGGGCAGCAAGATAGAGCACTTTGGCTTTGACCTCGTCGCCCTGGGCTTGGACGAAGGACCGGGCCCACAGCCCCGGGCGGCGGTCTGGTCCGTCGAATTCAGCCGCGGCCTGCTCCCACTGGTTCTCGTCGGCGGTGGTTTCGCTTGCGGCGGAACTGACGGTGGCGTGAATATGTGTGTGTACCGGCAGTTGAGCTGGTGGAACGTCGCGTTTTTCCCTCGCAGGTGCAGTTGCCGGCGCCGCGACCACCGCATTCGTCGCCCCCTCGCTGCGAATGCGGTGCTCGAAGGTCACGCGCACCCGGAGGGAGAGGTTGAGGTATGTCACCCAAATGGCACAGGAAAGGGCCCACAGCATCGACATCTCGCCCATCATGGCGGCGCTACCGTCGAAGGGGGTGAGCACCAGTTGCACGGCAGCTGTGGCGGGGAAGCCGATGATCAAAATCCAACTTGTCACTGGGCGGAATGCCGCCGGCTTCGCCAGCATCATCCAGAGTACGGCAGCAGTTTGAAGCACCTGGGCTCCGATTGCGATTTTGTAGGAGCGCACGACGGGGATGCCGAGCTCAAGCATCTCGCTGAGACTCATTCCTGCCGCGTGAGCCGTTGAACTCGCATCACCCAGCGCTTTGATGGGGGCGAGAAGCATGCCAATCGCGAACAGCAGTAGCCAGCCACCGAGACCGTACAGAGGGTGCTTCCTGGCTTGTTCTTCAGAAACTTCTATCCATGTGGCGGAGGAGGTCACGGCGATGCTCCTACTGCCCGATCAAGAGGTCGAAGAGGCGGCCGTCGTTGGTCTGGCATTGCCCCTGGGCGCGCCAGGCGACCACGGAACCGAAGACACAACGTAGTACCTTGCCTTCGGGCGACGTGAGCAGTGCTTGCCCGCTGCCATCCGTCGTGAGCGCCGTGCCCGTGCCGACTCGGGTGCCCGTCGTCACGGTGCCGAATCCGGCCGACATTCCCTGGACAAAGCTCCCGCGGTACAGCACTCCGTCAACGTTGATTTCCACCGACTTGGACAGTTGGTCATAGCGACCAGAGTGGACTTTGCCGTCTTCCAAGAGCTTGAGGTTGCCTGCGCATCCCGCTAGTTGGGCGAGTGCGAGGGCGACGAATGTGTTTTGAACAAGGGTTTTTGCTTTCATATCCGCTCCGTCATTTGGTTGTTGCCAGGCTGAATCTTCGAATTTCGTAGAGAAATTTTATGGCGAATTTACGAAATTCGAAGGGTGTCTTCCAAGAGTGTTCAGCAGCCAGCAAAAACGTTCCGATCGACCACATTCGGTCGGCGCATGCGCATGGCACGCGAGCGCCTTGGGTTGCCACAGGACCGGCTTGGGGTGGCAATTGGCATCGATGAAGGTAGCGCCAGTGCGCGCATGAGCCGGTATGAAACCGGAACGCATGAGCCGCCGATTGCGACCGCTCGATTGATCGCAAAGGCGCTCAAGGTGCCTTTGCCGTATCTCTACTGCGATGACGAAGTCCTCGCAGAGATCATTCTGGGGGTCGCCGCTCTGCCAGCTACCGACAAACAGCGATTGCTTGGATCTTTGACGAGCTATCAGGCGCGATCACACGGGGCTTCTTGAGTGCGTGCTTCGTAGCTTTTCGACCACGGGCTCGGCGTTCGGCAAGACCATCGACGGTTCGCAACGGCATCAGCCAAGGGTCTGGGTGATCGATAAGATCGTTCGGCCCGATCCGCACCTTTGTGGCACCGTAGTCGCGCATCACCAGCCAGGGTCGATCGTCGACAGGGAAGATCAACCAGCAGTAGCGCGCGTAGTAGCTGCTATATGCGGCCGGTCCCTCTAACCGCACGACGCGGCCAATATTGGCCTTGCAGCTGGGTTCATCGTGGATTACAAGGGCGAGGTCGCCCGCTCGGCATCTCAACTTCATGTTCTTTCCATCCCGCCGCGTTGTACCGCGCCCACGGATGGCGAACGATGATGGAGGGCAGGGGGGCGATGGCTCTGCTCGATCGGATTGCTGGGTGGTCTCCGTGGCGCATGATCTAGGTCGTCGTGGCCGGAGATGCGCTGGATTATGATGGCAAGGCGACGAGCGCGCGCCAGCGTGAAGTTTGCAAGCTCATGCATGAGCTACTCCTCTTTAGCAGCGATGGCGTGATGCCGGGGGCTGCAATTCGGACGGAAATCCCCCCAGTCGATGTCCCAGGATGGGTGGCAGACCAAGCCAGAAACGAAAAATCCCTCACGAGGAGGGATGACGCTTTGCCGGCTTCGTTGCCCTGGTAGGGCCACATCGCTTTTGGCGGACCACCTTGCACCGGAGGCAGGTTGGTGCGGGCGTCAGCCCGACTCGTGATGTGCCTTCATTGTAGGTGGGCTCTGCCGGCCTTGGCAAGACTCAGAGATGCGCAGCGCAGTGATTCGGACAACCTAAATTGCAGAGGTCAATGCAGTGCGGGTTTGCTGGGCAGGAGCTCCACACCTGTCCGCCGAACCAATTCCTGGTAGCTGATCGGAGGTCCGGCTGTCTCCCCTTCGCGGTTCACCAGTGTGCCCAGGCCCGTTGGGTGGTCGCGTCATACACGAGCTTGTACAGGCAGGTGGGGACCTTCACCCCATTGACTCCGAAGCGCTGCCCGGCTCAGTGAACACAGGCTCCGTGATCACAAACACATCGCCTTTGGCGCGCTTCACGTAGTGTCGAGTGTCCTGCTCGATCTTCGCCCAGCGCGGGCAGCGCGGCGAGCGTGGAGCCGATGGCAGCGAGGGCAAGGACGAATGTGGTGGTAGGGCGTGTCATGGGTTTGTCTCCTGGATGGCTGCGCTTCAGCGTCCGGTGAAGCGGGGCGCGCGCTTTTCCTTGAATGCCCTTTGGCCCTCCTGCAGGTCATCGCTGGTGCGGATCGCCTCCAGCTGCTGCAGCGTCCGCGCGTACTGCTCGGAAGGGCTTGCAGGAATGATCTCGCCGACGAAGCGCTTGATCGTGCGGATGACGAGCGGCGCCATGTCCGCGATCTCGTCGGCCATCGCCAGGGCCACTTCGAGTTGCTGGCCGTCCGGCGTCACCTGGTTGATCAGCCCGACGTCGTAAGCCCGTTGCGCATTCATCTGCCTGCCGAGCAACATGATCTCCATCGCGATCTTCTGCGGGATGCGTGCGGCGATTGCGGTGATGAAGCCCTGCGTGAGGCCGATCTTCGCTTCCGGATACGAGAACCTGGTGTTTTCTGCGGCGACCGCAAGGTCGCAGGTCGCGGTGAGCGTGATGCCTCCGCCGATGCACCAGCCGGCCACCGCGGCGATGATGGGCTTGTCGGTCACGATCCCCGCGCCGGGCGTGCAGCGCCAGAACTCGGGGATGTCGTTCAGGTCGGCGCCCGCGGTGAACGCATCGTTACCCGCGCCGGTGATGACGGCGACGCGCTGCCCGGAGTCGGCATCGAATTCCGCGAACGCGCGCTGCAGGTCGATCGCCGTGGCCTGAGAAATGACGTTGCGCTTGGCAGCATTGTCGAATGTGAAAATGGTTGTCGCGCCGCGCTTGTCGATGCGGAGTTTGCTCATGTCGTTTCCTTCGGGCCGAAGCGCGCACGGGCGTCGACGGCAATGCAGGTTGTGGGGCCGGCTTTCACCGGGTTGGCTTCGATCTCGAAATCCCGGCGGTCCATCGCCTTGGCGAGACCGGCGAAACGGATGACCACGTCGACCGCCGCATCGAGATTCACGGCTTCGGCGCCACGGAAGCCCTGCAGCAGCGGTGCGACGCGCAGCGAAAGCAATGCGCGGCGCGCGTCCTCGCGTGAAACTGGGAGAGGCAGCAGCACGATGTCCTTCAGCAGTTCGACCAGCACCCCGCCGCTGCCGACGATGACTATTGGTCCGAACTGAGGATCGCGTCGCGCGCCGACCAGTAATTCCACCCCGCCTCCCGCCATGTGCTGCACGAAGAAGCCCTCGATGCTTGCCTGCGGGGCTGCCGCGCCGATTCGGGTCTTCATCGCGGAAAGCGCGTCGCGCAGTTCGTCAGCGTTGCGCAGGCCAAGCGCGACGCCTCCCACCTCGCTCTTGTGCACGATCTGCGGTGAAACGATCTTCGCCACTACCGGATACCCGATGCGATCCGCTGCGGCCAACGCGCCGTCGATGTCGGTCGCCACTTCGCCCTGGACGATGGCGATGCCTGCTTTCGAGAGCAGGGCTTTCGACGCTTCCTCGTCGAGTTCGGCGGCGGCCGGGCCGAGCGGGATATCCAGCGGCGGTGCATCGTCGCCCGTGGATGTCTGCCACTGCGACCAGGCTCGCCACGCGCGCAGGGCCTCGACGGCTTCGTGAATGGAATCGGTGAAGGGCTTGCGCGATTGGCGCAGCACGTCGCGCGCGCCTGCCGCGAGGGCTCCGGGTTGCATGACCTGCAAGATCGGCTTGCCCGCCTCTTCGGCCCCTTTCGCGAGTTCGGCCGCGAGCGACGTGAGCGCGGGCGCGGTGGTGATGACCGCCAAGCCAGCATCGGCGTGAGGATCGCGAAGCGCCATCAGTGCGCTGCGATAGCCGAAGTCTGGAACGTCGGCGACCTTGGCCCCGTAGAGGTCGACGGGGTTGTCGGCTTGGCCCGGCACGTAAAGGGTGGCCAGTTCGCCGCGCGTCTCGGCGCCGAACTTTGTCATGGGGATGCCGGCACCGGAAAGCGCGTCGGCAGTGAGTGCGGCGCTGCCCCCGGACGTGGAGAGCAGCACCGCTTGTTCGACCTTGTGGCCCGGGTTCTGCGCCATGGAAGCCGCGAGCAGCAACATGGCGAACACGTCGTCGAGCAGCACGATGTTTTCCTTGCGGCACACCGCTTCGAGCACGGCGTAGTCGCCCGCCAGGCTGGCGGTGTGCGAGAACGCAGCGGCGGATCCCGCTGCGGTGCGGCCCGCCTTTACCGCCAGCCACGGCTTGCCGGCAGCGCGGGCACGCCGCGCCAGTTCGACCATGCGCTGCGGCGACTTGATGCCCTCGATGTACGAGCAGATGACGCGCGTGTGCGGGTCGTCGATCAGGAAGTCGACGAAGTCGGAAAGCTCCAGATCCGCCTGGTTGCCCACGGAGTAGCAGTGGCTGAAGCCGATGCCCATCGCTGCCGCGCGGTCGAACAGCGTGCCCATGAGCGCGCCGCTCTGTGTGACGAAGCCGATCGGGCTGCGCAGCAACGTGTCGACGTCCAGCGCGGGAGAAGAGCACAACACCAGATTGTTGGCGGGGCTGATGAGGCCCAGGCAGTTCGGGCCAATCAGGCGCATGGAGGCCGCGCGCGCGATGGCCACCAGTTCGCGCTCGAGCGCCGCGCCTTCGGGTCCCGCATCGGAGAAGCGAGCCGTGATGATGATCGCGCAGCGCACGCCACGCGCGGCGCACTCCTCGATGCGTTCCTTCACCTGCGCCTGCGGCACGGCCATGATGGCCATGTCGGGAGCTTCGGGCGTCGCCGTCACCGAGGAGTACGCCTTCAGACCAAGCAGCGTTTCGCGGTTCGGGTTTATCGGGTAGACCGTCCCGTCGAAGCGGTGGCGCAGGAGCATGTGCAACACGCGCCCGCCGAACTTGCCCTTGTCTTCCGATGCGCCGATCACCGCGACGCTGCGCGGGGCGAGGAGCGATGCGAGTGGCAGATGTGTTGTGGTGGGGGTGTTCATGCGCCGGACGATAGTTGTTCCGTAAAACGGCGCAATTGTTCCGTTATGTGGAACAAATCCACGCGGACTCAGGAGGGGCCGAAGCGCACCCGTGCCAGCGCGGTGCTCATGGGCTGGTGCCCCCCGAGCGCCTGGGAGATGTCGTTCGCGGCCGCCACTACGGCCTCGGTCCAAGGCCCGGAGCCGCTCTTGCGGAAGCGTGCTGCCGGCCCCGAGATGCCGACGGCGGCGATCACGGAGCCGCGAGCGTCCAGAACCGGGGAAGCAATTCCCCACACGCCGTCGCGCCACTCGGCCTTGTTTGTCGCGAAGCCCTGCTCGCGCACCCGCTTCATCTCGCGCAGGAACACATCGGGATCGGTGATCGTGCGCTCGGTGTGCGGCTGCAGGCGGGCAGCGACGCCGGCGAGGTGCGCAGGCCCGCCGAACGCCAGCTGGGCCTTGCCCGTGGCCACGCAGTACGCCGGTGCGCGGCCGCCGATCTGGGTGTAGGCGCGCACAGGGTTGGGACTGTCGACCTTGTGCACGTACACGACCTCCACGCCGTCAAGCACCGACAGATGGACGCTTTCACCTGTGAGGTTCATCAGCGCTTCCATCTGCCGCTCGGCATGCCGGCGCAGGTCGAGCTTCGCGAGCACCGCGGAGCCGAGCTCCCAGAGCTTGATGGACGCGGCGTAGGTGCCGCTCTCCTCGTCGCGCAGCACGAAGCGCGTTTCGACGAGCGCCTGCATGAGCCGGTGCACGTTGCTCTTCACCATGCCCAGCTCCTTGCCGATCTGTGTGAGGTTGAGTGGCCGGTCGCTGCGGGAGAGCAGTTCCAGCACCGAGAGGCCTTTAAGCAATGTGTTGTTCATGTTCTCAATTGTAGAACGTTTGCTAGAAAATATGGAACAACCTATCGTTGCCGGCCATGAATGCAAGAACACACGAAGCCGTGCAGCCGACTGCCCAAAGGCCGCTCGCGGGCATCCGCGTCGCGGAGTTCTGCTCGACAGCGGCAGGCCCTTTCTGCGCCATGTTGCTCGGGGACATGGGCGCGGAGGTCATCAAAATCGAACCGCCCGATGGAGATGGGCTGCGGCAGTGGCCGCCCATCACCGAAGGCTTCAGCGAGAACTTTGCGTCCATCAACCGCAACAAGAAATCCGTCGTCCTCGATCTCAAGGACCCGGCATCCGCTGCCTTCGCGCACAGCCTCATCCTCGAGTGCGACGTGGTTGTGGAGAACAACCGCCCCGGCGTGATGGGCCGGCTGGGGCTTGGCTATGCGCAGCTGAAGGAAGAGCACCCCGATCTCGTCTACTGCTCGATCTCCGCCTTTGGACAGGAAGGCCCGCGCGCGTCGGAAGGAGGCTTCGACCTCACCATCCAGGCCGCTGCCGGCGTGATGAGCGTGACGGGCGAGGAGGGCGGAGCGCCTGTGAAGTGCGGCGTGCCGGTGTCGGATTTCGCCTCCGGCCTCTACGGCGCGTATGCCATCGCCGCGGCTCTGAACGCGGTGCGCTCGGGCGCGGGCGGCGCGCACATCGACGTGCCCATGTTCGGTTGCACGCTGGCCATCGCCGCGCTGCAGACCAGCGAATACTTCGGCACCGGCCGCAATCCGCGCCGGCTCGGCTCGGCCCATCCGCGCAATGCACCCTACCAGGCTTTCGAGGCATCGGACGGCTACTTCGCGATCGCCGCCGGCAATCAGCAGCTTTGGCTCAAGGTCCTCGGCGCGGTGGACATGCCGCATCTCGCGGACGATGCGCGATTCAAGACGACGCTGGACCGCGCGACGCACCAGGTGGCACTGAAGGACATCCTGGAGGAGAAATTCCGCGGGAAGCCTGTCGCACACTGGCTTTCGGTGTTTCGTGAGGCGGGCGTTCCCCACTCGCCGATCAACGGCTACGAGCAGGCATTGACCGACCCGCAGGTGGAGAGCATGGGCTGGCTCAAGTCCATCGCGTTGCCAAACGGCGTCCAGACGCGCACCTTCGGCTCGCCGCTGCGCGTGAACGGCCGCACCGCGGACATCCGTTCGGGACCGCCCGCGCTGGGGCAGCACACTGAAGAAATCCGTGCGCGCCATGTGCCGAAGGTGAATCCGTGAACGCGCCCCTGGATTACTTTGTCGGAGAGGTGCGGGCCGCCGTCGGCCAAGGCGCGCCGGAAGCCGCGATCCTCCAGCACGTGACCGCCGCCATGAAGCGGCTCGTTGCCAACGACGACTGGTTGCCGGCGGAATTCGCACAGCCGCATCCGCAGTACTACCAGCAGTACTTGCTGCACGCCGACCCCCAGGGCCGCTTCTCGGTGGTGAGCTTCGTGTGGGGCCCGGGCCAGAAGACGCCGATCCATGACCACACGGTGTGGGGCGTCATCGGCATGTTGCGGGGCAGCGAGCTGGCGCAGGGCTACCGTTGCTGCGCCGCCGGGATCGAGCCGTCGGGGCCGGTGGAGCAACTGCGGCCAGGCGATGTCGCCAGTGTCTCGCCGGCCATCGGCGACATCCACCGCGTAAGCAACGCCTTCGACGACCGCGTGTCGATCAGCATCCACGTCTACGGCGCGGACATCGGCAAGCAGAAGCGCCACGTGTTCGACCCCCAGACCGGCGCCGTGAAGGACTTCATATCCGGCTACGCCAACGCCCCCCGGGAGGCCGCGTGACGGACGCGACGCTCATCGTCGGATGCAGCGGGCCTGTCTGGCACGTCACGCTCAACCGGCCGCAGCAGGGCAACGCGTGTTCTGCCGAGCTCGTGGCGGGCCTCGACGAGGTGCTCCAGCGCGCCGGGTGCGAGGGGGCGCAGGCGATGGTGCTCCGCGGTGCGGGGCGCCATTTCTGCACCGGCTTCGATCTCTCCGCCATCGCCAGCGAGACGGACGATTCGCTGCTCGCGCGCTTCGTGCGCATCGAGCTGATGCTGCAACGCCTGGCGCGCGCGCCCTTCCTGACCGTCGCGGTCGCGCAGGGCCGTGCGATCGGTGCAGGCGCGGACATCTTCACCGCCTGCGCCGTGCGTTGCATTGACGGCGACGCGAGCTTCGCCTATCCGGGCGCACGGGGCTTTGGCCTGGTGCTCGGCACGCGTCGTTTGTGCGAGGTGGTCGGCGTCACGCGGGCCCTGGGGTGGATCGAAAGCGGCGCGGCGATTTCGGCCGAGGAGGCATTGCAAACCAGCTTGGCGACGCATGCCACGAAATCCGGCTTCCCCCTCGACGAATTGCTCGGTTCGATCCTCACACTGCGCGATGGCATCGACCGCATCGCGGCCGATTCGCTTCGCCGCGCTGCCAGTCCCACGCGCGGGCAGGACGATGCATCCGACCTGTTCCGCCTGGTCGAGTCCGCGGCGCGGCATGGCCTGCGCGACCGCATCGCCAACTACATCGAGCGCGCCGCGGCGCGCAAATCTTCCCCTCCCCCACTTTCATCCCTCCCATAAAGGAACTCAACATGTTTATGAACTGGACCGACTTGCTTGGCACGCTGAAGCGCTCGTACAACCGCCTCGGCGGCACCAACCCGAAGATGCTGGAAGCCTACCGCGGCCTCACGGCCGCGCAAGGCTCGAACGGCGCGCTCGACGCCAAGACCCGCGAGTTGATCGCTATGGCGGTGGCGGTGACCACCCGCTGCGACGGTTGCATTTCCTCGCATGCCGCTGCTGCGGCAAAGGCAGGCGCCACCGAAGCGGAGATGAGCGATGCCATGGGCGTTGCCATCGCGCTGAACGCCGGCGCTGCATACGTGTACTCGCTGCGGGCCATGGAAGCCTTCAACGAACTCAAGACCAACGCGGCCTGAAAGCGCGACGACCAATGAGCGACCCGCGTTCTTCCGCTGCAGCCTCACGGCCCGCGTTCGTCGCGCGGGCCGGCGTGCTGTGGCCTGGCGTGTCGGTGTGCATGCTCATCGCGCTCTCCGCCACTTTCGTGTCGGAGCACTACGGCGGGCCGCCGCTGCTGTACGCGTTGCTCATGGGCCTGTCGCTCAACTTCCTCTCGTCGCACCCGGCCACGACGGCGGGTATCGCGTTCTGCGCGAAGACCGTGCTGCGCGTGGGTGTGGCGCTGCTCGGTGCCCGCATCACCGTCGGACAGGTCGCCGGGCTCGGCTGGGAGATCGCGCTGGCCATTGCGGCGGGCGTGGCGCTCACGATCGGCGCAGGAGCGGCCTTCGCCGCGCTGCTGCGCCGGCCACGGGAACACGGCCTGCTCGCCGGCGCGTCCGTCGGCATCTGCGGCGCGTCGGCGGCCATGGCCGTGTCGTCCGTACTGCCGCCTACGCGCGAGAACGAACGCTTTACCTTGCTCACTGTGATCGGCGTGACGCTGCTCTCCACGGTGGCGATGGTGTTGTACCCGCTCATTCTCAAGCTCGCGGGCGCATCGGCGCTGCAGTCGGGCGTCTTTCTGGGCGGGACGATCCACGACGTCGCGCAGGTCGTCGCCGCGGGAACGCTGCTCGGTCCGCAGGCGGCGGACACGGCCGTCATCGTGAAGCTTTACCGCGTAGCGCTGCTCGCGCCGGCCGCGATGGCGATCGGCTTCGTGCTGCGCAGCAGGATCGCATCGCAAGGGGCGAACGAAGGCGCGCGCGTCCCCTTGCTGCCCGGATTCATGGTGGCTTTCATCGCGCTGGTCGTCCTTGCATCAGTGGGCGCGGTGACGCCCGCCATGGCGGACGCAGCCGGGTCGGCCTCGCGCTGGATGCTCGTCGTCGCGATCGGCGCGGCAGGACTGAAAACGCATTTCGAGGAACTCGCGAAGCTCGGCTGGCAGCCGCTCGCGATGCTGGTCGGCGAGACCCTGTTGCTCGCCGTTTACGTGGGGGCCGTCATCGTGCTGGGCGCGGTGGTCTGACCCGAAACAAGGAGACAGTGACATGAAAAACATCCTGGTGGACAGCCGCAGCAACGGCGTCACGCTCATCACCATCAACCGTCCGCAACGCAGGAACGCGATCTGCTCCAAGACGGCCATCGAGCTGCAGCAGGCCTTCACTGATTTCGAGCGCTCGCGTACGCAGCGCGTCGCGGTGGTCACCGGCGCGGGCAACGAGGCGTTTAGCGCCGGCGCCGACGTGAGCGACATTCCGGAGCTCTGGCGCTGCATTCCCACCGTAGGCATCTCCAGCGAGAAGCCCGTCATCGCCGCGACCGCGGGCTGGTGCGTCGGGGGCGGCCTCATCCTGCCGATGATGTGCGACCTGATCGTTGCCGCCGACAACTCGCGGTTCTCTTACCCCGAGGCGAAGCTGGGCCTGACGCAGGGAATGATCGCGGGGCTGGCGGCGCGCATTCCCCACAAGATTGCGATGGAGATGATGCTGCGCGCGAAGGTGATCGATGCTGAGCGCGCCTACGAGGTGGGCCTGGTCAACGAGGTCGTGCCGGTGGGAACGCAGGTGGACGAGGCCCTGAAGGTCGCTGCCGAGATGGCCGTAATGGCGCCCATGGTCCTGGCGACCATGAAGCGTTTCGTCACGCGCGACATCCTGCCCGCCGGCCCCACCGAGTTGTTCGGCCGCTACCGGCTCGAAGCCGAGGCGGTCGCGCGCAGCGAGGACTGCGCGGAAGGCTTCGCCTCGTTCCGCGAAAAGCGCGCCCCGGTCTTTACTGGGCGTTGAACCGCAAAGGAGACTTCGGGATGAAACACTTCAACCTCCTGCGGCGCGCCCTCGTGCTCGGCGCCATGGCCTTCGCCGCTCATGCTTCGGCGCAGACGTTTCCCGCGAAGCCGCTCCGCCTGGTCGTCCCCTTCCCGCCGGGCGGCACGTCCGACGTTGTGGGCCGGCTGCTGGCGCAGGGCCTGTCCGAACGCCTGAAACAACCTGTGATCGTAGAGAACAAGGCCGGGGCCGGTACGGTGATCGGCAGCGACCTGGTCGCGAAGAGTCCGGCCGACGGCTACACCTTGTTGCTGGCCACGCCGGGCCTGGCGATCAATGCCGCGATGCGCAAGGGCGCGCTGCCGTACGACACTGAAGGGGATCTGGAAGCGATCTGCAACGTGGTCGACCTGCCGATGGTCATCTACGCGTCGTCGGCGTCCGGATTCAAGTCGCTGGCCGACGTACGGGCGGCCGCAAGGGCGCAAAGCGGCGCGGTGAGTTACGGCACGGCGGGTGAAGGCTCGACCGGCCACCTCAGTATGAAGCTGGTGGAGCAGGCCACGGGAACGCGCCTGTCACACGTGCCGTTCCAGGGCTCCGCGCCATCGATGAACGCGTTGCTCGGCGGCCATGTGCAGCTGAACGTCGACACTGCTTTCCTTGGCGCGCCGCACGTCGCCACAGGCAAGGTGGTGGGCATCGCTACGTTGGCCGCGCAGCGCTCGCGCCTTCTGCCCAGCGTGCCCACCGCCAGCGAAGCTGGCGTGGAGGTGGATTCTTCCGCCTGGTACTCAATATTCGTGCGGCGCGGCACGCCTGCCGCGATCACCGAGCAGATCAATGCGGCGCTTCGATCGATCTTGCAGGACCCCAAGGTGCGCGAAACGCTGGAACGCTCTGGCTTCACCATCATCGGCAACACGCCCGCGCAGGCCCAGGCGCATTTCAAGGGCGAGCTGGCCAAGATGGCGGCTGCCGTTCGCGAATCCCAATGAACCGAAGGAGACTCAACATGCGTCAATTCTCCCCCTGGATCCTTGCCGGCCTCATGGTGGCGATGCTGCCGATTGCGCCCGCGCTCGGGCAGGACAACTTTCCGTCGCGCCCCATCAAGATCGTGGTGCCCTTCCCGCCGGGCGGCAGCTCCGACTCGGTGGCGCGGCTGCTCGCCAACGGCATGCGTGAGAAGCTCGGTCAGCCCGTCATCGTTGACAACAAGGCAGGTGCGGGCACCGTGATCGGGACCGAGGCCGTGGCCAAGAGCCCGGCCGACGGCTACACGCTGCTGTGGATGACCACGCCCTTCGCCATCAATGCATCGCTGGCGAAGTCGCTGCCGTACGACACCTTCAAGGACTTGACCCCGGTGATCGACGTCGTGGAGATGCCGCTCGTGATGATCGTCAACCCCAGCTCGCCCGCTAAGAGCGTGCGCGACCTCGTGCAGATGGCGAAGAAGTCGCCCGGCAAGCTCTCGTACGGCTCGTCGGGCAACGGCGGTTCGCCCCACCTGGCCATGGAAATGTTCAAGTCGATGACGGGCGTCTTTATCAATCATATTCCCTATCGCGGCAGCGCCCCCTCGGTGCAGGACCTCATCGCGGGGCAGACCGATGTAGTCATGGACACCATCTTCCTGACAACACCGCAGGTGCAGGCCGGCAAGGCGCGCGCACTGGCGCAGACGGGCACCAAACGCTCCGCCTACCTGCCCGACGTGCCGACGATGCGCGAGGCAGGGGTGGAAGGCTACGAGGCCACTTCGTGGCTGGCGCTGGCAGCGCCAGGGGGCACGCCATCCGCTGTTGTGCAGAAGCTCAACGCCGCGGCCAACGAGGTGCTGAAGTCGACCGCCATTCGTGAACAGCTCACCAAGCAGGGGCTCGAAATCCTCGCCGGCACGCCGGAGGATTCGGCCCGCCACCTGCGAATCGAGGTCGAGAAATGGGGCAAGGCCGTGAAGAGTTCGGGCGCGAAGGCCGATTGAGGAAGAGAAGATGACGAACCCCCAGCAAACGAAATCCCGGCAAGCCGGCACGCCCCGGCGCCAAGGCCCGTTGTCAAAGCTTCGGGTGCTCGACCTGGGCACCATGGTGGCAGGCCCCGTGGCGGCGACCCTGATGGCTGACTTCGGTGCCGACGTGATCAAGGTGGAGCAGCCCGGAGCGGGCGACACGCTGCGTGGCCTGGGTCCGTTCTACGAAGGCGAGTGCTTGTGGTGGCAACTGGAAGGCCGTAACAAGCGCTCGATCACGCTCGACCTGCGCCAGGCCGAAGGGCAGTCGCTGCTCAAGCGGCTCGTCGCGGAGTCCGATGTGGTGATCGAGAACTTCCGGCCCGGCACGCTCGAGAAGTGGAATTGTGGCTACGCGCAGCTTGCCGGGGTGAATCCGGCGCTCGTGATGCTCAGCGTCTCGGGATTCGGCCAGACGGGACCGTATGCGCAACGAGCGGGCTACGACCGCATCGCGCTTGCCTTCAGTGGCGTGATGGGCATGACGGGCTTTCCTGATCGTCCGCCTGTCCGCATCGGCAACAGCATGGCCGACTATTCCACAGCCACGATGGGCGCCTTCGCTGTGATGATGGCGCTCTACAACCGCGACGTGAACGGCGGAAAGGGGCAGCAGATTGACCTGGCGCTGTACGAGTCGGTGTTCCGCTTCACCGATTCCATGGTGTTGGCCTATGACAAGCTCGGCAAGCAGCGCGAGCGCACGGGCAACGTGCACCAGGCCGCCGCGCCCGGCAACACCTTCCCGACGAAGGATGGGCGCTTTCTGATCATGACGATCTCAGGCGACGTACTGTTCCGCAAGCTGTGCCAAGCGATGGGCCGGCCCGGGATGGGAGACGACCCGCGCTATGCGAACCACACCTTGCGCTGGGAACACGTGCACGAGCTCAACGATATCGCGGGGCGATGGATCGTGGAGAACGAGGTCGAGGACGTGACGGCTGCGCTCACCCGCAACGGCGTGCCGTTCTCGCTGGCCCTCGCGGTGGCCGACATCTTCGAGGACCCGCACTACGAAGCGCGGGGCAACCTCGAAACGGTGGAGCACCCGAAGCTCGGGCCGCTGCGCATGCAGGGCATCGTGCCGAAGATGCTCGGCACGCCCGCCGGGCCCATCGAACCGGCGCACGACCTGGGCCAGGACAACGAAGAGGTGATCGGCGGGCTGCTCGGCGTCGACCGGGAGGAATTCCGCCGGCTGCAGGCGCAGGGCGTCATCTGAGAACGCGGGAGGCGAACATGGGTGTGTTGTCTGGCGTGCGCGTCATCGAGCTGGCGGCCATCGGGCCGGTCCCTTGGTGCGGCATGCTGCTGGCGGACATGGGCGCCGACATCGTGCGCATCGACAGGCCCGGCGGAGCCAGGGGCGATGAGCCGATGGGGCGCGGGCGCGTGTCGGTCGAGCTCGACCTGAAGAGTGACGAGGGCCGTGCACAGGCGCGCGAACTGGTTGCCCGTGCCGAAGTGCTTGTCGAAGGCATGCGGCCCGGTGCGGCGGAGCGGCTCGGGCTGGGCCCGGAGGAGTGCCTGGCCCTCAACCCCGCGCTCGTGTATGCGCGGATGACGGGCTGGGGACAGCATGGCCCCCTGGCCTCACGGGCGGGCCACGATATCAACTACATCGCGCTCACGGGCGCCCTGCATGCCATCGGCCGCCGCGACCGGCCGGTGCCGCCGTTGAACCTGGTGGGTGACTACGGCGGCGGCGGTGCTTTCCTGGCGATCGGCGTGCTCGCCGCACTGTTGAAGGCCCGCAGCACGGGGCAGGGCGATGTGGTCGACGTCGCGATGGTCGATGGCGCCGCGTCGCTCACGGCCCTGCAGTACGAGCGCCTCGGCACGCGATGGCAGGACGAACGGGAGGCGAACGGGCTGGACGGCGGTGCCCCCTGGTATGACGTTTATCCGACGCGCGACGGCCGGTTCGTCGCAGTGGGCGCGATCGAGCCGCAGTTCTACGCCGAACTCCTGCACGGGCTCCAGCTTTCCGATTCCCAGGTGCCGGACCGCGCGTCGCGTGACAACTGGCCCGCGATCCGCGCGCGGCTTTCTGAACGCTTCGCCTCGCGGACGCGCGATGAGTGGGCGCGAGTGTTCGAAGGCACGGACGCCTGCGTCACGCCTGTCCTGTCGATGCGCGAGGCCCCGGCGCACGAACACAACCTGCAGCGCGGAACTTTCGCTTCATTCGGAGCCCACGTCGTGCCCGGCCCCGCGCCACGATTCCGCTCGCAGCGGCATGAAGCCGCCCCGGCGACCGTGACGTTGTCTGCAGCGGAGGCGATGAACCGTTGGAACGGCCAACCCGGCTGAGCAATTTCACGATCCCCAGCGGTCGCGGAGGACTCGTGACTGGGAGGCATTACTTCGTTTGCTGGACAGTAAGGGAATTGACTATCGATCGCGAACGATCTTTGCGGGTTGGCTGACGCTTTGATGTCCGCTCTGGGGCGGCAGGAGCCTATTGCTGTGCGCAAAAGCACTCGTTAACGCCGATACACAGCGAGCCGTTTGATCAAGCGACCGGGTCCGAGGGTGAAGCGGCTGTTCAGTACTGGTGGCGCTCAGTGACTGGTATTGAGCGGTGACCGATATAGGTCGCGATACGGCTATGAGCAGCGGCAATCGCTGCAAGACCGTCTTTGACTGAGGCGCATAACGAAGGTGATCTGCGTGGCCTCCGTTGCCTGTAAGCGATCAGCCAAAAAATCAAGGCTCGCAAATTCTCAAGACAACTGATCTGCGCTTTCCGTCATGAGGGGGCCTGGGTAGAGTTGATTCAGAATCTCTGCAACCAGCTCGATGGTTCCCAGCACATGGTTGGTCAGCATTGAGCTGCCGTGTGCTAATTCGTTGCGAATAGTTGGCAGGGTTTCCGGGAGCCCTCCCGCGAGATCCCACTGCTGATCTTCCGGCAATACCTCCAAGAATTCCGGGATCTGGTATTCCACGCTGTCCAGCTTGTTATCGATCATCGCTTTCAAAGATTCCGTGGAAAGCCGCTCTCCCGTATTGACCTGTGCCGCGTGGTGCCAACGTCGAAATCCCTCGTTTCTTACCAGTCCATGATCCACCGCCATGCGGAGCAGTCTTTTGAGCATGAGCTTCTTACCCTGTTCCTTTTCCGGAAGAGTGGTGCGCAGCCGTTCCCGCAGCCCGAACTCAAGCGCAGCCAAAGCTGCTGCCGTTGCTGGCATGTAGAAGCGGTATACGTACCAAGCGTAGAGATAGAGGTTCCGGGCATTCTCAAACTGAATCGCCACCGGCTCAGGAACGGCGGAGCTGATTTGAATGGCGGAAACTCCAGCGTGATGCGCGGCCAGCGAGGGCAGTTCCGGTGCTGCCCATGTGACCGTGCGCGGGTCGGGCGTCATGGCATTAGAACTGTCACGCAACCGGTCTGCAGGGTGGAGTGTTGTCTGCTTCATATTTGCTCCCTCCCAATGGCCGACTGTCAGCCAGCAGTGCGCGTTCCTCGACACTTCGGATAGGTTGAGCATCCCCAGAAGTTGCTTCCGGCGTTAGCGCCTTGTCGAGCAGTACGTAACTGCATGGATGCACCGCAGCGTGGGCAGTCCGGCGAAGCGGCCTGTGTCGTGGCGACCGCAGTGGCCTCGGGCCGTTGGGCCTGCGCTGAAGAATCCGCCGCAATTGATGGAGACGAAGACGTTCCGGTCCTCCGTGCACGTTGAATCATTGCAAAGAGACGAGGGCCGTCGATCAGCTCAATGTTCCGACCTTGTGCAAACTCCATTGCGTCTGCTGTGAAACGTCCCGAGGTCACCACGAATCCACCGGTAGCGCCCTTGGCTGCCATAACACCGTAGAGTTCGCGTACAGTGGTCACCCCCACCTTGTAGGCCTTCCACTGTTTGCACTGCACGAAGAATTTTTCTTTGCCTTTGGTGAGTACGAGGTCCACCCCACCATCGGGGCCTTCGCCCCCTAGCTCGGCAACTTGGTAACCCTGCTGTCGATAGGATTCCCCCACAAGGATTTCAAACTCTCTCCAGTTCATACCGTCAAGGGCATCCGATCTTTCAGCTTCCGAAACACCGGCAATCAGTTCCCTGCGTTGTTTGCGCCGCCAGGCAGAGATCGCTGCAGCAATCAGGCACATTAGGGGAACGAGATACTGGCCCATCGTCGCCAGTCCATGGATGATGGCCTTTTGCATCATGGCTCCCACCATCGCGCCACCCTGACCTTGGATATCTGAAGGTTTGATAGGAGCGGCCAAGTTGTTGAGCACTACGTAGCTCACAGCGGCCAGCACCAAGCAGACCCACCATGGAAGCAGGGACAGCAAGTCCAGGATGTCTTCCAAAGGACTGGTTTTCTTGCGTCTGGCCATGATTTCCTCCCTGTGCGTGGTTATTTTTGAAGCAGGCGTCATTGATCCCGGAAGCTCAGCGATAGACCTGGGCGCTGCCAGTTGTTGCCAAGAGCATCAATGCCGCGAATGAAAGAAGGATGTGCATCTACAGATTATGGGTGTCCCAGAAAGCGCAAAGCCGCCTCCTGGGGCGGCTTCTCAATACCTGAGACGAGGCATCAATCCTTCTTTGTTCCCTCTCTACCCGTGTACGGGTTCACATTGCCCTTGTGGCTCCAGTTGTTCGTCTTGGAACTGTCAGGGTTGGTCGCCTGGTGGGGAGGGACATAGGTGCCGTGTTTGGTGGTGTGCCCGCTGGCGGCATGGCTGCCCCCGGCCATCGCAGGCGCAGAGACGACAGAGAGTGTCAGAACACTGACAAGCAGAAGAGGATTGATGGAAATTTCAGGCTGCAACTTACTTGTGACCGCCGACATAGCGACCGCCCTTACCACTGCGCCCCTTGCCGCCCACGCGCTTGCTTCCAGTTCGTCCCTTGGTTTCAAAGATGTATGTGGGGCTAGAAACGGCTGAGGGCGACAGGTGAATCACAGACGAGAACGGAACCGGTGCTGCGCTGGCCATGGTGGATGCGCCGAGGATGAGTGCGAACAATGCTGCCTTCATGTGTCTCCTTGGTTGGCTGTATCTGCATGCTACGCAGAACAAAGCGTTGATGCCAACCCAAAATGACAGTGCTTGCGCTGTGTCAAATTTTGGCAGTGACCGCTGCAAAGCCGAACCCCGTTGAAGTTACGCAGTCGTACTGCGCCACCAGCCTATTTGATGTGGTCGATAAATTGAAGCGTTCGCTTGAAGTGGGAGGAAGTGCTGCAGCACCTACCGGTCAGTCAACCGTTGTAAGAGTAGATGAGCAATCCCAAGGCAGGAACAACCACCAGATCCTGCTCGTGGCCGGTAGTGAAGTACGCCCCTTCTCTGGCAGCTGCGCGCTGAGCCTGCTCCAGCAATTCAGACGGTTCACCTGCACAGCTTTGCCCGCGAAACAGTTGTTCCTGCTCAGAGGTCGGCGTGGCTTTCCACGGCTGGTACTGGTGGTAGGGCTTGCCATCCCGCCCAAGCTGGGCCGCGTCGAAGTAAGCCAGACCCTGGCGGCCAATGCGTGCCAGGTTGTCTTCTGAAAGCCGGAAGATTGCGTATCCACACCCCTCTCGGAAACCAACGATCTCATCGTGGTGCAAGGCCTCCACAATATCGAACTGCGGCGGAATTGCCTGGCGATACAGCTCCACCTGCATATGGCTGCACCCTTTCATCGGCAGGAGTATCAGCACAAGCAGGGCGCAGGCCCAGGAGGCAAACCGTAGTGCGACGACGGGCGCTTGATATCCGAGTAACTGGTGGGAGACATAGCCGAAACCGCTGGCCATGCTCTTTGCCAGAAAGAAGGTCACCAACCCAAAGATGGCCAGGCACAGCAGGCCGATGCCCAGCGCGATTGCAACAAACATGGAGAGTCTTCCAACCAAGAACTATTGAGTGTTGGAAGCCAGTATTGGGTGGCTGCGCGAGGCCAACATGAAGTGTGTGAGGCGTGTGTGATCTTGTGGCTGCCTATTTGTCTGCACGTAGATGACCAGAGTCACCCGAGCAACGGAGATCGGCAAAGAGAAAAAAAGGGGGCAGACTCTCGTCCACCCCCCTCTCTCCGGCTGTACCGCGGGCTCGGCCCTGCGCTCGGCTCAGCCCACCAACTCTGCAGCCTGGGCCGCTGGCACCACTCCGTAGTGGTCCAGCTGCATCGAATACTGCGCGCGGCCTGAGGACAGGGCGCGCAGGCTGCCGATGTAGCCGAACATCTCTTTCAGCGGCACCTCGGCCTCGACCGTGGCGGCGTTGCCGCGTTGGCCCTGGCCCCGCACCAGCCCACGGCGGCGGTTCAGATCACCAATGGCGTCGCCCAGGTAGTCGGCCGGGGTGATGACCTCCACGGCCATCACCGGCTCCAGCACCTGGGGCATCGCTTTCGCAAAGCCTTCGCGGAAGGCGGCCATGGCTGCCAGCTCGAAGGCTAGCGTGGACGAGTCGCGCTCGTGGAAGCTGCCGTCCAGCAGGGTGGCCGCGAAGTCCGTGGCGGGGAAGCCAGCCACCACGCCTGCGAGAGCGGCACGGCGGATGCCGGCCTCCACAGCAGGGATGAATTCGCGTGGCACAGCACCGCCAGCAATGCGGCTTTCAAAGCGGATGCCTTCGCCCCTGGGCAGGGGTTCGAGCAGCAGCTTCACCTCGGCAAACTGGCCGGGCCCGCCCGATTGCTTCTTGTGCACATGGTGTACCTCCACACTCTTCGAAATGGTTTCGCGGTAGGCCACTTGCGGGCGGCCCACCGACACGTTGACGCCATGGCGTGCGCGCAGCTTCTCAATCGACACCTCCAGCTGCAGCTCGCCCATGCCGGACAGGATGGTCTGACCGGATTCGGCATCGTGCTGCAGGCGCAGGCTCGGGTCCTCGCGCAGCAGGGACTGCAGGGCCTTGGACAGGCCTGGCTGGTCCGCACTGGTGCGGGGCTCGATGGCCACGTGGATCACGGGCTCGGGCACGCTGATCTGCTCCAGCACCACGGGGTGCGCCGGGTCGCTCAGTGTGTGGCCGGTCAGCGTGTCCTTGAGGCCCACAACGGCGGCGATGTCACCCGCCACCAGTTCGTCGCGCTCGATGTGCTTGTCGGCATGCACTTCGTACAGGCGCGACACACGCTCGGTCTTGCCCGTGCCGGTGTTGAGCACCACGTCGCCCCGGCCCAGTCGGCCGCTGTAGACGCGCACGAACACCTTGGCGCCGTGGTCGTCGGTGACAACCTTGAACGCCAGCGCCTTGAACGGGTCCGCTGCGGTCCCGCCTTCACCTTCGCGCACGATGTCTTCGGGCGCGGGTAGGTAGTCCACCACGGCGTCGAGCAAGGGTTCCATGCCACGGTTCTTGAAGGCTGAACCGGCCAGCGCAGGCACGAAGGCACCTGCGAGCACACCCTTACGGATGGCGGCACGCAACACGTCCATACCGATGTCCTCTCCGTTCACGTAGGCTTGCAGGGCGGTTTCGTCCTGTTCCACAGCAGCTTCGACCAGGCGGGAGCGCTCGCGCACCGCTTGCTCAAGCAGGTTGGCGGGCACATCGGCTTCACTGTACGGGGCACTTGCGTCGTCACGGTCCCAGATGCGGGCGCGCAGGCTCAGCAAGTCCACCACGCCGCGGAAGTCGCCTTCCGCGCCGATGGGGATCTGCAGCGGCACCACGCGCACGCCCAAGCGCTCCTCCATCATGGCCACCACGCGGTGGAAGTCGGCTCCCACGCGGTCGAGCTTGTTGATGAAGGCGATGCGGGGCACGCGGTACTTGTCGGCCAGGCGCCAGTTCGTTTCAGTCTGCGGTTCCACGCCGGCAACACCATCGAACACGACGACTGCGCCGTCGAGCACGCGCAGCGAGCGGTTCACTTCGATGTTGAAGTCGATGTGCCCGGGCGTGTCGATCAGGTTGAGCTGCGTACCTTTCCAGTGAACGGTGACTGCCGCGCTGTTGATGGTGATGCCGCGCTTTTGCTCCTGGGGGTCGAAATCCATCTGGGCCGTACCGTCGTGCACTTCGCCGATGCGGTGGCTCTCGCCGGTATAGAACAGGATGCGTTCGGTGGTCGTGGTCTTGCCCGCATCGACGTGGGCGATGACGCCGAGGTTGCGCAATTGCCGGTGGGCGTTGTTGCGAGAGGAGGAAGAGGTCTTGGTCATGGCGAATCTTTCTTTTTTGCGGCTGCACTCGGCTCTGCGAGCAGCTGCCGCCTGGTTGGCTTTGCGCCAGTCCAGGCGTGAAGGATTCGCCTGGTCGCTAGCGTCTGAGAGGTGTGCTGTCGCCGAAGCCCGGGCGCACGGAACTCAAGCTCCGGCGGTCGGGAATCGTGGCAATCAACTTGTCGTAGGTACGCATGGGTTGGTCCGTGGTGTGAAAAACAAAAAACCCCGGAAGGGGAGCCTGCCGGGGTTCTGTTGCCGGAAGGCGCGCAGCCCTCCGATACGCAATCGAGGGGCGCAACTAGGTGGCGAACGATGCCTTGATTACGTTGGTAAGGAATTTCATGAAGGCGAATTATCCTCTTCGCGGAAAAAGCTTGCAAGCGAGCCTGTTGTGGCTGGCGCCTTCAGGCTGATTGCTGTCGTTCGCTGCAAGGATGCTGGGCGGCGGCTTTCGAACTATTGTGTTGAAAAACTCCGTCGTTTCGTTCGCGGCGGCTTCGCCCGGAAATTTGACCTCTCAGATCGCCCCAGGATCGACGATCGCAATCCAGGTAAGGGGTCAGACACCCCTCCAACAACGTGAAAATGTCATCGGCCGAGTTTTTTAACAGAATTGAACCTGAGCGATCGGTCGTTCGTGTTTCTAATAGCCGCCAGAATGCAGTCGCTCAACATTGAGCTGGGCCACTAACGTATCAGTGGTGGGGATGGTACAAACCTCACCTGCTGGGCAGGAATTGGTGCTGTTGATCACCACGCATGCGGTGCGACGCCAACACACGTGGATTCCGCCAGCGCCGTAGCGGCGCCGTCCCGACCGCGCGCGGAGGATGCTTAGTCGGCCGCGTTAAGTTGCTATTTAGATAGCTCAACAGCTTGAAGATAAAACAAGACTGCAGGAAGACGCCACGGCTTGCATCAGCCAACAAATCAGGGGGAGTCCAATGACGAATGATCCTTCCGGCTCGACTTGGAAAAAGTGGGACTTGCACGTCCACACGCCTTCGTCGCTGGTCCACAACTACCCCGGCGCCAACCCGGATGAAGCCTGGGAAGCCTTTCTGAAGGACCTTGAAGCCCTGCCGCCCGAGTTCAAGGCAATCGGCATCAACGACTACATCTTTGTCGATGGCTACGAGCGCGCGCGCAAAGCCAAGCTTGAACAAGGTCGGCTCAAAAACATCGACCTCCTGCTGCCCGTCATTGAGCTGCGCTTGGACAAGTTCGCAGGGGTGGTCAAGAAGGAGAAGGACGGCACCTATTCGCAGTCCGGCTGGAACCGCATCAACCTGCACGTCATCTTCGACGCCATGGACCCGGCGGTCATACAACAGCAGTTCCTCAACGCGCTGACTCCGAGCTACCAACTGATTCCGGACTCCAGCGACTTGAGGAGCAAGTGGAACGCCGTGATCACCCGAGAAAGCCTGGCTGAGCTTGGGAAGATGATCGTCGACTCGGCGCCGCCTGAGAAAAAGGCGGACTACGCGCCCCACTTGCGGGAGGGCTTCAACAACCTCTGCGTGAGCCTGGAGAAGGTCGTCGCTGCCCTGGAAAAACCCTACTTCGTCGGCAAGTTCCTGATCGCCGTCGGCAAGACCGAATGGGCCAACCTCAAGTGGGACGACCAGTCCATCGCCGAGAAACGCAACATCATCAACCAGGCCGATTTGGTGTTCACCGCAGCCGCCAATCCTGCGGAATACCACGCGGCTCGCAAGAAGCTTTCGGAGTCCAACGTCAAGGCCACCCTGCTCGACTGCTCCGACGCCCACGCGCCGAGGGAGTCAGAGGACAAGGACCGCGTCGGCAACTGCTTCACCTGGATCAAGGCCGACGCGACCTTCGATGGCCTCGTCCAGGCCATCACCGAATTCGAGGATCGCGTATTCATCGGCGACACACCGCCCAAGCGCCTGCTGGTCGAAGCCAACCGCACCAAATACGCCTCGAAAATCCGCATCAACCGTAAGGTCGGCTCCACGCTTACCGACACTTGGTTCAACGTGGACATGCCGCTGAGCCACGACTTGGTCGCCATCATCGGCAATAAGGGCAGCGGCAAGAGCGCAATGGCCGACATAGCCGCGCTGGCCGGCGACACCAAGAACTTCAAGAGTTTCTCGTTCCTCAAAGACACGCGGTTTCGCAACCCGAGGAACAAGCTCGCGCAGCACTTCCTCGGCGCGCTCGGCTGGCACGATGGCACCGAGTCCGAGCGCCAGCTCGACCAAGACCCGTCGGAGACCAGCGTCGAGCGGGTGAAGTATCTGCCGCAGAGCTACCTCGAGACGCTGTGCAACGAGCTCGGCGACGGCGGCTCGGCCACGTTCGATACCGAGCTGCGCAAGATCATCTATACGCACGTTCCGGAAGACGCACGGCTTGGCTACATGTCCATGGACGAGCTTCTCGACTTCAAGGTCGCGGAGATCGACAGCGCGCGCGAACAGGTCGTCAAGGAAATCTCCAAGGCCAATGCGGAGATTCTGCAGACCGAACGCAGGCTGACGCCGGAATTCAAGCAGTCGCTGCAAGAGCAGCTCGACGCCAAGGTCGCTGAGCTCAACGCTCTGGTGGCGTCGAAGCCCGCTCAGGTGGAAGATCCCACCGCGTCGGAAACGGCCCAGGAGGAGTCGAAGGCAGCCACAGAGAAGATTCAAGCTCTCGAAGACGAGCTCAGAAAGCTGGGCGACGAAGAGAAACTTCTCCGCGACAAGAAGGCCGCCGAGGCGAAGCGGCAAGCCGTCCTGAGCCGCATCGTCCAAGCCATCGCGAACCACAAGAAGGCCCACGACCAGTTCGTTGCGGAGCTGGCCCCCATGCTCGCCGAAGCTGGTGCGGACGTAAAGGTGTCCGACGTGGTCGAGCTACGGATAGACACTTCTCGGATTGACGCGCTCGGCAAGACCACCAAGGAGTCCATCGCGTCCATCGACGCGGATCTTGCCAACCAAGAACCCACGGGGCTCATCAAAAGGCGCGAGGCTGCCGAGGCCGCCATGGTCGAGATCAAGAGCCAGCTCGGCGAGAAGCAGCGACTTTTCATCATCTTCAAAGACCAGGTCGCCAAGTGGGAGCGCGCCCAAGCGGAGCTCACTGGCAGCAAGGACAAGCCGCAGTCCATCGAATGGTTCAAAGCTGAGATCGAGTCGTTGGCCGCCCTGCCGGCCAAGCTGGCGGAACTGCGGGCGCACCGCTTGGAGCTGGCCAAAACCGTCCACGAGCAACTGGGCAAGACGGTCGAGGAATACCGCCGCCTGTATGGGCCGGTACAGGAGTTCGTCAAGTCAGCCGCGCAGATGGACATGCACCTGCCACTGGACTTCGATGTGCGAATCGAAGAGTCGGACTTCCAAGACCAGTTCTTCCCTCGCATCAACCGACAGGCGCGTGGAAGCTTTGCCGGCGTGGACGAAAGCAACCAGCTCATGCGCGGCATGCTCAAAGAGGTCGATTTCGGAGACGTGGACTCCACGCTGAAATTCCTCGAGACCATCGACGACATGCTGCACTTCGACCGGCGCGAGTCCGGTGGCGGCCGCGAGAACAGGATCGCCGACCAGCTCCGCAAAAGCGGAGAGCCGCAGGACATCCTGGACTACCTCTACGGCATGAGCTACCTCAAGCCGAGGTATTCACTCACGTTCGACGGTCAAGAGATCAGCCAGCTTTCGCCCGGCGAGCGCGGCCTGCTCTTGCTGGTCTTCTACCTGCTGGTGGACAAAGACGACATTCCGATCATCATCGACCAGCCCGAGGAAAACCTGGATAACCAGACCATCTTCAAGGTGCTGGTCAAGTGCATCAAGGCGGCCAAGCAGAGGCGCCAAGTAATCATGGTGACGCACAACCCCAACTTGGCCGTGGTCTGCGACGCAGAGCAAATCATCTGCGCGACCTGCGATAAGGTGACCAACACCTTCAATTACGTCTCTGGCGGCATCGAGTCGCCCGTGATCAAAAGCACGGTCGTCGAAATTCTTGAGGGCACGGAGCCCGCCTTTAAGAATCGGAAGCGCAAGTACGGTATTTGATGGCGATGTGCAGGCGCTCTAAAGCGTTCGAAAAATCGCCGCCATGGTCATGCTGAACGACCGCTTGCTGTCGGTGTGCAGTCGCAGTTGACGCTGCAACGCCCGACGGCTCCCGCTGCCCTGCAGCCCCTAGAACAGCACCTTCTGCGCACTCGTCAACGCCACAAAGCTGTCCCCTAACGGCAGCAGAATCGCATCCGCAATGGGCTGGAGCTGCTTGACGAGGTAGTGCTGGTAATCAATGCAGGAATGCCGTGCCTCCAGGGGCTCGGGACCGTTCTGCGTCATCACGTACTGGATCCAGCCACCACGCTGGTACTGCTGGGGCCGGTTCAACTTCGCGTTGTGCGCGTCAGCGATGCGCGCCGCGCGCACCTGGGGCGGCACGTTGACCTGGTAGGCATCGAGCCGGTGGCGCAGACGCTTGCGGTAGACGAGCAGCGCATCCATCTGGCCCTCCAGCATCGACCGCGCATAGTCGACCACGAACTCTCGATAGGGCTCACCGTGGAAGATGCGCGACAGCAAGCCCTCCTGGAACTGGCGCGCCAACGGGGTCCCGTCGCTGCGGGCCATCTCCAGCCCGCGATAGACCATCTCCTCCCGCCCCGCCTCATCGACACTCAGGCCGGCGTAGCGCTTCTTGCTTCCGACCTCCGAGCCCCGGATGGTGGGCATGAAGAACTTGGCATAGTGGGTGTCGAACTCGATCTCGAGGAAGTTCTCCAGCTGCTGCTCCTCGCGCAGCTTGCGGGTCCACCACGCATTGATCTCTTGCACCAGGCGGGCCGCAATGGCATGCGCCTCCGCATGGGGATAGGTGCGTTTGAGCCAGATGAAGATGGAGTCGGTATCTCCGTAGATCACCTGGTATCCGCGTTGCTCCACGAGCGTACGGGTGAGCTTCATCACCTCGTGGCCGCGCAGGGTCACGGCAGACACCAGCTTCGGATTGAAGAAGCGGCACTCGGACGCGCCCAGTACCCCCGCAAAGGAGTTCATGAGCAGCTTCAGGGCCTGCGACAGCGGCTGGTTCCGTGCCCGCTTGGCCTCGTCCCGGGCCTTCGAGAGAGTGGTCACGATGTCTGGCAGGCAGTGCTTCCCGCGCGAGAACAGCGTGCCTTGAGGCCCCGGTACGAGCCCGGCCTGGGCATCAGCGTTCGCTCCCTCGGCCAGGCCCACGGGATCCACCAGGAAGGTGCGGATGATGGAGGGGTACAGGCTCTTGTAGTCCAGGACCACGACGGAGTCGTAGAAGCCTGGGGTGGAGTCCATCACATAGCCGCCGGGAAAGGCCTTGGCCACGATGTCGCCCACGTTCGGTGCCACGTAGCCCAGGCGGTGCATGCGCGGCAGGTAGTGGTGGCTGAACGCGGCGATGGAACCGCCAAAATGATCCACCTGCAGGCCCGTCGTCTGCGCGCGCTCGAGCACGAACGGCAGCAGCTCCAGTTTGTCGAAGATGCGCAGGACGAGCGCGCAGTCGCGGATGTTGTAGCTGGCCAGCGCCGGCTTGTCTTCCTGGTAGCGCCGCTCGATCTCGGCCATCTTGTCGTAGGCATCGCCAATCTCCTTGCCCTCGCCGAGCAGTGCCTGCGAGACCGCTTCGAGGCTGAACGACGGGAAGCTCCACATACCCGCCCGCAGCGCTTCGATGCCATCGACGACCACGCGCCCCGGCATGGGCGCGAACAGGTAGCCCTGGCGGCCCGGGTGCATGCGCCACGCGATGGGACGGCGTTCGCGCCCGAGCAGCAGCGGCACGGAGCACGCATCGGCCGCCTTCTGCAGCACCCGCAGATCGAACTGGATCACGCTCCAACCGACGATGACATCCGGGTCATGGGACTCAAACCAGGCATTGAGCTGCTCGACCATCTCCCGGCGGGTCGGGCAGTACACAAGCCTGAAGTCCATCGGCGACGCTGCTGGTGCGGACGCGGACGCGGACGCGGACACCGGCACCGGCACCGGCACCGGCACCGAGGCTGACGCCTCCCCCAGCATGAAGACCACCCGGTCGCCCGCACCATCCAAGGCGATCGAGTACAACTCCTCGGTCGCGCTGGTCTCGATGTCCAGGGACACCACCTTCAACACCGGGCGCCAGCCGGAGGCGGGCTTCAACCGGCCGTCGATGATGGTCGACCCTTCGCGCCGGCCTCCCTCGACCAGGACACCGGCTGTGATGAACCGCTCCATCAGGTAGCGGTCGTGCGGGCGGACATCCGCTTCGTACAGCGGGATCCCCAGAGGCTGGAGTGCGCGCGCCAGCTTGCCGAGGTCGCGGAACCTGCGGGCATAGACACCGAGGACGGGTTCCTGACCGAACGTCTTCAAACCGAGCTCCCTCACCTCCAGGCCCTGCAGGCTCGCCAGTGGGGCCTGCGCTGCAGCCCGGTGGCGGGCTGGCAGGAAGGCGACCGAGGTCTGCTGGGTCAGAAGCACCTTCCTCGGCCCCTCATCGGTGGCCAGCCAGTATTCGATCTCGGTGCCGTCTGGGAGGTCGCGCCAGTGGCGTGTGAGGAGGAAGCCCCGGAGTTCGGTAGGTGCGAGGGCTGAGGACATCAGGTAAAGCGGGGGACGCTAACGCGGAATTCTGATCCCTTGGGCGAGAGGGTGGAGAGGTGCTGTGACGCTCTTGCACATGATACTGATGTTTTGTACAGTATTGCAAAAACTGCCACCGAGAAGGCCATGTACAAACCACCCCGTTATGTATTCCGTCCTGCCCGGCCAGCACCCGCATTGCTGCGCCGCATTTGGGCATGGTTCTGAGCCGGCACTGCAGTGCTATAGGGGCCGACCTTCGCGAGCCACCGTGATGCCCCGCCGCATCCTGAAACCCAGCGCCACCGGGCCGCGCCTAGCCCCCGAGAAGTCAAGATGTGGCGGCCGCTGGAGGCTGACCTGGGTCATTCAAGATCCAATGCCCGAGCGGTAGCAACCGCCAACACCAGCCGTTGAACGTCGTCGGTTTTGAACAGCCGCTTCGCTCTAGGAACCAGCCTCTCGATTTCGTGGTCAGCCAAGTACGCGCACGGAAGACCGCTCCTGCGTGCAGCGGCAGGCTTGTGCCGACCCAATGCAGTCGTGCCTTTTTTTGGCGGGGAGGCGCTCCGTCGAGAGTCTATAAATTCCTACTGCCGTCCGACTAGCGGTAAGTGCTTTTTACGAAGCGCTGCTTCGATCTTGGGCGCCAGGATAGGATAGTTCGCCACATCCAAGCGTAGTACGGACAAGCGATATCGATTGCTCTCTAGAAGGTTGCGCGCTTTAAGCTTCAATGAGAATGTGCGCTTATCCGCTGCCAGATGGATGTGCTCCCAGACGCGCTTTCCAAGCTTTTCAGATTTGCCTAAGTACAGGGGCATCCACTCTTGAACGGCCGTGTGTTTCGCCATACGACCCTTCTGACACGAGGGCACGAATGACTGCTTGAATTCCTCTTGATTCCACGTCGCCGTGAAGCAAGAGAGCCAGTCATTCAGCGTCGTGGCGCCATAGGTGCTAGACCACACTTCTAAGAAGTACAGTCCGGAAAACTGGATGGACTCCAAGTCAACTTGGAGGAGGTCTCCCAACGGCTCGAATTCAAGTTGTTGAGCTGTTTGCTCAAAGCCGCAGAAAAGTCTCGTGAGTTCCCCGTCGATTTTTTGAATGCGCTGCATGCAGCCATTATCGAGCGGCTGCTCCTGTCAGGTAGGGCCCTATCTCAGAGAGGCAGCGTGGGAGGCCCGGTGACCTCTTCTTCGCCGCTCGGCGGTTTGCTGTTTAGGTAGTACCACATCGATGCTGGCACAGGTGTTCTGAAATGCCGGCACGCAATGAAGTCCAACGGCCACAAGCCCATTGCCAGGGCCGGCGAGTTTTCCTCCCATCGAAGGCGGCCAGTCGCGTTGAATTGCGCGATGCGGTTGCGCAAAGTTTGCGCCGATGCTGGCAAGGCGTAGGGAGCTTCAGTGCTACCGCTTCCCTGGTGCGCTGGCCCAAAATACCAGTTTGAAGCCCAGTCGGCCGCTGGATGCCATAACTGGCTGCCTAGGTCAGGGTATTCTTTGGCATGGCTTTCGGCGAGACTCTGGTATACGTTGTCCTGGCCCTGCATCGCACACCAGGACCCCATGGTGGCCAGTAGCCACGAGTGGCGGCGCATAAGGCCTTTGAACTCTTCGGTGCCATGCACCTCAAGCTCGACCAGATCGTCGATGGAGTCGGAGCCCACCGGGAACATACGGCCGATCCTGAACACGAAATTCAGACGTCCCGTGATCTCGGCAGTCCACCAGCGCGCCAAGTCGTGTTGTCCCGTTTGGATGAACAGCACCAGTGCTAAGCAGATGTCAATCACTTGTGCATCCAGTCGCGGAGAGGCTGCCGCTTCGTGGTTGCGCAGCATTGCGGCAAGCGCAGTCGCGAATTCGCTGGAGCGCGCCCGCCACGCGTCATCCTGGCCCGGCTCCACCAAGGCAGCCGAGAGTCCGATTGAAGCGAGGAGGCCAACCTGTTCGAGCAGCAGCACCGAATACTCAGCGCCTTCTCGCGTGTACCCCGACAGGCCGTCCTTTACTCGGATGTGTGCAGCCACGGCGTCGTAGTAGCGACTGGCCGCTTGCAGGTAGGAGCGCCAGATATCCCGTATCACCTCACGGACGTCCTGCCGCTCTTGTAGCGATTGCAGGACGACACGGTGGAAGCACCATAACAGCGTGCGCTCCATCACCCAGAGCGCCTGGCGGCGCTCGCCCTCGCCGTCGGCCCAGTGCGAGCACACCAATGCAGCCAGGTGTACCCGGCTCAGCGCTTTGAGGAGTGCCGGGACAGATTGCTGGGCCCCTTCCTCACCGAGTTGGCCCTCAGGCGTGACGCCCAACTGGCGTAGCATGAGTCGGCAAAGGTGCTCAAACCGATAGTCGCTGTCGGCGCTCATCACCAATGCCTTGCGCAGGTCGGCACGGTCCCGACCATCGAAGAGATGTTCGTTCAGCAGGTGCGCCTCGACCAAGTCAGATACCTTGTCCGCGCCCCAGAATTCGAAGTGAAGCTGGGGATGACGGGCAGCAAAGCCCGCCCAATTAGGCTGTACTTCTTGGCCAAGGTCGCCGGTGGTTGCTACCACGATCACCTTCCGGTGCTCCTTGTACTCAGGCGGCACATGGCTGGTGAGCCAGAAATCGATGATCTCCTCCATGCTCTCACGCACCGCGTTGGGATCCCCGCTCCAAGTGCGTCGGCCGATGTCGCCCTGCTTGATCACAAACAGCAGTAACTCTTCGACGCCATCCGTCAGAGATCGGCCTGCCGCCGGGAAGTCGACACCGAACTGGCGCACCCCGGCCTTGGGCTTGACCAGTGGCACGTAGCCCATCTGGGTTAATAACTCGGGCAGCAGCCGGTCGAACTCGTCGCGCTCGCGCAGCGTCCGCAGGTAGTGCGAGAGCGCCAGGCGCATTGGGTTACCGGCATTCATGTGAGATCCCGCTTGGCTGTGCGCAGTTGCAGTCTTCGATAGGCATTGCCAACAGGATCGAGCACCTCGCGCCGGGGCATCTCGAACGACACAGAGTGAGATGCAAAGTGCATGGGCTCGGTCCACGACTCGCCATGGTGCTGAAAGCTGGTCTCGCCGGCCTTGATGTGCACCTGCGTGACGAGTCGCGCAAAAACTGATTGCTTCTGCGCCTCGCGAATCGAACTCTGCATCGCCTTGGCACGGGCTTTAGCGAGATCTCGGCGCAGGGCCATTGGAACTTTCAATTCGCGCAGGCGCGGTAGCGCCTCCAGCGCCGACATGTCAGCTTCCAACTGCGCTGCGATGCTGCCCAGCAGTTCTCTCACGTCCGTGTCCATCTCCTGCGCGGCCCGCTTTTTTAATGCGTCGCTCGTGGTTCCTGGGTAGTCATATCCGATTTCTTCATACAGGATCCACCGCAGAAAGGGTAATACGCGCCCCTTCGCGTTGCGCAAATCCAGCAAGGACAGCGTTAACGAGATCATCTGCTTGGGCTCCAGCAGGAAGCCAAGCATCCGCTTGACCAAGTACACCAGATCTGTCTCAGTGGCAGTATCGAGCACCACTCGATCAAACTCGATCGCCATACAGCCATCGGTGCGCATGTCTGCGACCATGCCCGCCGCCGCATTCGCAGTAGCCTGGTCATCAGCGAGCATCCATTGTGTGAATACGCGGGCCAGCAACGGGGGACGAGAACGCAGGGCCTGCGTGCACGCATCGAAGCGATCCGCAAACTCGCGCTTGCCTACCGTCGAGCCGAGATGGGCACGAACCCAGGCTTCGAGGAACTCAAGTACTGGTTCGACGCATGCCGACTCGGGGCGCAATAGCTGAGAGAGACTGTAGTCCAGCTCGTCTAGTGCCCGGTCGAACCCATCGCCTAGCCCGACACACAGCGGGAGCCACTCGAAGAAGATGCCCGCCTGCAGCAAGTCCCCGTCGTTGCGTGACAAGGCTCGCGCAACGCACCCGACCGCATCTTGGTCGCCTGCGGCGATGCGTGCACGCAAGGCTTCATCAAAGCTGCGTCGCAGGTGGAGGACTGCACCGGCGGCGCGCAGTCCGGTCTGGCGCTGAACGACATCCTCGTTGGTAATCCGGAGCAGGATGCGTGTTTCTAGCGCCGGTGCCAGCTCAGCGGGTAGGCTGGGTTCTGCAAGCATGCGGCCGGCGATCCAGCAGGTGACCTCGTGGAGTTCGGTCAAGTCGGAGCGTATGTCTGCGCCTAAGAGGCGTGAGACCGAGGCCTGCGGGTCCGATGCGAACCACGCCATCCAGGCCGCACCCAGCAGGTTGCCACGCGTTTTGCACGGCTGTGCCAGCAGCATCTGGACCATGTCGCGTGCGGCCGCTGGCTTGCGGCCGAACCAGCGCGACAGCGCGTGATAGAAGGCCCCGCCGGCGAGGTCGTTCACCGTGTGCGGCCGCTCGGCATCGCAAAGTGCTACCACATCGGACAGTTTGACTGCTTCGAGGTAAGGCAGGGTAGCCTCAACGAGATGCAGGGCGTCGAAGACATCGACCGGGCGAGTAATTCGGGTCGTTGCCAGGCGTAGGACACTGACCCATGGGTGGACGGCCGCCAGGAGCCTTCCGCTAGCCATATCGGCGTTGCCAATCTCGCGGCGCCACAGGTCATAGGCCGCGGCCCACACCACCTGCTCGTCGAAGGGAGGATCGCCCAACTCGGCCAAGACATCCAACGCCGCTGCCGAGTTCCGGTCCTCAAGGCGAGCGAAACGCAACTTGCCGCCATCGACCGACGCACCGGGAGTGGTGGAGAGATCGAGCTGCGCTCCGGCGGGGATCTCGATCTCGAGCTCTCCGCGCTCGGTTGTCTGCAGTTGGCGCGCAAGTTTTCCTACGGTCACGGGCTGTTGCGTTGTGATCATGGGCAGGGTGCGTGAGGCCATGGCGGTGGGATCCCTTTAGGTTACCGCAACGCGCACGAAGTGAATTCTCCACGAGGTAAACCGGCCCCGGAAAGAAAAACATCTCTCATCTTCTGAGCTGGTTCAAAGGGCAAGAATCCAGTACAGAGCCGTCAGCGCACACACTCGGGCGAAGGTCAGCAAACTGTCGCTCACCGGGCAATGATGGCTCCAGGCTACAAACGGAAGATCGCCAACAGCTGCCTTGCTGCACCTCAACTTGACACAGTGAGTCCAAGGGGCTGCTGCGAAATTTACCGCTGCCCCTGAATAAATGAGTGCCCCGTACACTCATATTGTTGTGGGGTGCGAATGGTCGTTGCATCTGCAAATCAAGCTCAAAAGGAGAGGGCGTGGCTATAACAATAGAGAAGGGGCCGACTGGACGGATCAAAGGGCTTCGAATGCTGCTTGCGGGAATGACCCGAGAGGACGTGCTCGCGACAATTTCGGCTTTCTCCGCCAAAGAAGCTGCAAAACATGGCTTTACGGAGTCCACGGATTTCGACCTTATCCACGATGGACGCCGCCTTCCGCCAAAAGCCATCTTTGGCCTAGCTGCCGCTCGTAGGATCGGCCGGCCACTAACCCCCGCCGAGTTTTCTGGCGATGACACCGCACCAAGCTTTGCCATTCTTCGCGATCTCGGCTTCGCCATTGAGCGAAAGGCTGTGTCGAGTTTGACGCCTTCTGGAAGCAGGACGCTGATACTGCTGCAGGGGTATGACCGCCAAGAGATCGCCCGCGTCTTCGAGCCGGGAGCGAAGTTCACTCCAGGTGCAGGGCGCTGGGGCATTCAGGGTATCGTGGAATCGCCGCCAGACAGTGGCAACTTCGTCTTTATGGTGACGCTCGGTAAGCCCGTCGAGGGCAATCCCTATCAAGACGCGCTAACCCTTGATGGCCGACTGATCTGGGAGTCTCAAACGCAGCAGGACTTTGAGTCGCCGGCGATCAAAAAGCTGCTTGCCCACGACGCAACGGTCAACAACATTCACCTGTTCTTGCGCGCCCGAAAGAGCGACAAGTACGCGTACTTGGGTCTGCTCAGCTACTTTTCGCATGATCCGAGTAAGCAGAACCCCGTCCATTTCATTTGGACCGTGCAGAACTGGGACCTTGGTCAGGAGCAGTTGGACCAGTTGCAGATCCCTGTTCGTCCACCTCTCGATCCGGCCTTTTCCCTGTCTTCCCCTCCGGCTGCAACGGCGCTACTAGAGCGAGTTGACCCGCCAGCGACTGCTGCGAGAACTGGAGTGGGTCGGCGGGGAGGCCGAAAGGTGAATGAGCATGAGGTGGATTGGGCTGCTCGTGATCTACGGGATAGACAGTTGGGACTGCAGGGCGAAAAGCTCGTTTTGCAGCACGAGATCAGCGCACTACAAGCTGCGGGGCGATCGGATCTGGCGGATCAAGTACAACATGTGGCGATCACCGACTGCACTGCCGGCTACGACATCGCTTCGTTCCATGCTGACGGTCGGCCTAAGCGAATAGAAGTGAAAACCACGCAGGGGTCAGCGTCTACACCGTTCTACATATCCCTGAACGAGGTCTTGGCTTCGCGCGACGGGACGGCGAGCTTCTCGATCTACCGCGTTTTTGACTTCACCGCCGGTGGCTCGCGAGTTCGATTCTTTGAATTGGAAGGCAACGTTGAGGAAACCTGCGGGCTCGAACCGGTGAACTTCCGGGCGACCCCCCGTGCAGGTCAGATTGACAACTAATGGCGAGTTCACCAATGACCGCAGTGGACCAGGGACTGTTAGATCGGCGTCCTCGGCAGCAGGCTGCAACCGCTGCGGAGCCGCAGTTCACCAGGCTCTGGCAGCTTGAGGCTGAACTGAGACATTCCTATCGATCGCGCCGAGTGCCGGCTCGGCCGCTTTCCAGTCGCTCGACAGGCGTCACCCTGTACGACCGCTTCACTCTCGAGACCGGGTACTCGGCGATCCACGCCTCCGGGTGGTCAGCGAACGACGGGTTCGAATGGCGGCGAACTGGAACACCCGACCCAAAGCAGACTGCCAAACTACTAACGTCAAAGTTAGAAATCACCGCTGGAATGGCGCTGGGTCGATGATGTACTCACGTATGCCACCATGAATTCCTTGGGAGAAAAGAGGATATGACGTCTCGCATGGAATTATCCCAAACTCAAGTTGACCGACATCCATACCAGGGATGAATGGAGAGAAAAAGAGCACTCTGTTTTGGAACAGGGAAATTTCTCCATTCACAATGGCTGGCGTTCGCCCAATCATCATCTGTGAAAATTTCTCAGGGGCACTAAATGCAATTGAGTAGGAGTTGAGAAAGTCATATTCTCGGTATGGAATACTCGTATCGAGCTCACTCTCAAGCGCCAGGCCTCTTCGGAGAAATACATCGTCGCTGCTGAGGTTGTCACTGTTTGGATGGATACTCTTCCAAGCCTCAACATGACGATAGATCATTTGATCATTAACGGTCAGAATGGCCGCAACGGCTTGGACAGTAATGAGCGGCTCCACATCTAGTGGTAGATTTTGAGTCTGCACAAACTGACTTGGGGGTGTTGCGTTGCCGGTCAACTTGGATAGATAGTCGCATACCGACCTCTTTAAGCGCCGAGGCCTTCCGTCTTGGCGTATACGCTTGCCGTCAAACCATTCATCAGCAACAACTTCGCAGAAGACTCTAAATTCCTCGTCGCTAATTCGGCTCTTCAACTCCTCAGTAAATTCTGAGCGGAAGGACTCTTTGTTTTGGGCGAAGCAATTTAGGACATCTGCATCAAGTTCGCTACCATCGACCAGTTTTATTTTCTCACTATTCGGGCTACGCTCAATTGGAACTCCATCCATGTGAGCAGCCACGAGAAAACGCTCCATGAACGCCGCCGATGAGTTGTACTGCGGCAGCATGGATGTTGCGAGAGCGGTGAACGATTTCGTCATGATTTCTAATGTTTGATATGAGAGGAATTAGACCTCACGCGGCGCCGACCTAAAAGGAGTTTCTTGTCTTCATTAGTGGCTACCAACGACGTTGCTTCCACCCCAATGTTCTACAGGCCCGAACGATATGCTTAGGCTGTGCATCTTGGGCGTATGAGATCGCATTTCCAAGATCGCCACCGATTCGCTGATCAGCCAGTATCACCAGCTTTGAGCAGAACATTGCATGCTTTTGCTCGACAACAATTCGACCTACTGCGGCCCTCTCGAAGAGCCGCTCGACTGCCTTTTCGCCCCAGCCAATGCGAGAACTGAGGATTACAAAAACTGGACCATAAACTAGGGCAGTGATGACCAAACCCGACGCCAGATGCGGGGACGAGAATTTCCCTTCCTGAATTGGAGCTGCCCATAGGTCGTAGACCTGTATTATTGCGATGCAGGAGCACATCAGCAATGTTAGGGGAAGAAGTGCAGTGAGTGCTGCGTGAAAGGATGTATACCGATTCGCCCTTTGCTCCAACTGGAATTCACGAAGTCGTTCGGAGTCTGCTCTAGATAGTGGCTTTGGCCGGCTCAGATGGAGGACCGCTGACTGTTTGCTCAAGAAGACATCAATGGGCGTTGCATTGATCTCTGGCTCCTGAGGGTCGCCGCCCTTGCCGCGCTTCGTTGCTTCAAGAACGAAGCGTTCATCTAGTGCAATCGCAATATGGCTCCACAAAGAGAGGGTCGCTATACGGATGAATAAGCTCTGGGGCGTTCTGGATCGACTTGCGAAAACATCTCCAGCCTTGATGGTGCGTGAGGCTGCTTGGGTATCGGAAAGTAGTTTCATCGATGCCTAACTAGATTTAAACGACAGGCAAAAAAGCTCATCGTTCTTGTAAGAATGAATATATCCGTCACGATGAGAGTGAGCAATCGCAAGAAAATCTTTTAGGCGAACCTAAAAATTTCAAGATTGAAGCTTGCTATGATTCGTTAAAGACCAATGATGGAATGACTGCTCTTGGCCGACCGACGACGGTCGCAAAACGACCCAAAGCAGCCCTAGAAATCATGGTCCCCGATTAGCTTGGAGCAAAGGAATGATGAAGTCTCGAAGCAAGGGGGAAACATCAATCGGTATTTCTCTGATTAAGGCGGAATTTCATTATTGCGAGTCCAGCAATATTGCTAGGTGTGTCTCGTTAGGCACCCGTGACAGCATTCCTTCTAACCGTTATTGTTTTGGCCTGCATCAGCACATTTTCCGGCACTACCCTTGCTGACCCACTCAAAGAAAGTTCACGTAACGTAGTAGCTACCGAAATCCCTCCCACATACTTGACATTGTGGATTGGCATATCAACAATCGGATTAATTAGCGCAACGTATGATTCGTTCTTGGCACCCGAAAAACTCGAAGTATTGACGCCTACCACGGCTCCAGTGGCCAAATTAATTACCGGTCCTCCACTGGCTCCTCCATGCAAATGAATTGAGGTTCGCATGCATGGGAAATTAAGCATTACGCTGTCCCGCTGTACCGGGAAAACATCCAAAACTTTTCCGTCATAATGGTGTGGCGCGATACTCATGTGCAGCACATCCTTATAGCGACGCGTGGATACGTCAGGATAGGCGTAAGTAGTTAATGCAGACTCAGGCGAGGGAACCGCACCACCAATAAGAAAAACGTGATTTAGCAGATTGAGGTTATGCCGTCCATTCTTCATAGGATGGAGCTCACACAGCACTATGTCCGATTTTTCATGTGGAATCACTTGTCTGAACTGGCGAAAAATATACTGATCGCTCGCACTCTGCATCTGAAGGCATGCCATTCTCCTTGGGTTTTCACCCTCAAAAATATGACGAGCCGTAAGTATGATATCTGGACCAACAAAAAATCCAGTGCCAATAACACTCAGTTCTTTTTCATTTTCGCTCTTGAGGATGATAGGCAATACGGCGTCGGCAGCAGATAATTCATACCCATATTCCGCAATTGCAGAGTATGAAACATTAGATATTCCTTCCTGCGCATCTTCGCGTTTTCTTAGAGGGGGGCTGCCGTTTTTTTTCTCGCGAGCAAGCGCTACACGTACAGCATAATTACCTCGCTTATTGGCGTCTCCCACAATGCTTCCCTCTCCATTGGTTAAAGGCACCACTGTAAACCTCTACAGGGTGCAACATTGCAGCCTCTCAGTTTTTTTGTTTTCAATGGCTGCTTCTGGCCGACAGTGTGAGTAAGAGGCCGTGCCAGAAAGCTGACTTTCGATTCGTAGGCCCCGGCCGTCCAAGGTCATGTTCCGGCACCGCCACTGGAGACCCGGTGTCGGCCAGGAGCAGCCGGTCAACTCAAATGAAAGCGGGCGCTCAACGTTGAAGCTGAGCCGCGAGCGGCGGCCTGCCGACGCGAGGCGGTGAGCGACTGGTTAGCCTCGTGGTGGTAGTACGGAATAGCCATCGGCAACCTTCTTCGATTTGAGGAATTCGGGCACGTCGTGCAGCGTCAACATATCCCGCTTGTGCAGCTTTTCAAGCTTCGTTCGCAGCTCTGCAATTGCCGTGTAATTGGCCTTTCCAAATTCGATCAAGCTGGAGCCATCGGTCGTCCCAGCAAACACAAGCTGATTGAATTCCCGCGTGGCCTGAAACAGGTCGTCAGACATCCACAACGCATGAGACATCACCTTATGGATCATGGACCAGACCTGGTCGTGAGCTGAGTCATTCGAGAAGAGCATGTGATACGGCCGTCGGTCTGTATCAATCACCGCAACCTTGACCGCCGATATCAGGCCCTCAATTTCTTCGTAGGCCGCAACCCTTCGTTCCAGAACGATCTTGTAGTACGCATAGGCGTAATCGTTCTGCTTTGACCGAAGCGCGAACCAGCCACCAATTAGCGAGCTAACTAGCGCGGAGACGACGGTGCTCGACAGTACGGCGATCCAGATTTCCATGGCTTAGAGGCTAACGTTTGACGTGAGGGCCACCGTAGCGGCGAAGCCGCGAAGGGAACCTGCAGGCGCAGCTTGCAGGCAGTCCCTCTCGACGGAATTGTTAGAGCGGAGCAACAGCCTCTCCTGGCAATGCGGCCGACTTTGCTTTGAGGGAGCCGAGATTTTCACGTTTAGCAGAAAACAATTGCTCCACCACTGCCGCGCCCTGACCCATGTCGCGAAAATAATGCGCAAGAGGCATCTCGAAAATCGTAGTTAGCTGAGTAAGCACTTGATTAAGTCTTTTCTTCTTCATCATCGAATCATCCCACGCATACATCATGTAGTAGAACGCGGACCAGAAGGATACAGACTGATGGAAGTAGACCTTCTTTGTTGGGGCTGTAATCGAGTACATGCCGCCGTTAGTTGCGAATACCTCACTCGCGAAATCCATGTTTCCAAGATTGCAGCCCGAAACAAAGAGCCGTCGGTTGTGCAGTTTTTTGTCGAATATTCCCGCAAAGTCCTTGTAGTTAGAGTTTCCGAAGGTGTACTGAACGATGTCCTCGCCTCCATGACAGGACAAGTGAAGGTAGCGATACCCGGACTCTCTAAAGATCTTGGCAAACTCAATCAACTCCCGTTGGGTACGAAAGTAGTAGTAGAGCGGTTTTTTTCCATGAAGCCTCAAAACCTCATAGAGGATTTTTCCATCAAGGCGTTCTTCCTTTTCGTCCTCGTGTTCAAGCGACTCAAGGATGAACGTCTCTGGCTTGGTGATATTTGCCGGCGGAATATTCGCTACAGACACGGTGTTGTCTCCTGTGTGCTCTAACTCAATGTAGACGGCAAAACACGGTTGATACATCCGGGGCGTGACGATGCATCTTTTGATAAAAAATCTCGCAACCCGCTTGTCTGTTGGCTTGCGAACCAGGGTGCTTTGTAAATAAACAGATATAAATTTCTCATGGAATCCGGCGAGCGTTAAGTTTGCAACTATAGCGTGACAGTAAGTCCAACCGAGCTCGCCTACTGCGTGCTCTGTAGGCACCGATCCATTTGTTTTGAATCAGCGGCAGCTTTGGGCAAGGGATACACACCGTCGGCTCAGGGTCGAAATCGTCAGGTCACGAGCTCAAGCAGCGGACGTTCAACATGCTGCCAGACCATAGGACGTTGTCACCGTCAGCTGCGCCGCTGAAACCGGTCAATGGGGCGGGATACATGGCGATAGCGGGATAACCACTCTTTGGATATACCGCTAGGTCACGGAGCAGCGACGGCCGGCGGCAACCGCTGCAGAAGCGACTTCAGACTTAGACTGGAGTCGCCTCGCGCGCATCATCCACCTGGAGGTGGAATTATTCCCTTGAGCGGAGACCCTTATATCTCGACCAGACAGGTGGATGGAATGACATTTCCGCTGCCGACGCGTGATTGGAGAGCAGGGTTGTGGCTTGATGTGCTGGTCAAGTGGCTGCGTTGAAGCAGTCTTTTCAGGGAGGAACTCAGGTGGCTTCAGACCACCAACGCATCCTGATTCTGTGCAAGACTTACCCGTCACCCAGCGCTCGGTATGTCGAAGCCTCCTGCGTCGCTGGGATGGTAGAGGACGACCAGCAGTTCAAGAAGTGGCAGTGGATCACAGCCCGGATTCGCCGCGCGCAGGACGATGTACGGACGGTCGTTCAGGGAATAGAGGGCGAAACGTGTACGTCGTTGCTTTTCGACGCTGCTCAAGTTGATCAAAGAGCTTCTGCTGGGAGCGACGCATACGGTGGATTGTGGGGCCTAACGTGCAAGCTCAGGGGCGCATAGCCGGCGCGCCGGCGAAGCGTCCCTCTGGAGTGGGATGTTAGACATTGGGCACACTAGCTGCCTTGACTGTATTGCGGCGGCCTTTGCTATTCGACGGAGTCCTGCCTCTGTGTATAGCGGAACCCAGCGTGACAGATTGCCGTTGACGCTAACGCAACCCGGCAGGCTTCAATGAGGCAAATATAGCTCCGCACCGTGGCGCCCGGCGTTTACGAGAACTACGGTGCCACGCGCCGCAGGGGCGTGGAGGCCAGCGCGCTGTGGACGGTGCGCAGCGACATGGGCCTGAATCTGGCCTGGGGCGGCGCCCGCTCGCGCGCCATCGAAAACGGCAACGCCGCGCTGATCGGCAAGCAGGTGGCTGTCCGCGTCGTTCAGGCGATGTAAGCTGCGGCGGCCTGGTCAGCCACTATAGCGAGCAGACGGCGCGTCAGCTCTTATGTGAAGGTTTGCCTGTCACAAATGCCTCCCATGTATTCATGAGTTCCCGCCGCTGCTCGAGCAGGTCTGTGCGATGGTAGGCCGCTTCGACCTTGTCCTTGATGGTGTGTGCAAGTGAACGCTCTGCAAGGTCACGAGGGACGCCTTTCTCGCTGCACCAGTCCCGAAAGCTGGACCGGAAGCCATGAGCCGTTGCAACCCTCCCAAGGGTGTCGCTGTGAGCCTTCAACCTGCGCAAAAGCGATGTGATGGCCATGTCGGAAAATTCGACCTGATCTCGTACCGAAGGGAACACGAGGGTCTCGTGCAGGCCCTTCTGCTCTTCAAGGATTGCTATTACCCGTGGAGATAGCGGAACGCGATGGGGAAACTTTGCCTTCATGCGCTCGGCAGGAATCGTCCACACTTTTGTCTTGAGATCGACCTCGTTCCAGGTCATCCCCCGCGCCTCGCCAGAGCGGCACGCAGTCAGAATCACAAATTCAAGCAAAGTGCGTGTCACCTCAGGTCGGTTACCTGGCTTGAGGTACTTTTGCACGAATTCCGGAATGTCTCGCCACGGCATGGCGGGATGGTGTTGAGTTCGCACAGCTTTGCCTGGTTGCTGCGCTAGCAGGTGTCCAACCACGTCAACAGGGTTTGATTGGCAGTACCCGTGGGCCCAGCCCCAAGCAATCACTGCATGGATGCGCTGTTTGACTCGGCTGGCTGTTTCCGCCTTGGCCAGCCAGATGGGCTTGAGGACCTCCGCGACGTCGCCTGGCTGGATCTCGTGCAGAAGTTTGCTGCCCAGCTTTGGGAAAACGTACTCCTGCAGAGTGTTGATCCATTGCTGGCCATGCTTGGGGTTCTTCCAGCCAGGAAGGAGGTCTCCATGAAGTGTGCGCGCGGCGTCTCCGAAGGTGGGAACCATGGGCTTGTCCTCGATCTTTGCCTTCTCTTCCAGCGGATCCTTGCCCTCGGCCAGTTCAATGCGCATGGCAGTCGCGCGCTTGCCCACTTCCGCGATGCTGATCTCAGGGTACGAGCCCAGGCCAGCATTTCGACGCTTGCCCGAAACGGGGCTGACGTACCGTAGGACCCACTTACCGTGGCCTTTCGTATTGGAGGGATGCAAGGCAAGGCCGGTGATGCCGCTGTGGGGAATTGCCGGGTCGGTTGGTTTGATGTTCCGGGCTTTGGTGTCAGTGATAGTGGCCATTGTGGGAGTCTGATGGGTATGCCATTCAGTATGCCATTACAAGCTTGTCTTCGTCGGTGTCCATTGGACGGTGTTAGACAATATTCCTATGAAAAACAATAACATACGACTATTTTATGGATGCTTCTGGATATCTCTGGATGTTATTTTGGAGGACTCCGTTTCCGCCAAAAGACAAAGCCCCAAGCGTTGATTCGCTTGGGGCTTTTTTCTTGGCCGCGCGTCGCCTTCACTCTTCGATGGATGCGCTCCAGCGGTCGCCCCAGCCCCGTGCGCTGGCCCGTTCAATGTCGCGGCGGTCGCGCTTGGTCGGGCGGCCTTGCTGCAACGCTGCGGCAGGCTCGGGGGCGAGGCGCCGCAGTTCGGCGGCTTTTTCGCGGGCGGCGATGCTCTCTGCCGTTTCCTCGTACAGCAGCTGCGCCACGGGAGCGGGCCCCCGCGCGCCGCTCAGGCCGCGGACCAGCACGGTGCGCGCTACCGGCCCCTGGCGCAAGGCCACGGTGTCGCCGCAGCGTACGTCGCGCGCAGGCTTGGCCAACTGGCCGTTGACCGTGACCCGGCCCTTGCCGATCTCTTCGGTGGCGAGGCTGCGGGTCTTGTAAAAGCGTGCGCACCAGAGCCATTTGTCCAGGCGCATCGCTTCCGTCGTGTGGTTCATGGCGGCAATTGTGCAGCTTGTGCGGCGTCGGCACTGTCGGCCGATGGCGGGGACAGCGGCAGGCGCACGACCGCATCCAGCCCCGCCACCCGGCTGCCCGTCATGCGGTTGGTGAGCACGATGCTGCCGCCCAGCGCCTGCACGATCTCGTGGCAGATGGCCAGGCCCAGGCCGCTGCCGGTGCGCACGTCGCCCGCCGAGAAGGGCTGGAACAGCCGGGCCGCCAGCTCGTCGTCGATGCCCGTGCCGCGGTCGCTGACCGTGAGCGCCACGTGGCGGCCGTCGGTGCGCAGGTCCACGGCCAGCTCGCTGCCCGGCGGCGCGTGGCGCACGGCGTTGTGCAGCAGGTTGCGGCTGAGCTCGCGCAGCATCCACTCGTGCGCCTGCACGGGGGCGGCCTCGGTGTGGATGCCGAAGTCCAGGTCGCGCTGGGCCACCAGGGGCGAGATTTCCAGCGCTACGGTGCGCAGCACCTCGTCCAGGCGGGTCACGGGGGGCGCGCTCTGCTGCCGCAGCTGCTCCACCTTGGCCAGCGCCAGCATCTGGTTGGCGAGCTGGGTGGCGCGGTCCACGGTGTCGCTGATTTCGTGCAGTGCCTGCCGGGGCTCCACGTCGCCGCGCAGGGCCGACTGCACCTGGGTCTTGAGCACGGCCAGCGGCGTGCGCAGCTGGTGCGACGCGTCGCGCACGAAGCGCTTCTGGTGTGCCAGCAGGTGCCGCAGGCGCTGCATGACCTCGTTGGTCGCGTCGACGAGCGGCTGCAGCTCGCGCGGCGCCGAGGGCGCGGCGATGGGGCTCAGGTCACCCTCGCGCCGGGCCTGCAACTGGTGGCTGAGCTGGCGTACGGGGCGGGTGGCGCGCTGCACCACCAGCACCACGGTGAAGGCGATCACGGCGATCAGCAGGGCCTGGCGCAGCACGGTGTTCCACAGGATGTGCAGGGCCAGGGTTTCGCGCACCTCCAGGGTCTCGGCCACCTGGATCACGGCCATGCCGCGCCCCTCGGAGCTGGCCACGGGCTGCAGCAGCACGGCCACGCGCACGTCGCGACCCTGGAAGCGGTCGTCGTAGAAGTCAACGAGCGCGGCGTAGGGCGGCCGGTCGGGGATGCGGCCGCGCCAGAACGGCAGGTCCTCGAAGCCCGAAACCATGTCGCCCTGCAGGGTGGAGACGCGGTAGAACATGTGGCTCTGGTTGTCAGCCTCGAAGGCTTCGAGGGCCGAGTACGGCACCATGGCGCGCAGGTGGGCCGCGTCGTCGTAGCCGGTCACGTCCAGCTGTTCGCTGATGCTCTTGGCCGAGGCGAGCAGGGTGCGATCGTAGGCGGTGTTGAGCGAGGCCAGCATCTGGCGGTACAGGCTGAACGAGTTGAAGCCGATGAACAGCACCACGGGCAGCAGGATGCCCAGCAGCAGCCGCCGGCGCAGCGAGCGGTGGCGGTAGTCGCCGGCGGGCGTTTTCATCGCCGGGCCGCCCCAATGTGAAAAGCGGCCCCCGCGGGCGGCAGCGACCATGCGAAGCGGGAAGCGTGGGGGCGCTTGTTCATCATGCCGCGTCCGCCCGCAGCAGGTAGCCCAGCCCGCGCAGCGTCATCAGGGTGAGGCCGGTGCCGGCCAGCTTCTTGCGCAGGCGGTAGACCACGACCTCGATGGCCTCGTACTGCACGTCGAGCTGCCCCGGAAACACCAGCTCGTACAGCCTTTCCTTGGCGACCGCGTGGCCCGGCTGGGCCAGCAGGGCGTGCATGAGCGCGAGCTCGCGCGGCGTCAGCTCCATGACCTCGCCCTGCAGGTACAGCGCGCCGCTGTCCTTGTCGTAGCGGATGGCGCCGATCTGCACGGTGCTGGCGGCCGGCGGCGCGGCGGCGGGGTCGGCGCTGCGCCGCACCAGGGCGCGCAGGCGCGCTTCGAGTTCGTCCAGGTCAAAAGGCTTGGGCAGGTAGTCGTCGGCGCCGGCGTTCAGGCCCATCACCCGGTCGCCCACGGTGCCGCGCGCGGTAAGGATCAGCACGGGGGTGCGCAGGCCGCGCGAACGGGCCTGCTGCAGCACCTGCAGGCCGTCCAGGCCGGGCAGGGTGAGGTCCAGGACCACCGCATCCGGCTGGCGGGCGGCCCACTGGCTCAGGGCGGAGCGGCCGTCGCCCACGGCCGTCACCTGCATGCCGCGGCGGGACAGGGCGCGGTGCAGGGTGGCCTGCATGGTGGGGTCGTCTTCCACGAGAAGCAATTGCATGCGCTGCACCTTAGCACTGCGGTGCGAGGCGCGCCGCATGGGTGTTTTCCCTGAGTCCGAGGACAGCCGTTTGACAGGCAGCGCGCGCATCATCGGCGGCACGCAAACCTCAACTTTGGAAGGAGACAGCATGCGTCGCGATACCTTTATCAAGTCACTGGCCGCCCTGGCCGCCGCGGGCGCCTTGCCCCAGGTGGCCCACGCCTCGGCAGCCGTGAAGATGATGATTCCCGCCAACCCGGGCGGCGGCTGGGACACCACGGGCCGCGCACTGGGCAAGGCCCTGCAGGATGCGGGCGTGGCCAGCTCGGTCACCTACGACAACAAGGGCGGCGCGGCAGGGGCCATCGGCCTGGCGCAGTTCGTCAACGGCAGCAAGGGCGATCCGAACGCGATGATGGTGATGGGCGCCGTGATGCTCGGCGGCATCATCACCGGCAAGCCGCCCGTGGGCCTGGACAAGGTCACGCCGCTGGCGCGCCTGACCAGCGAGTACAACGTGTTCGTGCTGCCCTCCAACTCGCCCTTCAAGACCATGAAGGACGTGGTCGAGCAGCTCAAGAAGGATCCCGGCAGCGTGAAGTGGGGCGGCGGCTCGCGCGGTTCCACCGAGCACATCGCGGCGGCCATGATCGCGCGTGAAGTGGGCGTGGACCCGGCCAAGATCAACTACGTGGCCTTCCGCGGGGGCGGCGAGGCGACGGCGGCCATCCTGGGCGGCAACGTCACCGTGGGCGGCAGCGGCTTCAGCGAGTTCGCCGAGTACATCACTGCCGGCAAGATGAAGCCCATCGGCGTGACCTCGGGCACGCGCCTCAAGGGCATCGATGTGCCCACGCTCAAGGAGCAGGGCATCAACGTCGAGATCGGCAACTGGCGCGGCGTCTATGGCGCCCCGGGCATCAGCAAGGCCCAGCGCGACGCGCTGATCGCCATGATCGAGAAGGCCACCAAGAGCAAGGCCTGGGCCGAGGCGCTGCAGAAGAACGACTGGACGCCCGCATGGCTGGCTGGCGACCCGTTCGCCGAGTTCGTGGACGCTGAATTCGCCAGCCTGCGCGCCACCATGGTCAAGTCGGGGATGGTGTAGAGCGGGCGCCCCCCCCTGAGCCGCTTCGCGGCTTCCCCCCGCTCTCGCAACGCTGCGCGTTGCGGGCAGGGGACGCAGCCAGCGCGGCAGGGCGGCCCTTGCGCGGCTGCCCTCGCCTGGGCCGCGCCAGTTTTTGCGGGCCGAGGTCTGTTTTTCTTTTTCAGGAGTCGCCATGTCCGATCCTTCTCTTGCTGGTGCCGACGAGGCGCCGAACTGCGTGCCTTCACCGCGCGCGCAGACCATCGTCGGCGCGGGCGTGCTGCTGGTGGCTGCCGGCATGGCCTTTGGCGCGCTGCAGATTTCGTCCGAGGCCGGCTACGGCGGCGTCGGTCCCAACTTCCTGCCCTGGCTGTGTGCCGTGGTGCTGGCCGTGTGCGGCGCCTGGCTGGTCTGGGAGGCGCGCACCGGCGGCTTTCGTGAGGCGGCCGACCCGGGCGGCCACCCAAAGGCCGACATCGGCTCCTTCGTCTGGGTGTCGGCGGGCCTGCTGGTGAATGCAGCGCTGATCGGCACCGTGGGTTTCATCATCAGCTGCACCATCTGCTACGTGCTGGCCGTGCAGGGCCTGCGCCGCGCCAGCGGCCAGCCGCAGGCGGGCAGCGTCGGCACCTGGATCAAGGACGTGGTGACGGGCGTGCTCATCTCCGCCCCCGTGTTCTGGGCCTTCACGCAATTCCTGGCGATCAACCTGCCGGGCCTCACTGACACAGGGTGGCTGTAATGGAGATCTTTGACGCACTCCTGGCGGGCTTCGCCACTGCCATCACCCCCGCCAACCTGCTGTGGGCCCTGGTGGGCTGCGCTCTGGGCACGGCCGTGGGCGTGCTGCCCGGCATCGGGCCGGCCGTGGCTGTGGCCATGCTGCTGCCCATCACGGCCAAGGTCGAGGTCACGGCCTCGATGATCTTCTTCGCGGGCATCTACTACGGCGCCATGTACGGCGGCTCGACCACCTCCATCCTGCTCAACACGCCGGGCGAGACGGCGAGCATGGTCACGGCCATGGAGGGCAACAAGATGGCCAAGAGCGGCCGCGCCGGCGCGGCGCTGGCCACGGCGGCCATCGGCTCCTTCGTGGCGGGCACCATCGCCACCGTGGTGGTGACGCTATTCGCGCCCACGGTGGCCGAGTTCGCCGTGAAGCTGGGGCCGCCCGAGTACTTCATGCTCATGGTGCTGGCCTTCACCACGGTGAGCGCGGTGCTGGGCCAGAGCGCGCTGCGCGGCATGACGGCGCTGTTCCTGGGTTTGGCTCTGGGCTGCGTGGGCATGGACCAGATCTCCGGCGCGGCGCGCTACACGGCGGGCCAGATGGAGCTGCTGGACGGCATCGACATCGTGCTCGTGGCCGTGGGCCTGTTCGCCGTGGCCGAGGTGCTCTACGCCGCCATGTACGAGGGCCGCGTGGTCGAAACGCAGAACCGGATGAGCCGCGTGCACATGACGGCCCGCGACTGGAAGCGCTCCTGGCCCGCCTGGCTGCGCGGCACGCTGATCGGCACGCCCTTCGGCTGTATCCCGGCCGGCGGCACCGAGATTCCCACCTTCCTGAGCTACGCCACCGAGAAGAAGCTGGCCAAGGGCGAGGACAAGGCTGAGTTCGGCGGCAAGGGCGCCATCGAGGGCGTGGCCGGCCCCGAGGCCGCGAACAACGCCACGGTGACGGCCGCGCTGATCCCGCTGCTGACGCTGGGCATTCCCACGAGCAACACCACGGCGGTGCTGCTGGGCGCGTTCCAGAACTACGGCATCAACCCCGGGCCGCAGCTGTTCAGCAGCTCGGCGGCGCTGGTGTGGGCGCTGATCGCGTCGCTGTACATCGGCAACATCATGCTGCTGGTGTTGAACCTGCCCATGGTGGGCCTGTGGGTCAAGCTGCTCAAGGTGCCGCGCCCGCAGCTCTACGCCGGCATCCTGATCTTCGCCACCGTGGGCGCCTACGGCATGCGCCAGAGCGCGTTCGATCTGTTCCTGCTGTATGCCATCGGCGTGCTGGGCGTGCTGATGCGCCGTTTCGACTTCCCGACGGCACCCGTGGTGGTGGGCATGATCCTGGGGCCGCTGGCCGAGGCGCAGATGCGCAATGCCGTGGCGCTGGGCGAGGGCAGCTGGTGGATCTTCCTGCAGCGGCCCATGTCGCTGACCCTGGTGCTCATCGTGCTGGCCGTGCTGGTGCTGCCGCGCGTGGTGCGCTGGTGGGCTGCGCGGCGGGCGCCGTTGTATCAAGGGACAACCCCCTGAGCGGCTATGCCGCTTCCCCCTTCTCTCGAATTGCTGCGCAATTCGGGAAGGGGGACGACGCCAGTGGCCGGGCGAAGCCCGTTCCACGGCGTCCGCTGGCTTGGAGCGCGCCAGTCTCGCAGGCTGCGGGCATTTCCAGGCCCCTGAAAACCCCAAAAAAAAGCGCCCGTTATGGGCGCTTGTCATTTGCAAGCGGGCCCCGAGGCACATGCCCCTGGAGCCCTTTCCCCCACCAGGTGAATCGCTTGCAGTCTGGCATCATAGCATAAAATGCGAATGGTTCTTATTTGCGGGTTGCTTATATGACGTCCCTGATGCAGGAATACCTGGCGCTGTGCCGGCAGCTCGCCAAGGTGCAAGAGCGCTGCAGTGCGGCGCTGGCCGAGCAGACGGCGCGCGCCGAGCGGCTGGAGCGTGAGAACCTGCGCCTGCGCGCGCGGCTCGTGCGGCAGGTCACGCAGCAGGCGTGGGCGCTGGAGGACGCCGCCGTGCCCCCCGGCCTGCCGCGCCGCAAGGAGATGGCGCGGCGCATCGCCGAGTTGATCGAGCAGGTGCGCCGGCTCACGCGCGAGCGCATGCGCTGGCACATGGGCGTCGCGGCGCCGGGGCAGGGGGCCGCGAGCGTATCGCTGCCCACCGCGCAGCAGGCCGCCGATCAGGCCGTGGCCCAGGCCGCTGCCGAATGGGTGATCTGCCAGACCGGCTGCATCAGCCACGACGCGTACTGGCGCGTGCAGGACCATTGCCGACGCACGGGGCGGGCCTGCCTCCTGGTCGAGTCGCCCCAGGCCGCCAGCCTCGGTGGCCAGGGCGTGGCCCTGCCGGCCGTGGTGGAAGTGCGCGTGCAGCGCGTGCTGAAAGTGGATTCATAGCCAAATCGGCCTCCAGCGCTTGCCAGTCAAGCGCTGGTAGCTATCTTTTCGATAGTCCGCATGGGCGGGCGTCTGGCATCGCGCTACCATCCGCGCATGCCTTTGCTCACCGACGACGCCCCCGCACTGCCGCTGGATGCCCAGGGCATCCTCGAACTGGCGGCGCGTTCCATGTTCCAGGTTTTCTCCAGCGTCAGCCAGGGCATGTTCCTGGTGGACCGCAGCGGGCGCATCGTCTGGGTCAACGAGGGCTACCAGCGCTTTCTGCCCGACCTGGGCTTCTCGTCCGTGAACCAGTTCGTGGGCCGGATGGTGGAGGAGGTCATCCCCAACACCCAGATGCGCCGCGTGCTGGAGACCGGCCAGCCCGAGCTGATCGACCTGCTCACCAACAAGGCCGGCACCTTCGTGGTCAGCCGCATCCCGCTGCGCGACGAGGCGGGCGGTGTGATCGGGGCCATCGGCATGGTGTTCTTCGACCACCCCGAAACCACGCTGCAGCCGCTGATCAGCAAGTTCGCGCTGCTGCAGCGCGACCTAGACGACGCGCGCCGCGAACTGGCCAGCCAGCGCAGCCGCTCGCTGGTGGCGGGCGACGGCGAACGCCGCGCCAAGTACACCTTCGCGAGTTTCATCGGCTCCAGCCCCGCCGCCGCCGAGGTCAAGCGCCAGGCGCGGCGCGCGGCGCAGTCGCAAAGCCCGGTGCTGCTGCTGGGCGAGACGGGCACGGGGAAGGAGCTGCTGGCGCATGCCATCCACGCCGCGTCGAGCCGCAACGCCGGCCCCTTCGTGAGCGTGAACATCGCCGCCGTGCCCGACACGCTGCTGGAAGCCGAGTTCTTCGGCGTGGCCCCGGGCGCCTATACCGGCGCCGACCGCAAGGGCCGCGACGGCAAGTTCAAGCTGGCCGACGGCGGCACGCTGTTCCTCGACGAAATCGGCGACATGCCGCAGAGCCTGCAGGCCAAGTTGCTGCGCGCGCTGCAGGAGGGCGAGATCGAGCCGCTGGGCTCCAACAAGCTCGTGCCGTTCAACGTGCGCATCCTGGCCGCCACCTCGCGCGACCTGGCGGCGCTGGTGCGCGAGGGCAAATTCCGCGAGGACCTGTTCTACCGCCTGCACGTGCTGCCCGTGCGCGTGCCGCCGCTGCGCGCGCGGCGCGGCGACATCCCGGCGCTGGTCGAGGCGCTGGGCGAAGACCTCGCGCTGCGCAACGGCACGGCGCCGCCCGAGCTGCTGCCCGAAGCCATGGCGCTGCTGGCGGGCCAGCCCTGGCGCGGCAACATCCGCGAGCTGCGCAACGTGCTGGAGCAGGCCGTGATGCGCAGCGACTCGATGGCCATCGACGCCGCGCAGCTTGAACGCGTGCTGCGCGAGACCGGCGTGGAGCCCGCCGCGCCGGTGCGCGACACCGTGGCGGCGTCCGACGACGGCGCCGACGAAGAGGCGCGCCTGCTGCGCCCCCTGGCTGAGCAGGTGGCCGAGCTGGAGCGCCGCGCCATCGCCGCGGCGCTCAAGGCCCATGGCGGCAACAAGCTGGCCACGGCGCGGCGGCTGGGCATTTCGCGTGCAACGCTCTACGAACGCCTGGAAAACCCTGAATAAAATCCAGACATATGTCTGAAATTAAGACATTTGAAGTGTCTCGATTTCAGGCACTACATTTGGTTGTAAATAAAAGTGTCATGAAAATCAACAGCTTGCGGGCTGGCACGAACCATGCACTATCTGAAGGCATCACAACAGGAGACATCGCCATGCACCGCCGCTCACTGATCGCCCTTGCCGCCCTGGCTGCCACCGCGCTGGCCGCGCCCCTCGCGCAAGCCCAGGGCAAGGACATCAAGATCGCCATCATCGCCAGCAAGACCGGCCCGCTGGAGGCCTATGCCAAGCAGACCATCGTGGGTTTCCACATGGGCCTGAACTACGCCACCGGCGGCACCATGACCGTGGCCGGGCGCAAGCTGGTGGTGTTGGAGAAGGACGACCAGGGCAAGCCCGACGTGGGCAAGGCCGCGCTGGCCGCCGCCTATGCCGACGAAAAGGTGGACATCGCCGTCGGCCCCACGGCCTCGCCCGTCGCGCTGGCCATGCTACCCGTGGCCGAGGAGTACAAGAAGATCCTGCTGGTGGAGCCCGCCGTGGCCGACAGCATCACCGGCGACAAGTGGAACAAGTACATCTTCCGCACGGGCCGCAACTCCAGCCAGGACGCCGCCGCCAACGCGGTCGCGCTGGACCAGCCCGGCAACGTGATCGCCGTGCTGGCCAATGACAACGCCTTCGGCCGCGACGGCGTTAAGGCCGCCAAGAGCTTCACCAAGAAGGCCAAGATCGTCCACGAGGAATACCTGCCCGTGGGCACCACCGACTTCACGGCGGGCCTGCAGCGCATCATCGACAAGCTCAAGGACCAGCCGGGCAACAAGTACCTGTCGGTGGGCTGGTCCGGCGCCCCCACGCCGTTCCCCAAGATCGCCGACCTGGAGCTGGAAAAGCGCTACGGCATCAAGCTCGCCACGGGCGGCAACATCCTGCCCGCCATGGTGGCCTACAAGAGCTTCCCCGGCATGGAAGGCGCGCTGTACTACTACTTCGGCATTCCCAAGAACGCCGCGAACGACGCCATGGTGGCCCAGCACTACAAGGAGTACAAGGCGCCGCCGGACTTCTTCACCGCGGGCGGCTTCTCGGCGGCCATGGCCATCGTGACGGCGCTCAACAAGACCGCCGGCGACACCAACACCAACAAGCTCATCAGCACCATGGAAGGCATGAGCTTCGACACGCCCAAGGGCAAGATGACCTTCCGCAAGGAAGACCACCAAGCCATGCAGAGCATGTTCCACTTCAAGATCAAGAACGACCCCGCCTTCGCCTGGGGCGTGCCCGAGCTGGTCCGCGAGATCAAGCCCGAGGAAATGGACATCCCGATTACCAACAAGCGGTAAGCGGTTGGCGAGGCCCGGCGCGCAAGCCGCGCCGGGGTTCATCCCGCAGGGGCGGCCGCCCCTCTTTTTCCAGTGACGGACCCAAGTGGAACCCCCGGAGACACGGGGGGATGGAGAGTGCTTTTCCAAATTTCAAGGAGACAAGACACATGACATTCCCTCGGTTTATCCTGGCTGCCACGGCGGCGGCCGCCTTTGCTTCCAGTGCGGCGCTGGCCGCGCCCGCGCTGCCCCAGTACAACATCGACACCGGCAAGATCAGCGTCTCGGGCCTGTCGGCCGGCGGCTTCATGGCCAACCAGCTCGGCTACGCGTTCTCGTCCACCTTCATGGGCGTGGGCGTGTTCGCGGCCGGGCCCTACATGTGCGCGGGCCACAACAACTACACGGCCTGCATGTACAACGCCAGCGTCAGCGCCAGCCAGCTCACCACGATGCAGAACAGCCTCAACAGCTTCAGCAGCGCGGGCACCATCGACAACAAGGCCAACGTCGCCAGCCAGAAGATCTACATCTTCAGCGGCACCAGCGACTACACCGTGGGCCCCAACCTCACGGACGCGCTGAACACGCAATACCAGAACAACGGCGCGACCAACATTGAGTACGTCAAGCGCGCGAGCACGGCCCACGTGTTCCCCACCGACTTCGACAGCACGGGCAACAACAGCTGCAGCAGCAGTTCGTCGCCCTACATCAGCAACTGCGGCTACGACGGCGCCAAGGCCGCGCTCACCAAGTTCTACGGCACGCTGAACGCGCGCAACAACGCGCCCGCGGCCAGCAACTACGTGGAGTTCGACCAGTCCGCCTACAGCGGGGGCAACCCCGGCATGGCCGCGAACGGCTGGCTCTACGTGCCGCAAAGCTGCGCCAGCGGCACGCAGTGCAAGCTGCACGTGGCGCTGCACGGCTGCCAGCAGAGCACCGACAAGATCAGCGACAAGTTCGTGAAGAACACGGGCTACAGCCGCTGGGCCGACACCAACAACATCATCGTGCTGTTCCCGCAGGCCAAGGTGGACAACACCAACCGCAGCACCGCCGCCAGCGGCTCGCTGCCCAACCCCAATGCCTGCTGGGACTGGGTGGGCTGGTACGGCAGCAACTTCGCCAAGAAGGCCGGGCCCCAGATGACCGCCATCAAGGCCATGGTGGACCGCATCGTCTCGGGCGCCGGATCGGGCAACGGTGGCGGCGGCGAGGACCCGCCGCCCGCCGCGCTGCCCGCGCCCACGGGCGTGAGCGCATCGGGCGCCACGGCCAGCAGCATGGTGATCGGCTGGAACGCCGTCTCCGGCGCGGCCAGCTACAACGTCTACCGCAACGGCAACAAGGCCAATGCGCTGCCTGTCTCGGGCACGAGCTACACCGATTCCGCGCTGGCGGCCTCCACCACCTACAACTGGACGGTGCGCGCGGCCGACGCGGGCGGTGCCGAGGGCGCTGCCTCCGCCGCCGTCTCGGGTACCACGCTCGCAGCCTCCGGCGGCGGTGGCACGGCCACCTGCACCACGGCCACCAACTACGCCCACACCCAGGCAGGCCGCGCCTACCAGCAGGGCGGCTATGCCTATGCCAACGGCTCCAATGAGAACATGGGCCTGTGGAACGTGTTCGTGACCAAGACGCTCAAGCAGACGGGTCCGAACTACTACGTGATCGGCACCTGCCCATGACCGACGCCGGGGGCCCGTCCTCCGGCTTCCTGACAGAGAAAGAGAACCCGAACCCATGAGCACCTTGGCCACCAAGGACTTGACCATCCGCTTCGGCGGCCACGTGGCGGTGAACGCCGTGACCTGTTCGTTCGAGCCGGGCACGCTGACCGCCATAGTGGGCCCCAACGGCGCGGGCAAGACCACCTACTTCAACCTGATCTCGGGCCAGCTCAAGGCCACCAGCGGCACCGTCACGCTGGGTGGGCAGGACCTCACGGGCCAGTCCGTCTCGGCGCGCACGCACGCCGGGCTGGGCCGGGCCTTCCAGCTCACCAACCTGTTTCCCAACCTCTCGGTGCTGGAGAACGTGCGCTTGGCCGTGCAGGCCACGCAGGAAGGCAAGCACCGCCGGGGCCTGAACCTGTGGAGCATCTGGAGCGACCACGAGGCGCTCACCCTGCGCGCCCGCGTGATCCTGCGGGCCGTGGCCATGACCGACCGCGCCGACACCCCCGTGGCCAGCCTGCCGCACGGCGACCAGCGCAAGCTCGAAGTGGCGCTCCTGATGGCGCTGGAGCCGCAGGTCTACATGTTCGACGAGCCCACGGCCGGCATGAGCCACGACGAGGCGCCCGTCATCCTCAACCTCATCCGCGAACTCAAGAAGGACAAGACCAAGATCATCCTGCTGGTGGAACACAAGATGGACGTGGTGCGCGAGCTGGCCGACCGCATCATCGTGTTGACCAACGGCACCTTGGTGGCCGACGGCCCGCCCGCCGAGGTCATCGCATCGCCGGTGGTGCAAGAGGCTTACCTCGGCGTGACGAAGGAGGCCGCATGAACCTGCTCGAATTGAAGGGCGTGCACACGCACATCGGCGCGTACCACATCCTGCACGGCGTGGATCTTGCCGTCCCCCGCGGCCAGCTCACCATGCTGCTGGGCCGCAACGGCGCGGGCAAGACCACCACGCTGCGCACCATCATGGGCCTGTGGCACGCCTCCCAGGGCACGATCCACTTCGGGGGCAAGGACATCACCGCCCTGAACACCCCGGCCATCGCGGGCCTGAACATCGCCTACGTGCCCGAGAACATGGGCATCTTCGCCGACCTGACCGTCAAGGAGAACATGCTGCTGGCCGCCCGCAAAGCCAGCAACGCGGGCCAGATGGACACGGCACGGCTCGAATGGATCTTCAAGCTCTTCCCTGCCGTGGAGAAGTTCTGGAACCACCCCGCCGGCAAGCTCAGCGGCGGCCAGAAGCAGATGCTGGCCGTGAGCCGCGCCATCGTCGAGCCGCGCGAACTGCTCATCGTGGACGAGCCCAGCAAGGGCCTGGCGCCCGCCATCATCAACAACATGATCGACGCCTTCGACCAGCTCAAGAAGAGCGGCGTGACCATCCTGCTCGTCGAGCAGAACATCAACTTCGCCAAGCGCCTGGGCGACACCGTCGCCGTGATGGACAACGGCCAGGTGGTGCATGCGGGCAGCATGGCCGAGCTCGCCGAGGACGAGGCATTGCAGCAATCGCTGCTGGGTCTGGCGCTATGAAGAATTTCAAGCCTTTTTGGCCTCTGGTGCTTGTCTGGAAAGCGCTGGCAGCTATCAATACCGTAGTGAACCGAGAGACCTGCGCATGAACGCCCGCGACTTCGACTGGAAACCCCTGGCGCTGGCGCCGCTGCTCGCGCTCATCGTGCTGCCCTTCATCGGCTCGCCCAGCACCTGGCTCACGCTCACCGTGGCGGGGCTGGCCATGGGCATGATCGTCTTCATCATCGCCTCGGGCCTCACGCTGGTGTTCGGCCTGATGGACGTGCTCAACTTCGGCCACGGCGTGTTCATCGCCCTGGGCGCTTTTGTGGCCACCAGCGTGCTCGGCGCCATGGGCGACTACACGCAAAGCGCCGATCTGTGGCGCAACCTGCTGGCCGTGCTGCCCGCCATGGTGGTGGCCATGCTGGTGGCCGGGGCCGTGGGCCTCGCGTTCGAACGCTTCATCGTGCGGCCCGTGTACGGCCAGCACCTCAAACAGATCCTCATCACCATGGGCGGCATGATCATCGGCGAAGAGCTGATCAAGGTCATCTGGGGCCCGCAGCAGATCCCGCTGCCGCTGCCCGAGGGCATGCGCGGCTCGCTGCTGGTGGGCGACGCGGCCATCGAGAAATACCGCCTCATCGCCGTGGCCGTGGGCCTGGTGGTGTTCGGCCTGCTGGCCTGGACGCTGTCGCGCACCAAGGTGGGCCTGCTCATCCGCGCCGGCGTGCAGGACCGCGAGATGGTCGAGTCGCTGGGCTACCGCATCCGCCGCCTGTTCGTGGGCGTGTTCGTGGTGGGCTCGGCCCTGGCGGGCCTGGGCGGCGTGATGTGGGGGCTGTACCAGCAGAGCGTGATCCCGCAGATGGGCGCGCAGGTCAACGTGCTGATCTTCATCGTCATCATCATCGGCGGCCTGGGCAGCACGGGCGGCGCGCTCATCGGCGCGCTGCTGGTGGGGCTGATGGCCAACTACACCGGCTTCCTGGCGCCCAAGGTGGCGCTGTTCTCCAACATCGCGCTCATGGTCGCCATCCTGCTGTGGCGGCCCCAGGGCCTGTACCCGGTCACCAACCGCTGAAGAAAGGAGACATGAACATGCTGAACCGTCTTCTTTCGGGCGACTATCCGCGCAGCAAGGTGCTGGCGGTCATCCTTATCGCCATCTTCGTGGGCCTGGCGCTCGCGCCCTTCATCTTCCCCGGCGTCAAGGCGCTGTCGGTGGCGGCCAAGGTGCTCATCTTCGTCGTGCTGGTGGCCAGCTTCGATTTGCTGCTGGGCTACACCGGCATCGTGAGCTTCGCGCACACCATGTTCTTCGGCATCGGGGCCTATGGCATCGCGATTGCCACCAGCCGCATGGGGCCGACGTGGACGGCGCTGGCCGTGGGCATCGCCGGGGCGCTGCTGCTGTCGCTGCTGCTCTCGCTGGCGGTGGGCCTGTTCTCGCTGCGCGTGCGGGCCATCTTCTTCGCCATGATCACGCTGGCCGTGGCGGCCGCGTTCCAGACGCTGGCCTCGCAGCTGTCGGACATCACGGGCGGCGAGGACGGCCTCTCGTTCAAGGTGCCCGAGCTGCTGTCGCCCAGCTTCGAGTTCGCCGAAGAGCCCTTTCTGGGCGTCTCGCTGGACGGGCGGCTGCTGTGCTACTACCTGCTGTTCGTCGCCGCCGTGGTGCTGGTGCTGGCGCTGCTGCGCATCGTGAACTCGCCCTTCGGCCGGGTTTTACAGGCCATCCGCGAGAACGAGTTCCGCGCCGAGGCCATCGGCTACCGCGTGGTGGTGTACCGCACAACGTCCAGCGTGCTGTCGGCGCTGTTCGCCACGCTGGCGGGGGCCATGCTCGCGCTCTGGCTCCGCTACAACGGGCCGGACACGTCGCTCAGTTTCGAAATCATGATGGACTGCCTGCTCATCGTCGTGATCGGCGGCATGGGCACGATCTACGGCTCGGCCATCGGCGCGGTGCTGTTCCTGGTGGCGCAAAGCTACCTGCAGGACCTGCTGCGCCTGGCGAGCGAGGCGGCGTCCAGCCTGCCCTGGCTGTCGGCCCTGCTCAGCCCCGACCGCTGGCTGCTGTGGCTGGGCGTGCTGTTCGTCCTGTCGGTGTACTACTTCCCCACGGGTGTCGTGGGGCGCTTGCGCGCGGCAGCAGCGCGCAGGTGATGGCTGGCAGCGCTGCATCCCCCCGAGAAAAGAAAACAGACCAGGAGACAAGAACCATGCAGAAGAAGACCGCATCCCGCATCCGCCCCTTCGTTCCCGCGGCCGTGGCCGCCGCTGTCCTGGCCGCCTGTGGCGGTGGCAGCGGCGACGGCGGCACGGAGGCCTTGAACACCAAGCCCGCCTACCTGGGCGCGATCAGCGAAACCGCGTACGACGGCAACAGCAACGACCTGCTGACCGCCGGCCTGGGCGCCACCGGCCTGGCCGCGCCGCTGCCGCCCGCGTATGCCGACGCCAAGAACCCCACGGCGGCCGAGCTGCGCCGCACCGCCATCCACACCAACTACCGCGCCATGCTCGACATGACGGCCGCGGGCGGCTACGGCCTGCTCTATGGCCCCAACGTGGACGCGCAGGGCAAGGTGACGGCCGGCGAGGGCAAGGTGGCGGGCACCGAGTACATCGCCTTCGCCGACGACGGCACGGGCCGCAAGAACGTCACGCTGATGGTGCAGGTGCCCGCGAGCTTCAACCCGCAAAAGCCCTGCATGATCACCGCCACGGCGTCAGGATCGCGCGGCGTGTACGGCGGCATCTCCACGGGCGAGTGGGGCCTCAAGAAGGGGTGTGCCGTGGCGTATTCCGACAAGGGCACGGGCGGCGCGCCGCACGACCTGCAGAACGACACCGTGCCGCTGATGGACGGCACGCGCGCCAGCACCGCCGCCGCGGGCAAGAACGCGGCCTTCAACGCGGGCCTCACGGCGCAGGAACTGGCGGCGTTCAACACCGCCACGCCCGACCGCTTCGCCTTCAAGCACGCGCACTCGCAGCAGAACTCCGAGAAGGACTGGGGCACGACCACGCTGCAGGCCGTCGAATTCGGCTACTACGTGCTCAACCAGCGCTACGGCAACACCAACGCGGCGGGCCAGCGCCTGAAGACGCTGACGCCGGGCAACACCATCGTCATCGCGTCCAGCATCTCCAACGGCGGCGGCGCGGCCATCGCCGCGGCCGAGCAGGACACGCAGGGCCTCATCAGCGGCGTGGCCGTGTCCGAGCCCGCGGTCGAGCTGCCCGCCAACCCCGGCGTGACGGTGCGCCGCGGCAGCGCCGACGTGGCCGTCACGGGCAAGACCCTGGTGGACTTCACCACCTACGCCAACCTCTACCAGTCCTGCGCATCGCTGGCGCCCTCCGTCAGCGCCAGTCCCTACGCGGCGGCCTACGCCGTGGGCTTTGGCAGCGCGGCGCTGCCCATCGCGCCCAACCGCTGTGCGGCGCTCAAGACGGCCGGGCTGCTGTCGGCAGCCACCACGGCCGCGCAGGCCGAGGAGTCGCTGCAGAAGCTGCGCGCCTACGGCTGGGAGCCCGAGTCGAACGACCTGCATGCTTCGCTCGCGGCCTTCGAAGTGGCACCCGCCGTGGCCGTGACCTTCGCCAACGGCCTCTCGCGCGCCAGTGTCCGGGACAACCTCTGCGGCTTCAGCTACGCCGCCACGGCAGCCACCGGCGCGGTCACCACGCTGGCGCCCGAGGCGCTGGCCGGCATGTTCGCCACGGGCAACGGCGTGCCGCCCGCCGGCGGCATCAACCTGGTCAACAACCTGGGCAAGCTGGGCCCGGCGCGCGACTTCCTCTCGTTCTCGGAAGCCGGGGTGCCCGACTGGAACCTGGCCGGCGCGCTGTGCCTGCGCAATCTCGTCACCGGCACCGACGCAGCGGCCAGGAAGCTGCAGGCCGGCGTGGACGAAACCCGCAGGAGCGGCAACCTGCGCGGCAAGCCCGCCATCATCGTGCACGGCCGCGCCGATGCGCTGCTGCCCGTGAGCCACACCTCGCGCCCCTACGCCGCGCTGAACAAGAAGGTGGAGGGCGCATCCAGCAAGCTCAGCTACGTGGAAGTGGCCAACGCCCAGCACTTCGACAGCTTCATCGGCCTGCCCACGGTGCTGCCCGGCTACGACACGCGCTACGTGCCGCTGCACGTGTACCTGAACCACGCGCTGGACGCCGTGTACGACCACCTCGCCAGCGGCAAGGCCCTGCCGGCCAGCCAGGTCGTGCGCACCGTGCCGCGCGGCGGCACGCCGGGCGCGGCGCCCGCCATCACCGCCGCCAACGTGCCGCCGCTGGCCGCCACGCCCGTGGCGGGTAATGCCATCTCCGTCACGGCGGGGGCCATCTCCATTCCGGACTGAGGAGTGCGAATCACTGACACAGGAGCCGCCAGCCCTCACGGGCTCGCGGCCTGGGGATGGCTTTGCCGAAAAGGACGATGGACATGATGCAATGGAACACATGGGGGCGCCGCATCGCGGTGGCGCTGGGCGCGGCGCTGGTGCTGACGGCGCACGCGGCGGAGCTGGTCGTGGGGCAGGTGGCGCCGCTGTCGGGCGTGCTGGCCTCGACGGGCCAGCAGATGGTGCTGGGCGGCAAGATCTACTTCGACTGGGTCAACGCCCAGGGCGGTGTGCACGGCGCCACCATCCGCCAGGAGGTGGTGGACGACGCCTACAAGGTGCCCGAGACCGTGCGCCTCACGCGCGAGCTGCTGGCAAAGCCGGAGGTGGTGGCGCTCTACGGCTTCGCGGGCACGGCCAACATCACGCAGCTGCTGGCCGACGGCGTGCTGGAGCAGGGCGGCGCCGCGCTGGTGGCACCCTACACCGGCGGCGAGTCGCTGCGCACGCCGTTCAACCCCTGGATCTTCCACGTGCGCGCGGGCTACGCCGACGAGGCCGAGCACATGGTGCAGCAGCTCACCACGCTGGGCATGAACCGCATGGCCGTGATGTACCAGGACGACGGCTTCGGCAAGGCGGGCCTGGCGGGCGTGGAGGCGGCGCTGGCCAAGCGCAAGCTCAAGCTGGTGGTGTCGGCGGGCTACGAGCGCAACACCGACAAGGTGGAGAACGCGGTCAAGGCCATCGCGGCGGCGGATGTGCACGCCGTCATCATGATCGCCATCAACAAGCCCGCCGCTGCCTTCGTCAAGCAGTACCGCGAGCAGGGCGGCGGCGCGCAGCTGTACAACATCTCGGTGGTCGACCCGGCCGAGATCGTGAAGATCGCCGGCATCAAGAATGCGCACGGCCTGGGCATCAGCCAGGTGGTGCCATACCCATACCGGCCGCTGCTGCCCGTGGTGCGCGAGTACCAGACGCTGCTCAAGAAGTACGCGCCGGACGCGGAGATCAACTACACCAGCTTCGAGCAGTTCTTGGGCGCCAAGGTGCTCGTGGAGGCGCTGCGCCGCGCGGGCCCCGCGCCCACGCGCGCCAAGGTCATCAAGGCGCTGGAGTCGCTGCAGAGCTACGACCTGGGCGGCATCACGCTCGGCTATTCCCCCACCAACCGCATCGGCTCGCGCTACGTCGAGGTCACGGTCATTGGCAGCAATGGCCGGCTCATGAAATAGCGGGCAGCGCGCGCACCTTTTTTTTCCGTTGTTCCAAAAGGCAGTCCATCATGTCTCCCACCTCGCGCTACGCCACCTGCGCCGGCTATGAAATCCACTACCTGGAGTGGGGCGCGCGCGACGCGCCGGTGGTCATCGCGTGGCACGGCCTGGCGCGCACCGGGCGCGACATGGACGAGCTAGCCGAGCACCTGGCCCCGCGCTACCGCGTGATCTGCCCCGACACCATCGGCCGGGGCCTGAGCCAGTGGGCGCGTGCGCCCAGGGACGAGTACCGCCTGTCGTTCTACGCGCGCATCGCGGCCGACCTGTTCGACCAGCTCGGCATCGAGAAGGCGCACTGGGTGGGCACCTCGATGGGCGGGGCCATCGGCACGGTGTGCGCGTCGGGGCTGTTCGAGCCGCAGCTCAAGGGCCGCATCAGCAGCCTGCTGCTCAACGACAACGCGCCCCGGCTGGCCGATGCCGCGCTGGAGCGCATCAAGGCCTATGCGGGCCACCCGCCCGCGTTCGACACCGTGCAGGAGCTGGAGGCGTTCTTCCGGCAGGTGTATGCGCCCTACGGCTGGCTCAGCGATGCGCAGTGGAGGCGCCTCACGGAGACCTCCACCCGCCGCCTGTCCGACGGCCGCGTGACGCCGCACTACGACCCGGCCATGGTGCAGCAGTTTACGCACCACGCCAACGACTACCTGATCTGGGACCACTACGACGCGCTGGACATCCCCGTGCTGTGCCTGCGCGGCGCGGACTCCGACCTGGTGCTGCGCGAGACCACGGTCGAGATGCTCACGCGCGGCCCCGGCGCGCGCGGCCTGGCCCAGGTGGTGGAGGTGCCCGGCTGCGGCCATGCGCCCGCGCTCAACGTGCCGGAGCACTACGCGCTGGTGGACCGTTTCCTCGTCCACGGCGTGAAGGAGCCCGGCCCCAGCCAGCCCGCCCTGGTGCGGTCCGCGGGCGGCACGGGCCTGAAGACCTACTGGGCCTCCTCGCACCTGCAATGGCCATGAGCAAGCCGCTGCCCCTTCCGCCGCGCGCCGGCCAGGCCGGCACCGTGGCGCTGGCCGCCGTGGCCGTGGTGCTGGCCTGCGCCGTGCTGGCCGGGCCGTCGCCCGCGCTGCGCCCCTGGGTGGGCGGCCTGGGCCTGGCCGCTGCATTGCTGGCGACCGCCGTGGCGCTGCGCGGTGCGCGGCGGGCGGCGCGCGAGCTGCGCCTGGTGCAGGCCAGCGCCGAGCGGCTGGCGCAGGGCGACCTGGGCGAGCCGCTGCCCGCGCACGGCGGCCCGGTGCAGGCCCTGCTGGCCGAGGTGGGCGAGCGCATGTTCCGCGTGGCCGTGGACGTGCGCGTGGGCACCACGGCCATCGCCACCACGGCGGGCTTCGTGGCGGGCGACAACACGGCGCTGTCGCAGCGCACCGAATCGCAGGCCAGCGCGCTGCAGCAGACGGCGGCGTCGATGGAACAGCTCACCTCCACCGTGCGCCAGAACGCCGACCACGCGCGCCAGGCGCACGGACTCGTCGCCTCTGCCGCCGACGCGGCGCGCCAGGGCGGCCAGGTGGTGGGCGAGGTGGTGCAGACCATGGGCAGCATCCGCGAGAGCTCGCGCCGCATCGTGGACATCACGGGCGTGATCGACTCCATCGCGTTCCAGACCAACATCCTCGCGCTGAACGCTGCTGTCGAGGCCGCCCGCGCGGGCGAGCAGGGCCGGGGCTTCGCCGTGGTGGCGGGCGAGGTGCGCGCGCTCGCGCAGCGCTCGGCCACGGCCGCGCACGAGATCAAGCAGCTCATCGACGAATCCGCCGCGCGCGTGGAGGCCGGCCACCGCCTGGCCGAGCAGGCCGGCGGCGCCATGAGCGGCATGGTGGACGGCGTGCAGCGCGTGGCCCGCATCATGGGCGAGATCGTGCAGGCCAGCCAGGAGCAGAGCACGGGCCTGGAGGAGATCCACCGCGCCATCGCCCACATCGACGACACCACGCAGCGCAACGGCGCGCTGGTGGAGGCGGCGGCGCACACGGCCGGCAGCCTGCAGTCCCAGGCGCAGCGCCTGGCCAGCGCCGTGGGCGACTGGCACCTGGGCGCGCGCGAGTTCGGCAACGCCGAGCAGGCCCGCGCCATGGCCGAGGCGGGCGCGCAGTTCGTGCGCACGCACGGCGTGGAGCGCGGCAAGCAGGCCATCAGCGACCCGCAGGGCCCCTTCGTGGACCGCGACCTGTACCTGGGCATGTGCGATGCCAGCGGCACCATCGTGGCCAACGGCGGCAACCCGCGCGTGATCGGCGTGGACGGCAACGTGGTGAAGGACGTGCAGGGCCGCTACTTCGTCAAGGAGATCATGCATTTGGGCCAGCACCCCGGCACCGGCTGGGTGGACTACCAGTGGGTGCACCCGCTCACCAGCGAAACCATGACCAAATCGGCCTACGTGCAGGCCGTGGGGGTGGAGGGGATGGTGATCTCGTGCGGGTTCTATAAAAAATAGTGGTCAAAATGGCCTCTAGCGCTTGCTGGGAAAGCGCTGGCAGCTATCAAAATGATAAAAGGGCCTGTCAGCCGCCTTCTGACAAGCCCTGCGCCAGGGCCTCGAACACCACGCGGATGCGGCGCGAGGTGCGCAGCTCGCGGTGCGAGACCAGCCAGATCGGGAAGCGCACCGGCGGCACTTCGTCGAGCACGCGGACAATGCCGGGGGTGCCGCGCGCGATGTCATCCATCATGGCACCGATGCCCATGCCCTGGCACACCAGGCCCCAGTGGGCGACGTTGTGGTCTGCATAGCAACTGAAGTTGTCTTCGCTCAGGGGGAGGCCGTGCTGGCGCAGGTAGCTGAGAAACTGGCCTGAGCGGTCGGAGCCCACAAAGGGCAGGCGGGCCGCGTCTTGCGCGGTGCGCGGGTGGCCGTGGGTCTCGACCCAGTCCGTGGATGCATAGAAGCTGGCCTGGGTCTCTCGCACCAGGCGGGCGATCAGGTCGGGTTGCGTGGGCTTGACGTGGCGGATGGCAATGTCGGCTTCGCGCCGCAGTAGGTCGCTCAGGGCGTTGGATGAGATCACCTCGATGGCGATGCCGGGCTCCTGTTCGCGCAGTCGCCGCACCAGCGGCGGGAGCAGCTGCGCTGCCACCGCTTCGGTGGCCGAGACCGATACCACGCCCCCCACCGCCTCCGAGCGGCCCGTGGCGGCCAGGCCCAGGGCCTCGGCGGCTGCGCCCATGGCGCGGGTGGGGGTGAGGGCCATGGCTTTGCCCACCCGCTCGAACAAGGTCACGCCCATGCGCTGTTCGATGGCGGACACCTGGCGGCTCAGGGTGGGCTGGGTCAGGCCCAGCTTGCGGGCGGCGGCGGAGAGCGAGCCGGTTTCTGCGGTTTCCAGAAACGCCTTGAGCTGGTTCCAGTCGAGGTTGTTCATGCGTAAATGTATATATGCGCTGCAATTTTCGGCAATTTCCGGTGGAGTTTTGCATGGGTAGTATCCCCGTATTGCTCACCACCTGATGGCTCTGCACCCCATGCCAACGCCCACCATCGCTTCCATCGCCGAAGTCCCGCCGCACCCCGGGGCGAGCGTACTTTCGGCCCGCAAGGCCCGCTTCTGGGACCGCATCGCGCCCCGATACGCCGCCGATCCGATTGCCGACAAGGCGGGATACGAGGCCACGCTACAGCGCGTTCAGGCGCTGCTGCCCCCCGATGGCGACGTGCTGGAGATCGGCTGCGGCACCGGCAGCACGGCCATCCGCCTGGCGCCTTGCACGGGGCGCATGCTGGCGACGGATGTCTCAGCCGGGATGATCGCCATCGCCCAACAGCGGCTGGCGGCCCAGCCTGGGGCGCTGCGGCTGCGCTTTGCGGTGGCCGATGCGGACGCGCCGGGGTGGGGGCAGGGCATGTACGACGTGGTGCTGGCTTTCAACATGCTGCACCTAGTGGTGGATCTGGATCAGGTGCTGAAGCTGATGACGCAGGCCCTGCGGCCCGGCGGCCTGCTCATCACCAAGACGCCCTGCCTGGCCGAGATGAACCCGCTCATTCCCCACCTCGCCGTACCGCTGATGCGCGCCATCGGCAAGGCTCCTGCCGTGCTCAACCTCAGCGAGCAAGGGCTGCAATCGGCCATGCAGCGGCAGGGTTTGCAGATCGTCTGCACCGAGCGGCACGGCAGGCGCGGCAAGGACATTCGCCCCTTCATCGTCGCGCGCAAGCCGGCCTGATCTCCCCACACCCCACGCAGCGCATGCAACCCCTGGCGGGGATGCAGGGTGTCGCCTTGCCTGCCCGGTTTCGCCCGCGAGTTTTTCGCTTGTTTTTCCCACCGACCAAGGAGCCTTCTCATGCCCATCCCTTCCCCATCTTCCGAATATTCCCAAGGGCCACGCCTTGCCCTGATCGCCATGGCCGCCCTGGCTTTGAGCGCCTGCGGCGGAGGTGGCGGCAATGACGATGGCGATGGCGACCCCCCGGTAGACATCCCCCAGGCGGTGTCCATCACCGAACTGGAAGGCGACTGGGTGCAAAAAGGCTGCGTCAAGACCGGCGCACAGTCGTTCAAGAAGACCCTGCGCGCGCGCATCACGGGCGAGTCCACGATCGACTACTACGAAGGCGTGCAGACCTTCAACGGCAACGCCTGCGCAGGCGCACCGCAAGCGGTGGGGCCGACCAAGCTCGGCGTGGTGAGCTTTGCACGGTCCGAGGGCAACCAGGCGCTGCACGCGCATTGGGGCGAGTTCCGCACCGTGACCGGGCCGCGTTTTGGCGCCATCTGGACCCTGCGGCCCGGCAACCTGCTGTGCCTGCTGGGCGACGAGATTCCGAGCAATCAGGCCACGCTGTCAGCCGTCGCCGCCAGCGTGGCCACCATCCCCGCGGACAACTGCTTTACCCGGTGACATCCATGACATCTCACAGCCATCTTCGATCCGGCGCACTGCTCGTTGCCGCCCTGGCGCTCCTCGCCGGATGCGCATCCACCCTGGACCAGGAGGGCCTGGAGCAGCGCACGGCCCAGGCCATCGGGCGGCCCGTCGGCCAGTTCAGCATCACCGACCGCAAGGAAGAAACGGGTGGCCGCGTCAACTACACCGCCCAGACCCGCGATGGTGCGAGCTACCGCTGCTATCTGTACGGCGCCACGGGCTTCCAGAAGGCCATGAGCTTTGGGCAGACGCCGCACTCCGACGCCGTCTGCACTGCCATGAGCGTTGGCAAAACCAGCGGCGGCAGCCCGGCGGCGGCACCCGCCGCGCGTGGCCGCAGCGCGGGCCCGGAATGCAACGCTTTGCTGAAAGCGGCGGGGCGATGCTGAAGTTCCCCTGTCAGCCACCCACGCAGCCCCACACGGAGATCCCTATGAAGCGGATACACACCGCCGTCCTGTTCATCGCTGCGGCGTGGCTGCCCCTGACGGCCAGCGCTGTGGACCTTCGCGTCACCGTGACCGACGGTCCTGCCGCGCCAGCGACGCTCTACCTGGCTGTTTTCGACTCGGCCGATGCCATGGCCAGCAACTTGGCAGTGGCATCGAAAAAGATCGAGATGCGCGACGAAACCGCCCGGTTGGTATTCAGCGGCTTGCCCGCCGGGCGTTATGCAATCAAGTCGTTTGCCGATGAAAACGGCAACGCCCAGCTGGACACCAACCTGCTGGGCTTGCCCACGGAGCGGTATGGCTTCTCCAACGACGCCCGGGGCCGCATGGGTCCGCCCGGCTTTGATGCGGCCGCCGTGGTGCTGGATGCCGACAGCAGCATCACCATCCGCCTGCGCTGACCGCTTTGGAGGCGTCTTCATGTCCATGAATCGTCGTGATCTTGTGCTGCGGCTCATGGCCGCTGGCGGTGGTTCGTTGCTGGCACCTCTGGCGGCGCGTGCGCAAGAGTCTTCTGCCCGCTGGCACGCCCAGTTCGAAGCATCCCAGGTGCCCTGGAAGCCTGCGTTCGCCACTGCGGCCGCAGACTTTCCACTGACAGCAGCCTCGGTGCGCGGGCGCTTTCCGGATGCCGTGACGGGCACGCTCTACCGTGTCGGCCCGGCGGGCCACGACCTGGGCGGGGAGCGCAACCAGCACTGGTTCGATGGCGATGGCATGGCGCACCGTTTTGCGATCGAAGGCAGTACGGTGCACCACCAGGGCCGTTATGTGGCGACCGCCAAGCGATTGGCCGAAGTCCGGGCTGGCCGCCGGCTGGCCGAGGGCTTTGGCACAGTGTTCCCAGGCCGGGAGCCGCCCAGCGCGCCCGACAGCATGAACGCCGCCAACATCAGCATGCTGCCTGTGGGCGACGACGTGCTGGCTCTGTGGGAGGGCGGCTCGGCAACGCGCCTGGACCCCCGCACACTGGAGACCCGGGGCCTCAAGACCTGGCGTGCGGACCTAGCGGGCGTGCCGTTTTCGGCGCACCCTAGGGTGGAGTCCGACGGAACGATCTGGAACTTCGGTGTCGATGCCCACCACGGCCTGTTGCTGCTCTACGAGATCGGCCCCGATGGTGGCCTGCGGCGCGCCGAGGTGTTTCCCCAGAGCGACATGCCCATGATCCATGACTTCGCGGTCACCGCCAGGCATCTGGTGTTCTTGCTGCCGCCGCTGGTGTATGACGCACGGCGCAGGTCGGCGGGGGCGAGCGTGCTGGATTCTTATCAGTGGCGACCGGAGTTGGGCATGCGCGTGCTCGTGGTGCGCAAGCAGGACTGGAAGCAGCAGCAATTGTTCCATCTGCCCGTGGGTTTTCTGTTCCACCTGGGCAATGCCTGGGAAGAGCGCGGCGCCAACGGCACGGTGATCCACCTCGACTATGCGCGCGCCGCCGACGCATCCGGCGTCCTCACCGACACGCGCGAGGTGATGCGCGCCCGGCTGGCGGGCACGGCAGGCCCGGTGTTGACCGTCGCCCGCCTGGACCTGCGCACCGGCAAGGCCACCCAGACCAGCCTGGGGGTGGAGGCGGAGTTTCCGCGCATCGACCCCCGGCGGGTGGGGCTGCGGCACCGCCACGTCGTCCATGCCACCGGCACCCAGGGCGGCTTGCCGCTGTGGGGCGCCATTGCCTGCACCAACGTGGAAACAGGGGTGTCGCAGCGCTACCGCTACAGCCCCCATGCGCTGGTGGAGGAGCATGTCTGGGTGCCCGACGGGCGCGGCCCCGGCTGGGTGATCGGCACCACCCTGGACTACGCCCAGAAGAAAACCTTGCTGTCGTGTTTCGCTGCCGACGCACTGGCCGACGGCCCGGTGGCGCAGGCCACGCTGCCGTATGCGCTGCCGCTGGGGCTGCACGGGGTGTTTGTGGCGGCCTGATGCATCCCATGACAGGTTTTCAATGGGCCCGGCTTGCTTCGGCTAGTGGGGCTGTTTCACACACTTCTCAGGGGGCGCAGTAGCCATCTGCACCTGGCGCCACCATGGCGGTGCGTCTTGTACCTCAGCCGCCGCGCCGGGGGGCACCTCGCCCACGCCGCGTGTGTCCCGCACTCTGGCAGGCGCGGCGGTAGGCGCGCAGGGTCACCTCTGCGCGCTGCAGCACCGTGTCTTCCACCGTGGCCTCTGTGCCGGCCAACTCATCGGTATGGGCCTGCAGCACATCGGAGGGACTCATCCCCGACGCCTGCCCCGTCAGCAGCGCAATCCCCTCGCTTACATGCCCCATGGTGTAGACATGGAACAGGCCGCGCTCCACGGCCTCCAGCACGCTCGCGTCGAGCATCAGGTGGCGCTGGTTGCGCGCCGGGATCAGCACACCGTGCGTCCCGTCCAGCCCGGCGGCGGCGCAGGCCTGGAACCAGCCCTCGATCTTCTCGTTGATGCCGCCCACGGGCAGCACCTCGCCGTGCTGGTTGAGCGCGCCCGTCACGCCGATGCCCTGGGCGAGCGGCAGGCCCGACAGGCTGGACAGCAGCGCGTACAGCTCGGCGCACGAGGCCGAATCGCCCTCCACGCCGCTGTACTCCTGCTCGAACACGATGGAGGCGTTGAGCGCCAGCGGCGCCACGTGGCTGAACAGCGCCGTGAGGTAGCCGTGCAGGATGAGCACGCCCTTGTCGTGGATGGGGCCGGACAGGTCCACCTCGCGCTCGATGTTGAGCAGTCCCTCCTGCCCCGCGAAGCTGCGCGCCGTGATGCGCACCGGAAAGCCGAAGCGGTAGTCGCCCAGGTCGATCTGCGTCATGGCGTTGACCTGGCCGGCCACGCTGCCGTGCAGGGTGATGAGGCGCTCGCCCTCGTGGATGGATTCGTGCAGCTGCTGCTCGGGGTAGTTGTGGCGCAGCCTGCGTGCCTGCAGGGCGGCGGCCACGTCGTCCGCCGCCACCAGTCGCGCCGCATCTTGAGGTGGGCGCGCCTGGCACAGCGCCGCGCTCTCGATGAGCAGGGCCTCGGTGTGGGCGAACAGGGCGCTCTGGCGGCCCTGGTCGTCGGCCTCGCGGTGGGTCTGCTCCAGCAGCCGGGCCACGGCGGCGGCCGTGAAGTGGGGCAGGCCGCGCTTCTGGCAGCTGTGCGCCACGAAGACGGCGGTGGCCTGCCGCGTGGCGAGCGTGGCCGCGAAGCGTTCCGCGAAGTCCACCTTCGCGCGGAAGCGCCGCGCGGCGTCGGGGTCGGCCTCCTGCAGGGCGTAGTACTCGTCCACCGAGCCGATGAGCACGATCTTCACATCCACGTCCACGGCCTCGGGCTGCAGCGCCGCGCCGCCGCCACCGCCGCCGTGGGTCCCACTGCTGCTGCCCGCGCCGCCTTCCTCGATCTGCAGCCGGGCGCAGCGCAGGAAGCGGCGCAGGCGCGGCCACAGGCCCTCCTCGGCGGCAAGGTCGTGCAGGTGCAGCAGGATGAACCCGCCGTGCGCCCGCAGCAGACTGCCCGCGTGCACGCCCAGGTGGCCGGCCGGGGCCATGCCGTCGTCGGGGCCGTGCGGCTCGATGCTGCCGAACAGCGTGCGCGCCGTGGGGTTGTCCTCCACCACCACGGGCGCGGCGGGCCGGCCGTCGTTGTCCACCGCCAGGTTCACCTGGCAGCGGGCCAGCAGCTCGTCCTGCGCATCCCTGCGGTCGGCCTCCGCGTCAGAGTCCGGGTCGGCGTCGGCGGGCTCGAACAGGTCGATGCGATCCAGCACCGCATGCTCCACCTGGTCCAGCCACTGCGCGAGCTTGACCGCGTCCTTGATCTGCTTGCGCAGGCCCTGGCGGATGCCGTGCAGCAGCTGCTCCACCAGCGGCTTGACCGTTTGGCGCCGCAGCGCGGCCAGTGCGGCGTCGCGTGCGCGTTCCAGCGGGCGGGCGGCTTCGAGGAAGCGGGCGATCTCCGCGCGCAGCGCTTGTTCGGCCTGCTCGATCGCGGCGCGGCGCTCGCGCGGCAGGGCGCGGGCCTCGCTTTCGGTGAGCGGCTGGCCCTGCGGGCCGGTGAGCGTGAACACCATCTGCCCGTTCTCGCGCGCCAGCCGGAACTGGCGTACCTCGGCGAACGCGTCCAACTGCGCGAAGGCCTCGTTCTCCTGCGCCTGCCAGGCCTGCTCGATGCGCTCGGCTTCGGCCTTGAAGTCGGCGGCGGCCAGGCGCCGGGGGATGTCGGCCTGCAGGCTCCTGGCCATGTCGGCCATGCCTTGGCGCAACTGGCGCCCCTGGCCCGCAGGCAGGCGCAGCGCTCGGGGGCGCTCGGGCGCGTCGAAGTTGTGCAGGTAGCACAGGTCCGGCGGCACGGCGCGCCGCGCGGCCTCCGCGTGCATGGCCTGGCGCAGCAGCGAGGCGCGCCCGCTGCCCACCTCGCCCAGCACGAACAGGTGGTAGTCCGGCTGCTGCATGGACAGGCCGAACTGCGCCGCCGCCAGGGCGCGCTCCTGGCCGATCCAGGGCAGGGGCTGGTCCTGCAGCTCGGCGGTGGTGGCGAAGCCGAGCGTGGCGGGATCGATGGTCAGGCGCAACTGGTGGGGGGCGAGGGCGGTGGCTGGCATGGCGGGAAATATGAATAAAAATGGCCTCCAGCGCTTGCTGGGAAAGCGCTGGAAGCTATCAAAACAGGAGTCATTGCGGCCCGGCGGGTGCCCCGCCCGCCAGCGCGCGGCTCCTGGCATCCGCCAGCGCGGCGGCGCCGGGGGCTTCGGTGGGCCAGCCGGCCAGGTGCTGCTGTGCGATGCGACTCAGCGCGGTGATCCAGGCGTTGCTGTCGTTCAGGCAGGGGATGTAGTGGAACTCCTGGCCGCCCGCGTGCAGGAAGGCTTCGCGCACTTCCATGTTGATCTCCTCCAGCGTCTCCAGGCAGTCGCTGGCGAAGCCCGGGCAGACCACGTCCACGCGCCGCGTGCCGGCCCGGGCCAGCGCCTCCACGGTGGGCTGGGTGTAGGGCTCGATCCATTTCGCCTTGCCGAAGCGCGACTGGAAGGTGATGCGAAAGCGCTCCGCGCGCAGGCCCAGGCGCTCGGCCAGCAGGCGGCCGGTCTTGCGCGCCTCGCAGGCGTAGGGGTCGCCCAGGCGCAGGGTGCGCTCGGGCACGCCGTGGAAGCTCATCACCAGCTGGTCGGGCTGGCCGTGGTGCTTCCAGTGCGCCTCGATGCTGCGGGCCAGCGCATCGATGTAGCCGGGGTGGTCGTGGTAGCGGTTCACGAAGCGCAGCTCGGGCACGTGGCGCGCGCGCGCGGCCCAGGCGTACACGGCATCGAACACGCTGGCCGTGGTGGTGCCCGAGTACTGCGGGTACAGGGGCAGCACTAGGATGCGCGTGGCGCCCTCGGCCTTGAGCGCGTCGAGCTGGCTGGCGATGGAGGGCTGCCCGTAGCGCATGGCGTGCCGCACCAGAACGTTATGCCCGGCCTCGCCCAGCCAGCCGCGCAGCAGCGTGGCCTGCTTTTGCGTCCACACCGCCAGCGGCGAGCCCTCGGGCATCCAGATGCTGGCGTACTTGGCGGCCGACTGTGCGGGCCGCGTGCGCAGGATGATGCCGTGCAGGATGGGCCACCAGGCCAGCTTCGGGATCTCCACTACGCGGTGGTCGCCCAGGAATTGCGCCAGGTAGCGCCGCACGGCGGGCGCCGTGGCCGCGTCGGGCGTGCCCAGGTTGCACAGCAGCACGGCGGTGCGGTCGGCCTGGCCGTGCGTGTAAGGGGGTTCGGGGGCGAAGGGTGAGCGCATGGTGGGGTATTCTCGCCGCACCATGTCCGACAGTTTTCTAGACACGGCCCGCATTCGCGCCATCACCATCGACCTGGACGACACGCTGTGGCCCATCTGGCCCACCATCGCGCGGGCCGAGGCCGTGCTGCTGCAGTGGCTGACGGAGCACGCGCCCGCCACGGCGGCGGTGTTTTCCAGCCCCGAATCCCTGCGCGCCATCCGCAACCAGATGGTGGCCCTGCGGCCGGACCTGGCGCACGACCTGAGCGCACTGCGGCGCGAATCCATCCGCCTGGCGCTGACCCAGGCGGGCGACGACGCAGCCCTGGCCGAACCCGCGTTCGACCTGTTCTTCGCCGAGCGCCAGCGCGTGGAGCTGTTCGGCGACGCGCACGACACGCTGGCCTTCCTGTCGGCGCGCTACCCGGTGGTGGCGGTGTCCAACGGCAATGCGGACGTGCACCGCGTGGGTATCGGGCATTACTTCAAGGGCAGCCTCAGCGCCTCGGTGCTGGGCGTGGCCAAGCCCGACGCGCGCATCTTCCACGCCGCCGCCAGTGCGCTGCAGGTGCAGCCGCACGAGGTGCTGCACGTGGGCGACGACGCCACGCTGGATGCGCGCGGCGCCATGGACGCCGGCATGCAGGCCGTGTGGCTGAACACCGCCGCGCATGCCTGGCCGCACGAGGGCCTGCCGCCGCCCCATGCCACGGTGGCCAGCCTGGCGCAGCTGTGCCAGCTGTTCCGGTAGGCGCGGAGATGCCGCCAGTTTCTTGACTCAGGTCAAGCCGCCGGCGCGCCGCGGGTTGATCCCGCCTGCCGATCCGGCCACACTGGCCGCCATGCCGCGCAAACCCCTTCCCCTGCCTGAAGTCCGCACCATCGGCCCCATGCGCCCCCTGGCCTGGCTGGCGCTGGGCTGGCGCGACATCGCGCGCGCCGGCTGGATCAGCTTCGCGCACGGCCTGGCGCTGGCGCTGCTGGGCGCCGCCATCTTCACCGTGGCGCACAACCGGTTCTGGCTGCTGGCCGGGGCGCTGTCGGGTTTCCTGGTGGTGGCGCCGGTGCTGGCCACCAGCCTGTACGCGCTGAGCCGCGCGCTGGAGCGCGGCGAGCGCGCCAACCTGGGCGTGGTGCTCAAGACCTGGCTCAACTGGCAGGACAGCCACGTCAACAAATGGGGCAATGACTACTGGTGCATGCTGCAGTTCGGCGCGCTGCTGGCGCTGGCGGCCACGGGCTGGGTGGTGACCTCGGCCGCGCTGATCACGCTGCTGGCGCCGGTGCCCATACAGACGCCGCTCGACTTCCTGCGGCACGTGGTGCTGGCGCCGGACGGCCGGCTGTTCGGCCTGTGGCTGGCCCTGGGCAGCCTGATGGCGGCGCCGATCTTCGCATCGAGCGTGGTGGCCATGCCCCTGCTGCTGGACCGCCGCGCCACGCTGCTGCAGGCCGTGCTCACGAGCTGGCAGGCGGTGCTGGCCAACCCGCTGCCGATGGCGCTGTGGGCAGCGCTCATCCTGGGCTTCACGCTGCTGGGCCTGGGCTCGCTGCTGCTGGGGCTGATCCCGGTGATGCCCATGCTGGGCCACGCGAGCTGGCACGCCTACCGCGACCTGGTCGATGCCTCCAGCCTGCCGCAGCGGGGAGACGCGCCATGATCTTCGGCTTCACCGAGGAGCAGCTCGCGCACTTCTTCCTCACCTACGGGGTGGGCGCCTTCATCCTGTACATGCTGTTCATCATCGGGCAACTGGCGCGGCAGTCCAAGGCGGGGCGCTTCGGCACCTTTGTGATCTTTCTGGGCCTGGGCGTGGGCTTCATCGGGTTCATCGCCAAGGCCGTGATCCAGTGGTGGCTGGAGCGCTGAGCTCGGCGTTCAACGCGGCCAGCTTCTGAGGCCCAGTTCCTGCGCCAGCCGGCGGTAGTCCGAGAGGCTGCGCTGCACGAATTCCTCCAGCGCCGCCCCGGTGAGTGCGAAGGGGTACAAGCCGTACTGGCCGCACAGCGCGGCGTAGCCCGGGGCCGCGAGCGCTTCCTGGAAGGCCGCTGTCCATGCGCGCACCGCCGCATCGGGCGCGCTGGCCGCCATGTACAGGCCCCGCACCGTGGGCCAGACGATGTCGATGCCCTGCTCGCGCGCCGTGGGCAGGCCCGCCAGGCCGCCGCCCAGCCGCGCCGCCGACAGCACCGCCAGGATGCGCAGCGGCATGCCGTGCGCCATGGCCTGCAGGGCCTCGGCCGCGTCGCCCGTGAAGACGCCGATGTGCCCACCGCGCAGGGCCTTGAGCGCCTCGCCGCCGCCCTCGAACGACACGAAGCGCATGCGCTTGTGGTCCTGCCCCGCCGCGCGCACCAGCAGCGCGGCCTTGATCCAGTCCTGGCTGCCCAGCGTGCCGCCCGCGCCGAACACCACGCGGGCCGCGTCCTGGCGCAGCGCGGCCACCACGTCCTGCAGGCGCTGGTGGGGCGCGTCGCGGTGCACGGCCACCACGCCGTAGTCGGTGCCCAGCGTGGCGATCCAGCGCACGCTGCTCACCGGGTGAGGCCCGAAGCGGCCCTGCGCCAGGTTGAGCAGCGAGCCGCTGGAGAACGCCACCAGCGTGCCCGGCCCACCCAGCCGCCCCGTCGCCACCTGGTCGAAGGCCACGGCGCCGATGCCGCCGGGCAGGTAGCGTGTGGACAGCGGCGCGCGCGCCGGGCGCACGGCTTGCAGCGCCTGCGCGGCCAGGCCGCAGGTCAGGCCGAAGCCGCCGCCGGGGCGCGAGGGCGCCACGCATTCGGCGGGCTCGGCGGAGGCGTCGGGATGCGCGGCCGGGGCGGGGCGGGCCGCGCCGCCCCAGGCCGCCAGGGCCAGCAGCAGGCGGCGCCGGTGGAGCAGGGCGTGATTGTCGGGGGGCAGTGAAGGTGTCGTCATGGCCGTGGCCACCAGAGTATCGCCAGCAATCCGGTGCCTTCGGCGCGGGCCTCCAGCCGCAGGCGGCCGCGGTGGCGCTCCGCGATCGAGCGGGCGATGGCCAGCCCCAGGCCCGAGCCGCCCGCCACGGCCTGCGAGCCGCGCCGGTAGCGCTGGCCCAGCGCGTCGCGCTCACCCGGCGTCAGGCCCGGGCCGTTGTCCTCCACGCCCAGGCTCCAGCCCAGGCTGTCGCCGGCGGCCGACACGGTGATGGTGCCGTGTGCCGGCGTGTAGGCGATGGCATTGGCCACGAGGTTGGCCAGGGCCTCGCGCAGCAGGCCGCCGTCGGCCAGGGCGATGGGGTCGGCCAGCGCGGCGTGGATGCCGAAGTCGATCTGCTTGGCGCGCGCCTGGGGCAGCAGCTCCAGCGCCACGGTGCGCAGCAGCGCGGCCAGGTCGCAGGGCGCCAGCTCCACGGCGGCGGTGTCGCTGCGGCCCAGCGCCAGGAGCTGCTGGGTGCTGCGCGTGGCCCGCGCGATCTCGCCGCCCAGGGCGGCCAGGGCGCCCTGCACCTGGGCGGCGTCGGGTTCGCGGCGCGCGTAGTCGATCTGCATCTGCAGGGTGGTGAGGTGCGTGCGCAGCTGGTGCGAGGCGTCGTCCAGGAACTGGCGCTGCTGCGCCACCAGTTCCTGCGTGCGGGCCATCTGCTGGTTGACGGCGGCCACCAGCGGGCGGATGTCGGCGGGCAGCTCGGCGCCGGCGATGGGGGTCATGTCGTCGGGGCTGCGGCCCTGCACCTCGCGGGCCAGGCGCGCCAGGGGGCGCAGGGCCAGGGCCAGCGTGGCGGCGGTGCCCAGCACCATCAGGGCCAGCACCAGCGCGTCGCGCAGCGCGGCGCGGCGCACGAAGCGGCGCGTGAAGTCCTCGCGCGAGCGCGTGCTTTCGGCCACCTGCACCAGCACGCTGGCCGGGCCGTCGTCCATGGCGCGGCGGTAGGCCGCCAGGCGCACCGATTCGCCGAAGTAGGTGGCGTCGTAGAACAGCGGCACGCCCTGGGCCAGCGGGCCGGGCGGCAGGGGCAGGTCGGCATTGCCCAGCTCCACCAGCCCGTCGGACGATGCCACGCGGAAGTACACCGGGCCGCTGGCGGTGAGCTCGAAGAATTCGAGCATGCTGTAGGGCAGCTCGGCCGAGAGGCCGCCCGAGGCGGTGGAGATGTTGGCGTCGATGGACTTGAGCGCACCGAGCAGCGAGCGGTCGTAGGCCGCGTTGGCGGCCTCCAGCGCGTCGTGCCGCGTCATCCACAGCTCCACGCCCGTCACCACGGCCAGCAGCGGCAGCAGCAGGCCGGCCAGCAGGCGCCAGAGGCTGGCGCGGCGCAGGCGCGCGGCCCAGGTCATCCGCCGGATTCCAGGGCGTAGCCCAGGCCCCGCAGCGTGGTGATGCGCACGCCGCTGCCGTCCAGCCGCTTGCGCAGGCGGTGCACGAAGACTTCCACGGCCTCGGGGTGTACGTCCTCGTCGCCCACGAACACGCGGTCCAGGATCTGCTGCTTGGAAAACGGCTCGCCGCTGCGCTGCACCAGCACGCGCAGCACGGCCTGTTCGCGCGGCGACAGGGGCAGGGGCTCGCCATGCAGCGCGAACTGCCGACGCGCGCTGTCGTACACCAGCGGGCCGCAGGCCAGGCGCGGGTGCTCGGTGCCGCGCGCGCGGCGCACCAGGGCGTGCAGCCGGGCCTCCAGCTCGGCCAGCTCGAAGGGCTTGGCCAGGAAGTCGTCGGCCCCGGCGTTGAGCGAGCGCACGCGCTCGTCGAGCGAATCGCGCGCGGTGAGGATCAGCGCGGGCAGGCGCTGGTCGCGCTCGCGCAGGCGCTGCAGCACGGCCTGGCCGTCCAGGCCCGGCAGGCCCAGGTCCAGCACCAGCGCGTCGTAGTCGCCGTGCTCCTGCAATGCGCGGTCGGCCAGGCGGCCGTCGCTCACCCATTCGACCTGGATGCCCGCATGCTCCAGCGCGCGGCCGAGCCAGGTGCCCAGGCTGTGGTCGTCTTCGGCGAGGAGGATGCGCATGGAAGGGGATGCTACCCGCCGCTGCTGCGTGTCAGTCTGGCTTGACCTGGGCGCGCTTGAGCACCTTCTGCCAGCGCGCCTGTTCGGTGGCGATGAACTGCGCGAACTGCGCGGGCGTGCCGCCAATGGCCTCGGCCGCGTCGCCATTCAGGCGCTTGAGTGCGTCGGGGGCCTTGACGGCCTTGGCGGTCTCGGCGGCGAGCTTGTCCAGGTGTTCCGGCGCGAGGCTGGCCGGCGCCAGCATGCCGTACCACTGCGTCATCTCGAAGCCCGGGAAGCCTTGTTCCGCCACGGTGGGCACGTCGGGCAGCTGGGGCAGGCGCTGGGTGGAGCCCGTGGCGATGCAGCGCACCTTGCCGGACTTGATGAAGGGCAGCATGGCGGCGGCGCCGACCGAGGCCGCGTCGAGCCGGCCCGAGAGCAGGTCCGTCATCATGGGGCCGGTGCCGCGGTAGGGCACGTGCAGCATGAAGATCTCGGCCGTCATCTTGAGGTATTCGAACGCCAGGTGGCCCGCGCTGCCGTTGCCCGCCGAGCCGTAGCTGAGCTTGGCCGGGTTCTTCTTGGCGTAGGCGATGAATTCCCTGAGGTTCTTGGCGGGCACGTCGGGGTGCA